>Ga0207661_10000132_pt1 | contig 47664 bp, 35 predicted proteins | sample KBSC713LmetaG_FD_184337 | JGI IMG/M metagenome (GOLD analysis project Ga0207661, IMG submission 184337) | Corn rhizosphere microbial communities from Kellogg Biological Station, Michigan, USA - KBS C7.1-3L metaG (SPAdes) (version 2) | ecosystem: Host-associated > Plants > Roots > Rhizosphere ...
GATCAGACGGAAGAGGCGCAGCTCTCGTGGAGTAGTGAACGAACAGCAGAGTGCCGATAAAGAAGAACCCGACGAGGGTAGCCATGTCAGAAGGGCAGCCATTCCCTGCCGATAATCTCCAGTTATCGTTAAACGATATGGAGTGCCATTGCGCGTTTTTGGACTTACCCCCTCACAATCCCCCTCCTTGGATGCTTCTCGTTGATGCGCACCTTCAGCGCGCTGTCGGCGACCGCCGTGTACATCTCGGTCGTCGAGATGCTCCTGTGCCCGAGGAGGCGTTGGACGTAGCGGATGTCTACGCCTTCCTCGAGGAGGTAGGTGGCGACGGAGTGGCGGAACATGTGCGGGGTTACGCGGTCGCGGACTTCGCTGCGTTCGCCGTGGAGGCGGACCAGGCGGCGAATCATCTGGGGGCTGGCGGCGTCGCCGCGGGAGTTGACCAGGAAGGTGTCGGCGGTCGAGGGGGAGCGGTCGCGGGCGGTGCGGTAATCGCGGAGGAGGGACTTGATGTCGTCGGGGACGAAGACGCGTCGCTGGCGGTTGCCTTTGCCGATGATCGTGATCGTGCCGTCGTCGACGTCCACGGCCGCGTCGAGCAGGCTGGCCAGCTCGCTGACGCGCATGCCGGTGGCGAAGAGGAGCTCCGTAGCGACGTAGGCGGTGAGGTCGGCGAACGACGGCGGTTGCTCATGGAGGAGGAGGCGCCGCAGGTCGGCGCGAGCGATCACGCGCGGGAGGCGCTTCGGCATCCGGATGCGGATGCGCGCACTTCGGAATGGATCCTCGGCGACCTGGCCGTCCTCTTCGAGCCAGCGGAACATCGAGCGGAGCGTTGCCAGGTGGCGCTTCACGCTCGATTCCTTCAGCGTGCGCACGTCGAAGAGGTGGCGCACGTAGTTGTGGATGACGGTCTTGTCGCACGCGGCCACCGCGGCGCGCTTGCCGAGGAATTGGACGAAGCCGGCCAGGTCTAGCTCGTAGGCGCGCGTCGTGTGAGGGGAGAGCTTCCGGATCGACTGGCAGTGACGGATGAATGCGGACGCCGCGTCTCGGAACAGCACGTCAGTACGACCTCCCAAAATTGGTGAGTGGCGCACCTTACCCGACGCGGACGGCGGTGGCGACCGGAGTTACGGAGGGGTGGACGGCGCCGTTCCGTGTTAGCGTTATTCCATCCACGGCACAGGAGGCTTCGATGCGCAAAACTGCGAAGAGCGGCGGACTTACGGTTCGGGCGATTGCGGGGTCGAACAACGTTCTGATCGGGATCGATCTCGATCCCGCCAAGCGCGCCGGCTGCCTCGGATTCACGCTGCAGCGGTCGGATATCGGCACGCCGGCGATGCGGTTCCTGCCGAACAGCATCACCTTCGCCAGTACGCCGGAAGACACTGCGCTGGACACGGAAAATTCGCCGCTGCAGAAGTTCCGCTGGGGCGATTACACGTGCAAGCCGGGCACCGCGTACAAATACACGGTCACGGCGCGGTATCGCGACGGAAACGGGACGCCGGTCAAGCTGAAGGATGGCGACAGCGTCGAAGTGGACGTGACGACGGAAGATCCGACGCAGCAGGCCACAGCGGTATTTTTCAATCGCGCGGCGGCAGCCAGTCAGGCGTACATCAAGAAATTCGGCGATAAAGATCCGACAGATTTGCCTGCGCCGAAAAATACGGAAGCTCTGGCGTGGCTGTCGAGAGGATTGGAAGAAGCGCTGCTCGCATTTCAGTCACAGGCAGCCGATAAGAGCTTCGGATTGCATTGTGCCGTTTATGAGTTTCAGAAAGAGAATTTGTTGGGCGGTCTGAAGGCGGCGCTGGATCGTGGCGTGGACGTTCAGGTGGTCTACCACTACCGCCATAAGAGCAGCGCCGCAGATAAAACGTGGAAGAAGAACGAAGCGGCCGCGATCAAGGCTGGCCTGGCTGCTGTCTCCACGAAGCGGACGCAGAATCCCGGCGTGATCATGCACAACAAGTTCATGGTTCTGCTGAAGGATGGCAAGCCGATCGCGGTCTGGACGGGATCGACGAACTGGACCGAGGGCGGCATCTATGGGCAGCTCAACGTCGGGCATGCGGTTTATGACCCAAAAGTCGCGGAAACTTATGAGGGCTATTTCCAGCTTCTCAAGAAGGATTTATCGGACAAAGATATGAAGGAAGGCGTGCGCGGCCTCGGCGCGGTGCCGTCGACCGTACCCGGCCCGGGCGTGCTGCCGATTCTCTCGCCGCAGAGCGACCGTACGATGCTCGAGCTTTACGGCTCGATCATGGCCAACGCCCAGTGCGTGCTCGTGTCGGCGCCGTTCGCGCTCGCCGACGAGATCACGAAAGTGGTGATGTCCGTGCCGCCCGGCAAGATGAACTATCTCCTCGTCGACAAGGAAGGCTCCCTCGGCGACAAGAGCGAGATCACGGAAATCGAGAAGATTCCGGCCAACAGCGTCGCGTTCGCGGCCACGCTGCCGTCGAATCTGACCAGCTTCCAGGACAAGTTGTTGAAGGACAGCGCCGAGAGTTATCACCACGCCGGCGTTCACATTCACTCCAAGATCATCGTGGCCGATCCATTCGGCGACGATCCGGTGCTCGTGACCGGCTCGGCGAATTTCTCGACGAATTCGACGATGCACAACGACTCGAACAGCCTGCTGGTTCGCGGCGACACAGCCATTACCGACATTTACGCGACGGAGTTCATGCGGATGTTCGAGCAGTACCACTTCCGCGGCGCGAAGAAGAAGGCGGACGACAAGAATACGGTCATTACGCTATCGGACAACGATGCCTGGTCGGATCGCTATTACATCGATGGCAGCGAGGACGCGATGGATCGGATGTTGTTCGCGGGGACGTTGCCACCGATTGCACCGGGAACATCGCCGGTTCCGGCAGAGCCTGCGCCGAAACCGCCCGTTCCGAAACCACCTTCTCCGAAACCGCTAGCAAAGAAAGCGGCGACCAAGAAGGCGAGTGCGAAGAAAGCTGCGTCGACAAAGAAAGCCTCGTCGAAGAAGGCGTCGACTAAGAAGGTGTCAACAAAGAAAGCAGCACCAAAGAAGGCAGCGACGAAAAAAACATCGTCGAAGAAAGCAACAACGAAGAAAAAGTCAGCGTCGACGAAGTCAGCTGCGAAAAAGGCATCGAAGAAACCGCCTGCGAAGAAAGCCTCGAAAAAGGCTCCAGCGAAGAAGAAGCCCGCTAAGGCTCCTTCGAAGAAATCTCAGAAGCGGAAACGCTGATTTCGTAGCGCTGGCGGCCCGCCGGCTGGACCGCCGCCGGCTCGGCGGCACCAACCCGCTGGACTGCCGGCGAGCCGCCGGCGGTCCAGCCGTCGAGCCGACGGCGCTACGATGCCGCGCCAGCGCTGCGCTCCCGACGCGCGTAAACTTTCGACATGCAGGACATCCGCGCTTCCTTCGCCGACTACGCCGCCTATCACCAGACCAAGGGCAACAAGTGGTTCCATCGCCTCGGCATCCCTTTGATCATGCTCACGCTTCTCGGCATGCTGGCGCGAGTCCATATCGCCGACGCCGGACGCTTCCGCATCGACGCCGCCGTGATTCTGATCGCCATCGCCGTCATCTACTACATCACCCTCGAGTGGCGTCTGGCCATCCCGATGCTGATCGTCTCCATCGCCTTCTACCTGATCGGCGCGTGGCTGCCGATGTCGGTCAACGTCGTCCTCTTCATCCTCGGATGGATCTTTCAGTTCATCGGGCACAGAGTCTACGAGCACAAGCAGCCGGCGTTTTTTCGCAACGTCGTCCACCTGCTCATCGGGCCGCTGTGGATCCTGAATGACGTGATTCCGGTGGTGAAGTAGCTACTTCTTCTTCAGCATCGAATCCAGCTCCGCATCGCGCGGCACCGCAATTCGTTGCGGCTCGCCGCCGTCGGTGGCGATCTCGACCAGCGGGATGCGCCGCCGGCCGTTGCTGTGCGCGATGACTTTGTCCTCCCCTTCCTTGTCGTTGTCGATGTCGATGTAGTCGTACTTGACGCCGGAGCGGTCGAGGTGCCGCAGCGTGCGTACCGTGTCGCCGCACCAGTCCGCGCCGTAAACGACGATTCGTTCAGCCATGAAGTAATCCTCCGGCTGATAGTTATTGCGAATTAGCTGCCCAGAAGCCGTGCATGAGGCCGGTGCTAATCCACCCTCTTCACGCACGCCCCCACGCGCGCAAGCAACTCCTCGATGTCGAACGGTTTCGGCAGCAGATCGAACGGGATCCCTTTCAGTTTCTCGTTGATGATCGACGGCGAGGCGGCGCTGGTGATGATCACGCGCTTCAGGCGTTCGGGCGCGTTGCGCGCCATCGCCGTCATGAACGAAAAGCCGTCCAGGTTCGGCATCATCAGGTCGAGGACGATCACGTCGTAGTCGGCGGCAGCCATCTTCGACGTCGCTTCCAGCCCGTCGCCGGCGATGTCGACCTTGTAGCCCTGCCGGAGCAGCACCAGGCGCACGAGGCGGCGGATCGAGGCATCGTCCTCCACGATGAGGATGCTGCAATCCGAGGAGGGCTTGTCGCTCACGGTTGCTCCGGCAGCAAAAAACGCTCCTACGTACAATCGCGCCATGCAGGCGTACGGATCGGATCGCGTGCGCGCCGACGATGGGGAGCGCGTGGTGCTGCTGTCGCGCATTCCGAAAGCGTGGACGCCGCGCGCGCCGAAGACGCTCACCACCGCCGAATTTCCGGGGACGGCCGTGCTGTGGGAGGAGCGCTACTTCGAAGTCGTTTCCGCGGAGCCGTTGCCGCAGGGCGGCGTGCGCTACGTGCTCGAGCCGTGGCAGGAAATGCACGCCATGCGCACCATCGATCACTACGACGACGCGCACGAAGCGGAACGCTTGGCGGACTATCGTGCGCGGCTCGCGCGCGAGACGAAACGCAAATCGGCGAACGCGCTGGCGGTGCTGGCCGGCCATCTTCCCGCCGGCGTGCAGGAGGAGATCGGACGCGAGCTCGGCATCAACCCGATGCGTCTGACCATCATCTCCGCCCTCGGCGTTTACGCGGTTGTGATCGCGTTGGTGATGTGGATCGTGCGCGACATCATGGGCGAAGCGCCGCTGCCGGCGCCGCTCATCATCGCTGCCGGCTACCTGTTCGTGGAGTCGTCGTTCCGCTTCGTCGTCGCCTGGATCGTTGGGAAGCCGGCCGGTTCGGCCATCGGCATCATTGCCTATCTCATTTACTACTACACCGCCGCGAATCGCAGCCGGGCCGTCTCGCCGTACGCGCGCGAAAAAGGGCTGACCGTCACGATCGGCGAGACGCCCGCGGAGCGCGCCGACGCCGATGCGCTGCTGATGCGCGAGGCGCTGGTGACGCTGCTCAGCCCCGCCGATCAGGCTCGCGTCGCGGCGCGATTCGCCTACGACTACCGGCACGAATCATCGCTGGTCGCCGTCCTGATTTTCTTCTTCGCGGCGATCGGAATCGCCACGTCGCTGCATCGCGGCGCGGTGATTTCGACGATCGCCGCGTCGATTCTCGCGGCCGAACAACTCTACCGCCTGGCCATCCTTCGCAGCCGTCCCGCCGGCAGCATCCTCGGCATCGCCGCGCGGCCGTTCGTGCGCAAGTTGCTGTAGATCGGGATCGGGTACGGCCTTCGCACCGTGCAGCGCGTGCCCGAATTGCAATTCGATGGGCGTCGCCGTGTCGTCATCGAAGGCGCAACGCCTTCGGTGGACGAAGGCCGCTTTCCCGCCAAGCGCGCGGTCGGCGACGTCGTGCACGTCGAAGCCGACATCTTCGCCGACGGCCACGACCTGATTTCCGCGGTGATGCTGCATCGCCACGAGTCGGAGAAGTCGCTGACGGAGACGCGCATGACCGCGCTGGTCAACGACCGCTGGCGCGCCGATCTCACCGTCGACCGGCTCGGCATCTACTACTTCACGTTCGAGGCGTGGATCGATCACTTCCTGACGTGGCACCGCGATCTGAAGAAGCGTCCCGACGCCGATCTCGACGTCCAGCTTCGCATCGGGATGGAGATGATCCGCGCCGCCGCGCAACGTGCGAAGGACCGCGATCGCAAACGTCTCGAACATTACGTGACCGCGCTCGAAGGCGACGACGAGCCGCGCGACAAGGTTCACGCTCTCGCGAACGACGAGCTCCTCGAATTGATGCAGCGCAACGCGGAGCGGAAGTTCGCCACGCGCTACGCGTGCGAGCTGGCCATCGAAGTCGATCCGCGCCGCGCCGCCTTCAGCACGTGGTACGAGCTTTTTCCGCGCTCCGCCGGCACGTTGCGCGACGTCGAAGCGGAGTTGCCGCGCATCGCGAAGATGGGATTCGACGTTCTCTACCTGCCGCCGATCCATCCGATCGGAACGACGTTTCGCAAAGGGCGCAACAACAGCGTCACGGCGGACGAAGGCGACGTCGGCAGTCCGTGGGCGATCGGCGGCGCCGAGGGGGGACACAAGGCGATCCATCCGCAGCTTGGGACGATGGACGATTTCAAGCACCTTGTCGCCGCGGCGCGCGAACGCGGAATCGAGCTGGCGCTCGATATCGCGTTTCAGGCGTCACCCGATCATCCGTATGTGACCGAGCATGAGAACTGGTTTCAGAAGCGTCCCGACGGAACGATTCAGTATGCGGAGAATCCGCCGAAAAAGTATCAGGACATCTATCCGTTTCATTTTGAAACCGAGGCATGGTCGGATCTATGGAAAGAGCTGTGCGACGTCTTCCGCTTCTGGATCGACAAAGGCGTACGCATTTTCCGCGTCGACAATCCGCACACGAAGCCGCTGCCGTTCTGGCATTGGGTGATCCGCACGGTCAAGAAACATCATCCCGACGTGATCTTTCTCGCGGAGGCCTTTACGAGGCCGAAGATCATGTACTGGCTGGCGAAAGCGGGATTCTCGCAGTCGTACACGTATTTCGCGTGGCGCAATACAAAGTACGAATTGACGGAGTACTTCGAGGAGATCACGAAGCCGCCCATTAGCGACTTCTTTCGCCCGAATGCCTGGCCGAATACCCCCGACATCCTCACCGAGTACCTGCAATACGGAGGGCGGCCGGCGTTCACGATCCGGCTGATGCTCGCGGCGACGCTCTCTGCGAATTACGGCATTTACGGTCCGCCGTTCGAACGCTTCATCGGTACTCCGCGCGATGCGGGCAGCGAGGAGTATCTCGACTCCGAAAAATACGAGGTCAAGAAATGGGACTCCACCGGCGACGATCTCACCGAATTGATCGCCGCCGTTAACCGCATCCGCCGCGACAACCCGCCGCTGCAGCAGAACGAAACGCTGACGTTTCATCCGACGACGAACGACGAAATCCTCTGCTACAGCAAATCGGCCGGAACCGACGTCGTTCTGACCATCGTCAACGTCGATCCGCACAACACGCAAGCCGGTTACGTGGAGCTCGACCTGGCCGCACTGCACCTCGACGCCAACCGCCCGTTCCAGGTGCACGAGCTTCTCTCCGGTGCGCGCTACACGTGGCACGGCGCGAGAAACTACGTGCAGCTGAATCCGCACGTCGTCCCCGCGCACATTTTCCGAATCAGACGCAAGGTGAGAAGTGAGAGAGATTTTGAATACTTTCTTTAGAGGTTGGGAAGAATTGAGCCTTCATTTCGTGCGAAGCACTTTGGAGTGCGGTGGCAAAGCCACCGCTTTGGGAGGGCGGTGGAAGTGTGAAGGCCCGCAGCGTGTGATGCTTGCTGGATCGTCGCGAAGCTGCCCGTCCCCCTCCCTCCCAAAGCGGTGGCTCGATCGCCACCGCCCTCCAAAGCTTCGCGAAATATGCCGCGACTCGCGCAAGCATGAATCCGCCTCGCGACGCGAACATTTTGTAGTGGCCGCCTCCGCGGCCACGAACCTCAGTCGCGCCTTGTTTCCCCGCGCAAAGCGCGGGGCTGGATTGGCAAGCGCGCCTCCGCGCGCGGCCGGAGCGCACCAATAACCATGGACGACCTTTGGTACAAAGACGGGATCATCTATCAGACGCACGTTCGCGCCTTTTTTGATTCCAACAACGACGGCATCGGCGATTTTCAGGGGCTGACGCGCAAGCTCGACTATCTGCAGGACCTCGGCATCAACATCATCTGGTTGTTGCCGTTTTATCCATCGCCGCTGCGCGATGATGGATACGACATCGCCAATTACACGGCCGTCAATTCAAGCTACGGGACGTTGAATGATTTCAAAACGTTTCTGAAGGAAGCGCATCGCCGCGGACTGCGCGTCATCACGGAGCTGGTCATCAATCACACCAGCGACCAGCACGAGTGGTTTCAAAAGTCGCGACGCGCCAAGCCGGGATCGCCATGGCGCGATTTTTATGTCTGGAGCGATAACCCGGCAAAGTACAAAGATGCGCGGATCATCTTCAAGGATTACGAAACGTCGAACTGGGCGTGGGATCCTGTGGCGAAAGCCTATTACTGGCATCGCTTCTTCTCGCATCAGCCCGATCTCAATTTCGACAATCCCGCCGTCCACGCCGCGCTGATCAAGGCGCTCGATTTCTGGATGGACATGGGCGTCGATGCGTTTCGGCTCGATGCGATTCCGTATCTCTTCGAGCGCGAGGGAACCACTTGCGAGAATCTGCCGGAAACGCACGACTATCTGAAATCGCTGCGCGCGCACGTCGATCAGAAATATCCGGGGCGGATGCTGCTGGCCGAGGCCAATCAATGGCCGGAGGACTCGCTGCCGTACTTTGGGGATGGCGACGAATGCCACATGGCCTTCAATTTTCCGGTCATGCCGCGCATGTACATGGCGCTGGCGCAGGAAGACCGCTTTCCGATCATCGACATCATGGCTCAGACGCCGGCCATCCCGGACAATTGTCAATGGGCGATGTTTTTGCGAAATCACGATGAGCTGACGTTGGAGATGGTCACGGACGAGGATCGCGACTACATGTGGCGCACCTACGCCTCCGATCGCCAGGCTCGCATCAACCTCGGCATCCGCCGGCGTCTCGCGCCGCTGATGCAGAACCACCGCGGCCGGATTCACCTGATGAACGGCCTGCTCTTTTCATTTCCGGGCACGCCGATCATCTATTACGGCGACGAGATCGGCATGGGCGACAACATCTACCTCGGCGACCGCAATGGCGTCCGAACGCCGATGCAGTGGAGTCCCGATCGCAATGCCGGATTCTCGAAGGCCAATCCGCAGCAGCTGTACATGCCGGTCATCATCGACCCGCAATATCACTACGAGCAGGTAAACGTCGAGCAGCAGCAGAGCAGCCCGTATTCGCTCTTGTGGTGGATGAAGCGCCTCATCGCGCAGCGCAATCGTTTTCAGGCGTTCGGCCGCGGCACGATGGAGTTTCTGCATCCCGAGAATCGCAAGATCCTTGCGTTCATCCGCCGCTATCAGGACGAAACGATCCTCGTCGTCGCCAATCTATCGCGGCTCGTGCAATGTTTCGAGCTGGACTTGTCGCAATTTGCGGGAATGGCTCCCGTCGAGCTCTCCGGCGGCACGCGTTTCCCTGACATCAGCGACAAACCATATTTTCTCAACCTCGGGCCGTTCGCGTTCTACTGGTTCACGCTCGAGCGCCAGCGCACGGAGACGACGCTCAGCAGTGAGGAAGTCGTCTCGCTTCGAGCCGCGACGTTCGAAGAAGTCTTCTCCGATCGAAATCGCGCCGCACTAAGCCGCGCCCTGGAAACGTTTGTGCGTTCGCGCCGCTGGTTCAGCGGCAAGGCGCGCACGATCACGTCATTGCAGGTCACCGAAACGGTGACTCTTCCCAATGACGCAGGCCAGCTCACCTTCCTGCGCATCGACTACGCGGACGGCGAGCCGGAGACGTATCTCCTTCCGCTGGCCATCCTGCAGCATCGCCGCGCGCAGGAGCAGGAGACGGCGATCCCGACGCTCATCGCCCGCCTGCGCGACGGTTTCCTTCTGTACGAGCCGGTCACCGATCCCAAATTCACGGCCGCGTTGCTGGATATGATCGCCCGCCGCCGCACGCTCAAAGGCGAACAAGGCGCTGTAGCCGGCAGTGCATCTCATCCTCGCGAATTACAAGGCGCCGCCGCTCTCAATGCGCAAGTACTCAAAGCGGAACAGAGCAATACGGCGGTTCTCTACGGCGATCGATTCTTCATGAAGCTCTTCCGCCGCCTCGAGCCGGGCATCAACACCGACCTCGAAGTGACGCGCTTCCTCAATGAAGAGACGTCCTTCACCGGCACGCCGCGGCTAGAAGGCGCATTACAATACGAAACGGCGTCGACCAGCGAACCGACCACGCTCGCCATTCTGCAACGCTATGTGGAGAATTCCGGCGACGCCTGGACCTACACCGTCGATACGTTCGGCCGGTTCTTCGATTCTGTTCTGAGCGATCCAGCCGCGGCGGATCGGCTCGCGAAGGCGACGCCGTTGGAATCATTGCTGGCAATCGCCGACAAACCGACACCCGAAATCGCGCAACAGACCATCGGACTTTATCTCGCCGACGCTGAAATCCTCGGGCGCCGCACTGCGCAGATGCATCTCGCGCTGGCGTCGCGCGACGATATCCCGGCCTTTGCGCCGGAAGCGATCACGCCGCATTACCAACGTTCGATTTATCAGCACATCCGCTCGCAGGCCGTTCGCACGTTTCAACTGCTGCGCCGCCGCGGCAAGGGCAATCCCGCAGCCGAGGAATTGCTGGCGCGTGAGGAGGAACTGCAACAGCGCATACGGCGCATCCTCGATGGGCGCATTACGGGTCTACGCATTCGCACGCACGGCGATTATCACCTCGGGCAGGTGCTCCATACCGGCAATGACTTCGTCATCATCGATTTCGAGGGCGAGCCGTCGCGGCCATTGAGCGAGCGGCGGATCAAACGCAGCGCATTGCGTGACGTGGCCGGGATGCTGCGCTCCTTCCATTACGCGCCGCACGCGGTCCTCTACGGCCAGTCGCAGCATTCGGTGATCCGTGCCGAGGATGCCGCGACGGTCGAGAGCGGCGCGAATTTCTGGTACCGATGGGTGAGCGCCGCCTTCCTGCGCGCGTATCTGGCCGAAAGCGGCAATGCCGCGCATCTGCCGCAGTCGCGCGACGAGTTGCAGGTCCTGTTGGACGCGCACCTCCTCGAAAAAGCGCTTTATGAAATCGCTTATGAAATGAACAACAGGCCCGACTGGGTGCGCATCCCGCTGCGCGGCGTGCTGGAGCTTCTGACATGATGAAAATGATCGCGACAGTCATGTTTCTGGTCACGGCCAGCGCAGAGGCGCCGGCGGCCGACTTCACCCTGGAGCTGCATCGCGCCGGGATCGTACGCGTCGGCGAGAACGTCGACGTCCTGTATCGCGCGGTCAACGGCCAGGCGCAACTCGTCGATTTGAAAGCCGAGGGCGACTTCACGCCGCTGCTGAAATTGACGATCGACGGACGCAGCGACGCGCTGCGTGCTTACATCGGCGCAAACGAGCGGCAGCTCATCGTGCGCGGGATTGACGTTCGCGATCCGCGATTCCGAACCGCGGCAGGCATTCACGTCGGATCGACGCTCGGCGAGCTTCGAAAGGCTTACGGCCTGCTCGAAAAAACCGGCGGCGAAGGAACCGTGGGCGCGCGCGTCGAATCGCTTTCGATGACCTTCGACCTCGGCGGCGACGTCTACGGCAACGATCGCTACCGCGCGCGGGATTTGAGCGACGTGCCGGACGACGTACCAATCGTCGGCATCTGGCTCAATTGATATTCTCGCCGCGATGCGCATCCGCTTCATCTGCATTCACGGGCATTTCTATCAGCCGCCGCGCGAGAACCCGTGGCTGGAGGCGGTGGAGACGCAGGATTCGGCGGCGCCGTACCACGACTGGAACGAGCGCATTACGGCGGAGTGCTACGGCCCGAATGCGTCGTCGCGCATCCTCGACGCGCGCGAGCGCATCGTCAAGATCGTCAACAACTACGCGGCCATCAGCTTCAACTTCGGGCCGACGCTGCTGTCATGGCTGGAGCAGGCGCAGCCCGAAACGTATGCCGCCATCCTCGACGCCGACCGCGTCAGCCGCGAGCGGTTCGGCGGGCACGGCTCGGCCATCGCGCAGGCCTACAACCACGTGATCCTGCCGCTGGCGAACGCGCGCGATCAGCGCACGCAGGTGCGATGGGGCATCCGCGATTTCGAGAAGCGTTTCAAGCGAAAGCCGGAGGCGATGTGGCTGCCGGAGACCGCGGTCGACGTCGCCTCGCTCGAGGCGCTGGCCGCGGAGGGGATTGCGTTCACGATCCTGGAACCGCAGCAGGCCAGGAGATGGAGAGCGATCGGCGAGGACGACTGGACCGAGCAGAAGGGCGCCATCGATCCGACCATGCCGTACCGCTGCAATCTGCCGTCGGGACGTTCCATCGACATCTTTTTCTACGACGGTCCGATCTCGCGCGCGGTCGCCTTCGAGCGTCTGCTTGCGCGCGGCGAGAACCTCGCGCATCGACTCCTCGGCGCATTCGGCGAAGGACGCACGCATCCGCAGCTCGTCAACATCGCCACGGACGGCGAGACCTACGGACATCATCATCGCAACGGCGACATGGCCCTCGCCTACGCGCTCGACTACATCAACGAGCAGAAGCTTTCGCGCGTCGCCAACTACGCCCAGTTTCTGGCCGACGTGCCGCCGACGCACGAGGTCGAGATCGCCGAGCGAACCGCGTGGAGTTGCAGCCACAGCCTCGGGCGATGGGAGCGCGATTGCGGCTGCAGTACCGGCGGCGGCGACGGGTGGAACCAGCAGTGGCGGACGCCGCTGCGCGACGCACTCGATTGGCTGCGCGACGAATGCATCGCCATCTTCGAATCGCGCGGTTCGACGGTGCTCCACGATCCGTGGGCGGCGCGCGACGACTACATCGACGTCGTCCTGGACCGCTCCGACGAGAACCTGGAGCGCTTTCTGGCGAAGCACGCCAGCACCGAAAACAACACCGTCACCGTGCTGGAGCTCTTGGAGATGCAGCGCAACGCAATGCTCATGTACACGAGCTGCGGCTGGTTCTTCAACGACGTCTCCGGCATCGAGACCGTGCAGGTGCTGCACTACGCCGCGCGCGTGATCCAGCTCGCCGAAAAAGTTTCGGGACGCAGCCTGGAGCTGGAGTTCCTGCGGCGCATCGCCGCGGCGAAGAGCAATCTGCCGCAGCGTGGCGACGGGCGGCAGATTTACGAGCTGGAGGTGAAGCCGACGCGCCTCGATCTCCGCCGCGTGGCCGCGCACTACGCGGTGGCCTCGCTCTTCGACAACTTCGCGCACGACGACCGCGTCTACTGCTACCGCGTGCGGCAGAACGATTTCGAATCGTTCCGCGCCGGCCGCGCCCGCATGGCCATCGGCTCGATCACCGTCGCGTCGTCGATCACGCGCGAGGAAGCCTCCTTCGAATTCACCGTCATCCACCTCGGCGAGACGGAGCTGACCGGCGGCGTGCGGCCGGCGGCGATGCCCGAGCACTACGACGCCATGAAGCGCGACCTCAGCGAAGACATGCGCGTGAACGGCATCTCCTCGGTCATTCGCGTGCTCGACGAGTATTTCAACGAGCCGCTGCTGTCGATCCGCGCGCTGTTTCGCGACGAGCAGCGGCGCATCCTCAACCAGCTCTGCGACACGACGCTCAGCGAGGCGGAGAGCGCGTTCCACCAGCTGCACGAACGCTACGACCCGCTGATGCGTTTCCACGCCGCGCTCGGCGTCCCGCTGCCGAAGGTGCTGCGCACCGCGGCGGAGTTCGACGTGAACATGCAACTGCGGCGGATGGCCGCGAGCGACGAAGTGCCGTTCGGCGAGCTGGAGTCGCGCCTGCGCGAGTCGCGCGACGAGAAAGTGTCGCTCGACGACACGACGCTGATGTCGCTCACCGCCGCGATCGAACGCGCTGCCGCCGACTTCTCGCGCAACTCGGATGATCCGGAAAAACTGGAGAGCTGGGCCAAGCTCGTCTCGATCGTCCGCGACGCCGGCGTTGACGTCGATCTGCGCCGTCCGCAGAACGATTACTACCGATTGAAAAAATCGGTGCGTCCGGTCATCGCGGCGACCGCCGGCAACGGCTCATCGTCCGCAAATCGCTGGCTGCAGCACTTCGACGCCCTCGGCGAAAAACTTTCGATCAGTCCGGAGGCGAGAGGGTGATCCGCAGATGACGCAGATACACACAGATTTATGACCCACACCTCGGTGAAAGAACCGCAGACCACGCGCACGTCCGGCGTCCTCCTCCATCCGACCAGCCTGCCGGGACGTTTCGGCATCGGCGACCTCGGCGACGAACTGTTGGCGTTCCTCGATTGGGCGCAGAGCGCGGGGCTGCGCATCTGGCAGGTGCTGCCGCTCAATGCGCCCGGCTACGGCAACTCGCCGTACGGCTGCCTCTCGTCGTACGCCGGCAATCCGCTGCTCATTTCGCCGCAGCGGCTCGTCGAAAATGGATTGCTGCCCGACGATGCGCTGGATCACGTTCCGGCGTTCGCCACGGATCACGTCGAATTCGATCGCGTCCATGAGTTCAAACAGAAGTTGCTCCGTCAGTCGTTTGCGCATTTTTCCTCGCATGCCTCTGACGAGCAGCGCCAGGCGCTGGCCTCGTTCAGTCACGACAACGCGTGGCTGCCCGAATGGACGCTCTATGCGGCGCTCAAGGAACATCACAGCGGGAAATCGTGGACGGAGTGGCCGACCGATGTCGCGTCGCGCGATCGCGATGCGCTCGCCGAGGCGCGGCTTCATCTCGCGGACGAGATCGCGTTTCACGAATACGTCCAGTGGCTCTTCTTCGCGCAGTGGGCGGCCGTGCGCGAAGCGGCGCATACGCGCGGCATCCGCATCATGGGCGACATCCCGATCTACGTCGCCGGCGACAGCGCCGACGTCTGGGCCAATCGCGAGATTTTTCAACTCGACGAAGACGGCGAGCCGAACGTCGTCTCCGGCGTGCCGCCCGATTACTTCAGCGCCACCGGCCAGCGATGGGGCAATCCGCTCTACCGCTGGGATGTGCTGCGCGAGACGCATTTCCGCTGGTGGGTTTCGCGGTTCCGCGCCGCGCTCCGTTTCGCCGATATCGTTCGCGTCGATCATTTCCGCGGTTTCGCCGCCTACTGGGAAATCCCGGCCAGCGAGCAGACGGCGATAAACGGCCGCTGGATGCCGGGCCCGGGCCGCGCGTTGTTCGACGCGCTGCGCGCTGCGCTCGGCGATCTCCCGCTCGTCGCCGAGGACCTCGGGCACATCACGAAGGACGTGCATGAGCTGCGCAAGGCCATCGGCGTTCCCGGCATGAAGATTCTGCAGTTCGCATTCGCGCAGCCCGACAGCCCGCATCTTCCGCATTGCTACGATCCCAAAACGGTCGTCTACACCGGCACGCACGACAACGACACCGCGCGCGGCTGGTATGAGGAAGCAGAAGCCGCCGAGCGCGACGCAATCGCGTCCTACCTCGGCGTTCGCGATGCCAACGACGTGGCCTGGAGCCTGATCCGCGCGGCGTACACATCCATCGCCGAGACGGCCATCGTCCCCGTTCAGGACATCCTCAACCTCGGCACCGAGGCGCGCATGAACCGCCCCGGCGCCGAATACGACAACTGGTCGTGGCGCGTAACTCTCGGCGCGCTGACGCCGGAGCATGCCAAGGAGCTGTGCGAGCTGGGCGAGGTATCGGGTCGGATTTAGCTTCGCGAAGGATGGATCGTCGGCGAAGCCGGCGTAAGAACCGTAGCCCACGGTTTTCAACCGTGGGTCAATGGTGACGCTCCGATTCGTGAGCGCGCTTTAGCGCGCGACAGAAAGCTTTCTTTCGCCCGCTGAAGCGGGCTCCCGATACCACACGCTCGATTTCCCACGGGTAAACCCGTGGGCTACGGTTCTCACGCCGGCTACGCCGACGCAGTGGGTCCTAATCTACTAATCGACTAATCCACTGATCTACTAATCCACGAACGTGCGAGAATCGTCCGCACTCGGAGGATCGTTCATGCGTCGATTTCTGCTGGCGTCACTGGTCGCGTTGCTGTGCGCATCGATGGAAGCGCAGATGATGACCTGCGAGTCGCCGCAGGGTGCGTATCGCGAATGCCGCGTCGGGTCATCGGGCGTGATCACGCTCGTCGGCGAGTTGAGCGAAGGGCGCTGCGTCGAAGGAGCTACGTGGGGCACGGTGTCGGCCGGCGTGGTGTGGGTCGACCGCGGCTGCCGCGGACGTTTCCTCATTCGCGACAGCAACATGACGCCGGGCAGCCGGCGCGTCGTCTGCGAATCGACGAAAGGCGACCGGCAGGTATGTCCGGCCGATCTCGTTCAGGCATCCGATCCCGGCGGCGGCGTTTATCTCCTGCGCCAGCTCAGCGCCGCGGCCTGCAATGAAAACGAGACGTGGGGCTACGACGCCGAACGCGATCAGATCTGGGTCGAGCAAGGATGCCGCGCGGAGTTCGTCGTCGGCGCGCGCTTCGATCCGAAGAAGGTGATCGAGCCGCTCGACAACCTGCTCACGTGCGAGTCCGTCAACGGCAAGCGGACGCAGTGCACCGCCGACACATCGGGCGGCGTGCGCATCGTGCGTCCGCTATCCGACGCCGCCTGCCGTTACGGAAAGCAATGGGGTTACGACGCGAAAGGCATCTGGGTCAACGACAACTGCCGCGCAGAATTCGCGGTGCGCGGCAAGCCGAAAGCGGTCGTGACGACGCTGGCCTGCGAATCGCTCGACGGGACGAAAGTGCAATGCCCGGTCGATACGCGTTACGGAGTCGCGCTCGTCCGCCAGCTCGGCGAACACTTCTGCGTCCTCGGCCGCACCTGGGATTTCGACGCGACCGGCGTGTGGGTCTCCGAGGGATGCCGCGCGCAGTTCGCGCTCGGCGGCTATCGGCTGCCGTCGCCGAATGTTCCTCCCAACGCCTCGAAAGTGATCTGCGTAGGGAAGGACGATCAGCGCGTCCTCTGCCCGGCCGACGCCTCGCACGGCGTCGGCCTTCTTCGCCAGCTCAGCGAATCCGAATGCGTGCTCAATCACACATGGGGCTACACGCGCGACGGCATCTGGGTGGAACGCGGATGCCGGGCGGAGTTCGCGGTGGCGAAGTAGTCGCTACGCGAAGATTTCGTCGAGCTGGATTTCGAGCGTCGGGAACAACGGCGACGTCAGAGTTTCGTCGCGCGATAAATTCGCGGCGATCTCGTAGCGGCCGGCCGCGTTGCGGCGGAAGACGCGAACCGTATCGCGCACAGGATCGACGATCCAGTACTCGCCGACTCCAGTTCGTTCGTAGAGCGCGCGCTTGGTGACTTCGTCGTATTTGCGATTCGACTCCGAAAGAATTTCGACGAGCAGGTCCGGCGCTCCCTGGATGTTCTTCGCCGTAATGATCTCCCCGTGTTCGTTCGTGATGAACAGCAGGTCAGGCTCAACGACGTCGTATGGCGAGAAAACGATATCCAGCGGCGCATGGTAGAGCCGTCCGACAGGATGTTGCCGGAGGTAGATTCCGATCTCGACGATGAGGTTGTAGGAGACCCGCTGGTGCTTCGTAACTGGTGATGCGTTCACGTAGTGCTCCCCGTCGATGATCTCGTGGCGGAGACCGTCCTCAGGGAGGAGGAGCAAGTCCTCATACGTCATCTTGGTGGATGTCTGCGGCGCCATGGCGAAAAGTCTACGCCTTCTCGAGAACCGCTACCGGAAAACGGGCAAACAGAGAGCGGAGCGCGATCTGGTCGCCCTCTAGATTCTCCCCGGTGAAGAGATTGCGCCAGGAGCCGGAGAGCGGGATTGAGGTCTCAGGCCAGAAGTCGCCGATGGGGAACGTGCCCGGTTTGATGCGGTTCGCGAGGAGGCGCGGGACGGCGACGACGATCGCGTCGTCGTTGAAGCGGCGTTGGAACGCGACGATGTTCTCGCCGGCGTCGATCGGCTCATACTTCCCGTCGCGAAAGAGCTCCGCGTGGCGCGATCGGGCGTCGAGCACTTTCCAGGTCACGAACATCTTGATCCGGCTGTCATGCCAGCGGCGGAGGAGGGTTTCCATGGAGAGCGAGTTTTTTTCGGATGCGGCCTTCATCTTTTTCAGCATTGCGCTGCGGCTCGCGTAATCGACGGGGCGGCGATTGTCGGGATCGACGAGGCTGAAATCCCACAGCTCCGTTCCCTGATAGAAATCGGGTGCGCCGGGCGCGGTCGCTTTCAGCACGACCTGCGAGAGTCCGTTGAGAAAGCCGTAGAAGGCGACGCGCTTCTGGACGCGGACGAAGTCTTCGCAGAAGGCTGTGTCGCTGAGGACTGCGTCCGCGAAGGTGAGGAGCGATTCTTCGTAGGCAGGGTTCGGCGCGATCCAACTGGTGTGCGTCTTCGCTTCGCGCGCCGCTTTTTCGAGGTATTGCTTCAAGCGGTCGCGGACGGACGGCAACTCTTCGTCGTCGAGCGGCCACATGCCGACGAGCGTCTCGTAGATGAGCAGCTCCATGTTCGCGTCGGGGATTCCGTTCGCGCGATGCGGCGCATTCATCTTCGACCAGCGGCGCACCTGCCGTTCCCACTGCGGCGCGATTTCGGACAGCACGTTGATGCGCGCGCGCACGTCCTCGCTGCGCTTCGTGTCGTGCGTCGCGGTCGCGTTCATCGTGTGAGGCCACTGCCGCTGCATCTGCGCGGCGCGCGCGTGAAACTCGGCCAGGCCGTCGAAGTCCGCGCCGCGTCCCGGATTGCCGCCGACCTCATTGAGCGAGATCAGGCGGTTGTAGTTGTAGAACGCCGTGTCCTCGACGCCCTTGGCCATGACGCGGCCGGTGAACTGCTGCCAGCGCATGACGAAAGCCAGCCAGTTCTCGCGTTCCGAGGAGACGTAGTGAGGCGGATCGACGAGGAGGACGCGTTCGAGGAACGTGAAGAGCCGTTCGTCGATCGCTGCGCCCGCGCGGCGGCGCGCCTCGGCGATCGCGGTGCGGATCGACTGCGCATCGTCAGCATCGATTTGCCCCTCCCGAATGTACGTCCGGTACACGCGCATGCACGCCGTCACCTCGGTGAGCGCAGTCGTGAGATCGACCGGCGCGAAATCGCGCGCGTTGCGGTCGGGCATGGCCACCGCGCCGAGCTGCTTGCCCAGCGCGCGCATCTCGCCGGAGAAAAGTTCGTGGATGACCTGCTTCTTGCGCTCGTAGCAGATGTCGTCGAATGTCGCCGTCACGCCGCTGAAGTTGCGGTAAGAGCGGTCGAGCTGCTGCAGCCCGCACGCATCGACGAAAAGCGCGTTGACGGAGTCGAGGAAGTCGTAGCCGGTCGTGCCGCTGACCGGAAACTCGCGCGGCAGCTCCTCGCCGTGTTCGAGGATTTTTTCGACGACGATGTAGAACGGATCGCCGCCGGCCGGCTCGCTCGCCAGCCGCAGTTGCAGCTTGCGCATGTGGCCGATCGGATCGTGAAGGCCGTCGATGTGATCGATGCGCAGGCCGGTCACTTTCCCTTCCGCGATCAGCTCCAGCGTTCGCCGATTGCGCGCCTCGAACACCTCGGGATTCTCGACGCGAACGCCGACGAGATCGGTGACGTCGAAGAAGCGGCGGTAGTTGATCTTCTCGCTGGCGATGCGCCAGTAAGCGAGGCGATACCACTGCACGTCGAGCAGCGCGTCGAGAAAGTCCGCGTCGCTGTTGATGCGTTCGATGACGGCGTGCAGAGCCTCGCGGAACGGTTCGTCCTGTTCGTAAATCCGCCACAGCGTTTCTTTCAGGAACTTGCTGTTCGGAACTCCGGCATCGTCCTCGACCAGTTCGCGCAACTCGATCGCGACGCCTTCGCGCGGCAGCGACTCGACGCATTCGCGCAACACCTGGCCGTACGAACCGGGAGCGAGCGGCAGCCGCTTGTCGTAGTAGGTGAAGAAGAAACCGTCGACGTCGAAGTGGAGCTGGATCTCGCGCGACTCGAGCGCCTCGCCATACGGCTTGCCGAGGATCGGGAGAAGGACCTTGCTGACGGTCTGGCCGCGCGTGGTGACGGGCGTCCAGTCGATGTCGAAGTAGTGGAGGAAGCGCGAATGCTCGCCGTTTTCGAGAACGCTCATCCACCACGCGTTCTCCGGACTGGCGGCCATGTGATTCGGCACGACGTCGAGGAGCAGCCCGAGGTTCCTGCGTTGCAGTTCGGCATGCAGCGCGTTGAAATCGTCATCGCTTCCAAGCTCCGGATTCAGCGCGTTCGCATCGACGACGTCGTATCCATGTCCGCTGCCTTTGCGCGCCTTCAGGATCGGCGACGCGTAGATGTCGCTGATGCCGAGCTCCGCGAGGTAAGGCGCGATCTCCCGCGCGTCGGCGAAGGTGAAGCCGGCGTTGAACTGGAGGCGGTAGGTCGCGCGTGGGACACGGTACATCTCGTTGCGGGTGCTGCGAATTGGGTGCCGGGGGACGGTTTCACGCGGAGCCGCGGAGACGCGGAGCGGGTTTTCTCCGCGTCCCCGCGCCTCCGCGCGAAAAGCTTTATCTTTGCAACAACGCAAATGCCTCGGCTTGCAAGGTGATGTGGTTATCGGCGAGGGCAGCCCCTGACTCGATCACAATCCTCCACGATCCGGACAACGCAATCTCCCGCTCGCGATCGCTGAAGTTGAACGCCAGCAACGTGTCGCCGCGTCGAATGACTAACGTCTGCTGCTCATCATCCGCCTGCGTTTCCACCGCATCGAGATCGAGCGAACGGAGTGCGGGGATTTCGCGGCGGAGGCGGAACAGGTCGCGATACAGATCGCGCAAACCGGCCTGCTCGGAACGCGTCAGTTTCGATCGATTGAACGTTTCCTCGTCGTGCGGATCGGGCGGCTCACCTTTCCATTCGAAATCGTCGAATTCCTCGGCGCGGCCTTTGCGCACCGCTTCGATCAAGTCCTCGTCGCCGTGCGAGGTGAAGTACTGGAACGGCGCGGTCTCGCCGTGCTCCTCCCCCATGAACAGCATCGGAATGAATGGCGATAGCACGACCGCGGCGGCGGCCAATCGCAGCTTGGCGGGCGAGAGGATCTCCGACAGCCGTTCGCCGAGCATGCGGTTGCCGACCTGGTCGTGGTTCTGCGCGAAGACCACGAACCGTTTGCCGTCCCGCGTCTTCGGCGGCGCGCCGTACTTTCGCCCGAGGTACGGCGAGTGCTGGCCGGTGTAGAGATAGCCGGCGGTCAGCGTGCGCGCGAGATCGCTGGTGCGGCCGTAATCGGCGTAGTAGCCATCGCGTTCGCCGGTGAGCAGCGTGTGCAGCGAATGATGAAAATCGTCGGCCCATTGCGAGTCGAAGCCGAGGCCGAGGTCGTCTTTCGGCGTGATCACGCGAGGATCGTTGAGATTCGATTCGGCGATCGTGAACACGCGGCGTCCGAGCGCGTGCGCGCGTTCGCGAACCGCCGACGTCAGGTCCTGCAGGAACGGCTCCGCGGTGTGATCGATGATCGCGTGAACGGCATCGACGCGCAGACCGTCGATGTGAAACTCATCGACCCATTGCAACGCGTTGTGGATGAAAAACCAGCGCACGTCGTCGCTGTGCCGTCCGTCGAAGTTGAGCGCCATTCCCCACGGAGTTTTGTAGCGATCGGTGAAGTACGGGCCGTACTGCCCGAGGTAGTTTCCCTCGGGGCCGAGGTGGTTGTAGACGACGTCGAGAAGGAGCGCCAGGCCGCGCGCGTGGCAGGCATCGGCGAGGCGTTTCAGTCCGAGCGGACCGCCATACGAATTCTGCGCCGCGCCGATGTAGACGCCGTCGTAGCCCCAGTTGCGCGCGCCGGGGAATTGCGCGAGCGGCAACAGCTCGACCGCGGTGATGCCGATCTCTTTGAGCGCGTCGAGATGTTCGATGACGGCGTCGAAGGTGCCTTCGCGTGTGAAGGTTCCCACGTGCAGTTCGTAGACGACGTAGTCCTCGAGCGCGATGCCGGTCCAGCCGGCGTCGTGCCATTCGAACTCACGCGACACGACTTCCGACGGTCCATGCACGCCCTCGGGTTGCAGGCGCGACGCAGGATCCGGACGATTGTCGCCATTGACGTTGAAAAAATAGCGCGTGCCGGCGCCGGCATTGATCGTGGCCTCGTGATAGCCGCGCGCGTTTTTCGTCAGCGCGATGCGGCGCTCGTCGGGCGCGACGATGTGCAGCTCGACTTTTGCGACGTCCGGCGCCCAGACGCGAAACTCGCAACGGCCGGGCGCGATCAGATTGGCGCCGAGCGGCGGCGTCTCATTCGCCGGCATCATCTGAATCATCCGCCGACGGAGTCAGAAACACCGCGCCGAGGGGCGGCAGCGTGAGATTGACCGACCACTTGCGGCCGTGCAGCGGAATCGGCGCGGCGTCGACGCCGCCCATGTTTCCCTGCCCGCTCCCGCCGTACAGCACCACGTCGCTGTTCAACACCTCGGCCCAATGTCCGCCCGCGGGAACGCCAACCTGATAGTTGTGCCGCGGAATCGGCGTGAAGTTCAGCGCCACGACGACTGGCTGATCGGGCTGCGACTTCGATTTCCGCATCAGCACCACGACGCTGTTTTCGGTGTCGCAGCAATCGATCCATTCGAAGCCGTCGGGCGAGAGGTCGAGCTCGTGCAACGCGGGAATCGTGCGATAGGCCTTGTTCAGATCCTCGACCCAGCGCTGCAGCGTGGCGTTCGGCGGCGAGTCGAGCTGGTCCCAATCGAGGCTGGCGTCGTGGTTCCACTCGCGCCATTGCCCGAACTCGCATCCCATGAACATCAGCTTCTTGGCTGGCTGCGAGTACATGTGTGCGAAGAGCAGACGCAGGTTGGCGAAGCGCCGCCACTCGTCGCCGGGCATCTTGCGGATCAGCGATCCCTTGCCGTGCACGACCTCGTCGTGCGACAGCGGCAGCAGGAAGTTCTCGGTGAACGCGTACATCATGCGGAAGGTGAGGTCGTTGTGATGGAACTTGCGATGGATCGAATCGAGCGCGAAGTAGCGCAGCGAGTCGTGCATCCATCCCATGTCCCACTTCATGCCGAATCCGAGTCCGCCCACGTACGTCGGCCGCGAGACCATCGGCCACGCCGTCGACTCCTCGGCGATGACCTGCACGTCGGGATGCGCTTTGTAGACGTCCTCATTGAGGCGGCGGAGGAAGTTGATCGCTTCGATGTTTTCGCGGCCTCCGAACTCGTTCGGAATCCACTCGCCATGTTTGCGCGAGTAGTCGAGGTAGAGCATCGAGGCGACGGCATCGACGCGCAACCCGTCCGCGTGAAAAACGCCGAGCCAGTACATCGCGCTCGATAGCAGAAACGAGCGGACCTCGTTGCGGCCGTAGTTGAAGACGAGCGATCCCCAGTCCGGCTGAAATCCTTTGCGCGGATCGGCGTGCTCGAAGAGATGCGTGCCGTCGAAATACGAAAGGCCGTGCGCGTCGGTGGGAAAGTGCGACGGCACCCAATCGAGGATGACGCCGATCTCGTTCTGGTGCAGGACGTCGATGAGGTACATCAGATCCTGCGGCGTTCCGTAACGGCTGGTGGGCGCGAAAAATCCGGTGCACTGATAGCCCCAGGAACCGTAGAACGGATGCTCCATGACCGGCAGGATTTCGACGTGCGTGAAGTTCATCTTGCGCACGTACTCGGCCAGCGGACCCGCCATCTCGCGATAGGTGAGCGGACGATCGCCATCGCGGCGCCACGACCCGAGGTGCACTTCGTAGATCGACATCGGCGCGGTGAAGGAGTTGCGTTCCGCGCGATCGCGCATCCAGTCGCCGTCGTTCCATTCGTAATCGAGATCCCAGACCGCCGACGCGGTTTCGGGCGGCGTCTCCTGCATCACCGCGAACGGATCGGCTTTATCGACGCGGTAGTCGTTGAATTTCGAGCGGATGTGAAACTTGTAGTGCGCGCCTTTGCCGACGTGCGGCACGAAGCCGTCCCAGATGCCGGATGCGCCGAGGTGTTCGAGTGGATGTTGATCGGGATCCCATCCGTTCCAATCGCCCATGACGCTGACGGATGCGGCGTTTGGCGCCCAGACGGCGAACGTCGTTCCCTTCACGCCATCGCGCGTGGCGACATGCGATCCGAGTTTTTCCCAAAGGCGCGTGTGGCTGCCTTCGTTGAAAAGGTGAAAGTCCCAATCGCTGAGATGTGGCACAGACACTCCTGTCTGTGGGTCGGCGGGTAGATCGACTTCAATGGTCACACTTGGAACGATATCCGCTCCCACGGTTTGCGCCTCATCGGCGATTTTCTTCGCGCGCGGAGTCCGCTTGCGCGGCGCTGCCGTGGTCCTGGAGGCGGTTCGTTTCTTCGCCGGCGCTTTCGGCGGTTCCGCGCCGTCTTTGTCTTTTTTTCGGGTCGCCATTCGCGTCCACCATAGCAATCGACGCGCCGCAATGCGCGTCTCCGTAGCGCCGGCCGCTGGCCGGCTGGACCGCCGCCGGCTCGGCGGCATCTGGTTTTTTACGTGTCGGCGAGCCGCTGGCGGTCCAGCCTACGAGCCGTCGGCGCTACGATCGGTGTCGACGCCGGATGGCGTCTCGTAGGGTAGCCGGTGGTCCGAGCGAAGCGAGCGACCACCGGAAAATCGTCGCGCGCTTTATCGACCCCGGTCAGGGGTCGCGTATCAAATACCAGGCGGCGTGAATTCCCTCCGCGACCGCTGCCGCGGTCGGAAAATCGGGCACGTTCGTGAATCCGGTGGTCTCGCGCTTCGCGCGCGACCACCGGCTACCGTACGAGACGCCATCCGGCGTCTTTCGATCGGCTTCGCAACCAGAGGCGAACGAACTTCGTGCGCCTTGCGCGAACTCATCCAAGTTTCGCGAGTACCCGCAGCACTTCGCCGACGCTCCATGCCTGCGCGATGCAGCCGCGCGGGGCGTGAGGGGCGTCGCCGTCGAAGATTTCGCCGATCGTGCCGAGGCCGGCTTCGTTGAGGTGGGTGGAAAGGTTGCTGAGTAACGTTCGTGCGGCGGCGATTCCGGACTCGCCGCGATAGCGAAGGAGCGCGTCGACGTAGGCGCCGAGGAGCCACGGCCAGACGGTGCCCTGATGGTAGGCGGTATCGCGCGAACGTTGATCGCCGATCAGGCGGCCGCGGTAGCGTGGATCGTTCGGCGACAGCGTGCGCAATCCGGTCGGCGTCAGAAGCTGCGACTCGCACACCCGCAAAATCTCCTCGGCGCGCGCATCGTCGAAGAGCGGGAAGGGGAGGGCGATGGCGAAGAGCTGGTTTGGTCGAATCGACGCATCGTTCGGATTGACGACGTCGAAGCAGCATTGCGAATGCCGGTTCCAGAACGCCGATTCGAACGACTCGCGAACGCCGTCCGCGCGCGAGCGCATCCCGCTGTCGCCCGACAGGTCAGCGACGATGCGCAGCGCGTTGTACCAGAGCGCGTTGATCTCCACCGGCTTGCCGCGACGCGGCGTCACCGCGTCGCCGTCGATGATCGCGTCCATCCACGTCAGCGCCACGCCGTTCGCGCCGGCGTAGAGCAGGCCGTCGAGATCGACGTGAATGCCGAAGCGCGTGCCGCGGTCGAGCCAGTTGATGGCTTCGCGCAGGACAGGCAGTGCCTCGTCGCGAATGAAAGCATCATCCTTCGTCGCTTCGCGATAGCGCCAGACGGCGATGAAGAGCCAGAGGCCGGCATCGACGGAATTGAACTCCGGCTCGTTGGTCCCGTCCGGAAAACGATTCGGAATCATCCCTTTGCTCGCCGCGGCCAGCCAGCGGCGAAGGATCTGTTTCGCATCGTCGAAACGTCCCGTGGCAAGGCACAGACCGGGCAGCGCGATCATCGTGTCGCGGCCCCAGTCGGTGAACCAGTGATAGCCGGCGATGATGGTTTTCTTCTCGTCGCGCTCGATGAGGAACTGGTCGGCGGCGAGGTGCAGTTCGCGCACGAAGCCGTCGCCGGTATTCACCACCAGCGCTTCCCGACGCGCTCGTTCGTCATCGATCATTCCGAGCGCATCCCAGTCATCTTCTTCAGTTGAGATGACGACTGGCAGCACATCGCCGCGTTTCAGCGTCACGGCGTACGAACCGGGCGTGAAGAGATCTTCGAGATAGTCGAGGCCTCGCTCGCGCTCCCGCTCGTACGTGAACTCTTTCCAGCAATCGGGCTTCGGGTGGAACGCCGCGCCGGGAACGTCGACGTGGATGAACGGCAGCGCGGCGTCGGTGCAGTGAATGAGCGAGTGATAGTCGCGCCCGGCCAGAAAGGGCGAGAGGCGCAGCTCGAACGCGGCCACGCAATCGAGCACCTCGTAAAGAACGATGGTGAGATTTTCGCCGTTCGGCGCGACGACGGTTTTGCGCAGTCGCACGCCGCCGGCCGCGTACTCCCAGACCGGAAAGACGTCGCGCCGGAATGACACCAGACGTTCGAAGCCGCGCGGGTGGATGACGTCTGGAAAACGGTTCGCGGCCAGGTCGACGCCGTTGACGGTCTCGTCGAGTTTCGACACCAGGACCGTGCGCTCGGTCCGGCCCGGCAGCGCGGCCACGAGCATGCCGTGATAGCGGCGCGTGTTCGCGAAGGTCACCGACGATCCCGCCCAGCCGCCGAGTCCGTTGGTCTCGATCCATTCGAGTTGCGAGGCGCGTTCGAAATCGTGGAGGAGGTCGGGTCCGATGGCGATCATCTGGCCGACTTTATGCTACGACCGGACCACAGGCCTTCTCCCATGCGCAATGGAAACGTGCTGGTCGTCGAGGACGACGACACCATCCGCCGGCTGCTCGTCGAATTTCTTCGGGAACACGAGTCGGTTGGCGTCGACGGCGCGCGCGACGGCGTGGAAGCGCTTCACCAGATCGCCACGACGACGTATGCGGTGGTGATCCTCGACGTGATGATGCCGAAGATGAGCGGGATCGACGTTCTCGACTCGCTCGAAGCGCTCACCTCCGACCCCTCGGTGAAGTCGCTCGACGATCCACCGGCGGTGCTGATCATCACCTCCGCCGAACGCGGCGTGCTCCCCGACTCCGCGATCTACCAGCGCGGCCCTCGAATCGTGCGCGGCATCTTCCGCAAGCCGATCGACGTGGAGAAGCTGACGAAGTGCGTGGAGATGTATTTGAAGGGGTAACGTGAAGGATCGCCGCGGAGCGGCTTAAAGAAGATAGCGAGGGGTGAGAGCGAAGCGAACACCCCTCGTTGCAAAAGATTCAAAGGATTTGTGCCGCGTCAGCGGCACTCGATGGAGTGTCACATTTTTCCAGTGCCGCTGACGCGGCACGAATTCGGGGCGCTCCAGTTTTCGAGGGGTGTTCGCTTCGCTCTCACCCCTCGCTACCCTCTGGAGCCGCTCCGCGGCCTTAAATCTGAACCTTCTGCGTCGTCAGCCCGACGTGATCCGTAAGCTCATCGCGCACGGCCACCACGATGCGATACGACCCCTTGGCCAGCATCAGCGGCGGGATGGTGATCGTCATCGGACCGGTGGCCGATTCGTTCGGCTTCAGGACGATGTCCGCAAAGCATTTGACCAGCTTGATGTTGCGCCCGTCGTCGTCGAAGACCGAGACATAGACGTGAAGCCTTGTGCGCGAGCCGCTCGCATCGGTGATGTATTGCAGCGACTCCATGTTCATCGCCGCCTTGATCGGGACGATGGCCGTCAAACCGCGGTACTGCGGCGCATCGGCCACGAGCGTCATCGGCAGCGTGTTCGGCTGCATGGTCACGCCTAACGTCGTACGCAGTGAGCGCTGCAGTTGCATGTCGGTGCTCGCGCCTGCGTAGCCGTCGCGATACTGCAGCTTGTATTCGGGATGATTTTTTACGCGCACGGTGAGGTGGTGGTAATGGCTGTCCGCGCCATGATGGGCGGCGAATCCGAGGGCGTAGTAGTTCGCGGCGCGGCGATCGAAATCGGCGAAGGAATCATCGAAACGATTGCCGGGCAGGAACGCGCCGCCCGTTTCATTGGCCAGCCAGAACATCGCCGAGCGGTCGACTGCGGCCGAGCCATAGGTGGGGCGGTCCCAATTGGCCTTGTTGACCGTCCGCTGTTCCTGCAGTTCCAGTCCTTCCGCCGAAATGATGTAGAAGCTCGCGTTCGAGGCATTGGCCTCGCGCACCAGGACGTCGCGCATCGTGGCCAGGGCACTGTTGTTTCGGGTCACGTCCGTCAGGTGATTGCCGTTCATGTTGCGGCCGACCATTCCGGCCGGCGAGACGGAGGCCAGCGGCAGATTGCCGGTCACGAGCAGGATCATCTTGCGGCCTTCGGTGGAAGCGAATGCACGAGCCGCGTCGCCGATCGCTTCGACCGACGTCTGGGCGATCATCGTCTCCTCGTTGAGATGCATCTCGTCATCGAAGTTCTCGGACTGCTCGACGAAACCCTGAATGCTCAGCACTGTCCTCGCATCGAGCTGGGACGACACCTCTTGATCGGTGGCGTTTGTCCGCCGCTTCGCGGGCTCTTCTCTTTTACTCGTCACGGCGACTGATTCATCGCGCGGCATTCCTCGGTTCCATTGAGGATGCGTTGCCGAACGGCCGATGTCCGCCAGCACGGCGTGCAGGGCACTCTTGTCGGACGTCATCGCCATCAGGAGGTGAACCCGGCTGTCCACCGTCGCCACCGACCAGTCATAGCGGCCGTCGTCAAAGTGGCTGTTGATGAATACTTCCAGCCGTCCCAGCGCTTCGTTGCGGCTTCGGGAACTGGTGTTGAGGTTGTCGATCAGCACCAGCACCTTGCGGCGGAAACGTTCTTCGGGCGCGGCTTCCGGTGCGGCGGGTGACGCGTCGCGGCGCGCTTCGACGCGCGGCGCGGCATCGTCGACCACCGAGAAGTTCGAAATCTCCTGCGGCTGATCGTCCTCGATGATCTCGAAGTCCTGACGGTCGAGACCGCGCACGGGATGGCCGCGCTTATCCATCACGTTCACGTCGACGTTCACGACGTTCACCGTGATTTTCTCGACCAACGGCGGTGGGGCCGGCACCTGTGCACTGGCCAGTAAAAGAGCTGCGCTCACCGCAATTGCTCGGATCATCGCTCACCTCATTCGATCACCATACCTGACATGCCTTGCTTCTGACCATCGGCGAGTCCGCCGGACAATTAAATGCCTTCTGAAACTGGGGCAGATCGGACACGATCCCGTTGATGCGGTACTTCCCGGGCGAATGCGGATTGGTGATCGCGTTCGCGCGAAGATTCTCCGGCCGCTGGTTCTCGCACGCCCACTGCGCGAAGCCGATGAAGAAGCGCTGATCGGGCGTGAAGCCGCCGATCGGTTGCGTCTCGTTGGGATCGACCGCCTTCCACGCGATGTATGCCAGCAGGGTCCCGCCGAGGTCCGCGACGTCTTCGCCCGAGGTCAGCTTCGAATTGATCTTGATGTCGTCGACGATCGTGTAGCCCGCGTACTGCTCGCGAATGCAATTGATGCGCTCCTCGAACGCCTTCGCATCATCGGGGGTCCACCAGTCCTTCAGATTTCCCTGTCCGTCGAACTGGCGCCCTTCGTCGTCGAATGCATGCGTCAGCTCGTGGCCGATCGTCGAGCCGGTGTTGCCGTAGTTCGGCGCGTCGTCGAGCTTCGGATCGTAAAGCGGCGGCTGCAGCACGCCGGCGGGGAAGTTGATGTCGTTCATCTGCGGGTTGTAGTAGGCGTTGACGGTCGGCGGCGTCATGCCCCATTCGCTGCGGTCGACCGGCTTGCCGATCTTGGCGAGGTCGCGTTCCGACTCGAAAACGATGGCCCGCGACGCGTTGCCGTAGTAGTCGCCGCGCTCGATCTTCAGCGCGCTGTAGTCGCGCCATTTCTCGGGATAGCCGACCTTGTTCGCCACCGCGTGCAGCTTCTCCAGCGCGCGCGTCTTCGTGGCCGGCGTCATCCAGTCGAGGTGATTGATCTCCTCCTCCATGGCCTTCTCAATGGCCTTCGTCATCTCGACCGTTTTCGCTTTCGTCTCCGGCGTAAACGTCCGCGACACGAACTCCTGGCCGAGCGCTTCGCCGAGGTCGCGGTCGACGTACTGGACGCAACGCTTCCAGCGCTGTGGCATCGCCTTCACGCCGCGCAGCGTCTTGCGATAGAAGTTGAAATCCTCTTCGACGAATTTTCTCGACAGATACGGCGCGCGCGAATGCACCGCGTGCCAGCGCAGGTACGTTTTCCAATCAGCCAGCGGAACGGTGGTTAGCTCTTTCTGCACAGCAGCGAAGAATTTCGGCTCGGTAACGTTGAGCGAAGTCACGTGCACGCCATCGGTCGACAGGTAGGTCTTCCACGGAAACGCCGGCGCGGTCTTGCCGAGCTGGGCGACGGTCATCTTGTGCACGAGGTTGTACGGATTGCGGCGTTCGACGCGCGTCAGCGACGCCTTCGCCAACGCTGTCTCGATGCCCATCACCGTCGTGGCATCTTTTTTCGCCGCCGCTTTCGATTCGCCGATCAGCTCCAGCATCGACATGACGTGCGCCAGGTACTGCTCGCGGATGGTCTTCGATTTCGCGTCGGTCTTCGTGTAGTAGTCGCGGTCCGGAAGCCCCAGCCCGCCCGCGCTGGCCTCGGCGATCACTTTCGAGGCGTCGCTGTAATCCTGCGTCGATCCGAAGCCGAAGATCCAGCCGTTCCCGCTCGAGCGCAGATGCTGCCTGGCGATGAATGCGCCGAGGTCGGATTTCGCTTTCAGAGCGGCGATCTCGTCGAGCAGCGGCTGCAACGGTTTCGCGCCGAGCTGCTCGATGCGCGCTTCATCCGTGCACGAGTCGAAGTAGTCGCCGATCTTCTGCTGCACGACCGTGCGGTTCGCACTCGGCTTCGCATCCTCGAGCAGGATTCCCCACAGGTACTCCTCGTTCTCCTCGGTGACCTTCCCGTAGACGCTCCACGACGCCTGATCCGGCGGGATGGGGTTGTTCTTCATCCAGCCGCCGCACGTGTATTGATAAAAGTCGTTGCACGGATTCGCGGTGAGATCCATCGACGGAACGTCGAGACTGGGCGTGTACGGCAGCGCGGACAGCGGATGTTCCTGCGACGCCGGTGCGTCCGCCTTCGGCGTCTGGATCGGCGGCGGCGCGGTCTCCGGCGGCTTCGCGGCCGCGGGCTTCGGCGTCTCCGCCGGCCGCGCCTTCTGCGCGGGATCGGGATTCTGCTGCGCGAACGCAGTCGTGGCGGCGAGGAGAATGACGGCAGCGGCTCTTTTCATGAGGCGTAAGTCTAAGTGGTCTACGCGGCAAAAGATTGTTACGTCAACGTTGACTGAGCCTTGGGCAACCGACGCTGCCGGCCGTGCCGGCACATCCTTGTTACAATCCCCGTTTTCCCAAATCGAGGAGGAACCCATGGCCGATCTGTCGACGACATTCACCGGAGTCCGTTTCCAAAATCCCTTCCTGCTGGCGTCGGCACCGCCGACCGAATCGGACGCGAACATCATGCGCGCCTTCGAAGCGGGGTGGGGCGGCGTCGTCACCAAGACCATCGGCCTGCATCCCGTCGTCAACGTGAAGGGTCCGAAGACCAAGTTCCTCCGTTCCGAGGATCAGGGCACGCGGATGTCGATGACGAAGAAGCCGGGCACGACGGTGATGGCCTCCTGGAACTGGGAGCTGATCTCCGACAAGCCGCTGGACTGGTGGATCGGCAAGCTGGCCGCGATCAAGAAGGCTTATCCGAAAAACATCATCGTCGGCTCGATCATGGCCGGCTCCGGCAACGACAAGGAGCTCAATAACTGGCAGACGCTCGCCAAGGCGCTGCAGGACGAAGGCGCCGACGCGCTGGAGCTCAATTTCTCCTGCCCGCACATGGACCGCGTCGACATGGGGTCGAACGTCGGCAAGGACAAGGTGCTCTGCTCGGTCGTGACGATGGCGGTCAAGGAAGTCTCGAAAATCCCGGTCTGGGTGAAGCTGACGCCGGCAACATCCAACATCGTGGAAGAGGCCGAAGCCTGCTTCCGCGGCGGCGCCGACGCGGTGGTGTCATCCAACACGTGGCCCTCGCTCCCGGTGATCGATCCCGCCACCCTCGACTTCGAGATGAACGTGGAAGGCTACGTCTCCCCCGGCGGCCTCGGCGGCCCGGCCATCCTCCCGCTCTCGATGGCCAAGATGGCCCAGCTGACGAAAGCGTTCCCCGACAAGGAGTTCAGCGGAATCGGCGGCATCTCCACCTTCGAACACGCCCTCAACTACTTCCTCCTCGGCTGCGGCACGACGCAAGTCTGCACCGCCGCAATGCTCGACCACGCCATCGGCCCGAACGTGATCAAAACCCTCACCACCGGCATGTCCGACTTCATGGACTCCCGCGGCTTCCAATCCCTCGACGCCTTCCGCGGCGCCCGCCGCGACCGCATCGTCCCCCACAGCCAGATCAAACGCCCCGACACCCGCGAATACCACGGCGGCTACGAGGACGAGGCAGTCGAAGGGTACGCGCGGGCGGAAGGGGTGGGGGTGTAGGAGGCGTTCCATATAGCGTTATGCAGCCGGCATTCGTCGCATAAACCTTATTGATACCTCGCAAGCTTCAGCGTTAGACAGCTTCATACCGTTGGTAACAAAGTTACAGGTTCGGATCGAGAGCTGGCTAATTGAGAGTTGGTGGAAGACAGGTCTAGCGGCTCTGCCCGGCAATTGCGTCATACGCCACGCCGTAGATGCTGCGCCACGCGTGCCCGCGTACACCTGCGTTGGTGTCGGACGTCGGATGTTGGTAAAACAAGATTCCCGCCAGAAGAGGCCGTTCGTCAGTCACCTCATCACCCTTCACACTAAGTGGGACTTGCCATAAGCCACCGCCGCTCATTCCGCCCCAGCTAACCGGCCCATTTTCTTGTGCTTCGAAGCTTACCGGATAATCCACGTAATCGTGCTCGCCCACCCGGGTGACCTCGTCCGGTCCGCCGATCGCACTGAAATTGTATAGATAGCAGTGTATACCGCCAGGCTCATGAACCAGTTCAGTCTCTTCTGCCAGGAATCCCTGCGCTAGCCAAATTCCGTCGTGCACTCCACGAGTCGCGTTCAATACTGTTTCACGATGCTTATCAAGATTGACGAAAGTCTTCTTTGCGGCAAGCAAACTGGCGATCGTGGGCGCCAGAATCACAGCACCGAGATCAGGCCCTGCCGATTCTTGTGGCCCTCGAGGGAACTCTACTCGAGCGAGTCCGCCGGTATCGATCGTCTCCAGCTCCGAACCAGGTGTCATGAAGAGACCGAGGCGACCAGTTCTGGGGAGCACGTCTAGGACGTGTCCAGCGGTTAGGATCGCTCTCTTGTTGCAAGCGGCTACGAGAACCCCGGATCCGAGTAAATGTGGTACGCGCCGGTCGTTTACATTTTTTGTGCCGACGAACGCGATAGTCGAAAACCGTGCGCTTCGACTCATCGAGTCGAGCACAGCAGCCGAGATGTTCTTGGCTAAGATATGCTTATCCACGCACGCAGATTCTACGTCATGCGGTGCATCCGTCACGCTGAATGTCCCCACCTTCTCAAAAGCTTGAGCGCAGACGAACGTCGCGCTATCGGCTCGCCACCCAACTCTTCGCAGCAGCCGACTCGGCCGTTCGTTGGCCCGGCGCTTCCGCGTCTCGAATTCAGGTGGCAGTCTGGCCGGCACGTGGAGGCCGCGAGGCGAAGTAGGGTCAGTCCTCTGCTCTTACCTGGAGCCTGCTGAACGCGTTGCCGGTCAGAGATCGACAGGGAGACTCGGAAGACCTGGGGTCAAACCGCTGCTGTTATTGCCACAGAAAAGCGAAGGCGGGTTATCATTGAAAGACGCCCACGCACGAAGGGAGTCCCCTTGAATATCCAAGGCTTGCTGGTTGAGTACTTGATCACAGGAGCGTTCACGCTCATCTGGATAGGCGGACTCATCACTTTATCGGGCCGCTACAGTTTCGATCAGCTGAACGTGGCTGAAGTCACGGCGCTCGTGCCCCTAGCCTATGTAGTGGGCACCTTCGTGGATTATCTCAGTCGAGAGCTAACTCGGGCAATCGACGAGAAGCACGGACGACGCGGTAAATTCGGAACCGAGAAGTACTATGTCGAGGCGGAGTTCTGCTTCGCTCCACCTCTTATTCGCAAAGAGGCCGTTCGTGTCGCCGGCAAAGAGGAAATGTTCGTTCGTGCACCAGAAGCTGCGAAGCAGTACGAACTGCGTAAGGCCCGCGACCGAGCGGCTCGCGGAGTGTTTGCCAATTTTGTAATCATGACATTCGCGATTCCACCAATCGTCGCATATAAAAATCCTGTTCACCTTTTTTATGCCGTACCGCTCTTGATAGGTCTTTGTTGGTTTTCGTTCAAGGTGTGGCGCAAGATGGTAGACCTGAGCGTCACCTTCAGAAATGACGTCGCGATTGAGTTTCTGCGTCAAGATGAGAGCACCAGTACCTCCGTGTCTCTCCCTGCTTTGGCGCCTCGCCGCGGCGGTGGCGTCGGTGCCGTCCTACTTGTCATTACCGTAGTCTTCGTGTTGCGGTGTTTGCGGCGCTAAATTGGGAAAACGGGATGAGTAGTAGGATCAGACTCATTGAAAAGAAGAAATAGTCATCGAAAGACTGGGGGTCCTGCCCTGCTTTTCCTTGCCGATGGATTGTCTCAATAGGGCTTCGGCCACAGAAAAGCGACGGCCTGGCACCTCTGAATTCGGCGTGGTTTGTAGGACCACCCGGAGAAGCCGTGCCTGGCGGCGAAGGGTGCACCGACGCCTTTACGGATGCCCAACGCGAAGGGGCAGGGCAGAGTCCCCCTCCCCGAGTCGTCAATGGTCGAGCGTGGCCGAGATGGAAACGATTTGCCAATCGCACGCAGAGGTCTTCACGGCAACCTCGCCGCTGTACGTGTCGCCATGTCTGACGAGGATCCCGGCTACCGGATCGCTCGCATAGGGGACGTTCATGCGGTACCAGAGCCAGTCGCCTTTGATGAATGCCTCGACTTTTCCACCTTCCGTACTGGATCCCTCGTTGAACATCCCCTCGTGGCGCAGCGTCCAGGCCGTCTCGTTACTTGCACAACCGCCGCGGGTCGTCACGTTGTAACGGACATTGGCTGTGGAGGTGTCGCGGATCGACCGCAGACGGAGGGCGGCACGAGGCACGGACGCCGGAGCAACTTTCTCCCTTCCGATCAAAAGGCGCGGAGTCCCGTTGTTGCTGGTCCCGGTACCGCTGGCTTCGATGTCTGAATGCCCCGGGCTGACGAACGAACCGGCCCTCACGGATACGAGCAGGAAGTCGGTCAGGTTGCGCGCGGCCTCCGCCAAAACCCCATCCCGGTACTCCAGAATGACGACATCTCCTTCGAGCGTTCCCACCGCAATCTGGGGGCGAGATGCTGTGAAGTTGCCGACGGCAATGTCTCGTGGTTGCTGCGTCGACTCCCGAAGGATGCTGGGCACGGCCATATCGTGCTTCTTCTCGATTGCGCCGGTCGCGAAACGAGGGAAGTTTCCGCGGCCATCGCCGAGGAATGCAAGCACTTCGCGACCCTCGGCGAGCACGAAGTCAAGGTTGCCATCGCCATCGACGTCCGCGAGGGTCTTCGCCGTGTAACCGAATGGTGCGGGAAGGTAGCGCGTTTCAATCTCGAAGGCTCCACCTCCCGTTCCACGCATCACGACAAGGTCGTCTGCGCAACGAATGACGAGATCTGGATTCCCGTCGTGATTCAGGTCCCCTGCAAGCACGCGGTAAGCCGGAAGGGCTCCCTGTACGACGAGAGGAAGGCGATAGGTGTTCAGACGATCGAAGGAGCCATTGGCATTCGATCGCAACAGCTTAAGATCGGTGGCCACCCTGACCATGCCCTTGAAGACGTCATTCGTGAGGATGAGGTCATCCACGCCGTCGCCGTCAAAATCGGCAATGTAGGGTGCGGTCGGCGTCGGGAGGTAGAAGGTCCCGGGGGTGAACCCGCCGTCACCGGTAGCCAGATAAAGACGGTAATGAGGCGCACCGTAGACGGACGTGTCCTGAGTCAGCAGGTCGGGCCGGTGATCCCCATTGGCATCGAGCACCTCGACTACCCGGTCCGATCCTTCCAGGGGAAGCGCAACGGGAGCGGAGAACGAACCGCCGTTGTTGAAGAGCACCGTACGATCCTGAATGAGATCGTCGAGACCGTCGTGATTCAGGTCCGCCACGACCGGGAATGCCGAACCCTCCTTGACGACGGCACCGGCAGCCATCTGCGCAGTCAACCTGCCCGCTGCAAACAGGACCAGGAAAACCAGAGCTGTCCGTTTCATCGCGATCCTCCTCAACGCAAAAAGCCGGCGTTGGCTCCGCCGGCTTGAGTCACACTTCTTGTGTTTGATCGCTACTGATACTACCGGGACAAATCGTTGTAAAGCTATTTTCGAAGGAGTCCCGGTCAGACGATCGGCTTCAGGACCATCCGGCCGTACGCGATGAACGCCAGGGCGAGGCCCAGCAGTGCGCTCATGATGATCGGCGTGACCTCGCGGTACTTGACGTGCACGGCGACGAATACGAGGCTCTCGATCGCCAAGAGCGCGGCAGCGAGGACCGTCAGCGGCGGGTGCCAATGAAGGGCGTCGGGGACGATGAGCCCGGCCGTACACACGAGTTCTAGGATGCCCATCGCCGTCCACGCTTTCCGCGGCAATGCGCCAAAGGAGGGGACTCCCTCGCTTACCTTGTCGAGCATGAAGACTTTCATAACGCCCGACGCTCCATACAGAAGCGCCGCGAGGATCTGCAGGATCCACAACAGCATGTTCATCGTGTGCCTCCTCGATAGAGTAGGGTCAGGCCTACGCCTCTTCTCAGTGGGAGAGAGTAGGGTCAGGCCTATGCCGCTTCTCGATCGAACCGCGACTCTACACGGTGTATAGAAACCGTCCAATACCTCCTCGGAATGGAAACATCCTCGGTTGATTCGGTGGAGTTCCTCGGTATTTTCTTGACGCCGAGGGATCCTCGGGGGCATGTCACGACCGCTGAGACTTGAGTTCGAGGGTGCCTTCTGGCACATCACATCCCGAGGCAATGAACGGAAAGACATTTTCCGGCAGGACGGCGACCGGCTCTTGTTTCTTGGCCTCCTCGCGACGGCCGTCAAACGGTTCCGCTGGCGTCTTCACGAGTACTGCCTGATGACGAATCACTACCATCTCGTCATCGAGACTCCATTTCGCACGCTGGCCAAAGGAATGCACTGGCTGAACAGCGAATACGTTCGCATCTTCAACAAACGATACGCGCGCGTCGGTCACCTCTTTCAGGGGCGTTACAAGTCGATCCTCATCGACGAGCAGAATTATCTGGACGAAGTGAGGCGGTATACGGTTCTCAATCCAGTCCGCGCCGGCATGGTCGCCGAACCCGCCGAATACCGCTGGTCGAGCTACCGCGCGCACGCCGGCCTCGATCCGATTCCGGAGTGGCTTTACTCCGAATGGCTGTTCGACATGCATCCCGAGACGGCGAAGTGCCACGAGATGTATCGCGAATACGTGCTGGCGAAGCTCGCTACAAAGGAATCGATCTGGGAGAAGCTCACCGGTCAAATCTACCTCGGCAGTGCGGAGTGGGTCGAGCGGATGCGGAAAGTAATCGCGGAAAAGCCGCGGAGCGATGAACACGCGAGAGCACAACGACTGATTCCGCGTCTGAAAATGGCGACGGTCGTGAAAGCCGTCGCGAAGGTTTGCGGCATCGAAGAGAAAGACCTTCGCCATCGCCACGGCGGTGCTCCTCGGATGCTGGCGGCCTGGATCGGCTGGAACGAAGGGCTGCTGCGACTTCGGGAGATCGCCGCCGCGCTGCGTCTCCGAAGCGCCGGCCACATCTCGACGTTGATCCGAAAAGGTGATGACGAACTGGCGGGCGACGAGTCCTTACAGGACCTCGCCCGGCAGGCGATCGCCACGTTGCAGCTCGCGTAATTCGGTACGCTGAAATCACGCGAGCGGGGATCTCAGGTGAAACTCTCGAACTGATTCGGGTGGTTCTGCAATTCAATACCGAGCTTCTGTAGGAGGCGTTCCGTGTAACTTCTCGGATTCGCCGCCCAACGAATGCAAGACCGAGGTCCTTACCTCCGGTCGCTCCAATTCTTCGATCCGACGTGCCATGAAAGGGGCCTGAGCCCAATCTGCTCCGGCCTGTCCACCCAACCTTAAAGGCCTGACCCCCCGGCCCCCCGACCCCATTTCGCCCTGGCCCCCCATTTCGCCCGATTTGATTTTCCGCTTGACTTAAAGCCCCCATGCTTAGAGCCGACGTGCCCCGAGAAAGACCAAAGGCCTGACCCCCAGCAACCGCAACCGAAGACCAAAAGGCCTGACCCCCCACATGCTCCTGTGACCCCCACATGCTGACCCCATGCTCCGAAGTCGATGGAACTCTGTTGCGTGATGTCGAACTCGTTCGCGTTCGGCGGAACGAACGCGGTACTCATCGCGCGGCCGTAGGCCTGGCCCCGATTCACTTGATGTCGAACGTCAATGTGCTCGTATCAACGAGCCACTGTGTCGGCTGTTGTGGGTCGGGACGGCGATAGGTCGTGGTGACCATGTAGCGGCCCGGCTCCGGGTAAGAAAAGCTCATGCCTCCGCTGCGATTGGGGACGCCGACGGCGATCCGGCCGGCACCGGCGCGGTACAGCTCCATCGGAACGTCGCGAAGCAGTTTGCCCGTGGCCTTGTCCACGGCGATGAACCACATGGAGTCGCCCTGTTTCAGATGCGGCCGCGCACCGTTCCAGCTCTGCGGGTAAATTTCGAGGCCAAGACCCGTTGAACGTTGCCAGTCAGCCATCGGAGTCGCGCCGCAGAAGACGAGCGCCTTCGCGTGCTCGGTCCGAGTCTCATTGCCGACGATGACCGGCGCAAGGTCGGCAGCCGCCATGACCACGTCGTCGCCGGGAGCGACGTTCAGTTTGAAGTTCAGAGAAGACGCCGGGTTCACCGCGACTCTCTGTTTCGGCAAGAACACGTACGCATCTTTGACGCGGTCCGCGGCAATCGTCTCGCCCAGGTTTGGGAAATCGGTGCCGCGGGTCGCGTGAAGCGTAATGGCACCGCAATCGCCGTCCGGAACGATGTAGGTCTGCGCGAATGCCGCGGGAGCGAACGCCAACGCAACGACAGCGATCTGCTTGATCATTTTCATTTCTGTGCCTCCAGGTCTTACGACGAAGGAAGGCGTGCAACGTCACCGTGCGCTGCAGTACGAGCGCGGTAGAATTCGCCTCTGTCGCTATGGAGTCGCAGACAACAACAGACATCACGAATGTCGCGTGGCGGCGGCTCGACGTTCCGGGGCACGATGCCGCCACGCTGTCGCCTTCGGGCGACGGGTGGGCGCTCGAAGGCGCGGCGGTTCTTGTTCGATCGGGAGCGGTTTGTGATGTGAGCTATGTCGTGATGCTGGACGGCGGCTGGCGTACGCGCTCCGCCGGCGTCAAAGGGTGGGCCGGCCCGAGGAGAATTGACCTGCGCATCGAGGTTGGAGCGGACGGGCAATGGACGGTCAACGATCAGGTGATCGAGGCCGTTCGCGGCTGCGTCGACATCGATTTTGCGTTCACGCCGGCGACCAACCTTCTGCCGATTCGCCGGCTGGCGCTGCCGGTCGGCGGCTCTCAGGATGTCGTCGCTGCCTGGTTGCGGTTTCCGGAGTTCGATCTGCAGCCGCTCGATCAGGGTTACCTCCGCTCGGGCGAGTTGCGCTACGAATATCAATCCCGAGGGGGAAGTTTTCGGGCCAGCCTTGCGGTGTCGCCGGAAGGGTTTGTGATCGATTATCCCGGAGTGTGGACTCAAGTCAGACAATGAGGAGGAATGAGACGTTGAGCGAGACTATGGACGAAGGTTCCTGGCAGGATGAAATCGCGCGGTTGGAGGAGGAGACGCGGATCGCATTTCTGGCCCAGGACATCGGCCGCCTTCGGCAACTCTGGTCGGAGAACCTCCGCGTGAATTCGCCGCTGAACCGCGTCAATGATTGTTCGCAGGTTCTGGACTTGCTCGAGCGAGGCATCATCCGCCATGTGTCGCTGGACCAGCATATCGAGGTAATGACGAGGCATGACGACGTCGTGCTGGTCATGGGACATGATGCCGTCAAGGACGTAGACGACGGACCGGTCATAAGACGGCGATTCACGAATGTCTGGGGTGCGTCCAATGGCTCGTGGAAGCTGATTGGACGTCAGGCCACGCGCATTGATGCGACGTGAGGCGGTAACGCCATGATCAGGCGCTGCATCACCCTTGCGATTCTTCTCATTGTGGCTGCGGCGGTTCTGGCCGATGTGTCGCCCGATGTTTATAAGGATTTGCAGAAAAAGGCACCGGAAATTCTCGAGATTCGCGTCTTATCTGTCGATATGCATCGGCATTTCGCCAAACCGTCGAGCTGTTCGTTCTTCGATTTCGAAGTCATCCGCCACGCCAGGGTAGAAGCGCGCGTCGTGCGCGTGGTCCGTTCGGCCTCGGGCGTTCATGCCGGCGACGTCATCGAGATCGAGTATTCATCGATCAGCAGGTGTTCCGGCTGGAATGGACCACGGTCGATCCCTCTGTTGCGGTCGGGCGATCAGCGATACGCATTCCTGGCAAGGCGCGGACGCACGACCGTTTTCGATCCCGCGGCCCGAGGCGCGACGTTTTCGGTTGCGATGCCGGGGACTTAGCCTGCAACTTCCTTCCCTCCCTTCCGTTTCAACCAACTAATCAGTTTGTGCGCCGTCGAAGTAGTGTTAGCAATCAGATTGTGAGGGCAAGGTATGCGTGTGGCGATCGGACTCACGGTGATTGGGCTTCTATCGATGGCTTCCGCGATTGCCGCGCAAACTCCGGCGGTCGAGAAACCGGCGGCGAAACAGCGGCAGCCCTCGACGTTCGAAATTCATGAGGCCAGCGGACCGATTCGCGTCGACGGCAATCTCGACGAAGAGGCGTGGAAGACGGCGTCCACGATCCCGCTCAATTACGAATGGCATCCTGGCGACAACGTTCCGGCGCCGACGAAGACCGACGTCCTGGTCACGTTCGATCGCCAGAATCTGTACGTCGGCTTCCGTGCCTACGATGCGAAGCCAGCCGCCATCAGCGCGCATCTGACCGATCGCGACATTCCCTTCAGCGACGACACGGTCGGCTTCATGATCGACACGTTCAACGATCAGCGGCGCGCGTTTCAGTTTCGCGTCAATCCGCTCGGCGTGCAGATGGACGCGACCAACAGCGACGTCGATGGTTCCGAGGATTGGTCGTGGAATGCGATCTGGGCGTCGGAGGGGCGGATCACGAGCGACGGCTACGTCGTCGAGATCGCCATTCCGTTTACGCAGCTGCGATTTCCGCGCGGCTCCGGCGTGCAGACGTGGGGCTTCATGGCCTCGCGCGACTGGCCGCGCGAAGACCGGCACCGCATGCGCACGATGCCGACCGACCGCGGCTCGCCATGCCTGATCTGCCAGTTCGACAAGTTGACCGGATTCCGCGACCTGCGGCCGGGACGCAACCTCGAGCTCGATCCGACCATCACCGCCCATCAGACCGCGGTGCGTCCTGATTTTCCCGAGGGCGAGTTGAAAAACGGCGACGCCAAGGTCGATCCTGGCCTCTCCATGCGATGGGGCGTCACGCCGAACGTCACGGTGTCGGCCGCGGTGAATCCCGACTTCTCGCAGGTCGAAGCCGACGCGGCGCAGCTCGCCGAGAACCAGCAGTTCGCGCTCTTCTTCCCCGAAAAGCGGCCATTTTTTCTCGAAGGGGCCGACTTTTTCTCGACGCCGATCAACGCCGTCTTCACCCGCACCGTCGCCGATCCCGAGCTCGGCATCAAGGTGACCGGTAAGGAGGGGAAGAACGCGTTCGGCGCCGTGATCACGCGCGACCGCGTCAACAATCTGATCTTCCCGAGCTACGACGGCTCCGGCCTGACTTCGATCGATCAGAACGTGAATGCGGTCGTGGCCCGCTATCGCCGCGACGTCGGCAAGACGTCATCGGTCGGCGTGCTCTTTACCGGACGTTCCGCGAACGGCTATTCGAACGGCGTCGGAGGAATCGACGGTCTTTTCCGTTTCACGCAGGCGGACTCGGTGACGTTTCAGTACCTGCGCAGCACCACCGAGTACCCGCATTTCGTAGCGCTCGAAAATGACCAGCCGCTCGGCTCTTTTTCCGACGATGCCTTCAACTTCCGCTACAACCATTCCACCCGCAACTGGCAATGGGCGGCGCGCTACTCCGACCTCGGGCCGGGCTTTCGCAGCGACAGCGGATTCGTGACGCGCGTCAACGTCAAACAGCCGAGCGGCTACATCCAGAGAAACTTCTGGGGCAAACCGGGACAGTGGTACACGGAAATCCAACTCTATGCGGGTGCGGACTGGACGACTGACAGCGCCGGCAACATCAAAGAAAACGGCCAGGATTTCCAGGTGACGTACCTCGGCACGCGACAAACGTTCGTGCAGGCGACCTACTCACCCAATCACGAATACTTTCGCGGCGTCTATTACAACGATCCGCGCTGGAACTTTTATGTGGAGGCCCGGCCGACGTCGAGCTTCTATGGATATCTGCAGACGCGCGGCGGCAAGACGATCGATTTCTCCAATGAACGACAAGGCGACATTTCCGTCGTCGAGCCGGGAGCTGAGTTGAACCTCGGGCGTCGTTTGTCGGTTGCTTTCGACTACACGGCGGAACGTCTTGACGTCGCCGGCGGCCGACTATTCACCGCCGGCCTGGCCCAGAGCACGGTGATCTATCACTTCAACATCCGCACGCTCGCACGCGCAATCGTGCAATACAGCGACGTCACCCGCGATCCAGCGCTTTATCACGCTTCCGTCGATCGCAGGTCGAAGGATCTATTCACGCAGTTCCTCTTCTCGTACAAGATCAATCCGCAAACGGTCTTCTATGTCGGCTACTCCGACAGTTCCTTCGGCGATGAGCGCATAGACCTCAGGCGCGCCGACCGGACGCTATTCCTCAAGATCGGCTACGCGTGGCTGCTTTGATCAATGGTTGCCGCATGGGTGGCAAGAGTATAAAGAACGACGATGAAGATCCTCGTTCTCAATCCGGGCAGCTCATCGATGAAATCGGCGACGTACGCGATGCCGGGCGAAGAGCGTGCGTCCGAGGGGGATGTCGATGCCGTTGGTATTCGCGTGGTCCATGGCGGATCGCGATTCGAAACGCCGGCCATCGTCGACGACGCCGTGCTCGATGAGATTCGCAAACTCTCCGCGCTCGCGCCGCTGCACAATCCGTTGGCCGTCAAGACGATCGAAGACGTTCGGCGCGAGCGAAATGGAGTCCCGATTGTCGCAGTCTTCGACACCGCGTTCCATCGCACGCTGCCGGACGTCGCGTCGACCTACGCGATCCCGCAGAACCTCGGCATCCGCCGCTACGGTTTTCACGGCATCTCGTACGCGTATGTTTCGAAACGCCTCAACGCGCTCAACGCCGGCGACAAACTCATCGTCGCGCACCTCGGCAACGGCGCCAGCGTCTGCGCCATCCGCGGCGGCCGCAGCGTCGACACGAGCATGGGTTTCACACCGATGGAAGGGCTGGTGATGGGGACGCGCGCCGGCGATCTCGATCCCGGCGCCATCCTTTATCTATTGCGCAACGGCCAAAACGATCTCGACGATCTCCTCAACCATCAATCCGGACTGCGCGGTCTCTCCGGATTCAGCGGCGATGTGCGCGAGCTCGAAGCATCGTCCGATCCGAAGGCGCAACTGGCACTCGACGTCTTCGCCTACCGCGCCGCGAAGTACATCGCCGGCTATTGTGCCGCGCTCGACGGCGTCGACGCGATCGCGTTCACCGCCGGCATTGGCGAGCACTCTTCGTCGATGCGCCAGCGCATCTGCGACCGACTTCGCTTCCTCGACGTAATCCTCGACGACGCCGCGAACCGCGCACCGCGCACCGAAGAACGCCGCATCAGCACGGGGCGTGTGGGCGTGTGGGTGATTCCGACGAATGAGGAGCTGGAGATCGCGCGAGCGACGTACGACCTGATCCGCAGGCGTAGTGCGGGCGTCACGCCTGCATCCGCCGTGGCGTCTCGCCCGGCGGGGGGTTCTTGAGTCATTGCGCGTTCGGCGATTGAATCCAAGAAACCACCGCCGGGCGAGACGCCCGCCGGATGCAGACGAGACGTCTGCACTACGCTGGCACGATAGAATCGCCTGCGGCGCATGAAGATCTACATTGCTCAGTTGAATCCCACCGTCGGCGCGCTGGCGGCGAATGCGGACATGATCCGGCGCGCGTATGCCGAGGGGGTGGAGGCGGGGGCGGATGTGGTGCTGGCGCCGGAGCTGGCCGTGACCGGATATCCGCCGCTCGACCTGCTCGATCGCGAGATTTTCGTCGACGCCGCGTTGCGCACGCGCGATGAACTGGCGGCCATGACCGGCGACGTCACGCTCGTCTTTGGATGCATCACGCGCAACGCGTCGTGGTGCGGCAAGCCGCTGCACAACGCCGCCATCGTCGCGCGCAATGGGAAGATCATGCTCGAGCAGCACAAATCGCTGCTGCCGACCTACGACGTTTTCGACGAGCTTCGCTACTTCGAGCCAGGGCGCAGCGTCGGCGTCGTGGAGATCGCCGGCGTCAAGGCGGGCATCGCCATCTGCGAGGATTTCTGGTTCGACGACGAAATCCTCGGCACGAAGATTTACTGCCGCAACCCGATCGACGAATTGGCGCGGCAGGGAGCGCAGGTCATCCTCAATATTTCGGCGTCGCCGTTCAACAGCGGCAAGCGGCGCTCGCGCTACGAGCTTTTCTCGCGCATTTCTATGAGGTATGACATCCCGCTCGTTTATGTGAACCAGGTCGGCGGCAACGACGAACTGCTCTTCGACGGCTCGTCGATCGTGATCGACGCGAAGGGGCAGACCATTTTCTGCGCGCCGGCGTTCGAGGAGCACAACACGCTCGTGCAGCTTCACGGCGCGCCGTGCGAGTCGGTGCTGTCACTCGAAGAAGATGAGGAAATCGGCGCCGCGCTGATCCTCGGCCTGCGGGATTACATCCGCAAGTGCGGTTTCAAGGATGTCGTCGTCGGCCTCTCCGGCGGCATCGACTCCGCGGTCACCGCCGCGATCGCCGTCGAAGCGCTCGGCGCGGAGCACGTCACCGGCATCGCCATGCCGTCGCAGTTTTCGTCGCAGGGCTCGATCGATGACGCGCGCCTGCTTGCGGAAAACCTCGGCATCGCTTTTCACGTCGTTCCGATCGCGCCGATCTATCAGCCGTACGAGGACGCGTTCAACGCGTTGTTCGGAAACGAGACCTTCGACCTGACGAACGAAAACGCGCAAGCGCGCATCCGCGGCAACATTCTCATGGCATGGTCGAACCGTACCGGCGCGATGGTCGTGTCGACCGGCAACAAGTCGGAGCTGGCGGTCGGCTATTGCACGCTTTACGGCGACATGGCCGGCGGCCTGGCGCTGCTCGGCGACGTCTACAAGACGATGGTCTATCGCGTGGCGCGCTGGCTGAATCGCAACCGCGCGGTGATCCCGGAGTCGTCGATCACGAAGGCGCCGTCGGCCGAGCTGCGTCCGAATCAGACCGATCAGGATTCGCTGCCGCCGTACGACGTCCTCGACGGCATCCTCAAGCTCTACATCGAGGAGTGGATGGAGGTCGACGCCATCGTCGCCGAGGGCTTCGATCGCGAGCTGGTCAAGCGCATCCTGAAACTCGTCGACACGAACGAATTCAAGCGCCGCCAGGCCGCGCCGACGCTGCGCGTGTCGAACAAAGCCTTCGGCAGCGGACGCCAGATGCCGATCGCGCAACGGTGGCGGAGAGAATGAGTGACAGGATCAGCCGCTGCACCTTGCCAAAGTACAGACAAGTGTCTGTGCCACACCGGCAGGATGAATGTGGCACAGACACTCCTGTCTGTGCTGGTGAGGCTCGGAACCGCTGAGAAGATGAAACGTCTCGTCGGAGTGACCGCAGCGCTTCTCCTCATCCTCGCCTGCCATCGCACGAACATCGATCGCACTCAGTGGCGATCGATGTCCGCGAACGAAAAGACACTCTACGTCCGCACGCTCCTCGGCCACGAGAAAACGAAGGAAGCGAAAGGAGGCAACGACCGCGTGTTCAGGCGTTCGATCGATGAGTATGTGAAGGACATCGACGACGCCTACACCCGCGGCGATACGCGGACGGTCGACGCGATTTTCGAAAGCATGGGGAGCCGCCGTTGACGCCCGTCGTTCCTCACCCTCCGCTCGCCGACTACTACGATCGTCCGGAAGAGCGCGAGCACTTCGTCCGCGATCTTTTCGACGACACCGCGCCTTGGTACGACTGGTCGGTCGCGTTCCTCAGCTTCGGGTCAGGCGGTCGCTATCGGCGCGAGGCGCTGCAGCGCGCGGGGCTGAAGAAGGGGGAGCGCCTGCTCGACGTCGCCACCGGCACCGGCGTCGTGGCGCGCGCCGCGAAGACGATCACCGGCGATGCGAATGCGATCGTCGGCATCGATCCATCGATCGGGATGCTCGTCGCCGGTCGTACGAAAGCGCGCTTCCAACTCGTCGAGGGCGGCGGCGAACATCTCCCGTTCCGCGACGAGATCTTCGACATGATCAGCATCGGTTTCGCGATGCGGCACTTCGCCGACCTCGAAGGCGTCTTCCGCGAATGCCGCCGCGTGCTTCGTCCCGGCGGCCGGATGCTGATCCTCGAAATCACTGCCCCCGAGTCGCGCGCCGCCCGCACATTCCTCGGCGCGTACATGGGCGGCATCGTTCCCGCGCTGGCGACCGTCATCGCGCGCGATCGCAAGGTCGGACGGATGCTGGCGTACTACTGGGCCACGACGCGCGACTGCGTGCGTCCGAGCGTGATCCTCGACGCGTTGCGCGGCGCTGGATTCAGCGATGTGAATCGCCACGTCGAGTTGGGGATGTTCAGCGAGTACCGCGCGACGCGTTAGGCCTCGGCCGCAGCGGCCTGCTCCTGCTTTTCTTTCAATCGCGCGATCTGAATCTGCAGGAACTCGCGCAACGGATCGCGCTGCTCCGGCTCCATGTCCGCGAACGAAATCGCCGAACGGAACACGTACTCCGGCTCGTCGCCCGCGCGCCGCACCTGCACGAGCGAGCGCAGGACTTTGCATGGGATGTAAATGCCGCCGTAGCTGGGAAAGACCAGCGTGGCCGGCGCGCCGGCGTTGATCGGCGAACGATGGATGACCGCCGCGCCGCTGAGACTGAGGTCGATCAACTCGCCGTCGATGTCGGAAAGCTGCACCGGAATCGACGCCGTCGGGAAGCGCTCGGAACGACGTCTGTCACGGCCGGACGGCATGTTCCGTATTCTGCCATGGCGCGGTTCAACTTCAGCCGCTGCATCTTGCACCAGCACAGACAAGAGTGTCTGTGCCACACAAGCCGAGTATTTGCAGGGGTGCGAATTGAATCCAACGCGAAGCGTGTGGCACAGACACTCTTTGTCAAGGCTCAGCACATCGTGGACAGTTTGATGGCTCAGCACATCGTGGACAACGGAAGTGGGAGTTCGGCCTTGAAAGGGCCGAAGCTGTGCTTCGGCCCATAGCGGCCACGTAGCCTCGGGGA
>Ga0207661_10000133_pt1 | contig 47313 bp, 49 predicted proteins | sample KBSC713LmetaG_FD_184337 | JGI IMG/M metagenome (GOLD analysis project Ga0207661, IMG submission 184337) | Corn rhizosphere microbial communities from Kellogg Biological Station, Michigan, USA - KBS C7.1-3L metaG (SPAdes) (version 2) | ecosystem: Host-associated > Plants > Roots > Rhizosphere ...
ATGAATTCAGAATGTGAGCGGGGGTGACGTCGACCTGGACGGTGCCGACTTGTCCGATATCACTCGAAGGAGTCTGCGCAAATGCCCCAACAAAAGGCAGCGAAACAACGGCGGACACCAACACAATAGGTACCAGGTTGGGACAACTGCAGTGCCAACAACGTCGTAATTTTTCGCGCACCAGTGAGTTCCTCCGGTGCGCAACATACTAAGCGCCAGAATCGATTTAATGCGAGAAGATTATTAAACGGAGATGCAAGGGGTTAACCAACGTTGAGAGCGAACATTCTCAATGCGAACCGGCGACGCTAGTTTCTTCCGACACCTACGTATTGGAAGCCCATCGAGCGCAAGCGCGCGGAGTCGAGAAGGTTTTTGGTGTCGACGATGACAGGACGTTTTACCAGATGACGAATCTTGTTGAAGTCCAATGCGCGGAACTCGGGCCATCCGGTACCGACGACCAAGGCATCAACTCCCTCGCACGCGCTGTACGCAGACTCGCAGTAGTGCACCGTGCCGTCCAATTGCAACCGAGCGTCTGGAATGGCGACCGGATCGTACGCGCGGACACGAGCTCCTTGCGTAATCAGATTCTGAACGAGCCGCACGGACGAGGATCCCGCTACGGAGTTCGTGTTCGGCTTGAACGCCAGTCCGAGAATGCCCAAGTCTTTGTTCTGCAGCGAGTGTAGTGCGCGCGTGATTTTCTCGATCATATGATCGGCGAGAGTGTGGTTCACTTCCCGCGCAGCTGCTAAGACCTTCAGGGATACGCCCTTCGAGCTGGCCAAATTCGTTAACGATTGCAAATCAATTTCGGCAAACGTACCGCCCATTCCAGCTCCCGGTTGCAAGCAACGAGGCGCGATCTTTTTGTCGAGCCCGAGCGCCAGCGACAGGTTCACGGCATCGGCGTGCACATGTTCGCACAATCCAGCGATTTCATTGATGAAAGCGATCTTTGTGGCAACGAACGCTGTGGCCGCTTCACGAACCAGTTCTGCGGTCTCGTGACTGGTGACGATGACGGGCACTCCCCGCATCACCAGCGGGTGGAGCGTTTGCTTGATAACCTGCACCGCCTCGTTCGAGGTGGTTCCGAGAACAATTCGATCCGGCCAGTTAAAGTCTTCTACCGCACATCCGTCGGTGAAAAACATCGGCTGTGAAACCAGGGTTGCGCGCAGGCTGTGCGACTTCAAACTAGCTTCAAGACGTGCCGCGGTCCCTACATTCACTGGAGTGACAATGGACAGGATGGGTGGCTTTGTCGCAGATCGTGCGATGTGCAAAACGATATTTTCAAGCTCTTTTGCATCGTCCTCAGCAAGAAGGATGAACTGAACTTTTTTTGCAAAGGAGTCGAGGTCCGTTGAATAGACCAGACGCCCGCAGCGGACATTGCGACGAATCACTTCCTGCAGATTCTTTTCGAAGAAGGGGATGTTTCCCTTGGCCGTTTCGACCATGCGGGAATCGTCCGCGTGGCAACAGCAGACAGGTGTGCCGAAATCCGCGAGACATGCGGAGATCACCGTTCCCAGGTATCCCGATCCGTAAACGCCGATTTGCATTGGGAACTCCCCCAGCCTGCCGAAGCGCTTCCGCTCGGATTCGGAGGGCTGGCGTTCTAACTTCTTTATCTATCTTTATGGTGAGGGAGGCAATGCACGGAAGGCGTGGTCCCTAGGGACAATGGCCCATGGTAATCGTTTACGACTCGATTGCGAGTGGGCACGTTATTAGGGAGGGACTTATCGCCAGCTGCCAGCGTGTTCTCTGGACCCGAGGGTGACGGAACTCAGGTCGATCCAGCAGGAGTTTGAGTCTTCACGCACAAAGGTTAATTCTTCAATTCTGATTCTGCGCGCGCCCGCGAAATTCTGCCATCGTGCGCGAGCCACTTGCACGGCAGTCTGGGCATGCGATTCAGCAGCGGTCTTGATGATGGTCATGTGAGGCATGTAGGGCCAATCTTCTTTGCCCCCCAGAGCTACGTTCTGGCTCAGCAGATCGTGCAAGTCGCGCATGCGCTGAGCGGACTCCGCCACTCGAATGAAGACGGTTGGAGTAACCGGAACGAATGTCTCGACATCTCCTAACTCGATCTCGAACGGTTCAACTGTCCGACAGATTTTGGTAAGAGCCTCGACAGCGTCAGCCTCACTGCCGACCAAGTGCCTCGGCGGGAGAATCGTCACATGGGCCGCCAGATGGGCCATGTCGGGGTGCAGCTCACGGCGGAGGTTCTCCACAAATTCCCCGAGGGAAGTACGGACATACGCCACCAACGCGTAACGCGGGCTCTGCATGATCGTCGAAGATTATACCGCTGCCCGACCATCGCACCGCAGTAGCTGTTAAGAACTGTTGGTCCTTCGGAAGGCTTTTCTTGACCCTGAGTTTCCAACCGCTTTTTCTTTTCAAATGTGTCTGGTTTCACTACAGTTCTCGATCGATGAGGAAACCATGGCTCCTGTTGTTACTGCTCTGCAGCTTGGGTACGGCGTACTGTCGCGAATTGCCAACGATGATCCCGCGCAAGGTGTTGTTCGGAAATCCCGAACGGATGCTTCCTCAAATTTCTCCCGACGGTAAAACCCTTGCGTGGATCGCTCCTCAGAATGGCGTGCTCAATGTTTGGGTGCGCGCACTTTCCGACTCGGCTGCCGCCGGCCGTTGCGTGACCGCGGATCCAAAGCGCGGTATCCGGCAGTTCTTCTGGCAGGAAGATAGCCAGCACCTCCTCTACCTGCAAGACAAGGATGGCGATGAAAACTGGCATCTCTTTCAGATTTCTACAGGCGGAAACTCGGCCTCCGCTCGCGACCTGACGCCGGGCGAATTGCAGGCACGCGTGATTGCCCGCTCGAGTCGATTTCCAGATCAACTGGTTGTCGCCCTCAACAAGCGCGACGCACGCTTTCATGATGCCTACCTGCTTAACCTCAACTCCGCCGAGCTCAAACTTCTCGCGGAGAATCCCGGCGACGTGGAGTACTACATCGCTGATCATCGCTTCCAAGTTAGAGCCGCACTGGCGCGCTTGGCAGACGGCGCTGCGGAAATTCGCGTGCGCGATGACGACCGTTCACCCTGGCGGCGACTGACCGGGTGGAGCGCCGATGATGTCGACGGTGAACTCCTCTCTTTCAGCTCTGACGATCAGGAAGTTTGGTACACCTCGAGCGTCGCCTCAGACCTCGGCCAACTTCTCGCGACCGACATTCGGTCCCAAAAAACGCACCTGCTGATGGAAGACCGAGAAAAACAATTCGACGCCGGAAAAATTCTCGTTCAACCCGAGAGCCACAAACTCGAAGCTGTTCAGTTCAATCGCGAACGCAACCATTGGGAGCCGTTCGGTCCGGCGTTGCGAGCGGATTTCGACATCCTACAGCGCACGCATCGGGGAGACTTTGAAATTCTGAGCCGCGATCGTGCCGATCGATTGTGGACCGTGGCCTACAACCTCGACGATGGACCCACAACGTTTTATCTCTATTCCCGCGCCACGCGGAAAGCCGAATTTCTCTTTGCCGATCGACCTGAACTTGCGCGGTACCAACTCGCCCAAATGGAGCCTGTGACATTCAAGGCTCGCGATGGCCTTCTTCTCCACGCATATCTCACTCTTCCTGCCGTGTCGAAACCTGAACAGCGCAAACTTCCGCTGATTGTTTATCCGCACGGGGGCCCTTACGACCGAGACAGTTGGGGATATGACGACAGCGTCCAACTTTTTGCTAATCGCGGCTACGCCGTTCTGCAGATCAACTACCGCGCCTCGACCGGATACGGGAAGAAGTTTCTCCAAGCGGGATTCCGCGAGCGCGGCGGGAAGATGAGCACCGATCTCCTCGACGGCAAAAGCTGGGCAATTGATCACGGTTATGCGGATCCGCAGAAGACGTGCATTTACGGTGTAAGTTACGGCGGATACGCTGTTCTAATTGCTGCCGCCTTCACACCCGATGAATTCGTTTGCGGAGTCGAATCCTACGGGGCGTCCAATCTCGTTAGTCTGCTGAAATCTTTTCCTCCGTATTGGGCGCTTTATCGACGCCAATGGGAACGCCGTGTGGGTCGTCTTGAAGAGGAGGAATTTTTGAAGTCGCGCTCTGCCCTGTTCAAAGTTGATCAGATCAAAGCACCGCTTCTGGTCGGACAAGGCGTCAATGATCCTCGCGTGGTCAAAGCAGAAAGTGATCAGATGGTTGCAGCTCTACGCAAGGCAGGGAAAAAAGTGGAGTACATTGTCTTTCCGGACGAGGGCCATGGATTCGTCCGCCCAGAGAACCGCGCAAAATGGTTTGCCGCCACTGAAGCATTTCTGGCCAACCAACTTGGAGGCCGTGCAGAGCCACCTTCTTCAGAGGAGGAGTGGAAAACGCTAGAGCACTGAGGGAAGGCACGCGGCGTCATCGCGCGACGTCGGCTATAATTATTGAGATCCTCACAACAGTCGGGGCGTAGCGCAGCCTGGTAGCGCACCTGCCTTGGGCGCAGGGGGTCGTAGGTTCGAATCCTATCGCCCCGACCAAATAACAAGATACGCGGGGAGCTTTCTCCAGGTCTTCGCTGGCATAAACGCTGGTTTTACGGTAACGAGCGAGTGAGAGACGCTCCCGGTTCCCTCAGACTCCCGCGTTTATCGAATGGCACTTGCTACTTCTTTCGCTTGGTCCACCGCGCCAGTGCCGCTTTCCGAGCTTTCTCTTTGCGCTGTTCCTCTGTCAGGTTTTCGGCGGACCTCTTACCGCCCTTGCGGCCCAGCTCTACAGCGGCTGGGTTCTTCTTTTTCGCCATGAATTTAGCATTACAGCGTCGGCTGGCGAACTAAATGACCGGAAAGTGCCAGTGCGTAGCCAAAACGTGCCATTCGGTAATAATCAATTGTCTTGACAGATGCCCAGCGCTGGGCATAATGTCATCCCGAAATCGGCCCTCCCCTACAAGCAACGCCTGACGGGTCCGCAGTGAGGTGGTCTGATGTGGATGCTTATTCGCCCGCTCTGGTCGGATGACCAGGGTCAGGACATTGCAGAATACGCAGTAATGTTGGCTGTCATTCTCGTTTTGGTTGTTGGGACGATTCGCCTCGTGGGTTCGAATGCCAACAATGTGTTCTCGCAGGTTGGAAGCAGCTTGAACCAATAGAACCGAGACGGGCAACTCCTACGTGTAACCTCTCCAAAAACGGGATAGCCTCTTATGCTAACCCCCCCGTTGATCTGGCACACCTGTGCAATGCCCGGGGACTGGCGGTTTCGCTGATTGTAATTGCCTTGTTGCAGCAACTATTCTGAGGTTTGCAGTGCTCGTCGGGCGCCACAGTTTTGCCGCTTGCGCATCAGACCCTCAAACGTTGAGGCTGGGGCCAACTTGTTTTCTTTACCTTCCTGGTTGTCTGCTTCCCCATTACAGAAAGAAATGCGGCTCAATGTTTCGCGGCCGTGGTGGCGCGCGCCTTCGGGATGCCCCTCTTGTGCTGAATCAGTAAAGGCCGCTTTGCGGGCCTCGCCAAGAACCAATCCGCAACGTCGGAAACCGTTTCACGACACTCCTGTCCTCCCTGCCACTCTTAGATTGTCAAGCGGAGTGACTGGTCCATACTCTGCCGGCATGACAACACTTGGTAGCAGAGATGCGCTGATCAGAATGGCGGTCTGCATCTGCTTCCTGTCAGCACTCCCGATTGCCCGTGCCGCCGAGCCGATTGCGATTCCCATGACGGCTGAGCGTTGGCAGACAAAAGAGAACGCGGAGTTCCTTCGGGAGCTCGGTTTTTATCACGGCTTGATGCGGCTAAATAGCGGCGACGCGTTGCTAAAAGGCATCGCATTCAGTGACGGAACGATTGAGTTCGACGTCAATACCGTCGGGCGGGGCGCACCCGGAATCGCCTTTCGTCAGCAAGACGAAAATAACTTTGAGCTCTTATACCTTCGTCCCGATCCGGCCTGCCCGGCCTTCCGGGCTTGCATCCAGTATGCGCCGCAGACTCATGGTGTTCTGCTATGGGACCTCTTCCCGCAATATCAGACGCGCGCACCGCTCCGCGATAACGGATGGAACCACATCAAGCTGGTCGTATCGGGCCGACGGATGAATGTCTTCGTGAACGATGCCACATCGCCCACACTGGAGGTCGGCAGACTCGAGGGGGATGCCGCGAAAGGCGGCTTGCGGCTACAGGGGCCGGGCACCTTCGCAAACCTGGTGATTACACCTAATGCAGTGGAGCGTCTTTCTCCAGAGCCGGCCAGAGATCCACTTGATGAAGACCGCGGGCTTGTCCGAGATTGGCGCCTCTCGAAATTTTCCGCTCTCCCGAACGGCAAGGATCCCAGCTATAACGAAATGCCTGGTGCTCCGCAGGATTGGAAGGCCATCACCACGGAGCGAAGGGGGCTGATAAACATCAGCCGCGAGTATGGCCGTCCTATGCCTGAGCCGGATCGAGCCGTGGCATGGCTGAAGACAACGATAACTTCAGACAAGAAGCAGACGAAAAAGGTAGAAATCGGATGGACGCGCGAAGTGTGGGTATTTCTGAACGGGAAACCGGTGTACGCCGATAAGAACCTATTTGAGCAGGAAGGTGCGCGAAAATTTCCTGACGCGAGATGCTCGTTGGAGAACGGCTCCTTCACGCTGCCCCTGGAAGCGGGGGATAATGAGGTGTCTGTAGCAATTGCGAACAACTTCTTCGGATGGGGACTGATGCTGCGCTTGGCTGACCCCGAAGGAATTCATTTGGCAGCAAAGTGACAACCCGCAAGACTGGCACGCAATGGATGAAGACTCGTCCGGGCCGAGCCGCGCTGGCGGTTCTGGCATGGACGATTCTCGGGTGTGTGTTTGCCTTGCCGGATCTCTCTGCCGGCAAACACTGGCGCCAAGCTCTGCTTTTGTCTCTTACGCTGTGGTGGTCATGGGGTCTGCTCACACCCCTCATTCTTTGGACAGACCGGCAGATCCCGGTTTCCAGCAAACATCTTGGCCGACGAGTCCTAGCTCATATTCTTCCGAGCCTGGTGGTCGCGTCCGTCTATGTTTATCTCCTAGGGGCGCTTCGCGCCACGTTTGGGATTGCTGAATGGAGTGGCATTGCTGGAAGCAAGGTGCTTGTTGATTCGCTGCAGGGCATGTTTCTTTGGAACTGCCTCACCTACTGGATGATTCTGGGAGTTTGGCAGGCATACCGGTACTACCATCACTATCTTGCGAACGAGTTGCGTGTGGAGCGTTTGGAAAAGAACTTCTCCGAGGCTCGTCTAAACGCGCTTCGAATGCAATTGGACCCGCATTTTCTTTTTAACGCGCTGAATACGATCTCATCTCAGCTCGAACGCGACCCGAAGCTGGCGCGAGGAATGATCGAGCATCTGGGCGACCTGCTCCGCCTGTCGCTGGAATCGAAAGACCGGCAGGAAGTCCCGTTAGCAGAAGAGATGGCTTTTCTGGAACACTATTTAGCGATCCAGAAGATCCGCTTCGGAGATCAATTGCGGGTCGAGACGCAGATTGCGCCGGAGGTGAAATATGCAACCGTACCCTCCCTTTTCGTTCAGCCATTAGTGGAGAATGCAATCCGACACGGAATTTCAAGGCGAGCTTCGGGCGGAAAGGTGATGGTATCGGCCCAGCGGGTCGGGAATCGGCTTGAGGTTCGAGTGCTCGACGACGGTGTGGGACTTCCGGTGGGTTGGACGCTTGAGAACTCCGGCGGCGTAGGACTTTCCGCGACGCGGCAGCGTGTGGCAGGGCTTTATCCCGATGGAGACGCTCGGTTTGCCGTGAAACAACGCGCCGGTGGTGGAACTGAGGTTGAAATCTCGCTGCCTCTACGGTGGGCTGGAAAGGATGCGCATGCCACTGCCAGCGAGTGACGGCCTTTGCGTGCTTGTGGCCGACGATGAAGCGCCGGCGAGACAACGGATCATCGATCTGTTGCGTCGCGATTCTCGGATCGGGGCAATTATAGAGGCATCCGACGGACTCTCTGCGGTGGACATAATCCAGAACCGAAGGCCCGATTTGCTGTTTCTCGACGTACAGATGCCGGAAATGAATGGACTGGAGGTCATCGCTGAAGTTGGGGGCGAACGTATGCCACTAACCGTATTTGTGACCGCCTACGATGAGCATGCGATCCAAGCTTTCGAAGCAAATGCGCTCGATTATCTCCTGAAACCGTTCAGCGACGAGCGCTTTGAGATGACGATGGCTCGCGTCAGCACTCGGATGGATGAACGCAGCGTGCGCGAGTTTGGGCGGCGCATTCTTCGCATTGTCTCGGCAGCGCCTGCGGGGGATCTGCCGCTGGATCGTTTGGTGGTTAAATCCGGAGGTTCAACCCGCTTTGTACGCGTCGTTGATATCGACTGGATCGAGGCTGCTGGTGTTTACGCGAACCTGCACATCGGAGGAAAGGAATTGTTGTACAGGATCGCGCTAAACGAGCTTGCAGACCGGCTCGATCCCGTTCGGTTTGTCCGTATCCATCGTTCGGCTATTGTCAATATCGAGAGCATCCTGCGGCTGGAGCCGATCTCTCATGGCGAGTTTGAAGTGATCCTGAAGGACGGTTCGAGATCGCGAATCAGCAGAACCTATCGTAGCCAACTCGAAAAGAGATTGGGTCAATCGCTGTAGTCCGTTTCCGGTGCCGGACTGGGCAGACAAATCACGACGCAGTCGGCGCGATGGGATGAGAAAGGTCTGTGTAAATCGCGAGGACCGCAATCGAAGCGCAGCGGTGCTGAGCCGTTCGTGCCTAAGACCGTCAGGCCATATTGTTAGCCTCGCTGTTGACGACGCCATTGGAGTGGTCCTCGCCGTTATGCCCCTGGCCGTAGCGAATGTGAGCCTGTTACCGAGGAGCCTTGGCTGCCCAGTCAACGGACGTGGCCGGTTGGCCGGCACTTCGGAAGCTATCCACTGTTTGGCAAGAATCGCCTTTCACCAACTACTTTAGCCGGCGAGGGCCTGGTTCCGACTAGTTGGCGAAATCGCCTGTTTACAATAGTTATGTCGAAGACCAAAATTGCGTCATGAACGGTCGCTTGGTTGCTGCTTGTTTTCTGCTCATCGCGTCCTCAGCCTTTGCCCAGCCCACAGAAAACCCATGCTGGAAATCCGCGATGGCTCAGTCGGCGATGAACCGCTGCGCTGACCTGGATGCCAAAGAGGCTGACACAGATTTGAATCGCGTCTACCAAGAGCTGCTGACGAAACTCAAGAACGACGACAACGCGATGAGGAAATTACGCGCCGCACAACGTGCGTGGCTCGCTTTCCGAGATGCACATCTACAGGAACTCTATCCAGCAAAGGACAAACAGGCTGAGTACGGCAGCATATTCCCGATGTGCTATGCCCAGATCGCTATGGCTATGACGAAGGAGAGAACTGCCCAGCTTCGCAGAATGCTGGAAGACAAGGACCCGTGTCAGGTTTCGGGAAATTCAGGGTTCTGGGTGTAATCGCCTGTTAGCGACAGTTACGAAGCGACCAGCGTTTTCTTGCGCTGCCCTGAACAGATGATTCCGGCGAGTGCTCCTGCTATTCCGCTCGGGACTGCCACTATGACCGCCACAGCGAAGCCTCCAACTACTTCAAACAAATTGTGACGTGAAACGATTAGTGTCAGAGCGAATATGAGCGCACTGAGGAAGAGACCACACACAAACCCTACTACCGCTCCTCCGACCTTGGCAAAGCGAGGACACAAATACGCCACGGCCCCAACAACGGCCAAACCTAGCCCAATGATCATTGCAAGAGTGCCCTTGCTCCAATCGAGCCCAACTGAGGCGGAAATGACAAGGAATGAGCCGATAACGCACGCTTGCCAAATGAATGCAGCTAACAGCGCACGCCTGTGCCGTGAAGTCACATCGAGATTGTACTTGTGATCCGTGCGCTTGGTTGACGTAATATCGCCATTACACCCAAAACCCCTTTTTGGGAGACCCCAACGGCGCTTCCGGGGTTAATGAGTGATAACGCTTATTATCGTCGCCCCACCAGCGGGCCTCAGGGGCTAAACTTCTTTCTGATGATGACTCGCATGAGTATTGCGACAGTCCTGGCCTCGTTGGTCGCCATTGGCGGGACGCTTTCCGCCGACGACCCAGCGGGCACGCATCACGCTCACGATTTCGTCCCCACGCTGGAATTGCGTATCTTACCCGGCAAACTCGAGAGAGGATTGCCAAAGAGATTCACCTTCGTATTTGTGAATAGAAGCGGTCATGAACTGCGGATGCCTCGACCGTCACAGTGCATTGGCGGAAACGGCACCGTGATGCTTCGATCGCAGTTCAAGCCTTTGAACCCCCGTGGGGTGCCAAGTGGGGGAGGCGGTGGGTGCGGCGCGGGTTCCAAAAAAATAGAAGTCCTTGAATGGCTAAAGTCTTGGCAATCGCTCGACCAGGGGAAATCGCTCTCCGTCAGTTATTCGAGGCGAGACCTTTTCGACTTTCAAGAAGACGCTGGAGATTATGAGTTCTGGGGAGAATATGTCCCTCCAAAACTGACGAGTGAAGAAATTTCTCTCCTTGAAAGGGCAGGTATTAACTTCCCAGGGGTGCCATTGGCAAGCGCCCACCTGCACTTCAAAAGACTCAACTGATGTAATATCGCCATTACACCAACTACTCTAGAGAACCGGCTTCCCGCGAGCGCGACCCGGCGGTATCAACTCCAAACTGGATTGCCTTTCGCGTCACGAAGAACGAGGGTATCGGTGCCTCTCACGACTTCACGGGCAAGAATCCATTCGCCTTCGCCCTGCTTGACTCTTGATCCGGTGAGGGCGATCTCATCACCCTTGCTGAAGCTCACACCCATGTCGTCGAGAAACGCTTTGGGACGCAGGTATACGTCAAACGTTTCCGATCCACTTTTCAAGAGCAGATGGGCGACGTCCTTCTCGTTACCCTTTGGAGGTAGCCTCACCTCTTCGAGCGTGCCTTTTACTTTGGTTTCGGTACTGAGGTCGTATTTGGGTCCACTGGTCTTCTGGGCTTTCTGCGCGATGAGAGGCAAGGCAACAACAATGGCGATCGGCAGAAGAGTCGCCTTCCACCACGGTCGTGATCGGCCAGTCTCACGGGAACTAGGCATGGCTCCTCCTGTCTAAGATTTAGATGGAGAATGAAGCCATTGTCGCGAACGCCGATATTGTACTCCACGCAATCAGCCCGCATGGAAAAGGATGCGGCTCGGAGCGCGGCGCTTCTGGATAGCTGTTGTAATATCGCCATTTCACCAACTACTTCGCCCGGACACTCATTTCCGAGTAATTGGTGAAATCGCCTGTTTTCATCAATTACTATTGGGGCTGCATGAGTCTACGTTTTCGATTGGCGAGCTGTGCGGTTCTCGTGGTTCACGCTTGCGTACCGTTACTCGTGGCACAGGTGCGGAAAACTATTACGCCCTTAGGGATTCAAAAGAGCGCCCCGTCGAAGTGCGCTCGGGCGAGCGTTTCTTCGCTGAATTTCGAGCTTTTGTCGAAGGCCTCGGTAAGCCCCTCAGGACTCAACGTGGACTTGAGCTGTCTGCGAACACGCCAATGGAAGCCCTTAATCGATCCTCAACTCATCGAGCAAAAGCCAGTGCGACGCGGGTCCCCGATGTTTTGCGGAATCATGTATGAAGGCGACGTGCCCATGAAGTTTTGTATTCGTGGCTAAACGGGTCGACGATCGAGATTTATCCCCAGCTCATCATTCCGGCCAAGTTGTTGGCGTAATATCACCATTTCACCAACTACTTGGCCCGGACTAGTCTCCGAGCCGCAGTCTAGTGAACGTATCGTTGGCATGGATTCGTTGGACAAGAGGCGGAGAGAGACGTATCGAGAGCAAGCCGAAAAGAAGCATTGAACCGATGAGAATCGGAAAGGCCAATGCAAGCCACAACATGACAAGCGGAAAACTTGCTGGACTCTTGAAAAACAGTGTGAATGTCTTGACCAGATATAGCAAAGTCACGGCGCACGCCTGTAGGGTGGCGCGTCTCCAGTAGGTCTTTGGTATACAGATTTTTGTCTTGCACCGAGGACACATTTCCAATACCGCGTTTTTAAAGCTCAGAAGGCCATGACACTCTGGGCACAGCATTGATAGTCGCTCCTGCTTAGCTTAGCAATGGTAGCAGTTTCAGTACGTGGGTCCGGACTACTGCCAATTCGGGGCAGTCTGCAGTAGCTGTTGAAAAATCGCCATTACACCAATTACTTTGGCGCGACGGCCTTTCCAGCATTTGGTAAAATCGCCACCTTTTTTTTGCTGCCACCTACCGAATTCGCCCGATTGATTGGCTAAACCGAAGGCCTATAGTAACCCCCAGTATTGTCGCCGGATGATCCCAGTTTCTTAAAGGATCAGGCGAGGTGGGCACTATGAAAAGATTGGGTTTACCAATCTTATTGGCACTACTCGTTTTCCCCACGGTAGTTAAGGCGGACAGTATCGCGATTGGGCAACTGAGCTATCTAGGGCTAACACCGAACGGGTCCAACGTCTTCGAGGTGAGCTTAACGCCACCTGCAGGAATTTCTTTGACGAGCCTGGGCGCCGCAATCTTTATCGGGGACGATAAGCTCGTCTTCAACCTGCCATCGGGTAACGAGTTCCTGTTTGTCACAGGACCTGGTACCGCCTTCTCGAATTGTCCCTGTGTTGACGTCCATTTCGATTTCATTGCGAGTCATGGAACCAGAGTGATGTTGCAGGGACAGACTCTAACGCTGAAACGGCGCTCGCATTCCTTCTTGCGGCCCGCCAGTGGGGCGAAGTTTCTCGTTCCGGGACAGTCGAGCACCATTTTTCTTTCAACGATTCCAGGGAAGGGCAAGAAAACGGCTGCGCTGAACATTGAGGCAGTGCCCGAGCCTGGTACATGGGTGCTGGTAGTGAACGGACTTGGAATGATTCTAGCTGTATCTTTGCTGAAAAGGCCCGGGGGACGGGCGAAGGACACCCGAACAGTCCGCACACCCGCGAATACCTAGTCGTCCAGAAGTAAGGCAAAGAATTGACGATCTGCAGTTCCAATGAACTTCAGGGACTGCTTGAGGCTGTGGACCGAGTGATTGCATGCTCTTTCGGGAGAGCGTTTAAGAGAATTGCTTCGTTCACAGGGTCTGTGACAATCTCTCGCGTTTCAACACGGCCAGGCCGTTCAAGGCGTCTTGTGCTAGCTGCATCTCAATCGTGTCCCCCGCCAGCCCCTTCAACTCGCGCCGCCGGGCCTTAATCGCCTCTTCCGCCCGCTTTTAGCGGTCCTCTTCTCGCTTTCGTTCGCAGCTTCCATTCGTATCCAACCACGCTAGCAGTGATCGCACGCTGCCACGAGCCAGGGCAATTGAGCAATCGGCTGCCCCGTAGTAGAGATTGATTGTGTCGCCGTCCTGATCCATTGTGTAGCCACAAGGAAATACAACATCCTTTACGTCGCCATTGCGCTCGTAGTCAGCCTCTGGTCCAAAAATCCATGAGTCACCGCGCAATAGACATTTTTCAGGATTCTCGAGTTCAAAGAGCGCCATGCCCAATCGATACAGGCAGCCGGAGGGAGTGTGTCGCACTCCGTGATAGAGCACGAGCCAACCTCGAGATGTTTCGATGGGCGGCGGTGATAGCCCAATCTTGTTTGCATCCCACCAAGCTCCCCGGCGTGCTTCCAGCATGAGTCGATGTCTGCCCCAATGGCGTAGATCAGGGGAGTACGAAATCCACATGTGAGCGCCGAGTGGCGTCATAGGCCGATGGATGAGCGCCCAATAATTACCAATTCGCCGGGGCAATAGGGCAGAGTCTTTGTCATCGGGGGGCATAATGACGCCGTATCGGTCGAAGCTCCGAAAATCTTTGGTGAGAGCCAATGACACGCCGGGGCCACCGCGGGAATAAGACGTAAATGTCACGACGTACTGCTGCAATTCCGGAACGAACGTGATTCGAGGATCTTCGATGCCCCATATTTCTTCTGGGAATTGCTTGGGGCTCGGCATCAACGTCGGCTCGTTGTCAACTTGCCAGCCATCGACACCATTCCGCGAGCGGGCAGCGCAGAGGTGAGAGAGCCCACGTCGATCTTCTACGCGGCAAAGTAAAAGAGTTGAACCGTCGGCTAGCAGTGTCGCGCCCGCATTGAAGACACTGTTGATTGAGTAGGGCCAGTCTTTTCGAGTCAGGATAGGGTTGGCAGCATGCCTAAGTAGTAGGGGTTCGTAGCTAGTTGTTATGGCGACGCTCATAAGATTCCAAGAAGTCTGCGAGTAATCTGTTTAGAACACGTTCTCAGTTAATGAATCATTGAGCGTGCCGACGTCAGCTACGGCTGGCGGCGCTTCGACCTCTCCCGATAAGCGCATTTCAACCTGCGCCATCAAGAATGCCAGGGTAGATTCGGCGCCCTGATTTTCGTTCAACCGCTCCGGGTGCAAGCCGTCTCGACAACCGCCTGTGTCCAGATCGTACAGTGCAATCTGCAAATCGTTATCGCCCAAGAACCAGTTGAAGGCTAACCAGGCCTCCCTGCGCCAACGATCATCTTTGGTTACGCGATAGGCTTCGAGACATGCTGAAACCGCACATCCCGCTTCAACGGGTTGCTGATCAAAGCGAGCACGCTCGCCGCCCTTTCTATAAAAACCCTGCGATCCAATAGGGACGAAATGACCGTTGTTCGGGTCATTTTGCTCTTTGCAGAGCCAGGTCAACGCATCGAGCCCGACGTTGATCGCTCTAGGATCTGAGTTTCTTCGACCCGCAATCAAAACGGATTGAGGTAACCTCGCGTTGGAATAGGCCAGAACGTCCTCAAACCACTTCCAGTCCGAGGACTGGTTGCCCGTGTGGATATCAATCAGGCGGGACGTGAGCGTCGAGCTCAGTGATTGCGCATCGCGATCGCCAGGAAAAGAGCTGAGATATTCTTGAAGCCCAAGCAGTGTGAATGCCCAAGCGCGGGGACTGCCAAACGTAGGGGTTGCAGGGACCGCGATCTCAAAGAGCCGCCCCGCGGCACCCCTGAGCCCGTGATCTTTCGAGCGGCCCAAAACTGTTCCGAGTGCCCACAACGCGCGCCCATGGCAATCTTCTGATCCCTGTGCTTCGTTCCAGGTGCGCTCGTAGCTCAGGAAGTTTCGAAATCTCCCGTTTGCCGGATTGAATGCGTTTCCCAGGAACGCCAGGTAGCGGGTTGCGAGATTGCCAATGATTGGTGGCTCAGCTTCTCCAAGCTGCTCTAGGAGGATAGCCAGAATAAGAGCGCGTGCGTTGTCGTCGGTTGTGTACCCCTCCGCGTAATTGGGGACAGCGAACGTGGCGTGTTGGAGCATCCCGGTATCGTCGGTCAGGCGATGCAAGTGATCGAGGTTTAATGGGGGCAATCTGTCAAGCGATTTCACCTGCGACTCATCCGCTAACCTGGCACGAGGTTCCCACAGGCGATCGTTGCGAGCTTGTTCAAAACTCGTCATATAGCCTTGAGCAACCCGCTGCCAGACCATGTCTCGCGCATACAGGTAGGCGCGCTTTCTCATGCCGTGGCGGAGCGCAGGCGTATCCAGCAGTTCGATTGTTTTTCGAGCGATTGCATCGGGATCTTGAAAAGGAACGAGCGCGCCGCGGCGATCGTCCAATAACTCGATCGCATGCCAGTAGGGCGTCGAGATAATTGCTTTGCCAGCGCCCAGCGCATAGGCAAGCGTCCCGGAAACCACTTGGGCTTCGTGGCGGTAGGGAGTGACATATATGTCCGCTGCGCCGATGAATTCGACCATTTCCTCTGGACTGACGAAGCGATCGTGGAAGATGACACTGGATTCCACTCCGATTTTCTTTGCCAACGCCTGCAGTCTCTCCCGATAGCGGTCACCTTCACGACGAAGAATATGTGGATGGGTCGCGCCCGCAACCATGTAGATAACGTTCTTGTGCTTCGACAGAATCTCTGGCAACGCCTGAATCACACTTTCAATTCCTTTATTGGGTGACAACAGGCCGAACGTGAGGAGCACCGCTTTACCTTCCACACCGAAGCGTTCCTTGAAGAAATTGGGGTCCAGGAATGGCAAGTCAGGGACCCCATGAGGAACCATGTCGATCTTGCTGCCGGGCACTCTGAATATTTCCTGCAGAAACTGTGAGGACAATTCGCTCATCACGATCAACCGGTCCGATAGTTCTGCGATTTCTTCCATCACACGCCGTTGATCGGGGTCCGGCTCACGTAAAACCGTATGGAGGGTGGTGATAACCGGCATCTTCAGTTGCCGGAGCAACGTCAGAATGTTGCTGCCGGCTGGACCACCAAAAATCCCATATTCGTGCTGCAGGCAGACCAAGTCGAAATTGGTGAAGTTCAGGAACTCCGCGGCTTGTTCATACGATGACAGATCATCCTGCGCCAACGCGAGCCTTACTCGCGGAGGGTACGCATAGCCTGAATCCGTGTCATTCACGGAGATCGCGCTCAATTGCGGAACGCCAAATTCCTTCGAGATTGCGTCGCATAGATCGGTAGTGAAAGTGGCAATCCCGCATTGTCGCGGGAGGTAGTTGCCCACAACAGCGATCCGAGTTGGCAGTCCGGCGCTCACTAGCGGTCGTAAGGGTACAGTGAGTTCCTCACGACGGAAATCCCCGGTCACAGGGTTGGGAGAACGGGACGTATGTGTTGTATTGATGATGCCTGACATGAAGGTTTTAACTTTTGTTCGGAGCTCAGCACGTAGAAGTCTGATTGCCACAACCGAAATCAGGTGATCCACCGTTGAAACGCAAGCGCGAAAGGATTCATCGCGCTCGTGCTGCCGGGTTCTCTCTCTCTAGAGTGAGTCTCTTAAGTTTTAGTATTACTTGCTGGGGAGAGGGAAACTGATCAAAAGTGACCAGTGAGGGTGGAGGACAGCCGTACAGTCAAGCGTGTTATTTCTCGCGTGTTCGCACATGCCATTGAAACCGCCTTTCGGCGAGTTCCTCTGAATACACTTGAGCCAAATTGATCAGAACACTGATCGAATTACTGAAATGATGATTTGATGCGTGGAAGAAAGCCAAAAAAGCAATCGGCAAAAGCAACTCTAGCCGCTGTCACCAAAGAAATGGCCAAGCCGATGGTGGTAAAGTCTGCGCGAGTCCCCAGCCGAACTTTTCGGAATCAACTGTCAGTGACGAAAAGTACTCCTGAACGCTCGCGCGCGTAATAGATGATGACTTATTCCTGAATATGGATGCAGCCTCCATCGGCGAGCGATTGGGGGCCGACATTTCTATCCAGTTATTGCCGACATGGACAGCCACGAAAGGAAAATAATTCTTAACGGAAGACGACGATCCACCTGAAGTTTTCTTCACAATCAGATGTTCGCAAGCGAGATTAGGCAAATGCTATTGGCGTTTGGGTTGTCGATGTCTATCGGACCTACAATCGCCTCGTACTCCCGATGATGCTTTCTTTCCTCTGGCGAGCGACTTCGTCTTGAAGGTCCATGATTCGCTCAAACCGTGCGTGACAATCCTGAAGTTCGGAAGAGTTGGGGGCCAATTTTAAAGCGAGGGTTTGAATCTGGAGTTGGATTAAGCTACTTACCTCGCGCCTGAGACTAAAAAACAATTTGTGAGCCATCGACGATTCCTCCATAACTCTGGAGCCGGGACAGACGCTCGAAACCTCTAGTACTTTCATCTCACGCTGGAATGGCGACCGGAACTGGTACGCGGTTCCGGCCGGCCAAGGTATTCCATATCAGTTGAAACCGCCAGGTTTAGTTCTTGTTCTCCTTCGCGTCCTTTGCGTCATCTTTAGCTTCTGCAATCCGCGCCTGGCGACCTGCGTCGGTCACGGCCTTCATGAAAGCGACGGCACTCTTTGGGGTTGCCACTTTACCCGAGAGAACATTGCGGAACGTCATACTCTTGCCGTAAATAGCGTGCGTTGAGTCGTTATCCTGCTCGACGACGGCACCTTCAAGGGTTAAGCCTGCGAACACGCCCTTCGACCGAGAGTAGGTAAGCATTTGTGTATTCATTTTCCAGTCTGTTCCGGCCGAAGCATGACGACCAACTGGGCCTGCGGCAACCGATCCCTCGCCACTCAGCTGAAACTTACTTGAGAGCAGATGTTGTAAACCTTGGTCGTTCATCACCAACATGACCAGGTCGACGCCTTCTACACCAATTTGCAATCCCCAGCTGCCTCCCCCGACCGACACGAATGCAGGAGCGCTCCAGCCGTCGTTGGTACGGCACGATGCAACGCCGCGTCCGTGCTTCGCACCAAAAATAAATCCACCCTTGATCAGATCCGGCACGACGACAATGCACTTTGCATTGCTCAACACTTCTTCCGGGATGCCCTTGTCGGGAGCGGCCATTACTGCTTGCAAGACCTCAACCGACGACTGCAGGCGCGCCACAGAGTCCTCGCGGGCCGAGCCTGCCCACGCATATGTGCCGGCCAACCCCACAATGCTCATTAATAAAAGTGACATTATCTTTTTCATGAATTGTTCCTTTCGGGTCTGAAAAACTAAGGGAGAGACAACTTCAGATGGGCTGACTTAGCTCAGAAAACCTGAAAGAGAGAGAAGACGTGCTCGTCTCATCTACAATCATGCCGGAATGCGGCAAAAATAAGTGGTCTCAATTGCTCATTTGTGTTTCGTGAGCAAATTATGTGGCGAGGGTTGCACGCTCAAATCGACCATTTTGGCCGAACCAGCGGTTGGTTGCCGTTATTCGGGAAAGGCCTAAACGTTGAATACTTAATGAGAAGTCAATCGTGCAGAACGACATTCAAGAGTGAGCTGTGGACCTGTAGTCCACCATCTTCGCCGCCAGCGTAGTGAATAAAACCCAACTTCCTGAACCTGTTCATGAAAAAGCTCACTCGCGAACGAGTGGTGCCGACCATCTCGGCCAAGGTCTCTTGGCTGATCTTGGGAACAACCGTCTCCGGGACGCCCTCTTTTCCAAAGTGGGCAAGCATCAAAAGCACTCGTGCGAGTCGCTTCTCGCTGGAATTAAACAGCTGGTCAACCAAATCCTCTTCGTAACGTATGTTTCGCCCAAGCAAATAGGCGACGAACATATCAGACAATGCGTGTTCTTGATGAAGCGCCAGCATCATGGCGCTCTTCTCAATACGCAGCAGTTGGCAGTCTGTCATGGCAGCAGCGGACCCCATGCGGACCGCCTGTCCTGCTAACGAGCCTTCGCCAAAAAAATTTCCGTCGCCCAAAATGCCGATGGTAGCTTCTTTGCCGACCTTAGATACGACGGTGAGTCGAACCTTTCCTTTTTGAATATAGAAAATAGCGTCAGCCGGATCCCCCTGCGTGAAGATGCCCCGTTTCTTGACAACAGTCAGGCGCTTTCTCCCCGCACCAATGGTCGCGAGGAAAACTCCAGGGTCAAAGCCACGGTTCTTCTTGGATGCGGTTACGGGACGCATGAAGATCAATTGTAGCCCCTCGGGTCGTTCGTATCCTGAATGCGGTTGTCAGATCGCCTCTGTGGCGTTCATGTTTCTCGAATTGAGCCATTCTGCTCAGTATTCTGAAAGAACATAAGCGATTCTGAGGTAGCCGCCCGGGAGCTGTAGATGCGTCAAACCAGAGCTCTACTTCTCTTAAGGCGGATCTCGCATTAACCCACTGTTTTCAGCGTTTCGCCAGATGCCGAGAGCACGCAGGCACGAGCGCTACAAGATTCATGAATGGTGAAAGAATGAACATACTCTTCACGCATAGGCCGGATCTGTATCTCGCAGGGATCGTCGCAGCAATGTTTCTGACCGGTCTGTACCTTTTTGGCATGGAGTTGCGTCAGCGATCGTTGGAACGCATCCGTTGGAACGGAGCGACGGATCATCGCAAGTGACCTACGATTTTGCTTCGATGCCAGTATGAACACTATCCTTACTACTGGCAACGAAAGAACTCGTTTATCGCAGCTTGGCACTCATCCTGGGTTGGAGTGGCATAGGCAGGTGCAGCCCGGCAGGCTGCAATCACTGTGTCGCGGTTCCCAAGTGGCATTCTCATTGCAAAAAGATGAGATCATCGGAGGCCAGACACCAAGCGGATAGCCGGGGAAAGCGGTCTCGGTGGATTCCGGCAGAGTTTCCGGGTAGTGTCGCACTATTGTCATGCAGTCAGCGTAGCAACCCGACATCACGGTTGGCTGATCAATATCGCTCAGCCTCATTGGGGCGCCTCAAGTGATCACTATTGATCAGTTCCTGACTAGTCGGGCGGCTAGCATTTTCACTTAAACCACACAGGCTGGTCCGGATTTAGTTTGGAGGCGAATATGACAGTCACCAACGTGATTGAGATCGTGGTGGTGCTGGCGATCATCTATGCTGCGTACCGCTTTTTCCAGAAGCGAGCATGAATCCACCTCCGTTGAAAGGATGAGGTAGTATCTCCACCAATTGAGCGGCTGGGCCTTCAGTTCAACTTCTCAATGTCGGGCAGCTTCCAGGTCTTGTCGAATAGAGGCTTCTGCGGACCGTACAGGCGGAACAGAACCTCGAATTTCCCCGCTCCGGTGGGAATCCAGTTGGATTCCTTCGCAGCGAGCGCTTTCGGCCCGAAGTAAATATCCACCGAGCCGTCGGCATTCTTTTGTAGCTCCGGGTTCTGGGACGATTGGCTGGCGCGTTGCACGCTGCGGACAAGCGCGTGGGTATCGCGATCGTAGACGGTTGCCGACCAATATTGCGTGACCGGTGCTCTGGCCGGCACATTAAGGCGATACGTACAGCCGCTCTCCAAGCCCTTACCGGTTTTGTCAGTGAAGGTCATTAGGTAGAACTGCCCTGCGCCAAAATGCTTGGCGCTGAAAAATCCAACGGTGTAGGCGACACCGCGTCCATCAACAGGATACTTGTCTGGGTTGGCGAAGAAAGTCTGCAAGCCCTCGATGACATCGTGGGAGACTGGAACGCACCAGTGACCGCCCTCAAAGTAGGGCGGAGGAAAGTAGGAATTTTCGTACTGATCCGCCAGCCACGCGTGTGCCTCGCGGAGGGCGTCTTTCAGTGTTGTTTGCGTCTTTTGATTTGGATTGAAGAGCTTCCCCTTCTCGATACCGATGGACCTGAGCTGGTCGATCATGGCCTTGTCTCTTTCCAGCCAAGGTTCTGTCTGCACCATGCGATTGAGTGACTGAAAGAACCGCATGTCCCAGGGGATGTTGGCGTCGTAAACCACGTTTATGGCGTCAACGAATTGGGTCGTGGTCGGTTGAGCTTGGGAGAGCGGGTAAAGTTTGATCCGTTTGCCATAGGCCACGGCGTTGGCGATGCCAGCGGTGCTGTTGGTTTTGAGAATGGATCGGAGCAGTGCGTACCCCTGATAGGTGTGAGACTGCAAGGCGATGTAGCCGGAAGGAACCTGCTCTTTGTATCCGGGCGGCACGATTAAGTATTGGCCTCCTTTTCCTTTGTCGAAGCCGGCAGGTCCGACGTCTTCGATGGCCGTTTGCCAGCAATCGTCGATCGAGCCGGTGATCGAACCTTCGTCCGCAGGTGGGATTTCGAGTACCACTGGCCCGACGTCTTTGGTATTGAAGAAAGCTATGAAGTAAATCGCATCGGGGTTGGGAGTGAGTGTCTGGTTCTTCCAGTCGAAAAGGCGTGACCAGTAGACGATCTTGTTGCTGTTGTCGCCGGACTTAGCGTCGCGGACCATAGCCTGGTACATCAAATCGAAGTTCACTGCGGGAGTGCCCCAGATCACAGCTTCGATGGCGCGGCGATGGAGCGTGCGTGTGGCGAGTTCGGACGATGTGAGTGCCGTCCCAGTCTTTTCGTTCTTGGTTGAGGCCAGAAATTGGAGTGGCGTCGGTTGCGTAGCCATGATGATTTCTCCGTATCGAAGCGGGGGCACCCCTAAACCATAAGAGGGCTATGGAAAATCAGGGTACTGTCAGACATGACAGTAGGTCATTAACCCGATCCGGGTTGGGCCGATCGAGCCGTGTGAACTCATAGCGGCAATTTTCGCTTAGTTGAGCGCTGCGCGGGTTCCGGTACCTATACAACCGAGTTTTAAACTGGATGAGCGCACCATTTCTTGCATTGAGTGGGGACTATGAATGGCCAGAAGTGCGAGAACTCCGGGGTAATCGTGGACAACGAGAAAGTGCTAATGTGGAGCGCACTGTTGCCCTTGGGCCGACTCCGCTCTGAAGTTGTTCCGCTTCGCAGAGTAATCACAACGATTAAAAAAGTCTCCGGTGGTAAGCAACCGGAGACCATATCTACAGGAAGCGTGCCGTTGCCCGCCCCCTGATACTGAAGAGCTTCCTAGGCGACTTCCCGATCCGCGAGCCTTTCGGTGCTATCGGCACTGGCTTCGCCCGTAGATGAAATGTCTTGGGCACCTGTTTGTTCGAGGATCTCTTTTGCTTTCTTCGTCCACTGCGAATCATCGGAGTGAACGGACAACAAAATGCCCCCATCTTTTACTCGGCCTTCGTATCGTTTCGCTTCGTACTCCGGGATGCCCATGCCGATCAGGGCGCCCGTAAGACCGCCGACCGTGCCACCCACGCCCGCTCCTGCGAGAGCCGCCATGATCGGTCCGGCAGCTATGAAAGGACCAAGGCCTGGGATTGCGAGTGCACCGATCCCGGCTAGCCACCCCAGCCCGCCGCCTAACAACGCACCCGTTCCAGCACCGGTTGTAGCGCCCTCTGGTGCCTTGGTGTTTTTCTCGTGCGCAAAGTCTTTCGTGCCAGTGCTCTCCGGAAACAAAACGGAGATGTCACTATTCCGAAAGTCGGCTCCTTTCAGTGCGTCAACTCCACGCTCGACGCTCGTTTGGTCTGGATAGATACCGAATACTGCTGTGTTTTTACCTGCCATGTGTATTCTCCTCTTCGTTGTAGGACCTATTGTTGCGGTTTGATGTTTAATTCGCTGGTGACCCTATTCTGGCCCGCGACTTCAATAGCCTTGGCTTCGATGGATCGCTTCTCGTCGTCTGATCGAACTGGCCCTTTCAGCGTCACTTGACCACTTTGGGTAATGATCTTGACGTTCTGCGCATAAGTAGAGAGCGATTTGTCACTCATGATCGATTGGCGTATCTGTTGAGTAATGTCTCGGTCCGAACGATTTTCTTTCTGCTGATCGGCGGTGGGCTCGCTCTTGCTTCGATCGCGTTCGTTCACTTTGGTATTGTCGGGTGCTGGAGCCGCCTGCTCGGGCATTGGCGCCTGCGCAGCTACGGCTCCAACGGCGAGCAACAGACAGGTGCATAGAGAAGTACGGACAATCACACTAAAAGCGTTCAATATTGTTCCTCCTTGGAATGAAAACGGACAGACAGACGACTTCCTGATAGTTCAACGTTGGGTGTTCCATCGAACCGATTGATGTATGCGCTGCGTTTAGACGAGAGTGCAGCCCGGGCCCGCGCCAATGCATTTCATTGGATGTACTCATCATCGGCCCTAGGAAGGCGGCACACAATCGGGGCACTACCCTAGGAAGCACAACGGTTGTGCCTGAGAGATCATCACGAACAAGTGCTCAGTAAACCCCAAGGGTCCTGTCGAAGATGTTCCAACCTTGTCCCGGCTCTTGTCTCCTCACCGTCAACTTGCTCTCGATAGATTGAATCGCACGAGCCAGAGAAAAGGTGCACGAGCCCCTTCAGGATGCAGGGAAGGTTTGTACCCGATCAAATACGGGTCTTTCCCGATACCAATAAGAGCCTCGAAGATGCATCGTTTTCCTACCAGCATCCTGTGCAATTCGTACCTGACTGCCGGGATTAGATCGCCCGACTTCGGCGACGGGACCTTTTCGATCGGCTAGAGGTAGACGAGCCTGGACTTTTTCGCTGGAAGCACTGCAATCCTAAGGAGAAAAAATGGCCACTCCGTTGGCAATTTATGTCCACGATCATTTGGCGGGGGCCGCTTTTGCAATCGACCTTCTGGAAACGTTGCGTGATCAGCATCGCGGAGACCCCATGGGCAATTTCGCTGCAGCAATGCTTGTAGAGGTCGAGACAGATCGAACTGTTCTAAAGAGGCTGGCTGATCGAGTAGGCTCAGGCTCAAGTCCCATAAAGGAAGCAGCCGCATGGTTAAGCGAGAAAGTCAGTCGTTTGAAACTGGGTGGCGACAACGATGGACTGGCAACTTTTGAAGCCTTGGAGTTCCTCGTATTGGGTGTACTAGGCAAGCTGTCTCTTTGGAAGGCTTTGAGAGAGATTGCCCCGATGGAAGGCCGCCTCCGCGACCTCGACTTTGCCACATTAATTGCCCGTGCTTTGGACCAGCACTCGCAGTTAGAGACACACCGTTTAGAGCTAGCAAAAAAGGCGTTCACTAACAATTCGGATAGCTGAGCGCCAACGCGCCTTGCGTGTGTTCCTGTCGTTGGGCAATCTGCCTTCAGCACGCGTTCATGGGAATGGCTCGCTCCGCATCATTTTAACCGCGCAGCATTTCGCCTTTGTCTAAGGAAATCGAATTGAGGGGAGGATCGCGTGAATTGGAACGTGGCCCGTTCGCATTTAATCGCCCTGGCAGCCTTATGGCTCCTGGTCGCAGCCCCCTTATCCGCTGATGATGTGCCCGTTCACTATAAAGAGGGGGTGGTGCACGGTTTCTTGCTCCTGCGATCCGAGGACGGGAAAGCCATCGCCGATGGTGACCTGATCCAGACTGTCCGGGGTGAACTAGTTACGACTCGTTTGGTATTTCGCTTCAAGGACGGCTCTTTGCATGACGAGACGGCGGTCTTTGCGCAACGTCGGCAGTTTCGCCTGATCACCGACCACTTGGTGCAAAAAGGACCAGCGTTTCAGCATCCAGCCGACGTGACTATAGAGGTGCCGAAACGGCGGGTGACGGTTCACACTGCGGATGATGATGGAAAAGAAAAGAACTATACAGACGAGATCCAGTTCCCCGCTGATCTAGCGAATGGCATGATTTTGACAATTCTCAAGAACGTTCGCCCGACTGCAACGCAAACCCAAGTCTCGATGGTTGCGGTGACGCCAAAACCGAGAATGGTGAAATTGGCAATCACGCCCGTAGGAACAGAGCCTTTTTCAGTAGGCAGCTCGGGCCGGAAAGCCATTCACTATGTTGTGAAAATAGAGATTGGTGGCATTGCAGGGATTGTGGCGCCCGTTCTGGGAAAACAACCTCCAGAAACTCACGTTTGGATTCTCGGTGGTGAAGCACCAGCATTCATCAAGTCGACCGGCCCGCTCTACAATGGTGGACCAATTTGGCAAATTGAATTGACAAGTCCGGTGTGGCCGCAAAAGCCAGCCGCGGAATCGAAGAACTGAGCTCCAGGTTACCTCTGGCCGGTTAAACAATTTGGTCGGCGCCTGAGACCGCCTCCGCAATCTTAGGTGTTGGGGAGCCGGTTCACCGAATGTTGCCGGTACACAAACGCGCAAAATTAGTCAGGAGACCTTGACGGAGATGGTGGACGCAACGCGCTCGCGTGAGCTTTTTACGAACCGATTCAAGTTGCGAACCGACATGGCAGCCATGTGGGAGTCGGTCTTAGCGGGATGCGAGAGCGAGTTGCTCGGGAGGAAGTCTGCGGATTACGCCGCCCAAGGATCAATGACAATTTTGGTGACATTCTGTTTTTTGTCTCGCCAGACTTTGTACATCTCGGGAGCCTGGTCGAGAGTGATGCGGTGGGAAATGATGTAGCTGGGATCGATTTGGCCTTTTTCAATGCGCTCGAGTAGCGGCTTCATATAGTTGTGCATGTTAGTCTGGCCCATCTTCATCGTGATGCCCTTGCCGAAGGCAGCACCGAAGGGAACCTTATCCAGCAGACCTCCATACACTCCTGGTATGGACACGGTGCCGCCCTTGCGCACTGATTGGATTGCTTGTCGCAACACGCTTGGCCTATCAGTTTCGAGCATCAACGCCGTTTTCACTTTGTCGTAAACCCCCTGGAGCTGCGCCGAATGCGCTTCGAGACCCACCGCGTCGATACAAGAATCAGGCCCGACTCCTCCAGTTAAGTCTTTCAAAGCGGTAAGGACACTTACATCCTCACCGGAATAATCAACCGTTATAGAGCCAATTGAACGGGCCAATTCAAGGCGTTCACGGAGCCGGTCTATGGCGATAACGCGAGCGGCACCCAGCATGAATGCGCTGGCAATTGCGAACTGCCCGACGGGACCGCAACCCCATACGGCGACCGTATCACCCTCGTGGATTTGTGCATTCTCGGCAGCCATATAACCGGTCGGAAAGATGTCTGAGAGGAAGAGCACTTTTTCATCCGGAAGGTCGCTTTCGATTTTCAACGGGCCGACATTCGCGAAAGGTACACGCACATATTGAGCCTGTCCCCCCGCATATCCCCCCATCATGTGCGAGTATCCAAAAAGACCCGAACCAGAATATCCGTATGCCGCTTCCATTAAATGGGCGTTCGGGTTCGTATTGTCACAAGCGGACCAAATCTTTTTCCTGCAAAACTCGCAGTTCCCGCACGCGATTGTGAAAGGCACCACTACACGATCGCCCCGCTGAAGGTTACTAACACTCTTTCCCGTGTCTTCAACGATCCCCATGAATTCGTGTCCCAGAATGTCGCCCTGTTCCATGGTAGGGATGAAACCGTCATAGAGATGCAGATCTGACCCGCAAATTGCGGTCCGTGTGATTTTGATGATGGCATCGTGCGGGTTCAATATCGTCGGGTCGTCGACGGTGTGAACCTCTACGTCGCTACTTCCCATCCAACAGAGTGCTTTCATAGCCATGCTCCAATTTGCAAAAAAAAGAGTATTTGCTTCCGACTAGCTCGCTTTGCGATTTAATCCAGGCGGAGTCGTGGTCTCTTCGCCGTAAATCGATTTCTTGATCTCCGCGATCGTCCCGCGCGGCCCATGGGGCTGGCCTTGCGTTCGCGGAATTTCACCCGTCTCCGCAAGGGCTTTGAAGTGCCGAAGGTTTTCAATGACGGCCTGCTTCGGGTTTCGGCCCACGATGGTTTGCCATACGCTGGCTAACTTTCCCAATCGAAATTCCTGCAGAACAGTGACAAGTGTTCCGCGACCGCTCGGTGACGGCTCGAAAACAACCTCGCCGGCATTGTCTGACTCGCCACCGGTGGATCGCCAGGCGATGCGTCGGCCTGGTTCATCCCTTAAAATCTCCGAATCCCATTCGATGGTTTTTTCCCGGTCGTTGTCCTTGGCGACGGTTCGCATCACCCAGTGGGATGTCACTTTGCCGGTGCTAGTCACCTTTTCGATTTGCTCTTGCCACAGTGGCGCGGCTTCAACATCACGCCACATGCTGTAAAGAACTTCGGCGTTGGCATTGATAAGTGCGCTTGTTCTCACCCATATCTTCCCGTCTTTATCTTCGGGAGGTGCCAAATAGCGCCCATGCAGAAGTATGCCCGCGGCGGTTGCGACGGGCAGCGGTTCGGCGTTCGGCTTTTCGTTCAATGCTTTCGACATAAACCAGCTTCCTGAAGAGAGGTCAATTTTTGTCGGCCCTTCCCACTCCCGGAGTGGCCGTTGCCAGCGTGCCTTGTACCCCCGCCCGCCGGCCGGAGATGTGATCTTTGTCCGACCGGAATGCTTCCATGCGGGGCATTTTCAAGCTGGCAATTCTTTTGCCGTGCACAATCTGCAAGATGGCACGTTGCCGTCGTACATGATTGTCACGTACTGTTGGAATAATGGTGATCTCTTGCAGTCTGACCTGCAATCCGGCCTGTACCGTAGGACCTTGTCGGATGTGCCTGAGACGACTGCAGTACCAATAGCGATACCGAAAGCGCGGATTATCTGGGACGGTAAGAGTAGCGGAGCCAAAGCAGGAGACAAGCAGCACCCCCTTCGTTCGCTACCGGAGAAACGTCGGCAGAACCCGGGGTTACTTTTACTCCGCACATTTCGGGGCGCAGATGGACAACAGAGATTTGAGAACTCTCAGGGTGTGGCGAACCACGCTGAGCGCGTGATAAACGATGCCGGCGATAGCCCTATGGCGACCTCCGATCAAAGCGTTCCCTCGGCGGCATAGTCTTCGCCAGGTTTCTGTTCTGACTCTGCTTCGGATGATGGATTCGTGGCCGAACAGATACATCGAGATAACAACTGCCCGGCCTCGATTCCAATTGTCATGCGCACTCACTAGATCGGGCGCATTGAGTGCTGCATTACGAAGCGTGCGACCGAGGCGCCGACGGCACTGCCCTCTACACAAGAGAAGCGATAGTGGATGCCTCCGAAGACGCGGGCGTTATGAATTTCCAGAACCGCTGCCGAGAAACTCGGGAAGGCGCGCCACACTCCGGGCATTTTTTCGGAATCGATCAGGAAAGCATTTTTGTCTCCGAAAAAATTGGCTAGCACAGTGGCAGCGGAGCCGCTCACGGTGGAGTGACCGGAAATGTACTCAGGGTGGGATGGAGTGACTCCGAGAAGGGGAGTCCAGTCGTGATCCACTTCGGTGGCTGGATTTCCGTCCAGGTCCGCGAGCGTAATCGCAGTAATCGGGCGCCAGAATACATATTCGTACTTGGCGTCCCAGCAAGCAATCGCAGCATCGGCCATGACTACATTCAGCAGCGCGAGCACTCTGGCCTTACGAATGAGTGTGAGCTGACGGTGGTTGTTGATGATGAAGCCGGCGATCCGGTTCCAGTACGCCGGGGTATTGCCAGCCCAGAAAATCGCGAGCGAGGTCTGGTCGAGTGTGCGTGGTGAGCCGCTCGCTCTTCCCATTAACTTCACTTCGTTGAAGGCTGTCGCGTACTCGTCGCTGGTGAGAGAGGGTGGACCTGCTGGGCGAAACTGGTTTGGCGCCCGAATGGACCACGGTGTCATGGTGGCAAACTGAGGAGCCGCGCCCGGCGTGAAATCAGGCGGAGTGGGACGCCACTGGCCGATGTTCGTTCCACCCAGGTAGGGCGGTAGAACGGTTGAAAAGCCGTCGGTGCTACGCCATGTCAGGATGTCGGCAGCTACCATGTCGCCGAACTGCTGCCCAAGAGTGATGGATGTGGGACTGCTGTGAAGTTTTGCGAGCGATGCCTGCCGCTCCAGATCGAGAGCGGCCTGCTGCGTCGGGTATAGGGCGACCAAAGTGGCGTATGCGCTTTCGATAACCGCTGCGGGCACTGAAGCACCTCGCGGGGCTGGTATGTCGGCGTGAAAGGGTTTGTATTTATGCTGGATGCCATTGACAGAGTCGAACACAGCGGATTGCACAATGGCAGCTACGCGAGTGCTCACGATTGGATTCGTCCCGCCCGCCGCCATGGTAGCCAGCATGACTTTGTTCCAGTGCGTGACAATGTCGTCGGCGCGAAGTGTACCCGCCATCGCGAAAACAAGAATGGTGAGCATTACTGCAGTGCGCACCGCAGTACGTTTCAGAGTTTGCGTGGTTAGTTTGAGAGTATGCATCGAGTTTTCTCCGGCGCCCGCTTTGGGCGAGATGCGCCTGGGGGGACTCTCTGATCGGCAGAGCAGTTCCCCACCGGCGTGGATGGATGCGCAAGAAAGGAGAGCGATTCCTCAAGGGAGACGGCTCCCTTTGAGAAAGTGGACTAGAAACTTTTCTTGCGCGAAATCTGCGTGAGGCCGCTTACCCTGGAATGGGCCGCTCAGCAGGGGAGAGTCGATGCGCGAGGGAAGGACACGAGGGCTCTCTCGAGTTGATGAGCGCACTATATGCCCGGCGGGCGGGTCCGTCAAGGTTGGATGTGATCGCGCGGCGCGTGAGATTTCAACTCCTCGCCGTGATTACACGCAGTTGTGTGAGCGTCAGCGTTTGCACCTTTCGTGGGACTGAAGCATCAACAGCTTAGTCACTCCGAGTGGACAAGCATGAACAACTTAGTGCGCAGTCGTTTGATCCGTTTCTCTGAAAGTAGAACAAGCATCCCCGGCCCCGCAGGAGAACACTCGGTTACGGTCTTACAGCGCGGCTCGATTGATGTGAGGCTTGCTCTTGCGCCCGCAGTGCCGCCGAGTGAACTCACGCCCCATTCCCAGGACGAGATCTACGTCATTGTTCGCGGCGAAGGTGTTTTGTTTCACGATGGAAAGCGGGACTCTTTCCAATCGGGCGACCTTCTGTTTGTTGCGGCAGGAGTCGAGCACCGGTTCGAGGACTACACCGATGATCTTGCAGTGTGGGTAGTGTTCTATGGCCCGAGCGGCGGCGAGATTCGAATGGAGTGAACTGGATAACACTTGCAGAAGTACACTCACTATCCATCATTAATTAGAGTTGCAAATTTGCGACCTCGAAAGGCTCATCCATGTTTCCGCCGCGCACTCCAGAGCATGTACAGCGAGCTCATAAGAGCATCATCCCGATCTACGAATTCCTTGCGAAGTATGAACGTTGGGCTGCCGCCGGCGACGCGAACAGTTGTGACTTCGCGCTCGGAAATCCGCAATCGATGGCGATGGAAGGATTCGTAACGGCCCTGCGTGACGCGACCACGCCGCAAAGCGCCTCGTGGTATGCCTACAAAACCAGCGAACCATCGTCGCGAGAAATCGTGAGCGCTTCGCTGAAGAACCTGACGGGGCTTCCGTATCCACCGGAAAACGTATTCATGACGAACGGCGCAACCGGAGCGCTTCTGGTGATCATGAATGCTCTTATCGGTCCTGGGGACGAGGTCATCTTTAATAGTCCACCGTGGTTTTTCTATGAAGGCATGATCTTGAACAGCGGCGGCAGGCCTGTGGCGGTCAACGTTGATTCAACTACTTTCGATCTCGACTTAAACGGGATCGAACGCGCAATCACCAAAAATACTCGCTTCATCATCGTTAATTCGCCAAACAACCCCACCGGTAAAATCTATTCATCGGAAACGCTGGTGAAGCTCGGCCATCTTCTGGATGAAGCGAGCAAAAAGCTTGGTCACCCGATTTATCTCGTGTCGGATGAGGTTTACCGCGCAGTCGTGTATGACGGTACGGCGTTTCATAGTCCAACGAAGTTCTACAAGAATTCCATCATGGTCTACAGCTATGGAAAGACGCTACTCACTCCGGGGCAGCGCATTGGATACATTGCGCTTTCACCGCAGATTGATGACGTGGAGGAACTGCGCACGATTCTGTACTCAAGTCAGATTTTGAGCGGATGGGCGATGGCGAGTGCGCTCATGCAGCATGCCCTTCCTCAACTCGAGAAGCTTTCCCTGGATGTGAACGAATTGCAGCACCGGCGCGACCGCTTCGTTAAAGGCCTTCGTGAGTGTGGATATGAAGTTCGTACGCCGGAAGGCGCGTTTTACATTCTTCCAAAGTCGCCGATCGAAGACGATCTGGCGTTTACAGAGCTGCTGGCAAGAGACGGCGTTTTTTGTTTGCCGGGCAGCGTAGTCAAGATGAATGGTTTTCTTCGCGCATCGATCACGGCGAATGATGAAATGGTGGAACGGGCGCTACCGATCTTTGCGGCCGCACGAAGAAAAGTGTTGCGACAAAAATGATGCGTGCAGTACTTCGCAAGAAAAAGGCCGCACGGGGTGCGGCCTCAGGGTTGTGATGACGGCATCTCACGGAATATTCAGCTGTTGTCCTTCTGAAACATTCGCGCTCCGCCTTTGACCATTCACCGAATAGGACACGGCGAGCCGCTTGCTTTGACCCGGGGCCGGATCTCCACCCATGCTGTCGTTATTCACCGAGATGCTAAGACGCCCGTTTCGTATCTGGCTCTGGAGGATACTGGCGACGTTACGTCCTCGTCCGCCCGCACCGTACTGCGCGCTGACGATGCTCAACTGTCCGTAGCCGGGGGGGCGGTTACCATGTCCTCCGCCGTTACCGGGATTCCAGCCTCCGTTCCAGCCGCCACCACCCCAGTTACCGCTTCTCCAGCCGCTGAATTGTGAGCCATCGACGGTGCTTCCTTCACGATACTCAAACGTGCGGGTTCGTCCGCTGCGGTCTCGAGTGTAAATGCGAAGGGTCTTGACACGCCCTGGATCCGGATCGACGCCGAATGTGCTATTACCCATGCGGAATCTCTGGTCGGCGCGAGCCAACTCTTGCAGACGCCGAGTGACATCCACATTGTTCCGTTCTGTGCCGTATCGAGCTTGCAGGATTGTGTATTGACCCGAATCTCCATTTCCGGGTCCTCCCCAGCCACCATCCCAGCCGCCGCCCCAATCGCCTCCGCTCCAACCGCTGAAGAGCGATCCATCGACGGTGCTTCCCTCGCGATACTCGAACATGCGGTTACGTCCGTTGCGATCTCGCGCGTAGATACGCAGGGTCTTCACGCGTCCCGGATCCGGGTCGACGCCGAACGTACTGTTGCCCATTCGGAAGGAACGGTCTGAGCGCGCCAATTCCTGAAGCCGCCTGGTTACGTCGACGTTGTTCCGCTCTGTGCCGTATCGAGCTTGCAAAATGGTGTACTGGCCTGTGTCTCCATACTGGGCCACTGCTGTTGTGGCTAATAGGATCGAAAACAAAGCGATGTTCATCGAGAACTTCAGGGTTTTCGACATACTGACTGGCCTCCAAAGGGTCGCGGATGCATGCGCGGTGCGCAGAATTACGTCCGTCGATACTACTACAGGGATCTGATGAGTGGAGCCTCTCAACTGTTGGCGAGACGTGGAAGAATCGTTCTGGGGGCAATGGCGTGTAGCGCGTTCCCCACAGTTAAATCTTGGCGAACTTCGTTTTCGGTTCGTCTGTCTGAACGTCGCCGGTCATTCTGTATGTTTGTTGTGGGCGGACCGACCCAAGGGAAGGTGAATTGCCGCAAGCAGTGCGGAGCGGTTGTGAGTCCAACAGGCTGCGGCGTCCGCGGTTGGCATCTCAAGCGTGACCATGGCGATGCCCTTCGCTTCGACGTAGCTAGCAAATGAGCCTGGCGTCGGGTATCCGATGTCTGATGTCGTTTCGTATCCGTTGTACGCACTCATCTCTTCGGCAAGCACTCTTCCCTTCTCCCCATTCCAGTTCAACACGTGAAACAGAAGCAGACGTTGTTGTTTTCCGGCTTCCACGTTGGTTTCCTTCGGGTCGATGGCGTTCCCGGAGTAACGCGGAGGTAGGTCGGAATTCGGGTCATCGTTTTGGACAAATCAAGGAGAAATCGAGGGAAGAAGAATTGTTTTCGAAAAGACGTCAAAACGTGAGCCAGTTTTCAGTTCCTGTCCGCGTTACCTGCTGAAAAGCGAAACATCAGGTGAGGACGATCATGGACAAGAATCGCAGAGTTGAAATCGTGAAGCAGTAACAGAGTCGCAATCAAAATTCACCAAAGGAGACTTCTTATGAAAGCACAAATTGGTTTCGCATTCGCAATTCTGGCCAGCTCACTGCTGGCTCCAGCCTTCCTTCATGCAGACTGCCCGGATGGGAGCCGTACGCTGAGTGCGACGGAACAGCAGGCATACGTGGCCTTGCAGACGAGTATCAAAGCTGCGCTGCCAGCAGCGCCTGCCGGATGGGTACTCAAAGATCCCGCGGCGAAGATGACACTGGCAGCACCATCCAGTACGTGCAAGGGCCTGGACGCTGTAGCGGGCTACTACGTCATCTATTTTTCAGAAGAACAGGCAAGGAAGAATGCCGATCGCAGCCGCGAGCAAGACACGCGCGTGCGAGAAGCTTCGGAGTTCACGCCGGAAGAACAAAAAGCGTTGGATGATTTCGACCGTCCTTCGCGCGATCTGGCCCGTCAATCCGTACAGGCAATTCGCGACAAGAAGCCTGAAGAAGCAGCGCGCCTACGGGCCCAGTCGGACGAGCTACACCAGAAGTCGAATGCTGTGCGAGCAGCGCACAACGCCAGAATTCTTCCGGCGGTGACTGCGATTCTCAACGAATACACGAACTCTTATGTCAGCCCGGAAGTCGCGGTAAATATCGTGGTCAATGACAATGAACGGAGTGCGGCTGGAAAAGAAAAGCTTCAGATCTCTGGAGTGCCACTCGCGTTTGCGGACGGAAAAGAAATCACGATGTCGTTCGGGAAAGTAGCGCCGGCAAAAGCGTCTGGTGGTCTGGGCACCAAGCCACGGACGATCTGGGTGACTGTGACTGGAGATCGCGCGAGCTCACAAACAATCGCAAATTTGTTTGGAAATTCGTCGCTGACGACGCTGGCCAAGAAGTAGGCCGCAGAAGACCAAATGCCTCCCGCGATGGGGAGGCATTTCCCCTGTGGGCGGGTGGCATTTCACTCTGTGAGACGTCGGGCGATTGACATGACGATTGTCGCGTTCACGCCGTATAGTGGTCGCCGGGAACCTCTTGGAAACCACATCCGTTTCTCCACGTCTTCAATCGCTCGATATCTATCGTGGCGCTGCCGTTGCAGGCATGATCCTGGTTGACAATCCAGGCAGCGACGAACTTGCTTACGGTCCAATAAAGCACACGGTGTGGAATGGCTGGACGCCAGCCGATTTAATATTCCCGTCCTTCCTTTTTATTGTGGGCGTGTCGCTGGTGTTTTCGATCTCTGCACGGCTCGCGCGCGGCGAGTCACGCGGCCATATCTTTATTCACGCATTCCAGCGCACTCTCATTCTCATTGCGATTGGAATCTTGCTCAATGCATTCCCCGTTTTCGATGTAGGAACGTGGAGGATCGAGGGTGTTCTCCAACGCATCGCGGTCTGCTATCTGATTTCCGTAGCACTCTTTCTTTGGACAAGCACTCGTGGGCAAGTGGTCGCCGCAGTTGCGTGCTTGATTGGATACTGGCTGCTTGTCCGATTCGTGCCTGTGCCGGGGTTCGGCATACCTGGACGGGATATTCCCTTCCTGCATCCTGACGGTAACATCGTTGCGTGGCTTGATCGCACGCTTTTTCCGGGACGCCTCTACGAAGGGACTCGCGATCCTGAAGGACTGCTTAGCAACATCCCGGCGATCGCCACTTGTCTAGCCGGAGTGCTTACTGGACACTGGCTTCGTACAGAACGCTCGGCGCGGTTAAAAGTGCTGTGGATGCTGAGTGCGGGCTTCATCTGTATCGCGGTTGCAGAGGTTCTGGATTTCTGGTTTCCCATCAACAAGAAGATGTGGACCAGTTCCTTCGTCGTTCTGACGGCTGGGTTTGCGCTGGTGTTTCTGGCAATCCTGTATTGGATCGTGGAGATACGACAGTGGCGCGGGTGGTGGACGACGTTCTTCCTGGTTTTCGGAATGAACGCGATCGCGGGCTACGTGGCGGACGCGCTCGTCTACGGACCTGCCTACAGCTTTCACACGAAGGGTCCGGATGGAACTGCGATTACCTGGCAACAGTTCGCTTACGCGCATCTCGCGAAACTGCCGCTGAGCGACGCCGGGGCATCACTGGTTTATTCACTCGGCGCGATTCTGTTTTGTTGGTGTTTGTTGTGGCTGCTCTATCGGAAGAAAATCTTTTTGAAGATCTAGGCCGGTAGGGGCACCAACTACGGGGGAACGGTCAAGCGCAGCGTTTCAGGCTGCTTTCTTCAATCCGTACCGATCGCAGACGCGGTTGGCTAGTTTCCAAACCTCTTCGAATTCGTTCTCAACCTCGCGCTCGCCGAGAATGGGACGAGACAGTTCCTCGAGAAGGACCTGCTTGCGCTCGCCGAATTCCAGAATGGAAGCCATCTAAATTCTCTCTTCATTAGTACGATTGCTACTCTCCCTTAGATGCCGACGTGAACAAAATGTTGCATACGCCTGCTTTACCGTCACGGCGGCATCCCACCGCGGCGACCTCTGGTAAGCCCAGGTGTCGAAGTCCCACTAGTAACTCCTTTAGTAACACGCACCTGCACCTTTTTTGTTGCACTTTCATACTGGTGAAATATTGTCAGAGTATCTTGAAAGCTGAAGGCAGGCCGAGAATGGGGACAACCCGGGATTCGCGATTTGTGTTGCCGCTCCAGGTTGCCGCGGTCTGCTATCGACGCCGTGCCGGTGCGATTGAGTTCTTGTTGGTTAATACCAACAGCGGCAGCAAGTGGACATTTCCAAAGGGCGCTCCGGACGCTCGTCTCTCGCATAGCCAAGCCGCCCACCGGGAAGCGTGGGAGGAGGCGGGCGCGATCGGGATTATCGAACCACGCCATTTTCATCTCTACATTCACTCGAAGGGCGTCTTCTGGCAAGCGTCGGGCGTGCAGGAATACGTGGTGAAAGCATTCCTGATGGAAGTCCACGACACGCAGAGTCCTGAGGAAGCCGAGCGCAACCCAACCTGGTTCAGCGCCGACGAGGCACGCAAGATTCTGTCGAAAGGACGCGAGGTTAAATATGCGTCCGAACTAAAAACCGTGATCGACCGCGCATTGCATCACATCCGTCCAGAAAAAACTCCCGCTAAATACGACGCTCGCACCTCGCGTACTTCGTTGCCGTCGTAGGTCTGTGGACCCTTTCTGTCGTTACTTCAGCGTCGTCTCCGCTTGTCACTCGGAGAGCACCAGCGCCGAAGGGTACGCATTCGGCGATATCTCTGAACCTGGCTTTAGAAAACGCTCCCGTCCGTGAGACCATAAAAACGCACATGATTCAGCTCTCGGATGCCGGCAAGCGTTATGGCCACAAATTGCTTTTTGAGCACGCCGACTGGATGCTCACGCCAGAAGACCGCGTTGGGTTGGTGGGGGCGAACGGCACCGGGAAATCGACGCTGATGAAGATCCTCGCCGGGATCGAGACACTCGACTACGGTTCAATATCCCGGACTCGCGGCATATCCGCCGGATATCTTCCGCAAGATGGCCTGGCCCTCACGGGGCGTACTGTGTTCGCTGAGTGCCTCTCGGTTTTTGACGAGCTTCGCCAGATGGAAATCGAGATGGAGTCGCTCACGCACAGCATGGCGGAACTTGACCATGAGAGCGCGGAATATGCTGCCGTCGCCGAGCGCTATCAACGACTCGACCACGAATTCCGCACCCGCGATGGCTATGCGATCGAAGCCCAGGTAGGCATGGTGCTGACTGGCTTGGGATTCCATAAAGACGACTGGGCGAGGCAGACCGACGAGTTCTCGGGCGGCTGGCAAATGCGTATCTCGCTCGCGAAGCTTCTGCTGCAGAAACCAAACCTGCTGCTGCTCGACGAGCCCACCAACCATCTTGATCTCGAGTCTCGTAACTGGCTCGAGGACTATCTCAAGAACTACCCCTTCGCCTTTGTGCTCATTTCACACGACCGCTACTTCCTTGACGTAACGGTGCGCAAAACGCTGGAGATATGGAACAAGCGAATTTATCTTTATTCGGGAAACTACGACAAGTACTTGGCCGCCAAGACTGAGCGTCGTGAACAGCTGGAAGCGGCGTACAAGAACCAGCGCGAGCGAATTGAGCAACTCGAAGTCTTTATCAACCGATTTCGTTACCAGGCAACCAAGGCGAAGCAAGTCCAGAGCCGCATCAAGGAACTCGAGAAGATCGAGCGCATCGAGATTCCCGAGGAGGAAAAGACCGTCCACTTTTCTTTCCCGCAACCAAAGCCCAGCGGGCGGATTGTCGCCGAATTTAGCGGCGTCGCGAAGAGCTATGGTTCCCACCAGATCTTCAGCGGCGTTGACTTCATGATCGAACGAGGAGATCGCATCGCGCTGGTGGGAGTGAATGGTGCAGGCAAATCGACCCTCATTAAGCTTCTCTCGCACGCAGAGCCGCTGTCGGAAGGCGAATACAAGCTTGGCCACAATGCCGAGCCTGACTATTTCGCACAAGATCAATACAAGGAGCTTGATCCCGAGGCCCGTATTCTTGACGACTTGGGCAAACTGTCTGCTGCATCGACACAAACGGAATTGCGCAGCCTGCTCGGATGCTTTCTTTTCTCGGGCGACGACGTCTTCAAGCCAATCGGCGTGCTTTCCGGAGGCGAGCGCAGCCGCTATGCCCTGCTACGTCTGCTGTTGCATCCATCTAACTTTTTGTTGCTTGATGAACCAACGAACCACCTCGACCTGCGAGCCAAAGATGTTCTTCTCGAAGCGCTCATGAAGTACACGGGGACCATCGTGTTTGTTTCGCACGATCGATATTTCATCGACAAGCTTGCGACCCGCGTCTTCGAAATTGGCGAGGGGAAGGTCGAAGTTTTTCCGGGCAATTACGAAGATTATCTCTGGCGCAAGCAAGGTGGAAAGCCACCCACGCTCGACGATGTGCGAAGCGCCCGCAAGCCGGAAACCGTACAGCCAACAAACGGTAATCAGCCGGCTGCCGAGCCCGCCGCGGAAACAAAGACAAAACGCCTGAACCCGATCCGCCGCAAGCAGATGGAGGAACGGCTTCACGAAATCGAAGAAGACGTGGCACGAACCGAAGCCGCTATCGCTCAGTGCGAAACTGCGCTGCAGACTTTCGTCAGCCTGGAGGAAACTCAGCGGCAGACCAAGGGATTGGCCGACTTTAAGCAGGAATTGCAGGGGTTGATGTTGGAGTGGGAAGAACTGAGCGGAGCGTTGGAAGAAGCATAAGTTTTCACCTCCCGAAGCCTCGCCCGCCCGTACACGCCCCTCCGTAACCTGCATTCCTACGTACCTCCGTGCAATAGTCTGGGTGGCCCATAGGCCCATAGACCCAAGCGCTCCGGATGCGCACTCGGACAAGGAAGGTCGCACATGTTGCAGTCTCCAGATACCCAGAAACAGGCTCCCAACCAGAATTCATACGTGCCGGTCAAGACGGTCGGCGCGCCGCTTGAGCAGGCCACAATCGGCCGTACGCTGGTGATCAAAGGTGAGATCAGCGGCTCGGAATCACTCTTCGTCGATGGCAAGGTCGAAGGCACGATCAACCTGCCGGACCACCGGGTCACGGTCGGCCGCAACGGACACGTTGCCGCCAACGTCAGCGCAAAAGAAGTTGTGATCATGGGCAAGGTTCACGGCAACGTGGAATGCAGCGATCGCCTTGATCTGCGCAGCGAAGGTTCGTTGACGGGCGATGTGACCACGCACCGCATCAGCGTGGAAGACGGCGCGATCCTGAAAGGCAGCATCCAGGTGAAGTCGTCGGAGAACAAGTCTCAGCACAAGAACGAATCACAGAAACAGCAGGAAGCGCCAAAAGCGCTGGCCGCGACCGCCGGCAACGCTTAATCGTCGCGAAAGACCGCAACAAAAAAGAGCACGCGAACTCGCGTGCTCTTTAATTTTTGTCTTTTGCTGAACGTTAACCGGCCGATTATTTCTGTTTTAAATCTTCTTCTTTAGACTTCTTGAGATCGAGCGCGGCCGAGTTCATGCAAAATCTCAGGCCTGTGGGCGCCGGACCATCTTCGAACACATGCCCGAGATGGGCATCACATTTTGCGCACTTGGCTTCCGTACGCGCCATGCCGTAGCTCGAATCGGTCTCAGTCGCGACGCTACCTTCTTTCACTGCCTGGTAGAAGCTTGGCCAACCGGTTCCGGAATCAAACTTCGTTTCGGAATCGAAAAGCGGCTCGCCGCAACAAACACAGTGGTAGGTGCCCGCATCCTTGGTATTCCAATACTGCCCCGTGAATGCCCGCTCCGTCGCTGCTTCGCGCGCAACCTGATACTGCTCAGGCGTCAACTGATGACGCCATTCTGCTTCCGACTTCACGACTTTGCTGTTGGTTTCTTTGGTGTCGCTCATAAGTCTCCTGTTATTTGATCCACTCGGAGACGAAAAGTTTCAAGACGAGCCCGCAATCACGCCCAACCCTCATTCAACAAAGACTTTAAATCTCAATCACCATCTCTTCCAGGCGCGTGGGATACGAATTCAACACCTCGCCCTTCTCTTTTCGAACGACAACTGTGTCTGAATGGCGAAAGCCGCCCCACTCCGGATCATAGACACCGGGCTCGCAGCTGAACGTCATGCCCTGTTTGAGGACAGTCTTGTCGCCTTCGGCGATCCATGGTGATTCGTGCCCATCCAGGCCAATGCCGTGGCCGGTACGGTGTTTAAGAAACTTCTCGAATCCAGCTTTTCGTATCTGGTCCAAGCTTTTCTTGTCCACTTCCTCAGCAACCGCTCCTTCTTTAAGGTTCTCAACGCCCACGTCGTGCGCCGCGAGCATCGCGTCGAACAACCGCTTGGCGTAGTCGGTCGGTTTACCGATGATGAATGACCGCTCGCACTCGCAGGCATAGCCTCCTACCTGGGCGCCATAACTCAGAATAAGGGCGTCGCCTTTTTTCAAACGATCGGTACTTGGAATTGCGTGTGGGAAAGCCGAGCGCTTGCCGAACGGTACGAGTCCTCCAAACGGAGGATCGATTCCGACGCCGACGACTTCATTCAGCTCAGCTGCCATTTTGTCGGCCAGAGCATCCCCGGCCGCTTTGAGAATCTCGTTTTCCGAAACAGTGCCGTGGCTCTGCACAAAATCTCGACCGACCTTGACGGAGAAGTCTGAAAAGTACATGCCGCGGCGCATGATGTTGATTTCGTCGTCGTCCTTGATCCAGCGCATCTGCATGATGAGGTCATCTGCAACCGGAACAATTTCTGCTTTCGGCGCACCGAGCTTGATCTGCTCCATCCGGCTCGGACCGGCTTCTTCGATGGCGATACGTTTTCCGGCCATGCCACGCTTCGCAACGCGCTCGAAAATCCAGCGCACGCGATTTACCGGTCCGGGGTAATCGAAATAGGACTCGTAGTCTTTCACCCACCACAGTTTGACCTGATCTTCCTCGAGCCCTGGCACGAACAGCGCAGGGTCACCTTTTGCTGGAATAAACGTTGCCAATGGACGTTCGGTCGAAATGTGAAAGTAGCCGGTCGTGTAGATGACGTTGGGCGCGTGCATGAGGACTATGCCATCCAGCTTGCGCTTGGCCATTTCCTGTTGGACTTGGGCCACCTTGCGCCGATACCAATCGGGCTGCAGACGATCGTGCATCCCAGTGGACGCCATGCTGGCATTGAGCCGAAATTTCTTTACGCGACCAAAGCTCGACAGACGCGATGAAACAGTCAGCGCGGCTGCTCCCGCCGCGGTGCGTAGAAAGTTACGACGACCCACTCCACTCATCAGTCCCCCCTCGGACAAACGACGGCCCAAAAGACGAACTATCCTAACTCAGGGATCGAAAGCGCGTCACAAACTGGGGTACAGCAGCTTCGAAGGGCGGGAGTGATGACCGTCACATTGAACTGTAACTTTCATACTTCATCTCGGGAACGCGATCGTCCAACATGCGAAGACAACCAGTTTGCGGGAAGGCACAATGGGCGATTTGAGCGAGCACTTTTCGAAACGTGAATTTAGTTGCCGCTGTTGCGGCCACCTGGTCATCAGCGGGCGCTTGCTGTTAGCACTCGAACACTTGCGCGAACTCGTGGGACTTCCGATCAAGGTTCATGATGGCTATCGCTGCGCGAGCCACAACGAGCAGGCGGGCGGAGTCACCGATAGCGAACATACGCGGGGCACCGCCGTAGACTTAGAAATTCCCGGCCTGTCGCTGCAGGAAATGTATGCCTACGCGCTAGAAGTTCCGGAGTTTGCGAACGGAGGCATCGGCGCGTATGACGGCAATTTCCTACACCTAGACGTTAGAGGACGCGCAGCCCGTTGGGCGCGAGTTCGCGGCCAGTACGTAGGAATTGATCACCTCGTAGCACACCCTGTCTTGATGGCCAAGAGCGCAGTGATGGCGCATTCGGGTTAGCGCGGGAGGGGGCGGTCGGTTGGGCCAACCGGGGTGATTTGCGGCAGGGCTTTGAGCCATCTGTAGCAGGTATTCGCAAGTGTCTGGCGTCCCCGACGGGATTCGAACCCGTGTTACCGCCGTGAAAGGGCGTTTTAGTGCTCTTGTGCGGTTTTGTAGCCAGTTGTTTGTTTTGTTTTTCGCCAGTGTCTATCAGATGTTTCTGTATCAGACTACTTGTTGGAGTTGAGTTGGGGTTGGTGCAATTTCGACGTTTCTACGTTACCAGGGCGTTACCGGTTTTCATACAACGCATTTTTGATTTTGATTACAGTGCCATTTCACGTTTAACGTAAATCGGAAAACATTGATGGCAGATTCTGAGAATCAAATCTGCGTTGGCATGTACTTTTCAGCCTCCGTAAATGTCATGCTTACCACGTGAGCCCAAAAGTTCGTTGCTATCAGGCTATCTATTTGAAACGAAGGCCTGCAAAACACTTGGTGGCCTGTTCCTGTTTCACCTCTGCTAACAGGGGCAGGGGAAGCACAATGAAGACATTTTCTGCCTAATGGTCCTGTAGCTCCTGAGGTTGGTACGAAGGTTGTTCGTGAACTGCTCGGGTCCGAGTGGCATTACGAAGAGTCCTACTGCGGTTGGTGACCCTTGAGGCGTCAGAACCTTTACGCAACGTCAACAAGGGTAGAGGCTTGCGTCATTGTTGCAAACAGGCGATTGCACCAACTACTTGGAAAAGGGCCGCCCCGGTCGGGAGTAGTTGGTGAAATGGCGATGTTACGCGCAGTAAGAATATAGAGTGCGGCCATGTATGCGCATTTCATTCTACTGGTGCCCTCCATGGTCGCTTCCGTAATGGCTGGTTGATCACTCAACGGAAATGGGGCACAATTGCGTTTCTTAAATCCCTTCTGCATACGACGATCATGCAACGACGCCATTTCCTTGTGCTATCGGCCGCCAGCATCGGCGGGGTTCTGGTCTACTCGCTCGACCGCACCGCGTTCCGCCTTGCGGCTGAGGATCGCCCCATACGAATCCCACTTCGTTTCTTTACTCGGGACGAGGCAATGATCGTCGCCGGTGCCGCGGCCCGCATCTTTCCCAGTGACGACACCGGTCCGGGAGCGCGCGAAGCCGGTCTGGTCATCTACATCGATCGTCAACTCGCCGGACCCTATGGCCGCGATCGCCACCGATACAGGCATGGTCCATTCGAGGAGGGAGTTCCTGAGCAGGGCTACCAGCGAGACGCCAACCCGCAGCAGCTCTATCGAGCAGCACTGAAGAATCTCGTCGGATTCGAGCGTCTCAGCCCCGCTGAGCAGGATCAAGCATTAACCAAAATCGAAGACACTGACTTCTTCAAGCTGCTGCACCGCCACAGCATCGAAGGCATGTTTTGCGACCCCATCCACGGGGGAAACGCAGGAATGATCGGCTGGCAGCTCATCGGCTACCCAGGCCCTCGAATGAACAATGCGAAGGACGTCGACAAGCATTTCGGCGAGGCCTTCCGCCCTAAGCCCGCCAGCTTGCACGACATCTTCGGCAAGGACACGAAGTTCCATCCGAGCGAGGACGAACAATGAGAACTCTCCCTCGCGTGGACGTTGTCATTATCGGAGGCGGCTGGACAGGCCTGCTCATGGCCAAAGAACTCGGTTCGCGCACCAGCCTGAACGTTGTTGTCCTGGAACGGGGCGGGCCGCGTGAGCCACACCAATATCTCACCGACATGGACGAGTTGGATTACGCCATCCGCTTGCGCATGATGCAGGATGCTTCCAAGGAAACCATCACGCTTCGCCACGATCCCAAGCAGCGCGCTCTTCCGGTTCGTAAGCTGGGTTCCTTCCTTCCCGGCACTGGAATCGGCGGGGCAGGTGAGCACTGGCAAGGATGGTGTCCGCGATTTTCTCCCGATTCATTCGAAATTCGCACGCGAACTATCGAAAAATATGGCGCGCAGCGACTGCCGGAAGATTGCGACATCCGCGACTGGGGAATCACCTATCAGGATCTCGAGCCGTACTACACGCGCGCCGAGAATCTGATCGGTGTTTCCGGGAAAGCCGGAAATCTGAAAGGTAAGACTGGGCCTGGCGGTGATCCGTTTGACGGTCCCCACAGCGCCGAATATCCCAACCCGCCGATGAAGATGCCGCATCTGGCGGAGATGTTCCGCATCGCAACGACGTCCATGGGATTGCATCCGTTCCCCGTGCCTGCCGCCACCATCAGTGAGCCGTACACGAACCCCGATGGTGTTCATCGTCTTGGCTGCGTCTACTGCGGCTATTGCGAACGCTTTGGCTGCATGATTGGAGCAAAGGCTCAGCCAACCAACACGCTTCTGCCAGTGATCGCGAAACAGAAGAACGTCACGATTCGCTCGCACTCTATCGCCCGTCGAATTCTCTGTAATAACGACCCCAAGGCGCAACACGCCAAAGGTGTCAGCTACACGAATGAGCGTGGCGAAGCAATCTTCCAGCCGGCGGATCTGGTGATTCTCTCCTCGTGGACGCTGAACAATACTCGCCTGCTTCTGCTTTCAAACATCGGCACACCCTATGATCCAGTGGCGCGCAAGGGCACGTTGGGTCGTCATCTCACGCATCAGGTCAGCACGGGTGCGAACGGCTTCTTCGACGAACCCCTCAACCGTTTCATGGGTGCCGGGGCATCCTGCATCATGCTGAGTGACTATGATGCCGACAACTTCAACCACGAGAATCTGAACTTCCTCCGAGGTGGAAAACTTGCGGCTGTTGCCTCCGGTGCGCGGCCAATTGCCAATTTTGGCGTGGTGCCGCAATCGGTGAAGTCGCGTTGGGGATCAGAATGGAAGAAAGCTGCAATCCATTGGTACGACCGGGTGGGCGCAGTCATCTTCGAGGGCGAGCACATGTCCTACACCGGCAACTTCATGGATCTCGACCCAACATACAAAGACTGGCTGGGTGATCCACTGCTCCGTTTCACTTTGAACTGGCGAGACAACGAACGCAACATGAGCGACTTCGGAAATGCCAAGGCGGTGGAAATGCTCCGCGCTATGGGTGCTGTGGAAACTGCTACCGATGGTCGGCTGCAAAACTACGATTGCCGGTCTTACCAAGCCACACACATTCAAGGTGGGACGACGATGGGGACGAGTCCCGAAAATTCGGTTCTCAATCCCTGGCTGCAGCACTGGGACGTCAGCAATCTTTTTGTGCTCGGTGCGTCATCTTTTCCGCAAAACGCGTCCGGCAACCCTACGTTGACAATCCTCGCCCAGACCTACCGAACCACAGAGGCAATCGTTGAACGCTATCTGCAAAAACCTGGACCGATCTGTGGGTGAGTGATCCTCTTCGACCAACGGAAGGATTCTTGTTGGTTGATGAAATCAGGCGATTTCACCAATTACTAGGAACACGAGCGTCCACGGCAAAGTAGTTGGTGTAATGGCGCTATTAAGCCAGCCACGGTCCAAAGAGTGCGCGGCCACATCATTAAATGGCATGACCACGCCTCACCTTACCTGATTAATTGTCACATCTACGCCCGTCGTGTCGCAGTGGTAGTCGCCGTTGGGGTCTGCTGTGAAATACAAGAGTTGGCCAGCCTTGATGGAAATTCCAGTGAGGCTAAAGCTCTGGGCTGCACCTCCGTTAGCGATAGTTCCAGATGCGAGCGACTGGCTTCCGTTGTTTGCAGACCAAATATCCACGGACCAGACCACACCATTCCCGCAGTTGGGATCTAGGTCGCTAAAAAATCCGGCGACATTCACCAGACCAGTGAACGGAGTTTTCCAACCGATTACTGCCAGGCCGGACATGGTTGGATGCATCGTCACCGATCGCCCTTTTATTTGGTACGCCTGGCTCTACTTTTGTGTGCGGTGGCGGACAGACAGGACGTGACCCCAGTCCTAAGATGTTTGCCAAGGCCGTGCTCAGAGGTGAGCATGATTTCCTTGAAGTACGAGTGGGAATACGAATACGTCGCGGCAATTATGGAGGAAGATAACGCCGAGTTGCGCGATCTCATTTCTTCCGCAGAGCTCGCTATAGCCAGCAGGCTTGATGTATTGAAGAAGGGTCACGCGACAGCGGAAGAAATTCAGGCGATCGTTTCCGCCCTTTCCGGTTTAGAGAAATTGAGACTAGATCGACTCGGCGAAGGACGAACCAAAGTTGTGTGAGAGGAAAGGGAACCCCGTGGGCAACCGGTGGTTCCCTTTTTCTTGCTCTTGCCTACGTAACGAGCGCACGCTCAAATTGCCGGACTCGGTCTTCCCCTCATTGAAATCCACAGGCGTCCGGTCCCATACTTCCGCTCGGAACCACCGTGATCGCGCTCCTGCCCCAAGCTGAGTGCGATCCGGAGGACAGAAAAGGCTTCTCAATGGGGAGGGGCCTTTCCCATTTCAATCGACGGTCCGCCGGCGGGGTCACACTTCGGCAAGTATCTTTCTCATCAAAACTGCGAGGACTTTCATGCGAGATTTCCTAGAACTTCTGCGCTCCGACGAAGGCCAGGATATTGCCGAGTATGCAGTCATGTTGGCGGTGATTCGGTGCTGGTCGTCGGCACGATTCGGCTTGTCGGTTCGAACGCTAACAACGTCTTTTCGCAAGTCGAGTTCACTAAATCAGTAAGGCTGGCCGAACGGGGCGCGTGAATGAAAGCGCCCCATCTCTTCCTCAGTCTTTGTGTCGCGTGAGGACATGGGCTAACAGTGGGGTGCGACAGCCCAGCCGCCGCTCACATTAGCATCAAAAACCAGCTATTGAAACCATTTAATACGCTGTACAAGACAGCCGTCATGTGTTGGGTGTATAGTCCTGCGCAACGCCAGAGTAGCAGCCCCGGCCCGCTTTTACCGCTTACCATGCGCGCGGGCCGGGTCTTTATTAACTCGGCTCCCCTGAAACGAGCTTGGGCAAAAAAGAGGAATTCCTGTTCTGGTGTCTCGTGGCCTCGGGGATCGCTTGAACTGACGCGACGAAGGCGGTTTTTAGAAGTGGGGCAACATGGTGCGATTCATGGCAGCACGTACGAGAGTTCGCGCATAAGCGAGGTCGACGTCCACAGGCGTATCGAACTGCATACCAGTTCTCCAGCTTGCGGGAGCTTCTGGGTGTACACCAGAGAGAATCACAAATCCCTTGCCTCTGTAACCTTCAGTGATCGCCGGCTGTCCATTGGGATACTTACCGACTACTTTGCCCCAGCCCGAAAGTGCCGGCCCATTCTGCCAGTAAATATCCAACTTGCTTCTGCTGGGAAATGAAATCTTGACCGATTCTTTGTGAATACCCTTGTAGTAGTCGGCAAAGAACTTGAACCATACGCCCGAGGTCAGATTCAATACCTTGTAATAGCTGGAATATCCTCCAAAAAATCCACCTGCGCACATTCCAAGATAGTTCAGGCCATTCTCCGAAATCGCACTACGGACAGTTGTCGTGGCCTTTGAAGTGAGATATTTGCCGATAGTGATCGAGTTTCCGCCGGGCACGATAAACAACCTGTAGGACGCCAGCTTGGCTTGCGTCATGGAATCGAGCTGGCTGGAATTTACCGTGTGATAGGCGAACCCCAAGGAGTGAACCACGTTCTCAATCGCTGTCACGG
>Ga0207661_10000135_pt1 | contig 46598 bp, 41 predicted proteins | sample KBSC713LmetaG_FD_184337 | JGI IMG/M metagenome (GOLD analysis project Ga0207661, IMG submission 184337) | Corn rhizosphere microbial communities from Kellogg Biological Station, Michigan, USA - KBS C7.1-3L metaG (SPAdes) (version 2) | ecosystem: Host-associated > Plants > Roots > Rhizosphere ...
CCGCACGCTGGAATCTGTCACTCGTCACGCTGTACCCTCCCATGTGGCTCTCTATCGCCACCGGCGCGCACCATTGAGCGCCGGACTATGCGATCAAGCGGAACTGCTCCATGATAGCTTGATAGCTTGATAGCCCTGGGCCTAGACAATAGGCCGGTGTGGATGCACGCGGCAGTGCTCCGCGCAAAGAATCGCGCGTAACTGTTCGATAGACTCGGCCAGGCGATCCTGCTGGTTGACGATGACGTAGTCGTACTTCTCCAGCTCCGCCATCTCGCGTTCGGCATTCAACATCCGCAGTGTGCGCTGCTCGGGGGTATCGGTACCGCGCACGTTCAGGCGCTCTACCAGTTCATCCAGCGAGCGCGGCGCCAGGAAGACGAAGACGGCGCCCTGCGTGCGTGCCCGAATCGTCCGCGCCCCCTGCGTATCAATCGTCAGCAGCACATCAATGCCCTGCGCCAGCTTCTCGCGCACGGGCGTCGCCGGGACGCCATACCAGTTGCCATGCACCTCCGCATGCTCCAGCAGCTCGCCATGCTCCAGCATCCGCTGAAACTCGTGCTGGCTACGGAAGTGGTAGTCCACGCCATCAACCTCGCCGGGCCGTGGTCGGCGAGTCGTCGCGGTGACGACGATATGGCCGCTCCATCCCTGCCGCACCAGCTCATTGGTAACGGTGGTTTTGCCCACGCCTGAAGGGCCAGAAAAGACTACCAGCAAGGGCGTCACCGCGCCCGGCGGCGTCATCGTCGCACCATCTGATCCGATCCATTGCGTACCAGGCGACGAGAGATTTGGCCCGCTATCTCGATCTGACATATTTTGCGCTCCACCGCCAGTTCGGTGCGTGCTATACTGAGTCGCCGCCGAGGCGCTTTCCGCCGCGCCCGCATCGCCGGGGTCGGAACGCGGGGCAGAAAGGCGGCGACGATACACTATCTTATAAGAAAGATGATACCATGCCTGCGGTGGATGCGTTGACCCTGGCGGCGGTGGCTGATGAGCTACGCGCGGAGCTCTATGGCGCGCGGATTGACGATGTCATACAGCCGACGCCGCATGCCATCGCGCTCCAGTGCTATGGCGGCGGACGCAACCGCTGGCTGCTCGCCACCGCCCATCCGCAGCTTGCGCGCCTCCATCTGATCGATCAAAAGCCACGCAAACTCGTCACCGAGCCACCCGCCTTCGTCATGCTGCTGCGCAAACACCTGGAGGGCGCGCGCATTGTCGCCGTGCGCCAGCCGCGCTGGGAGCGCATCGTCGAGATCGGCTTTGGCCGCGGCCCATCGGCTGCGGAAGGCGTCACCACCGCCTGGCTGGTCGTCGAAATCATGGGTCGGCTCAGCAACGTGATCCTGCGCGGCGAGGATAATGTCATCCTGGGTGCGATTCATCTCGTTAGCGCCGAGGTCAACCTGTATCGCGCCATCGTTCCGCATGTACTCTATCGCTATCCCCCGCCACAGACACGCACCATCCGCGGCGAGACGCTACCACGACTGCGCGGCGACGCCGTTTCCGCAGACGATTTGTCTGGCGCGGCGCGGGCAGCGCTGGCAGAAGACCAGGCCGAACAAGCTACAACCGTCACAGCGCCCGAACCTAGAGCCGCGGGGCGTAAGGGCCGTCGTCGCAGGCGCGAGACGCCAACAGTCGCCGGTCTGCTGGCAGCGCAGATCGAGGGCTTCAGCCGCGACCTGGGGCGCGAGGTTGCCGCGCGCGCGCTGGCCTCGCCAGATGAGCCGCTAGCTGCCGACCTGCCCTGGGAGCGCATTGCCACCGAGGCGCGGGGGCTGGCTGAGCTCCCCGAGACGGCCGCCTGGGAGCCGACACTCGTCTACGGCGATGTATCCAGCGAAACCCCGACGGCGTTCGCGGTCTACCTGCCACGCCAGTTCGGCGATGCATCGTTGCGCGCGTGCGCCAGCGCCAACGAGATGCTGGCCACGTTCTACCACGACGCCGAGTGGCGGGTAGCGGTTGAGAGCGCCAAGCGCGACCTGCGCCACCTATTGCAGACAATCCGCGACCGTTGCGCCCGGAAGGATGAGGCGCTCCGTGGCGAGCTCGCGGCGATTGAGGAGGCACAGACGCTGCGGGAGGAGGCCGACCTGCTGCTCGCTTTCCAGGCGGAGATAGCGCGCGGCCAGACCAGCGTGACGCTGGAGAATCCCTTCGGCGAAGGGACTACACGCACCCTCACTCTCGATCCGCGCTTCACCGCCGTCGAGAACGCCAACAGGCGCTACGCGCGCTACCACAAGCTCCAGCGGGCAACGGCGCTGATTCCACCGCAAATCGAGGCAAATCACGTCGAACTGGCGCGTGTGGACCAGTTGCTGACCGACCTGGCGCTGGCCGAGACGCCCGCCGAGATTGCGCTGGTGCGCGCCGAAGTGGTGGAGGCTGGCTATCTGCGCGGCGCGACAGAGAAACGCCCGCAAAAGCCCGCGAAGACGCCAAAACAACCAAAATGGGCAAAGGGCGGCAAAGGGAACAAGGGTGGCAAGACGACGCAGCCGCGCCGACCCGAAGGTGGGACGCCGCTCCGGCGCGAGTCGTCCGATGGCATGGCGCTGCTGGTCGGCAAGAACAGCCGCCAGAACGAGGAAGTTACCTTCCATCAGGCGAGCGCGAACGACACCTGGCTCCATGCGCGTGGCGTGCCCGGCGCGCATGTCATCATCCGCAATGGCGGCAGACCCGTCTCCGAGGCGACGCTGCGTGAGGCGGCGGCACTGGCGGCGTACTACAGCCAGTCGCGGTTGGCGGCGAGCGTGCCGGTGGACTACACGGAGCAACGCTACGTTCGCCACATGAAGGGCGGCGGGCCAGGCATGGTCATCTACGAACGCGAGCGCACACTGCATGTGGCGCCGGGCGATCCGTCCGCCTGAGCATAGTCGGTGGCAACAGTGCGCAGTCAGATCAGGGAGGCGATGTGAGCGAGGATATTCTTGAGCGCGCGCTGCCCGATATGGGCCAACGCATCGCCTATGGGCCGGAGCCGCAGCACTTCGGCGATCTGCGCATGCCCACTGGCGAGGGGCCACATCCCGTCGTGATCGGCATTCACGGCGGCTACTGGCGCGCACGCTACGATCTGAACCACTTTGGCCACGCCTGCTCCGCGCTGACCGCGGCGGGCTTTGCTACATGGAACATCGAGTATCGCCGCACGGGCGAGCCAGGCGGCGGCTGGCCAGGAACGTTTCTGGATGTGGCTGCCGCCGCGGATTTCCTACGTGTTCTCGCGCCGCAATACAACCTCGCGCTGGACCATGTGCTCACACTCGGACACTCCGCCGGGGGACATCTGGCGTTCTGGCTGGCGGGCCGCCACAACATCTCCCAGGGTAGCCCAATCTTCACGCCGGACCCGCTGCCACTCTCTGGTGCGGTTTCGCTGGCCGGGGCCGTGGACCTGCGTCACACCTGGGCGCTCGGATTGAGCGACAACGCGACGGGGCTGCTGATGGGCGGCTCGCCGATGGACTTTCCCGAACGCTACGCCGCAGGCTCGCCCTACGATCTCCTGCCGCTGGGCATCCGGCAGTTTCTCCTGCACGGGACGGAAGACACCGACCTGCCGCTCGAAGTGAGCGAGCGCTACGTGCGCCGTGCCGACGCCAAAGGCGACCCGGCCACGCTGCTCACCCTGCCCGACGTCGGCCATTTCGAGCTGATTGACCCACTCTCCAGTGTCTGGCCAACCGTGCTCAGTGTCGTCACAGCGCTAGGGGATGAGTGAGACAGGTTATCGGCCCGTCGGCTGGATGCGGAAAGGCGAGGCGGGATCGTCCATCAGCAGCCGCAATAGCTCGTCGTCAACATCGGCGGGCGCGTTGTCGGCGACGGCCAGGATCTCGGCGCGCTCGTCATCGCTGAGATCGCGCGAGGGGTCCCAGCCAAAGCGCTTGAGGTCCACTCGGCCTTCGGGGCTAAAGATGATGCCCTCCTGCTCCAGCAACTCGCGCATGCGCCCGCGCTGCCCGAAAGCCCAGCTGCCCGACAGCTCGCCTTTGCTATTGATGACACGCTGCGCGGGCACGTTTTCCCAACGGGGCGCCTTGTTCATGAACCAGCCGACCATGCGCGCGCCACGTGGATAGCCCATGGCAGCGCCGATCCAGCCGTAGGTGGTCACGCGGCCAGGCGGGCATGCGCGCACGAGCGCATATACCTGCGCGCCGAGCCGCTCCGCGCCAGAGCGATTGATAGGCTGCCCCGCCGACGAACTGGATGGTGTCTCTGGCATAATAATCCTCCTGCCCTGACATGAGCTCTGAATATCGGTGAATATGAATGGCGTCACTGCTCATCTATGATAACCCGAAAGCCGCGCCAGGCGATACAGGTGCTATACAGCTGTGAAGATTGCGCGTTGACAACAGGCGGCCACACGCATAAGATGCGACCAGTGATATATGTCTGACCGCGACACTACGCGACAGAACAACCGTAGCTTGCAGACGACGACCGCCATTCAGGAGGGCAGCATAGGCAGAATTGGACGATACTTCGAGAGCGTATTCTTCAGTGTGGCGAAAGGATGCCTGCTGACCGCCCTGATAGCTGGCATACTCGCGACGGCGACCGTCTTGCTGCTCAGCCACCGGCTGCCCACCACCGCCGACTTTACCCTTATCGTCGTGATCGTCATCCTGGCAGGCGTGGTCGGCAGCGCCATCGCGCTCCTCTGGCGCATGACCCATATCCCCGATATCATTCACGCCGTTGAGCATGCGGGTGATCATCAGCAAAAGAACGCCAAATAGCGCGGTGATATGATGTCCGCACGATGGCGCGATCACGAGCATCCCAGCATCCAGGCATCAGGAGGCCGATATGGAAACGGTCGTGGTGGACATTCAGAAGCCGGACGATGTGAATCTGATTCTCGGCCAGAGTCACTTCATCAAGACAGTCGAGGATCTACATGAGGCGCTGGTAGGCGCGGTACCGGGCATCCAGTTTGGGCTGGCGTTCAACGAGGCATCCGGGCCAGCGCTGGTGCGGTGGAGCGGCACCGACGACGAGCTCACCGAGCTTGCGTGCGCCACCATGCTCGCCCTGGGCGCTGGTCATGCCTTCCTCATCCTGCTGCGCAACGCCTTCCCCATCAACGTGCTTCCGGCGGTGCGCGCGGTACAGGAGGTCTGCCACATCTACTGCGCCACCGCCAACCCCATTCAGGTGATCGTCGCGGAGACTGAGCAGGGGCGTGGCATCCTTGGCGTCATCGACGGCATCGCAGCAAAAGGCATCGAGACGGAGACCGATATCGCCGAGCGCAAGGCGCTGCTCCGCCGCTTCGGCTACAAAGCGGAGTAGGCTCCCTCCCCCGGCCCACAGCTCCCTCTCCCCCACAAGGAGAGGGGGCTGTAGGAATGGCGACCCAGTTACCACTCGGAGAGCTTCCAGATTTCCGGCTGCACTGCCCCCGCTTCGACGCCGATCTCCGCGTAGATCAGCACCGCCTGGCGGACATGCGCCGTCGCCTCGGTTGAGCGGTCCGCCGCGTGCAACAGGTCGGCCAGATGGTTGTGCAAAGCGGCCTCGTGATGGCGGTCGCCCAGCGTCACGCACAGATCGAGCGCCGCCTGCGCGCAGACAATCGCATCTTCAAGGTTGCCGCTCTTCTGCCAGAGATGCGCTAGGTTGTTGAGCGCGGCCACACGGAGCATCGGCGTATTCAGCTGCGTCGCCGCCGCCAGGCTCTGCTCCAGGTGCGCGCGCGCTTCGGCAACGTCCTCGGACATCAGGATGCCAAGGGTATTGTGGGCCTGCGCCAGCGCGTGCAAGTCGCCCGATTCTTCGGCCAGCATCAGCGCCTGGGCAGCGAGCGCCCGCGCCCGTTCCACATCGCCCGTGCGCAGCGCCGCCAGACTCCAGTCGGCGGAGAGTAACGATTGCCATGCCGCATCCATCTCAGCCTCAGCGCTGGCCTCCTCCGCCTCTTCGTAGTGCGACGCCGCGGAACGCCACTCGCCACGACGCGCGTACACGTTCCCCAGCCGGTGCTCGATGGGCGGCAATTCCTCAGATGTGCACAGCGCGGCTGCCTTCTCGTAGCTGGCAAGTGCGGCGGAGTACTCGCCGAGCAGCGTCTCCAGGTCGCCGATATCGCAGTGGAGCGCCACCACATCGGGGTGTCCCAGCGCCAGCGCGGTCCGCAGATGCTCCAGGGCATCGGCATTGGCATAGAGATCGCGGACCTCGTTCCCGGCAACGCGATAATAGTGCGCCGCCTCGGCATCATTGCCCGCGAGCAGATAGTGGCGGGCAATCTGGCTGGCCTGCACCGCGCTATCGCGCCGACTGGCAAGGCGCGTGCTGAGAAACTCGGCGGCGCGACGATGCAGCAGTCGCCGCCGGGCGAGGCTTATCTCATCGTAGACCAGCGCGCGCAGCTTCTCATGCGAGAAATCATAGACGGGCGTCGTTGCCTTCGCGGTCTCGGCGGTTGCCTCGCGCAGCAGTCCGCGACCGGTCAACTCTTCGAGCGCCCCAACCGTCTCATCGTCGCTTCTCCCGCTCACCTCGCGCAGCAGCTCGTACGGCGCGGAACGCCCCAGCACCGCGGCGGCGCTCATCACCTGCCATCCCGTCTCGCTGGCGGCGCTCAGGTGCGAGCGCAACAGCTCGCGCACCCCGCCCGGCAGAGACCACGGATGGCTCTCCGCGGCGAGCAGGCCGCTGCTGATGGCCGCCAAATACTCGATCAGGAAGAAAGGCAGCCCTTCGGTTTCCTGATACAGCCGTGCGGCAACATCACCGGATGCCTTCTCATGCGGCAGCTGGGCCGTCACCAGCGCATGCACATCTTGGGGAAGCAGCCGCCCAGGCTCGACGATGACATGAGCCGTCTTGCGCGCAACGCCGAGCAGATGCTCCAGTTCAGGCTGTTCGCCAGTCTCACCCGTACGGTAGAGAAGTAGCATGCTCAGCGGCTGATCGGTGATCCGGCGCGCCAGATAGGCCAGGAACGTCAGTGTCGCGCCATCGGCCCACTGCGCGTCATCCAGCACAAAGATCCCCCTGCTGGTGCTGGCACAGGCAGCGATGAGCGCGCGTCGCAACGCCTCATAGAAGCGGGTCTGCGCGCCGGGGCCTTCAATTGGGTGAAGCTGTTCACCGCTCTGCGCACTCGGCAGTTCCGGCAGCAACCGCACGATTTCCGCCGTCCACGGAGCCTCCAGACGGGCGGGCCAGCCTGCGCCGTCCTGTGCGAGTGCGCCTCGTAGCGCCATCGCGAGCGGCCCATACGCCAGATGGCTCTCACCCTCGAAGGCGCGCGCTTCCAGCGCCCCGGCGCCTTCAGCGCACGCCTGGCCAAGAAACTCCTGCGCGAGGCGTGTCTTGCCGATGCCAGCCTCACCGGCCACCACCATCACACAACCGCCCTCGGCGTTCTGACGCCAGGCATCGAGCAGGCTGCCCAGCTCGGCCTCGCGTCCGACGAACGGCACGTAACTGCGTTCGGGCGGCGAAGATGGAGCGGATGGGGTAGGCTTCGGGGAGGTGACAGGCGCGGCCACAGTGGATTTGTGGCCGTTGCCAGTAGCCAACTCAGGCAGTGGCGGCAGTTGTTTCGCGCGCAGAGACTCATAGAGGTCGGTCGTGGCTTCGAGCGGCGCGACACCCAGTTCTTCGTCCAAAACCTGGACGCAGCTGCGATACTGTTGCAGCGCAGCCGACCGCTGGCCAGCCCAGGCGTAGATAGTCATCAGCAGGCGATGTGCCGGTTCGTGCAGGCGGTCCAGTGAGAGCCAGCGACGCGCGGCAAGCAGCGCCTCGTCGTGCGCTCCAGTGGCGCTGTAGCCAAGCGCGAGGCGTTCGAGCGCGCCCGCTAGAGTGCGCCGTAGACGCTCGCCCTGCGCCCACTGCCAGTCATCGAACGCGGGACTATCACGCAGCGCGAATCCTGCCAGGAAGCTATCGGTGTAGAGATCGGCTGCCTGACTGAGCAACGGGAGGCATTCGGCGCAGACGACACTCTCATCGTGCCCATGCGTCTGGCAGCGAGCCAGCAATGTCTCGAATTCGCCGACATCGGACCAGAGCGCGGCGTCTGGCTGAAGAGCCAGCATCTCGCGTTCGATGTTGAGATAGCCCTCACCCAGCAGGCGATGGAGCGGCGAGAGCGTGCGCCGGAGTGTCGCGCGCGCGTGTGCCTGATCGTAGTCTGGCCAGAGCAGCCCGGCGATGGCATCACGTGTGTGCGGGCGTCGTGTGACCGCCAGATACACGAACAGCGCCAGCGCCTTGCGGGTATCTATCGTGGCCGGTTCGTGATCGATCTCGATGCGTGGCGGCCCAAACATAGAGAGGGCGACCTGTGCCATGTGGTTCACCTCCAGGTTTCTGGCGCACCAGTATACGCCAGTTTGCGAGGTGGCGCAATCAATCAACGCGAAGTCTCCGGTCAATTGTAGCAGCTACACCGCTATATGACGTACAATGAAGCGCCATGATCTGTGGCGTACCATGAGGCGTCGCTACGTGAACTCACCATCTCCCCACGTAGATATCTCCCTATCGCATGGATAGCGCTGGCGAAAGAGGCTCACCATGGAAATACAGACAGGCAAGCGGCAACCAAAGGGCCGCCAGAATGGCGTGATGCCACCTGAGAGCATTTCGTTAGGCAGAGAGCCGCTCGCGCAAGTCGGGCTGGAAGACCTGGAGAAGCAGCTCACCCGGATTAGCGATTTCGTTGAACCGGTCTGCGATCACAGCGATGTCGAAGATATCCATCAGATGCGCGTCGCCACGCGGCGACTGCGTACGATGGCGCACCTGCTGGAGACAACGCCACCGTTCCAGCGTAAGCGCGTTCACCAGCTGCGGAAGCAGCTTCAGCCACTGGCGGACCGCCTGGGCGGCGTGCGCGATCTCGACATCCTGCTGGAGAATCTGGCGGAATACGAGCACAGCATCGAAGCATTGGGCGAGACCAGCGAGTCGCATAGCTCGCTTCGAGAGGACATCGAACAGCGGCGCGAAAAGGCGCTCAATCGGCTGCGCAAGATGTTGCGGCGCCCCAGGACACAGCGCTTGCTGGATCATCCAGGTAAGATCGCAAAGCGGCTGGCCACGCGCAACCAGAGCGACCAGCAGTTGTTGGTACGCCATGTCGCGGGCAGCGCGCTCTGGAGTCGCTACGAGGATATTTTGCGCTTTGAGGCCGCGGTTGAAGATGCGACGGAGGCCAGGCAGCTACACCCACTGCGCATTGCCTGCAAGCAGCTACGCTATGCCCTGGAGCTTTTCTCGGATGACGACGATCCCTGCGCTCAGTCGCTCCTTGCGACGCTCAAAGAGGTGCAGACGCACCTGGGCAACCTGCAGGACAGTGTCTTTGCCATCGCATTGCTCGATAGCCTGAGCAAAGACCATCCTGATGATGCGCTCCTGACCGGATTCCACGCCGTTCAGGAAACGCAGCAGACCTCGCTCCTCAAGCACTTCACCCCGCTGTGGGAGCGTATCAGTGGCGCACCCTATCGCCACGATCTGGCCACGATGATCGCCGCGCTGTAAGACCCTGGCGTGCCGACCGACGACGTCGCCCCTGGCGCAGTAGCCGGGAGGTAGCATGCTGACAGTGCGCAAATGCCGCGGCGCACCCATCTGTGTAGGGGTGGGCTAGCCGCGGACGACCTCACCGCGATGTGAGAGTAACGCGAAAATCCTGCTGAATCAGCGCTGCTATAGCTATGTGGCTCCCGGTCACGAAGATCGCCTGCTCCTCGCTTCACTACGCTCGTCTGATGGAGTGGACTCATAGAGCTGCTCGAACTGCCTGCGATATCGCTCATTGATCTCGTTGCGGCGAATCTTTTGCGTTGGTGTTATCAGATCACTCTCCAGTGTGAAATCATCTGTCAGGATTCCATAGGACCTCACCCGTTCAAAGACCTGAAGTTTGGCATTCACCTGGGCCACCTGCGCATCCAGATGCGCGCGCAACTCTGGCGATAGCGCCACCTTGCGCAAGTCAGACACATCAACTCCACAACCAGCCGCCCACGCGCGCACAGTGGGCCAATCCAATGTAAGCAGAGCCACCGCGTACGGCTTACGCTCGCCATATACGCATGCCTGGGCCACTTCGGGAATCGCGTTGAGCAGCGCCTCCAGATGCTGTGGCGCGATCTTATCCCCGCCGGTTGTGACGATCAAATCCTTCTTGCGGTCTATGATCGTCAGGAAGCCGTCTTGATCGAGTGTGCCGATGTCGCCCGTATGTAGCCAGCCGTCTTCGTCCAGTGCTTCGGCTGTCGCCTCTGGATTGTTGTAGTAGCACGAGAAGATGCACGGCCCTCGTGCCAGGATTTCGCCGTCTGGCGCAATACAGATCTCATGCCCAGGATAGACGGTCCCTACCGTCCCAATGCGGAAATTGTCGAGTTTGTTGATGGTCAACGCCGCGGTGGTTTCCGTCAGCCCCCATGCCTCAATCAGGGGGATGCCTATGGCATGGAAGAACGTCACAATGGACGAGTCAATCGGCGCACTCCCGCAGAGGGCAAACTGGAGCCGTCCGCCGAAGGCAGCCCGCAGACGGCGGAAGACAAGCCGGTCAGCAACGGCAAGTTGCAGACGCAGACCGAGAGGAACGGGCCGCCGCGCCTGGCGTAATGGCACCGCCCGCTGCCCCACATTAAGCGCCCAGTCGAATAGCAGACGCTGCGGAGCGGGCAAAGTACCGGCGCGAGCCATCATGGCCGCATGCGCCTTGTCATACAACCGCGGAACAGCCAGCAGCACATCGGGCTGGACCTCACTCAGATCACGCATGAGCTGCAGCACCGAAGGAACGATGACTGTCTCCCCGCCATAGTCCAGCGTAAAGATATGTTCCAGGCGTCCCATCCCATGTGCAAGCGGCGACCACAGCACATCGATGGTACCGGCGTGCACAGTCGTGAGTTTGGAATGCGCGCCGAGCAGCTCAGCCAAAACCATGCGATGCGTGAACACCACTCCCTTTGGCTGGCCCGTCGTTCCCGAGGTATAGACGAGCCCGGAGCAATCATCTGGCTGGATTGCGCTTGCCCGGTCCTCCGCAAAGGCATCCGCCTCCTTGTCGGTGCGGTTGCTCAGTCGCAGCAGCGCTGAAAATGAGAGCACCGTAGGATCTGACAGCACCCGCGCATCTTCGTCGAAGATAACAATCTTTTCAAGTTGTGGCAGTTGCGCCCGTATGCTTCGGACCTTCTCATACTGCTGGGCATTGTCGAGGAAGAGGCAGCGTGCCCCTGAATTGCGCAGGATGAACAGAATCGTATCAGGTAACAGTGTTGGATACAGCGATGCGGTGAACGCTCCCAATCCTATGACGGCCCAGTCAGCGAGAAGCCACTCCCATCGCGTCCCGCTCAGGATGCCGACCGCATCTCCACGGCGTATGCCAAGGGCATCGAGGCCGCACATAACACGATTCACTAACCGCTGGTTCTCGCGATAGGTCGCGCTACGCCACTCCTGCCCAAACCGCTGCCGCCAGCGCGTCATGTCGCCGAAGCGAGCCGCGCGCGCGCGGAAAAGCTGGGCCAAATTAGTCTCTGTCGCCAGTGTTTCTTTCGCCGCTGGGGTAGATTGCACCCCTGCCCGGGGTACGTCGTGCCGAAGCGGAGCGTTTGCCGCATGCGAGCCCATGGCAAACCTCCTTCGAGGCGGCTCACTGCAACGTTGAGGCAGCCTTGTCGTGAGCGCTCCATCGCCTATGATTGATGAATATAGTGCATTACTCTCGATGGCAAGTTTAGCCTCCACCGCTCACAAATCAAACACGAAGGTAACCTACTTCATCACAACGAGGCCACTGAATCGCCATCGGCCAGGTATCTTCAAAACACGAAAATGGCTCACTACCCAACCACCACGACGAGAAGACTTCCCATCGTGGTTGAGGACAAGTGAGCCATCATCGCGGCAAGACTTTGCACGCCCAGTCAGGCGGGCTGCCTGACGACCTTCGGGCGCGCGAACAGGCGCATCATCGTCAGGAAAGTGACCGCCGCCGCGCCACCAACGTAGAGCGCGCGGAGCCAGGGTTCGTTGGTATCGCTGCCAGCCAGCCAGCCATGGATCGTCACCAGCGCGAAGGCGACGAAACTGAGATAGTGAATGGCACGCCAGTACCGATAGGGAATGAATCGCCGAACCCACGAGCTAAACAACGCGAGCACCATCACATAGAGCGCGAAGATGCCAATATTGACGGCAATCGGCTTATAGGGTCCCTGCCCCGGCACGAGCAGATCGCGTAGTGAGAACACCACGAACGTATCCAGTTTGATCGTCAGCAGATGGCCGAATACCAGCACGCCCGCAAGCGTGGCAACGAAGGAATGCAGCTCATCCACGACCCAGGAAAGATGCTCGGCAGATGATCGTGCGATGGTGCGCAACAATCCGAGCACCACCGAAAGTGTCAGCGCGACATAGGCTGCAACTGCTGTCGTGCGTGTCAGATACCACAGGGTCGGGCTTGTCGCGGCGGCGTTCGCCAGTGAAGGCAAATGCGACGCGACGCTCGACCAGGCAAGAATGGTCAGTCCAGCCATAGATCTCCACCGCCTCCAATGTGACTGAGAAACTCATGGATATTCGCCGAGCAGACAATTGAGCCATTTCCAAGAATGAGGAGCAATGCCACTGCCCCATCGCCATAGGGAACCGCGTCCGCGACACGGCTCGCATCCCAGGACTGCTCAACCTGAGTTAGCGCATCGGGATAGCCACGCAGGAGCGCGACTTTCGCCGCCACCTCCGCGTGGGCCGCAGTGGGCGCAATCGCGGTGGCCGACGCGATCAGACCCGATGGAGCCGCGCGCTTGTTATCGCTCTCATCGATCCATAGATCCATTGGGCGGCCAGTGCGCGGATCGAGCAGGTGATGCTGGCGCTCGCCGTTGTGATACCACCAGCGCTGACTTGCCCCGGATGTTGCGATTCCGCCGCAACCCATTGTCAGGACCGCGGCGCTCTCGGACGATTCGCCAGTCGTCCCGTCGTCGGGCGGCGCAAGCGGATTGCCGATGCCGATGGGCCATAGCTCACCTGGCTTCGGCCCACCCTGCGCGCGCACGTCACCCCCGGCGTTGATCAGCACATTGTCGTATTGCCTGAAGTAGCGAGCGAGTACGATATCGGCTGCCCAACCCTTGGCGATGCCGCCGAGATCGAGGCGCGTACCCGCTGGCAGCAAGACGCGCAGCCGACGGGCGTCCAGCTCGATCTTACGCCAGCTTCCCGCGATCAGCGCCTCGCCTCGCGCCTCGCCAATCTCTCCTGTCCCTGCAGTCTCGCGATATTTAATCTCACCGAAGTCGCGGTCGTAGCCGCTGGCTTCGAGCAGCGGCAACAGCGCCGGATCGAAGAGACCATCGGTGGCGCGCGCCGCCGCGACACTCTCGTCGACGACGGCGAAGAGCGTGCCCGAGACCGCGCACCACGCGCCTGCCGACGCGTTGAGCCGCGCCAGCTCGCTTTCCTGCGAGAAACGGGTCAGCCGATCACTCAGCGCTTCGAGCCAGGCCATTCCCCGCATAATTGCGGCGTTCGCTGTCCCCTCCTCATCTGGGGGGACAGCGATATGGATGCTTATCGGCGAAGCCATGATACGCCGGGTCTGCTCGACCGTTACCCACGGAGACGTCGCATCAGTGTCAGTCATGGGCATGTGTGCGTCGATGTCGCGGTACAGGTGGTGGGCGTGGGCTTCGGCACAACCGTGGGCTTCGGTGTCGCCGTCGGCGCTGGACCACCCGTTCCACCGCCACTCGGACGTGTGGTGGCCGTTGGCGCTGCGCTTCCACCGTTGCCACCTCCACCGTTGCCACCGTTACCGCCAGTAGTAGGGGTGCTTCCACCAGCAGAGGGAGTTGTCCCGCCCGCAGCGGTAGATACCGCACCTGGGCTGGTATCGGCTGGCGCTGTTGACTGCGGGTTTGCCCCCGCGGCTGCCGCTGTCCAGCTACCCGGCTGATGGTTCGTCAGTGACCATGATCCAATCGCCAGGGCGCTCATCCCAACCAGCGCCGCCGCCCGCACGCCCGTGACTGCGGTACGCGAGCGTCCGCCGCCACCGCTAATGCCGGTCAGCTTGCGGCGCACCGTCCCCGCCGGAGCGCGACCACCGGAGGCAAGCGTCACCTGGCCCTTGGGATGCGCGATGCAGCTGAGGACATAGCCATTGGCCTTCTCGGCTGGCGAGAGAATCTCGCCCGGCTGATCGACCTCGCCCTCGAGCACGCGCAGCTTGCACGACCCGCAGATGCCCGCGCGGCAGCTGAAATCGGGATGATAGCCGTTGCGCTCCAGCGCCGCCAGCAGTGTCTCGCCAGGCTCGACATTGAGCGCATCCCCAGTATCCGCGATGAACAGGTCCGTGGGCTCGGTCGCGGCTGATGACTGGCCAATCCGATAGGCTGGGCCATGTTGTGAGCCAAAGACCTCCGTGTGAATCTGCCGCGCCGAAACGCCCATCGCCTCCAGTTCGGTCTGCAATTCGCGCTTGAGATTGTCTGCGCCGCACATATACCAGTGCGCGCGCGCCGCGGCTGGCCCAGCATAATCGAGAATATCATCAACGGTCATCCGATAACCCTCAGACGAGACATAGTGAAGTTGCCGCAGCCAGATGCGATCTGGGTCCATCGCGTCTAGCTCATCGCCGTAGATGATGTCGTCTGGGGTGCGCGACGCATAGTGCAGCTGCACCAGCGGACGCTCCTGCGCGGGCATGCGCCGGATGGATCGCAACATTCCCATAATCGGCGTAATGCCGCTACCAGTCGCAACAAAAACGAACGCCATCTCTGGGGTGAGGCGGCCAGGCAGGGTAAAGGTTCCACGAGGCAGGCTGGCGTAAAGGAGCGTGCCCTGCTGCACCGACTGGTAGAAGTAGCTGGAAACGGCGCCCATCTGCATGCGCTTGATAGTCAATTCCCATGGGCGCGAAGGGTCGCCATCGCCGCAGAGCGAATATGAGCGGTAGAGTGTCTCGCGAGGGGTAGGCAGCGCCAGGGTGACAAACTGGCCAGACAGATAGGGCGCGGGCGCCTGACTCGTCCCTGGCAGCACGATCTGAACCGACACCACATCAGGCGCGATGACCTGGCGCTCGATCACCTGGACTGGCAGCATATTGGTTGGCGCGGCTAGCGGTAGGGCGCGTGTCATGGTATCTTGCGGTGATCGTGACATATCATCTTGGGGTAATCGCGACATATTAATTTGAGCTGATCGTGAAAAAGCACTCGTGAGTCGCCTCATACGCTTGCACTCCCTTGTTCTACACAACCGCGCCTCACCAAATGGCCCTTGCCTGGGCATCACGCCGCTGAGCCGTTGTCTATGGCTACGTCTGATGTCTTCAAGTTGCCGTGCATGTCAGCACGCCTTCCCTGGCTGGCTTGTCGTCCTTGACCTCACTACAAGGCTGCAAGGAGATGACACTATGGCATAGCTTTTCAGGACTTATTGGCTAGCGCCACTGGCGCCAGGTGAACATCGTCATAACGAAGTCGCCGCTACCGCGACTTTTATTACGGGCAACATCCATTTGTCATACTTGCAAATAAAGTGCTGCGTCAAAGCGGCAGTTAAGGCATAATAGCCTTGATCGTTCGGCGATTCAGCGATCATCATCGGGAAGGTCAAGACGAGATGGGCGGGTGGTTTCGCAGTCGGGTGGGCGTCGCACTTATTGGAGCAATCATCATCGGTTGTATGGCCGCGGCCGTTGGCGCCAGCACCCTCACGCTTCGCTCATCATCACTGGATGGCGCGCTGGCGAATAGCGGCTCATCTGCAACGGCAACTGCGCAGAGCACAGAGACCCCCGAGGCAACCGCCACGCCGGAGGCAACCGCCACGCCACAACCCACGGCCACGACCGCGCCCAGGCCAACAGCTACCCCGCTTGGCCCCGGCAGTCGTTTCGGCGGCTCGGTGTTTGGCGCTCCAGACACTAACAATAACAGATTCACTTTGAGCCGAAATGGCGTGCACTACACAATTCAGGTCGATGGAACCACGACATACCAAGTCAATGGTGTTACTGCTAACCAACTCTCGGACATTCAAAGCGGCTATCATGTGACGGTCACAATAAAGGCTGTATACGGGGCATATAACTATCTGGCGTCGAATGTAGCAGCATCCACCGATAATTAGCCTGGAGCCAGAAGGCAACTGGCTGCTCCCCGAACATGCCGGAGAACAGCCAGTATGCCAGTCGCCTAAGCTATTCGGCGTCGCCGAAGATGGTGTAGTGCCAGCCCTTGCGCTGATCGCCTGTCGTATCGAGCATCACATGTTTGATCTGGGTGTAGTCGTCCAGCGCGTAGATGGACATATCCTTGCCGAAGCCGCTCTGCTTGAAGCCGCCATGCGGCATCTCCGGCGTCAAGGGCAGGTGGTCGTTGACCCAGACGGTGCCAAACTCCAGCGCGCCGCTCACCCGCATCGCCCGCTGCACGTTGCCCGTCCAGACCGAGCCTGCCAGCGCATAGCGTACCGCATTCGCCCTGCCGATGACCTCGGCCTCGTCGTCGAACGGCAGCACTACCGTCACCGGGCCAAAGATTTCGTCGGTGACGACCTTCGCATCGTCGGCCACATCGGTAATGACGGTCGGCTGGAAGAAGAAGCCGTTCTCCATGCCGGGCACACTGGCCCGCTCGCCGCCCGCCAGGAAGCGCGCCGTTCCCTTCGCGGTCGCCACCAGCGCCTCGACCCGCTGCAACTGCGCCTCAGAGACCAGCGGCCCCATGTCGGTCTGCTGTAACGACGGATCACCAACACGCACGTCGCTCACCAGTTCGAGATAGCGCTTCACAAAGGCGTCAAACGAGCCGCGCTGCACGTAGATGCGCGTGGCGGCGGTGCAGTCCTGTCCGGTATTGACGAAGCCGCCGACAATCGCGCCCTGCGCCGCGGCCTCGAGGTCGGCGTCATCGAAGACGATGAAGGGCGCCTTGCCGCCAAGCTCCATATGCACCCGCTTGAGGGTATCGGACGCCGCGCGCATAACCGCCTTGCCCGTCTCGCTCGCGCCGGTCAGGGAGATCAGCCGCACGTCGGGATGCGCCACCAGCGCCACGCCAACGTCGTCGCCGCCGGTCACCACATTCAAGACGCCCGCAGGCAGCCCTGCCTCCATCGCCAACTGACCCAGCACGAGCGAAGTAAGCGGTGTCTCGGGCGCGGGTTTGAGCACGACCGTATTGCCCGCCGCCAGCGCAGGCCCAATCTTCCAGATCGCCATCATCAGCGGATAGTTCCATGGCGCAAGCTGGCCGACCACGCCGATAGGCTCGCGGCGGATCATGCTGGCGTAGCCCGGCACGTACTCGCTCGACGCACGCCCATCCAGGTTGCGCGCAGCGCCCGCGAAGAAGCGCAGGCAATCCACCGCGAACGGCAGGTCGCTATCATGGGCCAGCTTGATCGGCTTGCCGACGTTGCGCGACTCCAGCGCGGCCAGCTCATCCAGGTGCTCTTCGATCAGGTCGGCCAGTTTGTACAATGCGGCGGAACGGGCGCTCGGCCCGATGCCCGACCAGCGCCCATCGTCGAACGCCGCCTTCGCCGCCGCCACCGCGCGCTGCACATCTTCGACGCTGCCCTCCGGCACAACGTCGGCGTCCGCGCCCGTGGCGGGATTCACCAGCGTCCGTGTCCTGGCAGTCGCGACACTCTCTCCATCAATCAGCAGCCGATCAGTTGTCAGCGTTTTGAGAGCCATTCCGTACCTCCTCGTGTGGGGATGCCCGCCTCTGACAGCGATGTCTGATTGGCCGCGCATCCTCGATTGTGGGCAGTATATGGGCCAGTCGATTCAGGCTCAAGGGCCAGCGGTCTGGACGTTGGCCGAGGTTCTTTGGCCATTGTGGCGAACCTCCCGCCTCATTCTCCGCTAATCGCCGCCATGGGCGTTGCGCATACGGCGCGAGAGCAGCGCCGCCCGCAGGTTGAGCTTGCAGAGCGGGTCGCTCAGATCCACGTCACACAACTCTTCGATACGCTGCAAGCGGTACTTGAGCGTGTGGCGGTGGACGATTAGCTTTTCCGCCGCGCGCACGCTGTTACCGTCGCACGCCAGAAAGACCTCCAGTGTGTGCAGAAGCTCGGCGCCCCGCGCGCGGTCATGCTCCGCCAGCCGCTGGATGCTACGAGCAAACGCATTCTCGGCCAATAGGTCTTGCGGGACGGCGTGCAGCCAGTGCAGGATGCCAAGCTCGTCGAACTGGGCAACTTTGCGGTCATCGCCAAGCGCTGGGAGCAGCGCCAGCGCCTCCAGGGCATGCTCATAGGCGCGCTGGAGTGTCGCGGCGTCTTCATGCAGCGGGCTGGCGCCAACTCTGATGGTGTCTTCGAGCGGCTGCGCCTCGGTGATGATGCGCTGGCACAGCTCGACGATAGCCTCCGACCGCGAGCCCTCGACCAACACGACGACTCGCCCGGCGCGCTCGCCCATTGCCGCGGCCAATCCGGCACGGCGGACGGCGTTGCGCGCGGCCAGCTCGACGGCGCGCACCTCGTTGCTCCCTGCATCGATGACGATGATGGCATGGGGCGCCTCAAGTCGCAGGCGGAAACGGGCCGCCTCCTCGCGCAGGGTATTATCGAGCCGGGCGTCTTCGGCCAGCAACCGGCTCAAGATGCGGCTCTCGGCGCGTTCCTCAGCCTGCCGACCCGTCTGGTCGCGGAAGAGGATCAGCGCGGCGACGGTGGCGGCATGCTCAATCGCGTGGAAATCAAGCGGCTCCAGCTCGCGCCTGCCCGCGATAATCCAGACGTAGCCATAGATTTTGCGCGCGACGACAATCGGCGCCAGAATGCGCGCCATCGTCATGCCGTACGCGCTGGTGCTCTCGTCCGCGTCTATACGCTCCGGCTCAAAGCTGGTCCGCATCCGCGAAAGCACGCCTGTGCGGCGCAGATGTTCTAGCAGCATCGGCGCGCTGCGCCCTTCGCGCAGCGCGGCCCGGCGGCTGTCGTCGATCTCGGTCTCGGAGCCCGCGGCGGCCAGTACGGAGAACGAGAGGTCGTCGATCTCGACGGGGCGTTGCAGCAGCTTGCAAAGCTCCTGAGCTACATCCTGCAGCGAGCCGCCATCCAGCACCAGGCGCGTCAGCGAGCCATGAATCGAGAGCGATTGCTTGTAGAGCTGATACTGCTCGTTGATGATCTGTTCGGAGATGGCGCGGACGACGTCCTCGAACGGAACATCCCAGGGCATCTCGATGATGGGGAAGTTCACAGCATCGGCGGCGCTGCGAATGGCGTCGGGCACGGCGTCCAGATAGCCGCCGATGGCAACCACCATGCCCGCCAGCCCTTTCTCAGCCAGCTCGGCGCAGAGGTGAATCTGCGCCTCCGGGTCATCGCGCAGGCCATAAAATGTGGTAAGCAGCAGCTCGCCGCCGCGCACCCACTCGCTGGCGTGGGGAATATCGACGGGATGCGCCCAGCGTATCTCGCGGTCTAGGCCATCCTTCCCCGCGACGACGCGACTCCCCGCGAAGACTTCCATTGCCAGCGCCTGACGCACCGTCAGCATACCGTTTACCTTGCCGGTCGGGGGTAATCGCCGCCATTGGCGACCCACTTAAATCGCAGGATATCATGCGCGCTTCACCTGCCGCAAGGCGCGCTCGATCGTTTGCAAACCTCAACTAGACACAAGCAGTTCAAACGAGTTGATGATGCGCTGGACAAGCGCCCGCCTCCTGTGCTGTTCGTCTGACGACAACGGCGCAGGTGGATCCCAACCATCAGGGTGGTATTTGAGTGACAAGCTTTGAATCGCGTACTGGATGTGAACTCGCACATGACCCACGACTACAGTCAGCCAGTCCCCGTCGTGCATAACGTGATGGGTTCGGAGAAAGCTGAGATCGGTCGGCTCCTGCATATCTCCGAAAATCGGCGGCGGGGTGTCATCGAACTGCTCGATGCGAATTGTCAGACCCATGCTCCAGGTATTCGTATCACCTTCTGGCGGGTGAATTCCAGCAATGAAGCGTCTTCCCTGCCAGACTCGACCGTGTTGGCTGTGGGTAAACACGCCTTCCCACAGGTCTACCTGCCAGGAAGCCGGAATATCAACACAGAAGCGCGCATGGGGATCCGTGAACTGGCGCCAGATTGATTCATCCATTGAAATGTCCGTTCATAGCGGGCGGGTTACGGGTGCGCGGGCGCGCTGACATCTGGAGCGGGCGGCTCGACGGCGGGCGCTTCCACGGATGCGCTGGCAAGCGGCAGGCTGAAGGAGAAGACGCTGCCTCGGCCCACGCGGCTCTCCGCCCAGACACGGCCGCCGTGCAGCTCCGCCAGGTGCCGCGCGATGGCGAGGCCCAGCCCGGTGCCCGCCGCTGCGCGTGTCTCTGGCAATGCCGCCTCGTCCATCTCACGCGTGCGGGCGCGGTCCACCTTGAAGAAGCGCTCGAAGACCCTGGGCAAGTCGTCTTCGTCAATGCCGATGCCCGTATCCGCCACATGAACCGCGAGCATAGGCTGGGAATCTGCGTCAGCCTCGACCACCTCCGCCGAGATCGTGACCGAGCCACCCGGCGGCGTATATTTGATGCCGTTATGAATCAGGTTGATGAGCACCTCGCCCGCACGGCTCGCGTCCGCCCAGACATCGGGCAGCCCATCAGGGACCGCCGAGAGGAGGTGGATGTTCCGCTCTTCGGCCAGCGGACTCATCCGATCAATGCTCGCCTCGATCAATCCGGCAATCTCCACTGCCTCTGTCCGCAGCTTGATCTTGCCCGACTCGATGCGCGAGAGCTCCAGCAACTCGGCGACCATCTGCGTCAGATGATCGATCTCGCCGCTGATGCGCCGCGCGAAGCCACGCGCCGCCACCGGATCGCTCTCGACGGTCTCAGCCAGCGTATCGGTTAGCAGCTTGACGGCCGCCAGTGGCGTGCGCAACTCATGCGAGAGATGCGCCACAAAATCACGCCGCATGATCTCCAGCCGTCGCAGCTCGGTCAAATCTTCGATGACGACGATCATGCGCTGCACGTCGGGCGCCGGATCGAGCTCGGGCGTGCCGGGCGTCGGCTGGCGGGGCGTCGTGATCGGCGTCACCGAGACGCGCCAGGTCTGGCCGGTGGTAGCGCGGCGGAAGGTCGTCTCGACGGGTAACTGGCTCTGCCCCGCTTCGAGCAGCACGCGCATCGTCTCGTAGTCCTGGATGACGCTGGCGGCGGCGCGGCCAATCACCTGTTCGCGCGCGAGCTGGATGAGTCCCAAAGCGGCGCTATTGGCGAACAAGACGACGCGGTCCTGATCGGTGACGAGTACTGGGCGTGGATAGGCTTCGAGCAACACTCCGGTCATGTCGTGCAGGCGCGCAATCTCATGCAGGCGGCTCTCCAGTTGCCGCTCCGCAACGTAGCGCCGCTCCTCCGCGACCTGCCACTTGCGCTCATCGATCCGCCGCTGGAGCCATGCGACCGCGCCGACAACGATCATGCCCGCGAGGAACGCCTCTAACAGCACTAGTATTTCACCGTTCGCGCCCATCCTGACTCTTCCCAGTTCTCCGCGACATTGAGACATCGAGGCACATGCCACGCTACGCTCTGCCGCGACTACCTGCTCGTAGTGTATCGCATCCAGATGTGGTGTATGAAAGCCCTCAGCCATCGTTTAACAGAACCTTAACAGAACTTCAAAAGGCCATTAACAGACACCTCCTAAGGTCTACATGGACGAGTTGAGGCACTGGACGCCGCATGCGCGATCCATGCTCGCTCGCCATCGTATGACGCTATTAACTCAAGAGTAAAGTGATTTGAGGAGGCATCATGCTCGGTCGCATCTCAGCGATCCGCAAGGCAACCATTGGCTTGGCATTGTGTGCTACCGCTGCTGTGGGGTTGGCTGCTTGTGGGACCAGTTCTACGACTGCGTCCGGTCCCTCCTGTCCCAACACTACCTCGCTTTCTGGAGCAGGCTCGACCTTCATCAACCCCTTGATGTCGAAGTGGTCCGAGCAGTACGTCGACGCGCACTGCGGCGCTCAGGTCTCCTATCAGTCGGTGGGTAGTGGTGCAGGCATTACGCAGTTCTTGCAGCAGACCGTCGACTTTGGCGCGACTGACTCGCCGATGACCGATGCCCAGATCGCCCAGAGCAAGGCTGGTGCGGTGCTGCACATCCCCGCGACCATTGGTGGAGTAGCCATCTCCTACAATATCCCGGAAGTTGCGGCTTCGACGCATCTCCAGTTCACCGGCGATACGCTCGCTAAGATCTTTCTGGGTCAAATCAAGAACTGGAATGACCCCGCGATCGCGGCGAGCAACACGGGTGTCAATCTCCCGAATCAGCCGATCACTGTCGTGCATCGCTCGGATGGCAGCGGTACGACCGGCATTCTCACCCACTACCTCGCGGCAGTAAGCACCGCTTGGTCAAGCGGGCCAGGCGCAGGCACCACCATCAACTGGCCGACCGGAGTTGGCGCCAAAGGTAACGATGGTGTCGCTACGCAGGTCAAGAACACCAAGTATGCCATTGGCTACAACGAACTTGCCTATGTGATCGCCAACAATATCAGTTATGGTGCGGTCCAGAACAAGGACGCCAGCGGCTTTATTGTACCGTCGTCTGACACAGTGGCTGCCGCGGCTAACAGTGTGACGGACATCCCGGCAGACCTGCGCTTCTTCTTCGTGAACGCCCCAGGTGCCAACTCCTACCCAATCGCGGGCTTCACCTGGATGCTGGTCTACCAGAACCAGACGGACGCGGACAAGGGACAGGCTATCGCGAATTTCGCCTGGTGGGCAACCCATTCGGGCCAACAGTACGCCTCACCGAACTACGTCAGCCTGCCAGCAAACATCGTGGCAAAGGATGAGGCTCAGATTAAGTCCATGAAGTGCGGCAGCAGCGCCTGCTACAAGGGCTAACACGAGCGGATCCAGGAGCCACGTGAACAGTCAGTTCTCTCGCGGGCGTCTCAATGAGGGTCTCATTGAGACGCCCGCGGGAGAACTGGCCTTTGCGCATCCTGGCAATTATAGGGATCGCCGAGGTATAAGGTTGGGTGAATACCAAGGAATCGAACGAAGATGGGATAGCGTTGGTCCACGTAGCAGCTAAAGGTTAACATTGATGGAAGTACCAGTCGCCACCGAACGAAATTCTATCCAGGCACGAAGCCGGGCATGGCTGCGGGCATCGCTGAGCCAGATCCGTGTGCAGGCGCGTCGGCCTGGCGATTTCGCCTTCCGCGTGCTCCTCTACCTGTTCGTCGGGATCGTGCTCGTGATTGTCCTGGGTATCGGATGGGTGCTGCTCAGCAGCTCCTGGCCGACCATCCAGCAGTTTGGCTTCAAATACCTCACCAATCCAGCATTCGATCCAATCCACAACACGTTCGGAGTCGGACCGGCGCTCTTCGGCACTTTCTTCACCTCGGCGTTTGCAATTCTACTCGCCGTTCCTCTCAGCGTGGGCACCGCCATCTTCTTGACCGAGTTCTGCCCGCGTCGGTTACGCTTCCCATTGGCCTTCCTCGTCGACACCTTGGCAGCCATTCCCAGCGTGGCGATTGGATTGTGGGGCTTCCTGGTCTTCGCACCATGGTTGCAGCAGACGGGCGAGCCCTGGCTGCAACAACATCTCGGCTTCCTACCGTTCTTCCAGGGGACCCCATATGGAGTGGGCATGCTGGCAGCCGGCTTGATCCTGACGGCGATGATCCTACCGATCATCACGGCGATCTCGCGCGAGGTGATGGTGGTTGTCCCAGTCTCGCAACGTGAGGCAATGCTTGCGCTCGGAGCGACACGCTGGGAGGTGATCCGCTACGCGGTCCTGCCATACGGACGCGTTGGCATCACGGGCGGAGCAATCCTGGGGCTCGGGCGGGCACTCGGCGAGACTATTGCTGTGACGCTGGTTATCGGCAACCAGGCGACGCCTCCAAGTGCGAGCCTCTTCCAGACGGGCTATACGCTGTCCAGTGTCATCGTCAACCAATTCGGAGAGGCAACGCCTGGTGTATTTCTCTCGGCGGTGCTAGAGGCTGGACTCCTGCTCTTGCTCATTACGCTGCTGACTAACATACTCGCGCGGCTGCTCATTGCACGAATGGGTCGCGTAGGGGGAGGGCTGACCGCATGAGTGTCACCGCGCAATCAACAAAGAGCAATCCGTTCGAGGCAGAACGAAACGGGCTGCAGCTCCGCCGCAGCATCGTCAACAAGCTTTCGATCATCCTGACAGGGTTCTTTGCTATCTGCGCCAGTCTGTTCTTGATCTACCTGATCGGCTACATCGCTGCCAAGGGCCTGCAGTTTATCAACGCTAACTTCTTTACCCAGCGACCGAGGGCCCCTGGCGAGACAGGCGGTGGGTGGGCCACCGCGCTGCAGGGTTCGGCGATCCTGATAACTCTAGCGACCATCATTGGCGTACCCCTCGGTATGGCAGTGGGCATCTTTCTCTCCGAGGTGGGCCGTGGTCCCTTTGCGTCGTTCGTACGCTTCCTGGTGGATACGCTCACAGGCATCCCAACGATCATCTTCGGCCTCTTTGCCTGGGTGCTGATTGTGGTGCCCTCGCATTCGTTCTCTGCCGTCTCGGGCGGCGTGGCGCTGGGCATCATCATGATCCCAACCGTCGCGCGGGCGACCGAGGAGGTGCTGCGCCTGGTGCCTAATGATCAGCGCGAAGCCTCTGCCGCGTTGGGCGCGACACACTCGCGAACGATCATGCAGGTAGTGGTCCCAGCGGCACGGAGTGGTATCGTCACGGGGGTTATGCTCGCGCTGGCGCGCGTGGCAGGGGAAACGGCGCCGCTGCTCATGACAGCTGGGGGAACCCCGTTCTTCAACACAAACCTGTTTCACCAGATCGATGCAATCCCTTTGCGTATCTTCAATTTCACCCTGAGCCCCTACCAGATCGAGCGCGATCAGGCATTTTCTGGGGCACTGGTACTGATCGTGTTCGTGGTCATTACCTCATTGGCGGTGCGCTGGGCGACCGGCGGATTCAAGCGGCGTGGCCGCTGATCGGAGGGTATCGTGCAAGAGTTAGTTGCATCGGAGGGGCAGTCCCAGGCAGAGATCGCGATTGATATTCAGCGATTGGATGCTTGGTACGGGCCGTCTCAAGCCCTCTTCGATGTGAATCTGTCGATCCTTCCATTGAGCGTCTCCGCGGCTATTGGCCCTTCAGGGTCGGGCAAATCGACGTTTGTGCGCTGCCTCAACCGCATGCATGAAGAGGTCTTTGGAGCGCGCGTCACTGGCAGTGTCGTTATTGAGGGCGTCAACATCTACGCTCCCACCATCAACCCAATTTATGTACGGCGGCACATTGGCATGGTCTTCCAGCAGCCGAATCCGCTGCCTAGCCGCAGCATCTACGAGAATGTCGCCATCGGCGCCCGCATCAACGGCCTGGCGAAGGGGAGAGCACTCGACGAATTGGTAGAACGGCGCCTCCGCCAAGCAGCACTCTGGGACGAGGTGAAAGACCGGCTGTCGGGGGCTCCGACGCAGCTGTCCGGTGGACAACAGCAGCGCCTCTGCATTGCCCGTGCGCTCGCGCTCGAGCCGCATATTGTTCTGATGGACGAGCCCTGCTCGGCCCTTGATCCGATTGCCACATTGCAGGTAGAAGATCTCATCCGCCAACTCAAGCAGCACTATACGATCGTCATCGTGACCCATAACCTGCAGCAAGCGGCCCGGGTAGCTGACCGCACTGCCTTCTTCCTAAGCGGTCATTTAGTCGAAGAAGAAGCAACGGCCGAATTCTTCTCGCATCCTAAGCAAAAAGAGACCGAAGACTTCATCACTGGCCGTTTCGGATGAGAGGCGATCTCAGGTCCTTGCCAGCGGCGATAGCGGTGAGGATGGCATGACCTAGCTTCAGCAACATAGCTGGCTGGCGAGGCGGTCACGGCGAGAGGCGTGCCGTGTGGCGAACAAGAAAGAGAGCGCGATGCTGAAAGATATGCGGAGAGACGACCCAGCAGACAAACCAGACGACAATGCTGAGGAAGAGCGGCTACTTGAAAACGTGGCTGAATCGGGCACGTTTATCGCCACGCCCAACCTGCCGATCATGGTACAGACACGCCAGTTGAACATTTACTACGGCGCGAATCACGCGCTCCATGATATCAGCGTAAGCATTCCTGAGCGGCGGGTGACTGCTTTGATGGGCCCCTCAGGTTGTGGAAAGTCTACGTTCCTGCGCGCACTCAACCGAATGCACGACATGACCCCTGGGGTGCGCATCACTGGCAGCGTGCTCGTTGACGGAGCGGACATTTATAATCCGGCAATTGACATTATTCAACTACGACAGCGTGTCGGCATGGTATTTCAGCGACCCAATCCTTTTCCACAGTCGATCTTCGACAATGTCGCCTACGGACTCCGGGTGCAGGGCCGCCACTCCCGCCATGAGGTACGCGAAATCGTCGAGCGCAGCCTGCAGGGCGCAGCTCTCTGGAACGAAGTCAAAGATCGACTGCGCCAGAGTGCCCTTGGCCTTTCTGGTGGCCAGCAGCAGCGCCTCTGCATTGCCCGTGCGCTTGCCGTCGCGCCAGAAGTGATTCTGATGGACGAGCCCTGCTCGGCCCTTGATCCGGTGGCCACGCTGAAAATCGAGGAGCTGATCGAGCAACTAAGACAGCGCTACACGATTATCATTGTGACCCACAATTTGCAACAGGCGGCGCGCGTCTCGCAGTATACCGGTTTTTTCCTCACCGGCAATCTGGTGGAGTATGCGCCGACCGGGCAGCTATTCTCACGCCCGCAGAAACGACAGACGGAGGATTTCATCACTGGTCGCTTTGGATGATGTGGTTGAGAGACACGGGTAGCGATGACTGTCGCGTACGTGTGAAAGGGATTGCCGGGTTGCTATGCCAAGAGACACGTTTCATCAGGAACTGCGCGAAATCGAAGAATCTGTGATTACAATGGCAACGTTAGTGGAAAGCGCGATTGCGCGAGCGATGCAGGCGCTGACCCAACGCGACGCCGAGCTGGCTGGCGTCGTCATTGCCAGCGACGCCGAGGTCAACGAGATGCAGCGCGGCATTCGCATCCGTGGCGCCAACGTCATCGCGCTACAGGCGCCGGTCGCGCGCGACCTGCGCGAGCTGATTACCGTTCAACTGGTCATCAACGAGCTCGAGCGTATGGGCGATCATGCGGTGGGCATCGCGAAACAAGCAGTGCGGGTGCGTGACTACGAGCCGTCGCCCATCGCGTATGAGCTGAGCGAGCTGGCCAAACTCGTCCGCCAGCAGGTGCGCGCCTGCATCGAGGCGTTTGTAGATGTCAACGTGCAGCAGGCGCGCGAGATTTGCGTGAAGGACGATGAGATAGACCAGCAGTATCGGCTGATTTTCAACGAAGTGCTGAACCTGATGACCCGCGATTCAGCGTCAGTGCCTTTGGCCACCAGTCTGCTCTTCATCGCGCACGATCTGGAGCGCATCGGCGACCGCGTCACCAATATCTGCGAAGATGTTATCTACATGGTGTCGGGGCTTATCGAGGAACTCAACTAGCGAGTCCAAACGAGATCAAGGGGACACCACCGTGAGCCAACGCACACTGCTTGTGGTAGAGGATGATGCCGCACTGCGGGAGACGATTGTCTATAACCTGCGTCGCGAGGGCTATCTGGTGCTCTCGGCAGCAGATGGCGTGACTGCGCTGGAAGTGGCCCGCCAGCAGCCGCCCGCGCTGGTCTTGCTGGACCTGATGCTGCCGCGCCTCGACGGGCTGGATGTCTGCCGTCAGCTGCGCGGCCGCCCAGAGACGGCAAGCGTGCCGATTCTGATGCTGACGGCGCGCGGCGAGGAGAGCGATATCGTCGTCGGACTGGAGATGGGCGCCGACGACTACATGACCAAGCCATTTAGCTGGAATGAGCTGCGGGCGCGCGTGCGGGCGCTTCTGCGACGCGGCGAGCTGCCCCTCAGCGGGCAAGACGATGACCCGGAGCCAGGACAGCCCGGCTCGCATATCATGACGGCGGGTGAGATCCGCATCGACGAGGATCGGCGCGAGGTCTTTCGGAACGATCAACCCATCGAGCTACCGGCGCGCCTCTTCGATCTGCTCACATACATGGTGCGCAATCGCGGCACCGTGTTAACGCGCGACCGGCTGCTGGAGCATGTCTGGGGCTATGAGTACGACGGCGACAACCGGACGGTGGATGTCTACGTGCGCTGGCTGCGCGAAAAGTTGGAGGTTGACCCCGCCAACCCCCAGCTTATCCTGACCGTGCGCGGCGTTGGCTACCGCTTCAAGGGATAGCCAACGGTTCCTCCATCAATCGTCGTCGAGCAATGCCTGGGTATGCTTCTCGCCGTTGTAGGTCATCCGCACTGGACGCTCATCGGAGATGGTTTCCAGATGCACCGGGCGCCCCCAGATCCGGTAGACGTATTCCAGCGTCTTCTCAGCATAGGGGATATCCAGCTCGTGGCTGCCTTCGACCTGATGGTGCAGCAATAGCTCGGTGTTGCGGTTGAAGTCGGCGTCGTTCACGGTCAGATACGGATAGCCGAAGTTCGTCATACTACTGATGATGCCGTCGCGGACCTTCTCCCAGTTCTTCTCGACTATCACCCACTGGTCGCCCTCTTTGCGATACAAGTAGAGGTCCAGCTCCTTCACCAGCTCTTCGGTGAGGTAGTTGCGGAGCAGTGAGACATCGCTCTCGGTCTCGCGTACCTCGAAGATCTTGGCGCGCCCCTGCCCCGGCACGCGGCCCAGCTTCGCCTGCTCCTCTTCGGTCGGGTTGTCCCAGCGGCGTTCGATATCTTCGAGGATGTGATAGCCGACGTGATACGGGTTGATGCGCATGCGATTCGGCGCCAGCACGCCCGCGTGCATCTGGGCAAATGCCGCATATTCGGCGTCGGTTATGTCCAGCTCGCGCATGATGTGCGCGTGCCAATACGATGCCCATCCTTCATTCAATACTTTAGTCTGCATTTGCGGCACGAAGTATTGCATCTCCTCGCGGACGATGAGCAGGATGTCGCGCTGCCACGCTTCGAGGTCGGGCGCATGCTCCGCCAGGAAGAGCAGGATGTCCTTCTGCGGCTCTGCCGGGAAGCGCCGTGTCTTCGCACGGAACCGGGCATCGTCCTCGTTACGCTTGCGGGCGGCGGCGCGCTCTTCCATCGTCCACAGGTCGTCGAATTCGGTGGTGCGTGGGATCTTGCCGTTGCGCTGCTTCTCCTCGGCTTCCTCTTCGTTGAGATGGCGAATACGGAAGTTGGGGTCGATGTGCTCCTCGATGGCGAGGACCGCATCGAGGAAGCGCTCGACCTGAACCGCGCCATGCTCGTATTCGTACTTGCGGATGCGGTCGGCATTCACGCTGACCTTATCGATCATGTTGGGCGGCGTCCGGTTGAAGTACGTGTTGTGCTTGAACATATCGGTATGGCCGAGCACATGCGCCACCACCACCTTGTTCTGCAACAGGTCATTCTGCTCCATCAGAAAGGCGTAGGATGGATTGGTATTGACGACCAACTCGTAAATCTTGCTCAGGCCGTAGTCATAGTCGGTCTTCATGCGATAGTAGGCTTTGCCGCGCGACCAGTGGCTGAACCGCCCGGGCAGCCCGTACGAGCCGAACTCGTACATGATGGTGGCTGGCACCAGCTCGAAATTGACCGGGTAGGGGTCCAGCCCCATGCTGTGCGCAATGTCCCATATCTTCTCGATGGCATCGCCCAACGCGGCGACATACTCATCGTTGGTGACCACATCAGGCATCCTCATGCCTTCCTTTCACGGGCGACGTGTGCCAGGGAATCAGATGTGCGTGTCAGGGCAGCGCCGTCGCGGGATCGCGGGTGGCGAAGAAGTGGCGCAGCGCCGGATAGACCTCGGATTTATCAGAGATGGTCACCGCGATGAACTTCTCGTCCTGAATCTTGCTATAGGCCGACATCAGCGTGCTGGGCGAGCGATAGTGTCCCTCACGAATCTCGCCGTAGCCGAAGATATTGCAGATGCTCATCAGTTGCTGAACCAGCTGGACGCATCGCTCATTATCCCAAGGCAGGTTATCGCCATCGGAGAAATGGAACGGATAGATATTCCAGTCGTCGGGATTGTAGCGATCGCCAATAATCTGCAACGCCAGCTCATAGGCGGAGGATACCTGCGTGCCGCCACTCTCGCCATGGGTGAAGAACTCCTCCTCAGTCACCTCCTGAGCCTCGGTGTGATGGCTGATGAAGACGATGTGCACGTTGTTATACTTGGTCCGCAGGAAGCGCACCATCCAGAAGTAGAAGCTGCGCGCGATGTACTTCTCGAACTCGCCCATACTGCCCGAAACATCCATCATGGCCAGCACGACGGCGTTCGACTGGTATTTGATTGTCGGCTCCCAGACCTTGAAGCGCAGGTCCTCGTTTTTGATCTTCTTGAAATGCGCATCGCCCTTGGACGCATTGCGCTTGATGTTCTCCATAATCGTGCGGCGCTTATCGAGATTGGCCAGCGGTCCGACCTTGCGCACGTCGGTGAAGCGGACGGCCTCCGTCTCCATCTCCGCCAGCTTCTTCTCTTCGAGGAAGGGCAGGCCCAGATCCTCGAAAATAAGCGCGGCCAGCTCATCCACCGTGACGTCCGCCTCATAGTAGTCGACGCCTGGCTCGTCGCCCGCGTCGCCGCGCTTGCCACGACCGCGCTGTGGATCAGCCGCCACGACATCGCCAACTTTGCTCTTGCCGTTGCCCTGGCCGCTATGCTGCTCGCGGCCGGGATCGTAGCGGAAGCGATACTCCTCCAGCGAGCGAATTGGCACGCGCACGATCTTCTTGCCATCGGAGAGAATGATGGCTTCCTCACTCACAATATCGGCAAGGTTCTTCTTGATCGCCTCGCGAATCTTTTGCTTGTGGCGCTCCTGGTCAATCGCGCCCTTGCGGTGTAGCGACCAGTCATGCCGCGAGATGCTGGATGTATAGTTCTTCATGCCTATTTGCCCATTTCTCCCACGATTCCACCCGGATAGCGTGCTGTCGGTCGGCCAAACGTAGACATACCATGCCGACCGCCAGATCGCCAGGGTCGGAGTGACAGCCCGGAGGATATCGCCACGATGCGTAACGATGCTTCCGGGCCGTGGGACTAGCGGTTCAGCAGCGAGCCGACATACTTCAGCAGCTCGTTCGCGCAGACGGTGCAGTAGCCAAAGTCGGCGATCAACCGGCCGACCACCTCGTTCGACTTCTTGAGCTGCTCGGGGTCGGGCGTCCGCGACGATGTCGTAATCTTGACCACATCGCGCAGGTCGGCGAAGAGCTTCTTCTCGATAGCCTCTTTCAGACGCTCGTGGCTGTTGTAGTCGAACGTCTGCCCGCGCCGCGCCAGCGACGAGATGCGAATCAGGATTTCCTCGCGGAAGGTCTTCTTCGCGTTCTCGGTGATGCCGATCTGCTCTTCAATCGAGCGCATCAACTGCTCGTCTGGCTCCATATCCTCGTCGGTGATGGGATCGCGCACCTTGGTGCGGTTGCAGTACGCCTCGACGTTATCCAGGTAGTTATTCAGCAGGGTACGCGCCGACTCCTCGAAGGAATACACAAATGCCCGCTGCACTTCCTTCTTGGCCATCTCGTCATACTCTTTGCGCGCCTCGCTGATGAAGTTAAGGTATTGCTCGCGCTGCTCGCGCGTGATGCTGGTATGCTGGTCCAGCCCATCACGCAGCGCCCGCAGCGCGTCAATCGCGTTGATGCAAGTGACGCCATCCTTCACCAGCGCGCTGGACAGCCGGTTGATGACATAGCGCGGCGAGATGCCCTCCATGCCTTCACGCTCGGCCTCTTCCTGAAGCTCGCGGATGTCTTTCTGCTTGAACTCTTCCTGGTCCTCGCCATCGTAGAGCTTGAGCTTCTTCATCAGGCTCATGCCCACTTTGTTGGATTGCTCCAACCGGGTGAGAATGGCGAACATGCTGGCGACACGCAGCGTGTGCGGCGCGATGTGCACGTTCGTGAGCGCGCTCTGCCCAAGCAGCTTATCGTAGATCTTCACCTCATCGGTGACGCGCAGGTTATACGGCACGCGCACCAGAATAATGCGGTCCTGCAATGCTTCAGACTTGCGATTGCCTACGAACGCGCGGTACTCCGTCTCGTTGGTATGCGAGACCACTACTTCGTCCGCATAGATCATCGAGAAGCGGCCCGTCTTGATGTTCTGCTCCTGCGAGAGGGTGAGCAGCACATACAGAAATTTCTCATCTACTTTCAGAAGCTCGATGAATTCCATCATGCCGCGGTTGGAAATATTGAGCTCGCCATCGAAGCGGTAGGCACGCGGATCGCTTTCTGTCCCAACCTCGCCAATGGTCGAAAGATCGATGCCGCCCACGAGCTCGGAGATATCCTGGCTCTTTGGATCAGACGGCGTGAACGTGCCAATGCCGGTGCGATGCTTCTCACTGAAGGGAATGCGCACCACGGGCACCGACTCGATCTTGTTATCGTAGGTATTCTCCAACACGTAGCGGCATTTCGGGCAGAGCTCACCTTCGATATAGACGCCAAATTCTTTCTCGACGTCAGCGCGGAGCTCTTGCGGGATCAAGTGGAGCGGTTCCTCATGCATCGGGCAGTTCTTGATGGCATACACCGCCCCGGCTTCGGTGCGCGTATACTCTTCCAGCCCGTGCTTGAGCAGGCTGACGATGGTAGACTTACCACCGCCGACCGGGCCCATCAGCAGCAAGATGCGTTTGCGCACCTCCAGCCGCTGAGCCGCCGAGCGGAAATATTCTACGATCTGCTGGAGCGACTTCTCGATGCCGAAGATTTCCTGATCGAAGAACTTATACTGTGGCTCGCCGAGACGATTGGACTCGGTGCCGTCGGCCATAATCATTGAATAGATTCGCTCATGCGAGAGCTGCGCCACCGATGGTTGGCGCGTCGCAATCTCGAAGTACTGCGCGAAGGTTCCCTCCCACGACAGTGAGCGTTCGCGTTCGCGGTACTCTTCCAGTCGCTTGACAAGGTCCATGCCTTACCCCTCGTTTCTGGCCGCATATGTTCTGGAACGGCGCATTAGCGGTCAACCGCCTGCTAGTGGTTCAGGTGGCGTCATGCGCAGGATGGGCAGCCCGGCTCGTCGTTGCCGATAACGCGCGTCTTGCCTGGTGACAGGTATGCGCAGGCTTTCTGCTCATGACATAAGACTGTTCTTCACACATCCACTGCTGTCGGACATTGTCGGAATGGCAAACAGCTAGCGCATCGGCCTAACAGCAACCGATGAGTACTTTCCAGAGGTGACAGGCGGTACCGTTATCGTTCCACGAGAGACTCGGAGAGAGCCGCGTGCGGATTATTCCATATACGCCATGAATTCGGTGGGCGCGCGTCGCAATAATTTCACTATACGACGCTCATGCGCGGAGAAAACTGATGGCTGCTCTTCAGCGAGCGCAGGATGATCGCGTGCTCCCCCTGCGGGAATCGTTGCCTCGACCGAACACGCACGCCCGACGCATCCTTGCCGTTAAGAGTCTCCGCAATGATGCCCGGACACGCAGCGCTCGGAAGTGGTAAAGAGCACGTGGGCTCGCTGGCGTGGCTATGCCGTTTCATACAGGCGAGCGGACGTTTCTCCGCCCTCGGGCGGAGTCTCCAGGTGACCTACAGAAAAGCCTATCAAAGTTGCGCGATCAAAACCAACATCAACGCGGTGAGCGGCCTCTCTGAAATCCGTTGTGTCTACGAGTACCCTGTTCTGTTGGAAAGCCTGGCGAGCCTGGCCACTATGCCGAGTCCGCCGAACATCGTGGAAGCGCTCTCCCTTGAGAATGTCGGGTTGGTCGTCTCCTTCATGGATGACCACGTGCTCCGACAGCTTCCACACCCTGTACACTATATACGTACTATAACCGCCTAGGTTCACAAGCGTAACACAGCAATTCAATCATCGCAAGGCTACACTACCTGACTTTCTGCCCCAGGCACTCCGTCTTGCTATGACTTGCGCCTATTTGCATAATCCGCGCCATGCCCGTTCACTTGCTTATTAACGGGCATGAGTTCCAGGAACATCGAGATGTTATAGCGCACTCAGGTGCATGCGCCCAGCGTGATAGGCATGCTATAGTGTCGGCGGACGACATACGTTGCGGCGAAAGGGCTTTTCACAACGGTGAAGAACGGATTGGATCGCGACCGCCTGTTATGCCTGGTACGCGCCTTTGCCGGGAAACGCATCCTGGTAGTGGGCGATCTCGTGGCGGACGAATACATCATCGGCGCACCGCTGAAGGTCTCGCGTGAGGCGCCGGTACTCATCCTGGGCCAGCGCGAACACTACACGGTGCCCGGTGGCGCGATGAATCCCGGCGTCAACGCCCGCACACTGGGAGCGGAGGTCTTCATTTGCGGCGTCATCGGCGATGACGCATCAGGCGAGCGGCTGCGGCGGCGGCTCGCGACGTATGGCATCACGTTGGACGGCGTGGTTAGCGAGCCGAATCGGCCGACAACCACGAAGACACGCATCTTCGCGGGGGATAGCCAGCTGGTACGTCAGCAAATCGTGCGCGTGGATGTGCTCGACGCATCCGATTTGAGCGACGGCTGCAAAGGACGGATGCTTGCCTATCTGAGCGCTACCATCCCCACGGTGGATGCCCTGATCCTCTCAGATTATGAAAACGGGGTTATTAGCCCTGAAATCATCAAAACAGCCATTCCGCTAGCGCGAGACGTCGGCAAGACAATCATCGTAGATGCGCACGGCGACCTCGACCGCTTCCAGGGCGTGACCGCACTGACCCCTAACCAGCCAGAGGCCGAGGCGACGCTGGGCCGACGCATTCATGACCGTGAGAGCCTGGAGACCGCCGGGCAGGAACTGCTGGAACGCACTCACGCCCAGGGTCTGCTGATTACCCGCGGCAGCGAGGGTATGAGTCTCTTCGAGCGCGATCAGCCGCCGCTGCATCTGCCCGCCTTCTACCACGGCGAGGTGGCCGACCCTACTGGCGCGGGCGATACCGTCGCCGCAACGTTCACGCTGGCGCTGACCGCTGGCGCAACGCAGGCGGAGGCCGCGACGCTGGCGAATATCGCGGCGGGGCTGGTGATCCAGCGGCTGGGCAACGCCACCAATACGCCCGAAGAGCTTATGGCGGCGGTGCGCGCTCAGGTGGAGGCATAAGGTGGGCACGGTCGTCCCGCGCGAGCAGCTGCATGCGTTGCTGGCAGCACAGCGCGTGGCTGGCGCGCGCATCGTCTTCACCAACGGCGTCTTCGACCTGTTGCACCTGGGCCATCTGCGCTATCTCCGGCAGGCGCGCCATCTGGGCGATCTGCTGGTGGTCGGTGTCAACAGCGACGAGTCCACCCGCCGGTTGAAAGGGCCAGAGCGACCACTGGTTCCCGAAGCTGAACGCGCCGAATTGCTGGCGGCGCTCGATTGCGTGGACTACGTGATGATCTTTGACGAGCCGACCGCCGAGGCCGCGCTGGCGCTGCTCCAGCCGGAGGTCTACGTCAAGGGTGCGGACTACGCCGAACGCGCGAGCCGCCAGCAGGATACGCTGCTCGACGGGGAGGAACTACGCCGCGCGCTCGCCGATGACGCCAGCCTGGGAGAGCGGCTGCCCGAGGCGCGCATCGTCGCCGACTACGGTGGCTCGCTGGCCTTGCTGGCGTACCTGCCGGGACACTCCACCAGCGATTTGATTGACATCATCGTCGCGCGTTATGGGCCTGACGCCGATGCCCGACCACGATGACGCGCCCTTACCCACAATCATCGCCGACAACGAGACGGCTACCGCCAGCGGCGCTTTCATGATCGCGCTCCGGTTTGGCCTGGCACGACTGCTCGACATAGAGGAATTGCGCCTGCTCGGCGGCATCGTGCGCGAGCGATTCGGCAGAATCCGCTGATGCAATGGGCACGCCTTAGTTGTTTTTGCCGTAGAGCCAGTTGGGCGAGTAGCTGGGGCGCAGCCAGGTGCTGTCGTAGCGGCTCCAGGCGCTCTCCGGGGTGAGGGCGCTCCACGAGAGCTTCGCGGCGGTGGGAGCCAGCACATCTGAGACGCCATAGGCATCGTCGATGATGTTGGCGTAGTCATCGCGAATTGGACCAAGCACGATCACCTTCACCTCGTGCAGCGCGGGTCTGCTCGCCCAGACCGCCTTCTGCACCTGGAAGCTGAGCGTCTTAACCCGCGCCTGCGCCGTGGCAACATCGGGAGCCGCGCCAACCGTAAGCGTGATCTTCGCCTGCTGGGCGCTGGTATCATACTCGGTGACGATGCGCTGAGCAAGCGGGCGCGCCACCGGAGCAACGACACCCGCCAGCGGCCCGCTCACCGCGGCCGTCGGAGTCGCCGCTGGAACATTGTTCTTCGTTGCCGTCGAGGTCGAGCAGGCGGCAAGCACCAGCAGGAGCGCGCCCAGCAGCAGGCCGACCGCACGCAGCCGTAGCCCCACCCATGGTACGGCTACAGCATATCGGTGTCGCATCGGCGCCTCCCATCGTTCGCGTGTCATGTCTGCCAGCACAGCAAACGCTAGCAGCATGCCATGCGCATACGCAAGAGGCTATTTCAAAACCGCTGCGATCACACCTTCTCCTGGCGGAGCGAGAACGCCGCCAGCAGCACCATCACCAGCGCAAAGCCGACGAGGAAGATAAGGTCGCCGACAATATCGCTCGCCCCGAAGCCCTTGAGCATCACATCCTGCAACGCGAAGTTGGCGTAGGTCAGCGGCATCACGTGGGCGAGCTGGTAGAGCACCACCGGCAGCGTCTTCACCGGGAAGAAGAGGCCGCCCAGCAGTATCTGCGGCACGATTACCAGCGGAATGAACTGCACGATCTGTAGCTCGTTGCGCGCGAAGGCCGAGATGAAGATGCCCAGGTTCACGCCGCCGATCGTCAGGAGCGCCGTCACCAGGAAGATGACGAACGGATTGCCCACGTAGTGGACGCGCAAGACGAAGATCACGTAGAGCAGGATGACGGCTGATTGCGCCAGCGCGAAGAGCGTGAAGCCGAAGACGTAACCCAGCACCAGCTCGGTGCGTGTCAGCGGCGCGACGAGCAGCCGCTCGATGGTCCCCTGCGAGCGCTCGCGCAGGAAGGCGACCGAGGTCAGCAGGAAGACGAAGAAGAACGAGAAGACGCCGATCAGCAGCGGCGCGAAGGCGTCGGTCTGCGTGAACTGCGGGCCGCCGTAGAGATAGGTCGTCGTCAGCGTTGGCGTCAACGCGGCCTGCTGGGCGGACGGCTGCGCGGTAGCTATCGAGTGAATCAGCAGCGTGACGATGCCGCTCAGCTGTCTGGCGACCGTCGGATTCGACCCCTCCAGCCGCAGTTCTAGCTCAGGACGCTGCCCCTGCTGTACCTGCGCCAGAAAGTCACCTGGGAAGATCAACACGCCGTCGTAGTCGCCGTTCTTCAGCCCTGGCTCCGCCTGATCGGCGGTGATGGTCTTGATCGAGATCGAGTCAGGTAGCTTGATGTTGCTCGCAATAGCCGCGCCCAGCGGTCCCGATGGCGGCACAATCGCGAGGGTCACGCTGGAATCGCTGGAATTGAGGACGATTTGCAGCAGCGTCATCACGAGCAGCGGCGCGAGAAACAGCAGCGCCAGCGTCCGGCGGTCACGCACGAATTGCCTGACGATGCGTCCGGCGAGGGACATCACCCGGATGAACGACATGGCTACGCCTCCCTCTCTGCTTGCTCTACGTGTTTCACCTGCTCGGCCCGCTGGGAGAAATACAGGAACGCCTGCTCGAAATCATCTTTGCCGGACTGCTGGCGGATCGCTGCTGGTGTGTCGGCGGCAAGCAGCTTGCCGAAGCGGAGCAGGCCCAGCCGGTGGCAGCGAATCGCTTCATCGAGGTTGTGGGTCGAGACGATCAGCGTCACCCCGCGCTGGTTCAGTTGGCCGAAGTAGTCCCAGAACGTGACGCGCAGCTCAGGGTCGATCCCAACCGTCGGCTCGTCAAGGAAGATCAGCTCCGGCTCGTGGATCAGCGCGCAGCCAAGCGAGACACGCTGCCGCATGCCGCCAGAGAGCGTCTGGATCGGTGAGTCGGCGCGCGCGGTCAGGTCTACCAGCTCTAGCGTGGCGGTGATCCGCTCTTTGAGCCGCTTGCCACGCAGCCCGTAAAGCGTGCCGAAGAACTTCAGATTCTCCCGGATGCTGAGCTCGTTATAGAGCGCGCTGGACTGGGTCATGTAACCGATGTGCGGCGCGACCTGGCGGTTGGGCATCGCATGGCCCAACACGGCGATGCGCCCCTCGGTTGGCCGCCCCAGCCCGAGCAGCAGGCGTATCAGCGTCGTCTTCCCGGAGCCGTTGGGGCCAATCAGGCCAAACGTCTCGCCCCGCGCGACGGAAAGCGTTACGTGGTCGAGCGCGGTCACGTCGCTGAAGCGTTTGACCACATCGCTGACGACGATGGGGTCGGATGATGGCGAAGGCGCGGATGTCATAGTCTCCTCCCGAAGTGAGCCAACTGAGTCCGAAACTGGACCCGCGAGCGGCAGGGCGAGCGGCTAGTGGGAATGACCTCCCTCCGGCGGCATGGCGTCGCCACGCACGCGAGCGCCATCGAGAAACGTCTGCACCAGCATATCGACGAAAACGCCGTCGTCGATCTGTGGCACGGGCAGCGCCGATGGCGAGAGATGATTCATGATTGCCCGAATCGCCAGCGGGCCGAAGAATTGCAGCCCGGCGCTGATCGGCGGCAACGGGCGCAGCACCCCCAGCTCCACCTGGCTCTGCAGGTAGGCAAACAGCGGCTGAATGAACGCTGGAACGACACGTCGTAGCGCCAGGGGCGGCAGCTCTGGATGACTATGAACCGAGGAAAACACCAACAGGAAAAGCCTGACCAGCCGCTGGTCCTCGCGCATCATAGCCAGGTAGGCACCGCCAACTTTGCGTAGAAACAGGTCCGGCGGGTCATCCAGATGAGCGGCGACGGTATCACGCATGGTATCGAAGGCAGTCACCCGCTCCAGGCACGCCTGAAAGAGGTCCTCTTTGCTGGGAAAGTAGTGATAGATGATCCCGGCGCTCTTCATCCCGGCGGCCTCGGCGATGAGCTTATTGGTCGCGCCATCGTAGCCGTATCTGGTGAAGCAGTCCAGTGCGGCCTCGAGAATCGCGGCTTTGCGTGCTTCGTGGTTGGTTGCGGGCCTAGCCATCAGTCTACTCCCACAAATTAGTTAATTGTTCGATCAATCAAATAATAGCTGCGAGACGCCAGCCTGTCAAGAGGCACATAAACCCTGGACGGCCTCGCGCGTACATATCAGTGAGGCGCGGGTGGGGAGTAAGCGTGATGGCTGATGCGCTGAGCCCGCAATTAGCCGCGGCATTCATGCCGCGAAGCTGGATTATCGCCAACCTCGCCGGGAGAGATGACTGGCAGACCAGCCCGCGATGCGCTATAATAAATCCGTAGACAAATTTCACCAAACTACAAAATTGATGACCAAGTCGCTGGACATCATGGCATTGGCGCGTTATAATTATGTAGGTACGAGGCATGGATATACACAATTCTGACGAGCCGTGGTATATTACCTACCACTTTGTGTGGGGGCCAATGCGCTCGAAAGCCTGTCTCGTCGGTGACATTGCGAGTCGCCTGCAAGCGCTCGTCGAGGAGAAGGCGGATGTGCTGTCCTTCGAGACACGCACGCTGATTATCATGCCAGATCGTGTGTATCTGGCGGCAGCCGCGCCGCCCACGCTTGCGCCACATCGCATCGTCTGTCAGATCAAGGCGCTCACCTCCCGGGCTCTCCGGGACGAGTTCCCCGAGCTGACACGCATTCCAACCTTGTGGACGAGAGCCTATCTCGTCGTGGCGGGGGATGAATTGACCGCCGAGGAGGTTATCCGGCGCTACGAGGCAACACTGAGCCCGCGACGGCCACGCGGTCGTCCGCGTAAGGCGCAGCCGCTTTCCGAGGGAAGCGAAGACGTCTGGTCGTCCGAGGAATAGTCGGCGGCGGGATGTCCGGAGTGCCACACTCCACTTCGACCAAATCACCAACATGAAGGATATGTACTCAGATGCAAAAGTGCGAACGCTGCCAGGTGAATGACGCTCGTGTCCGCCTGGATTCTATAGCTAACGGGCGCCCCGAAAAGCACTACTTCTGCCAGCAATGCGCCGAAGAGCTGTTCGGCGGCGACCAGTCGAATACGGCTGGCAATGGTGCGCAGAGCGACCTGTTCGGCTCACTCTTTAACCGGATGATGGGGCAGGGCGCCGGGCAGCCGCCAATGGGTTTCCAGCCACAGAGCGGCGCGGCGCAAGCACAGCGTCGGCAGAGCCAGCCTGATAAGCATAGCAAGACGCCGACACTCGACCAGTTCGGGCGCGACCTGACCGCTGAGGCGCGCGAGGGCAAGCTCGATCCCGCCGCCGGGCGTGACCGCGAGATTCGCCGCGTGCTGACGGTGCTGGGCCGCCGCCAGAAGAACAACCCGGTGCTGCTTGGCGAGCCGGGCGTTGGCAAGACCGCCATCGTCGAGGGCATCGCCCGCCGCATCGCCGAGGGCAACGTGCCCGCAACCCTGCGTAACGCGCGTATTGTCACGATGAGCATGGGTGGCGTGGTCGCTGGCGCGATGTTCCGCGGCCAGTTCGAGGAGCGCATCAAGCAGATCCTCGAAGAGGTCCGCCAGGAACCGGACGTCATCCTGTTCATTGACGAGCTACATACGGTCGTCGGCGCGGGCAACGCCGAGGGCGCGGTTGGCGCGGCCGATCTGTTGAAGCCAGCGCTGGCCCGTGGCGAGTTGCGCGCGATTGGCGCGACGACGCTGGATGAGTATCGCAAGCACATCGAGAAGGATGCCGCGCTGGAGCGCCGCTTCCAGCCGGTGCTGGTGAATGAGCCATCCCCTGAGGAGGCCGTCGCCATGCTGCAAAAGGTGCGCGAGAACTACGAGCTGCACCACGGCGTCCGCATCTCGGATGAGGCCATCGAGGCGGCGGTGAAGCTCTCCGACCGCTACATCAATGACCGCTTCCTGCCCGATAAGGCCATCGACGTGATGGACGAGGCGGCTTCCGCCCTGCGGCTGGAGGCCATCGAGAACGGGCTGATTGGCCCGGAAATGGTCAGCGTTTTGGAGCGCGAGCTTGCCAGCATCGCCGCGCAGAAAGAGGCGGCTGCCCTCGCCGAGGACTACGAGAAGGCCGCGAAGCTGCGTCAGAGCGAACTGAAGGTGCAGCGCCAACTCGACGAGGCCCAGGGCAAGGCGGGCGACATCCCGACGATGATTGTGACGCCTGCCGATATCGCGAAGGTCGTTGAAGGCTGGACCAGCGTGCCCGTTACCCAGATGCTGGAGACGGAGCGCGAGAACCTGCGCCACCTGGAAGGCGATCTGAGCCAGCGCGTCATCGGCCAGAAAGAGGCCATCGGCGCGGTCTCGCGGGCCATCCGGCGCTCGCGGGCGGGCCTGAAAGATCCGCAGCGGCCGATTGGGTCGTTCCTCTTCATGGGGCCGACCGGCGTCGGCAAGACGGAACTTGCCAGGGCGCTCGCCGCGACGATGTTTGGGAGCGAAGAGAATATCATCCGGCTCGACATGTCGGAGTATATGGAGTCGCATACCGTTTCGCGGCTGTTCGGTAGCCCTCCGGGCTATGTCGGACACGACGAAGGCGGCCAGTTGACCGAGCAGGTGCGGCGTCGCCCGTACAGTGTGATCCTCTTCGACGAGATCGAAAAGGCGCACCCGGAGGTCTTCAACGCGCTGTTGCAGATTCTGGACGACGGTCGGCTGACGGATGGCCAGGGGCGCACCGTAGACTTCAAGAACACGGTCGTCATCATGACCAGCAACGTGGCCACGCCAGACATCAAGCGCCACAGCATTGGCTTCGCGCTGCCGAAGTGGGGCGATGCCACCACCGCCGAGGATAGCGAAGAGGCGCAGCGGCGGGCGCGGGCGATACAGGGTCTGCGCATGGCGTTCCGGCCAGAGTTCCTGAACCGCATCGACCAGATTGTGGTCTTCGAGTCGCTGACCCGCGACGACCTGCGGCAGATCGTTGACCTGCTGCTGGCGAAGGTGAGCGCGCGACTGGCCGAGCAGGAGATTGCGCTGGCGTTTGACGACGACCTGCGCGAGTTCCTGATGACCGAGGGCTACGATCCTGAGTTTGGCGCGCGGCCACTGCGCCGGGCGATCCAGACGCACGTAGACGACACGCTGGCCGACGCCATCCTCGCCGGGACGGTGCAGCCGGGCCAGACGGCCCATCTCTTGGTCGTCGAAGGCGCCGTGCAGGTGCGTGCCGAGGGCGAGCCACGAGTCGTGGCCGTGTCCTCTCCGTCGCCCATCCAGGCCGCCTAATCTGATAGCACGGTCAAGCAACTTGCCCCTTCACCCAGCGTTTGGGTGGAGGGGCATTTTCGTTGTGATGTCGCTGTGATATCGCGGAGATATTGGGTGATAGCGCCGTGATGCACTGCCTGTATCGTAATGACTGTAAGAGGTAACAACGAGCCGGACACCGGGAGGTACAAGGCTCGATATCAGGAAATTAGTCATCATTGAGAGGGGAAATTTCAGATGACTCGGTCGATTCGCTGGCGCATCATTGTCCTGCAGATTGTGGCGCTGCTCGTGCTCGCCTTTGGCTCTGGCGCGGCCTTCTACGCCAACAGCTTCATCAATACCCAGGTTCACGATCAACTCGCTCCGCAGCAGATCTACTTCCCGGCCAACGCGGCGCAGGGGCTGCCCAAAGACCTGACCCAGTATGCCGGCCAGCAGGTGCTCACCGGCGAGCAGGCGCATGCCTATGCCGAGCAGTATATCGGCCTGCATGTCAAAGAGATTGGCCAGGGCCATCCGTATAGTTATTGGAGCACCCAGGCCCGCGCCGCCACCGACCCAGCAGTCGCGGCGAAAGACCAGGGCATCGCTGATACGCTCTTCAAGGGTGAGACGCTGCGCTCGATGCTGAACCAGGCCTGGACGTTCTCGGTGATCGCGCAGATTGCCCTCTATGCGGGCATCGCGTTTGCCATCGCGGCGGTCATCGTGCTGGGCACGCTGATCTTCGAGGTAGCCGAGATGGTCACCGGCAGGGAGACCGTCGAGGCGGTGGTCGAGGCCACACCAGCAGGGACTCCTGTGCCTGCGGCCGCGCGTTAATCAAAGCGCTCGCGCCCGCTCATAGGTTGACTCAGACGTTCGTCAGGTTCTCCAATTGCGGTTGGGGAACCTGACGCATTGTATTCAGGAATCGCCGACCGCACCATACGGCAGCCTGACCGTGAACACTGAGCCGATACCAAGTTCGCTCGTCACGGTAATCTCGCCGCCGAGCGAATGAGCGATATGGCGGGCAAGCGCGAGGCCTAACCCTGAGCCGGAATGATGGCTATGCCGACGCGCTGGATCGGCGCGGTAGAATGGCTCGAAAATATGCGGGAGATCCTCGGGTGAAATCCCCTTCCCGCTGTCGGCAACGTCCAGCAACACGACAGGCGCGCGACCTATCGGTATCTCGACATTCACCGTAATGCTACCTCCCGAGGGGGTGTATGCCAGCGCGTTCTCGAGCAGAATAAATAGCAGCCGACGTAGCTGATCGGCGTCGGCGCGCACCATCACCGGAGCCTGCTCAGATTGGCCAATATCCGCCAGCGAAAGCCCCAGTCCGTTCGCCTCCGCCTGAGAGCGCAATTTGGTGACGCAACTCTCCGCAACCGCCACCAGGTCCACCGCCTGCGTTGGACCGTCCTCGCGCTCGCTCTCCGGTCTGGCGAGCGTGAGCAAGTCGTGCACGAGCCGCGTCATATAGTCCACCTCATCGGTGATTTCATCCACATCGTCGACCATCTCTCGCCTGGCAGCTTCGGACATGACATCTTGCGGACCGGACAAGCGCCGCAAGTGGCGACTCACCAGCTCCGCCTGCGAGCGCGCAATCGCCAGGGGCGTTCGTAGCTCGTGCGAGGCTGCGGCGACGAATCGGCGCTCGCGCTCATAGGCCGCGCGGGTCGGCGCCAGGGCACGATCCGTCAGAAACAGACTGGCGAGAGCGGTCAGCCCTAGCATCCCGGCTCCGACCAACACCAATGTCATCAGCAGACCATGGAGTTGACGTGAGCGACTGGCCAGTGAGGCGCCGATCTGCAGGGCGCCAATCACCTTGCCATGATCGCTGACAGCGCTTGTATAGAGGCGGAACGCATGCTCATCATCGCCGACGGTTACCAGGGTGCTGCTCTCGCGTCCTGAGAGCACCGGACGTGCCGCCGCCACGTCTGGCAGTCCCAGCGCGCGCACGTTCCCCGGATCAGAGACGACCTTGCCCTGGGCGTCGAGCAGAACTGTGAAGACATTAGGGCTGGATGGCTCGTAGACGTCGCCTGGATCACCATCAACTGGGGCATTGGCGCCGCTGTCATTTTGAGACTCTCGAAGGATCGCGACGTTGCGCCCGGCGTCGTGACCGGAACGATCCATCACGTCCTGGGTAATCTGCTGGTCAGTGATTTGTGCTTCCCAGGCATAGACTGCCACGGCCATTGCCCCAATCATGGCCGAGACCACCAGCAGATTCATGAGCAGCAAACGGCGGCGTGTCGCGGCGAATGGGCCACGTGCCAGCGCAAGCAGGCGCATGCCTCGTCACCGCCTCTCGCCAGGCGTGCGCATGGTATAGCCGACGCCGCGTACCGTATGGATGAGCTTATGCTTCGCGTCGAGATCGACCTTGTCGCGCAGATAATGAATATAGGTGTCGAGGACGTTGCTTCCGGCGTCAGTTCCATCAGGCCAGATATGCGTCATCAATTGTCCGCGCGACAGCACGCGATTCACATTGCGCGCCAAATATTCTAGCAGCGTGAACTCTCGCGCCGTAAGGGGTATTGGCCGCGACCCGCGATAAACCTCATGCCGCGGCAGGTCAATCACCAGATCATCCACCGTAAGCTGTGTTGCTCCTCCAGCGGGATCATAGTCAGGTGGCCGACGGGCAAGCGCGCGCAGACGGGCAAGCAGCTCCTCGAATGGAAACGGTTTTGTCAGATAGTCATCGGCGCCAGCATCCAATCCGGCCACTTTGTCCTGCGTAGCATCGAGGGCCGTCAGGAGCAAGATCGGCGTCTTCACCCCTGCCCGACGTACATCGCGACAGAGTGCGATACCGTTGCGCCCAGGCAAGAGCACATCCACAATCAACGCATCGAACGCCTCGGGTGAAGTGATAACGGCGTCGTATGCCGCATCCCCATCGTGGAGTGCCGTCACCGTGTGACCGCCATCTTCGAGGTTGCGCGCGTAACTCCGCGCCAATCGTATCTCATCTTCAACCAGCAGAATACGCATCACGTGTATCCTATCCCGCACTCCCGAAGCCCCATGTCGCGCGCGGATGTTCAATCCAGCCGCATTGTATCATCGCACTCCCATCATCGTGGCCGCTATTCGATGAGAGTTTTCCCATCCTATCTCCATGAATCTTTAAGAAATGACCGGCATTGTCAGAATACCCTGACGATTTATGAATGTTGCCTCGCTGTGAGAGGTCTTGCCTGATGCCATCCATCCGCATTGCTGAGTTGCACCCGATCATTGTGCATTTCCCAATCGCTCTGTTGCTCAGCAGCGTCGCGCTCGATATCGCGGCAGTCATCTTTCGGCGCGCCACCCTCGTCGAGGGCGCCACCTGGACCCTGGTGCTCGGCACGCCGGGCGCTCTGGCGGCGCTTGCCTCCGGCTGGCTGAGCGAGAAAGACGTCAATCTCGCGCTGGCAGGCGACCTCTTGCATCTGCACAAAGTGTGCGCTGTGCTGGCGTCGGTGGTCTTCAGCGTATTATTGCTGCTGCGGCTGCTCTGGCAATCGCCACGGCTGCTGGGCTGGCTTCACCGGCTGTTTCCGCGGCTGCGGCTGCTGGCGGCGGCTGAGATACGGGTGCAGTCGCTGCTGCCTCTCGCCTATGCGAAAACACTTCCCCGCAGCGTCGTGGCAACATACCTCCTCCTGAGCGTCATAGGGGTCATCTTGCTTGCGCTCACCGGCTACCTTGGCGGCGCAATGGTCTACGATCACGGGGTCGGCCTGCCGCTACACTGACGGCGCAGAGCAACCACGCAACGTGGGTCGGGCAGGCGGCGAGCCAGTAGGATACGCTCTCTTCGCTCTGCAAGTGCCTCATACTGGTTTCGCCTGGGGCGTTGTCACTAGGGCCGCCGCCCCCTCCCCTAACCCCTCCCCCTTTCAGGGAGAGGGGAACCAGAACCAAAGCGCGTCTCTGGCATGCTGGCGGCATTCTGGCTTCTGGCTTCTGGCTCCCCTCCCCACGTCGGGGGCTGGTGCGCGAGGCGATAGCCTCGGAGCGCGCGTCAAGCGCGCGCAGCGCCAGCAGCCCGGAGGGTGGGGCTGGGGGAGAGGGCAGGGGCTGTCATCAACAACCTCACCACAAGCGGGCTAACTCGTGACAAGAGTGAGAGTTCCAGCCAT
>Ga0207661_10000136_pt1 | contig 46409 bp, 41 predicted proteins | sample KBSC713LmetaG_FD_184337 | JGI IMG/M metagenome (GOLD analysis project Ga0207661, IMG submission 184337) | Corn rhizosphere microbial communities from Kellogg Biological Station, Michigan, USA - KBS C7.1-3L metaG (SPAdes) (version 2) | ecosystem: Host-associated > Plants > Roots > Rhizosphere ...
GGGCGAGGACGTCGAGCGGGTTCTGCGGGATCGTCGTCTCCTCGATCTCGGCCTCGCGCATGCGGCGGGCGACGACCGCGCACTCGAGCAGGTCGCCGCGGTATTTGGGGAAGATCCGGCCTTTGGAGACTTCGCCCATGCGGTGGCCGGCGCGGCCGATCCGCTGCAGGCCGCGGGTCACCGACTTCGGCGACTCGACCTGGATCACGAGGTCGACCGCCCCCATGTCGATCCCCAGCTCCAGCGAGGAGGTGGCGACGAGGCAGGGCAGCTCCCCGGACTTCAACATCTCCTCGACTACGGAGCGCTCCTCGTGGGAGAGGGAGCCGTGGTGGGCTCGGGCTATCTCGACGTAGGGCTCCTGGCCAGCGGGTCCTGTCACGGCAGGGGACCCCCCATCTCTTCCGGTAGCTAAAGCTTCCTCAGAGATGGTCCCCCCTACCGTGCCACCCGCTGGAGGAGCCGGGTCTGCAGACGCGTGACCTCCATGCTCGGTGGCGGGCAGCTCAGATTCCCCTTCGCCGTTCGCGAGCTCGTTGAGCCTCTTGGCCAGCCGCTCCGCGGCCCGCCGGTTGTTGACGAAGATCATCGTCGAGGTGTGTTCTTGGACCAGCTCGAGGAGCTTGGGGTAGATGGCCGGCCAGATCGACCTCACATGCGCGCTCGGCTCGACCTCACTCGGCGGCGGACCGTCCTCACTCGGATAAGCCGGCGCCCCCGGATCCGCCATGTCCTCAACCGGCACCACGATCTCCAGATCCAGCGCCTTCTTCTGCCCCGCATCAACGATCCGACAAGAGCGTTTTGGCCCAACCAGAAACTGCCCGATCCGCTCCAGCGGCCGCTGGGTAGCGGAAAGACCGATCCGCTGGATCCCTGGATGACCATCCCCAGCTTCGGATGGGGGGTCGGGGGAGGGGTCGCCGGGCCCTCCCCGCTGTTTGCCCGCCGACCCCTCCCCCGACCCCGCCCCAGACCTGACGAGGTGGTCGAGCCGCTCAAGGGTGAGCGCAAGGTGACTCCCCCGCTTCGTCTGAGCCACAGCATGGATCTCGTCCACGATCACCGCCTCGACCCCGGTGAGGATCTCCCGCACGCTCGAGCTCAGCATCAAGTAGAGCGACTCCGGCGTCGTGATCAGGATGTCCGGCGGCTCTTTGGCCATCGCCCGCCGTTCTTTCTGCGACGTGTCCCCCGTGCGCAGCCCAACCGAGATCTCCGCCCCGATCCCCCGCAAGGGCGCCCGCAGGTTGCGCTCGATGTCGTAGGAGAGGGCTTTCAGCGGCGAGACGTAGACCAGCTTCACCCCGGTCCCGAGGTCGTCCGCCCGCGCCAGCTTGTCGATCCCCCAGAGGAAGCTGGCCAGGGTCTTCCCCGACCCGGTCGGGGCGCAGATCAGCGCGTGCTCGCCGCTGGAGATCGCCTCCCAGCCGCCGGCCTGCGCCGGCGTCGGGCCCTCGAAAGAGGCCTCGAACCAGCGCCGCACCGGGGCGCTGAACGGCCCCAACGGGTCAGATTTGGCGGTGCCTTTCGTCTTCGTAGCCAACCCACCGATCTTACGCAGATCGATGGGTCGGCTCTAGCGGTCTAGGGCGTGCCGCCGGCGAACTTCACGTATTCGAACCAGGACTTCTTCGGCGTGAAGCCGGCGCCGAAGAGACCGGAGCCGTTGCAGAAGTTGCAGGCGGCGCCGTAGTCGTCGATCGAGAACCAGTAGACGCGCTGGATCCGCCACTTGCGCTGGTTCTTCTTCAGCAGCGAGAAGGCGCCCCGCAGCTGCTGGGCCTGGCCGGCCATGCCTTTGGCGAAGGAGTTGCCCGGGGTCTTCGGTTCCGAGCTCCAGCCGAGCTCGGTGATCCAGATCCCGGTGCCGGCGTCGTGCCGTTTCTTCATCACCTCGCGCACTTCTTCGATCTGCGGGGTCAGCAGCTGGTACTTGGTCGAGTACGGGTGCAGGGCGATGCCGTCGAACTTGGAGGCGATTCCCGGGACCTTGTAGAGGCCTTCGAGGAACTCGGAGGCGAACCAGTTGTGGTTGCCGCTCTTGGCGTTGGCGCCCTTCGGCCAGGCGAAGAGGCCGGCGAGGATCACCTTGGCCCCGGGGTCGGCGCCTTTGATCGCCGAGGAGGTGATCTTCACCATCTGGGCGTATTCGGCCGGGTTCGGCTTGTAGACGAAGAACTTGAAGTTGGGCTCGTTCCAGACCTGCCAGTTGCGCAGCGGCCGGAACGGCACCCCCGGGTTTTCGCTCCAGAAGGAGCCTTTCGGCCCGTAGCGGGCGACGGCGGCCCTGACGAAGGCGACCCAGCCGGCCTTGGCCGAGCCCTTGACCGGAAGGTGGGCGGGCACAGAGACGCCGCCGCCGACCGGAACCAGCCGTTCGGCCCAGGCCGGGACCCCGGCGAGGAAGGGCAGCACGTCGATGCCGGTGCGGGCTGCCTCGGAGATCTGCGAGTCGGTGGCGCTCCAGTCGAAGGCGGCGCCTTCGCTCGCCTGCGCGGCGCCCCAGTTGATCGGGAGCCGGATCGTCTCGACGCCGCCGCGGTGGACCCGCTGGTACTGCTCGACGCTGAGCGGGGACTGCGGCACCGCGCCCCAGAACTTGGCCGGCAGCGCCTGTGCGGCGGAAGCCGTGCAGGCGAGTGCCGTCAGCGCCAGCAGCCCGGTCAGGACCGCACGAAGGCGCACGTCGAGACCCGCGCCACTGCTTGCTCTAGCCATCGTTCAGCCCGCCTTGGGGGGGGCTGAGGAGTCCGGCTGGCGGCGCTGGCGCAGGATCACGATCCCGGCCGAGACCGCCGCCAGCAGCACCAGCACGATCAGGATCGGCACCAGCGGCGAGGAACCGCCGCCGTTATCGGAGGTTTCGCTGCTGACCGGCTGCGCCGTCTTCACGTTCAGCTTCCCGGGCGCGTCCTTGCCGCCGTTCGCGTGTTGAGGATTGGCGGAACCGTTTCCAGCCTTGACCCCGCCGGCACCGCTTCCGGCACCCGTGCCAGCATCTCCACCCGATGAACCGCCAGACCCAGAGCCCCCGCCGCCGCCAGCGCCGCCGGCTTCGTTCGAGGCATGAGCCTTGCCGCCGCCGTTGCCGCCGCCGCCGACTACGGTCGGAGTCGAATTCCCGTTGCCGTAGGCGGACGGAGTTTCGTTTCCGTATTCGACCCCGGCGGAGTCCGCGTTAGCGGCGAGGGGAAGACAGGCAAATGCCAGCAGAGCAAGCACTGACAGAAGCGAGAAAACGGATCGGTTCCAGGCGTGGCCCTGGTGGCGGCTCCCAAACATGGCGCGCAAGGTTAGAGGAAAGCGCGGCGGCTTTCTCCCCAATTTTGCTGATCGGAGCCCTGGCCCTTGCGGGGGGTGGTTTCGAGCTCGCCGAACGTCACATCGCCGGTCTCGCCGTATGGCTGCTGGTTGCTGCGCTGCTGGCGCTGGGTGCCACTGGCCGTGCCTCATTGGGGAAACCCTTCTTTTGGGGGACGGGACTGGTACTTGCCCTTGCGGTTTTCTCTGGCCTCTCATCTTTCTGGTCCGGGTCGGTTGAGCTGAGCGTGGCCGAGGCCGACCGAGTTCTCGTCTACCTCGGCGTCCTCCTAGCCGCCTTCCTGATCGCCCAAACCGACCAAAGGCGCCAACGTTTCGCTGAAGGGATCGTTTTTGCCTTGATCCTCGTCGGCGTCCTCGGCCTGGCCAGCCGCCTGCTGCCCCACGTCTTCACCGTCGCCGAGGGCCTGGGCAGCGGCCCGCGGCTGCGCTACCCGCTCGGCTACTGGAACGCGAACGGCGTCGCTTGCGGGATCGCCGCGGCGCTGATCCCCTGGCTCAGCCGCCGCTCGCTGACCCCGGCGCTGCGCTGGCTCGCGGTCGCCTTCCTGCCGGCGATGCTCCTGACCCTCTACTTCACCTACTCGCGCGGTGGCGTCCTGGCGCTGCTGGTCGCCGGCGGCTGCCTCCTCGCCCTCTCCCACGACCGTCTCTGGATGCTGGGGACCCTGGCGGTCGGCGTGTTCGGGGCGGCTCCCGCGGTCCTGGCGGTGCAGGCGCGGTCCAGCCTCGCCGACAACGTCGACAACGCCGCCGTCGTCGACCAGGGACTGACCGTGCTGCTGATCCTGCTGGCGGGGACGGCATTGACGCTCGGCCTCTTCGCGCTGATGCGCCGGCTGGCCCACCGGCGCGGTGCCCTCACCGGCCGCGCGGTCGCGATCTCGCGCGACCCGCGCGCCCTGCGGGCGGTCGCGATCGGCTTCGCCGTGCTCGCCCTCGTCGCCGTGCTCGCAGTCGGCGGCCGCGCCTGGCACCAGTTCTCGAGCTCGGACATCGAGTTCCCCAACCAACCCCAGAAGCACTTCGGAGAGGCCTCCGGGGGCGGCCGCCACGACTTCTACCGGGTCGCCATCGACGCCTTCGGCGAAAAGCCGCTCGGCGGCAACGGCGCCGGCACCTACCAGTTCTCCTGGGTGAAGCTGCGCTCGATCGCGACCCCCGTCCACAACGCCCACTCCCTCTACCTCGAGGCCTTCGCCGAGCTGGGGCTCGTCGGCGGGCTGCTGGTTCTGGGCATGGTCGGCTTCCTGCTCTGGACCGGCCTCTCCGCCTGGCGCCACTCGAGCGGCATCGCCCGCGAGCGCAACGCGGCGCTGCTGGCGGCGGCGCTGGCGCTGGCGGTCGGCATGGCGATCGACTGGTTCTGGGAGATCGCCGCCCTCGGCGCCGTCTTCTTTCTCGCCAGCGGCGCCCTCCTCGCCGCCCGCTGCGGCCAGCTTGCAAGCGCCCGCGCCGCTGCCGACGGCCAGCGCGAGAGGACCGGCATCGGGCTCGCGATCGCCGGGCTCGCCGTCGCCTGGATCACGGCCCTGGCGCTGATCGGGCCGCTCCTGGTCGACCGCGAGATCGGCGCCAGCCAGGCCGCGGCGGCGGAAGGCAACCTCGGGGTCGCGGTCGAAAAGGCCGACACCGCCCGCTCGATCGAGCCCTGGGCGGCAAGCCCCTACGTTCAGCTGGGGCTGCTGGCGGAGGTCGAAGGCGACTACGCGACCGCCGTGGCGAAGATCAGCAAGGCGATCGACCGCGAGGAAGGCAACTGGCTCCTCTACTACCTCCGGGCACGGATCCAGCACGAGGCCGGCGACGAGGGGGCGGCGCGGGCCGATCGCCGCCGAGCGCTGGAACTGAATCCGCTGGAGCCCTGCCTGCAAGAAGGGTGGGACGGATGCGGATGACCACCAAGCCCCCGCAGCCGGCTCGCGTGGACGCCGAGAAGCCGCGGCTGGGCGACCGGCAGGGCCCGTGGGGCTCGCGCCGGCGGGGGATGATCCTGCGCCGCCTGCTCGCCGCCGGCGACTGGCTCTCGCTGGTGGGGACGCTCTGCGCCGTCACCGCCGCCACCTCGACCACCGACGTCGCCACCCTCTTCTGGGCGGTCCTCTTCAGCCCCGCCTGGATCATCGTCGTCAAGCTCCACGGCCTCTACGACAACGACCACCGGCGGATCCGCCACAGCACCCTCGACGAGCTGCCCTCGCTGGTCTCGGCGAGCACCCTGGGGACGCTGCTGCTCGACGGCCTGCTGGCGCTGAGCCCGGTCGGGCCGCTCTCGCCGCAGAGCGCGATCGCGGTCGGCGTCGGCACCCTCGGCGTCAGCTTCGTCCTGCGCGGAGCGATCCGCTTCCTCTGGCACCGGCTGACCCCGGTCGCGACCGGGGTCGTGGTCGGCCCCCCGGACGTCGCCGACCTGATCGCGCGGCGGATCTCGACCCACCCCGAGGCGCGGCTGGAGCTGGTCGGCTACCTCTCGGCCTCCGAGGAGCAGCCGGCGCGGGAGCTGCCGCGGCTGGGCTCGGTCGAAGACATCTCCCGGGTCGCCGGCGAACACGGGATCGAGCGGGTGGTGGTGACCGAACACGAGATGGGGGAGACGGGGGCCGAGCGGCTGATCGCGGAGTGCAAGGCGGCGGGGCTGGCGCTCACCTTCCTGCCCCAGCACTACGGCCTGCTCGGACCGGGGATCGAGCTCAACCGGCTGGCCGAGCTGCCGGTGCTCGACTTCCGCTTCAGCGACCCGCCGCGCTCGACCGTGGCGATGAAGCGGGCGATGGACGTGGTCGTCTCGGCGACGATGCTGCTGGTGCTCTCGCCGCTGCTGCTCGCGGTTGCGGTCTGGATCCTGCTCGACGACGGCCGCCCGGTCTTCTTCCGCCAGCGCCGGGCCGGCAAGGACGGGGTCCCCTTCACGATGCTGAAGTTCCGGACGATGGTGACCGACGCCGAGCAGCGGCTACCGGAGCTGGTCGACCTCGCGACCCTCGACCAGCCCGCCTTCAAGATCCCCGACGACCCGCGGGTGACCCGCGCCGGGCGCAGCCTGCGCCGGACCAGCGTCGACGAGCTGCCGCAGCTGATCAACGTCCTGCGCGGCGACATGTCCCTGGTCGGGCCGCGGCCGGAGGAGGAGAGCGTCGTCGCCCTCTACGACGAGCGCCAGCGCAGCCGGCTCGCGATCAAGCCGGGGATCACCGGGCCGATGCAGGTCTACGGCCGCAGCGACCTCACCTTCGAGGAGCGGCTGGCGATGGAGCGCGACTACCTCGACAACCTCTCGCTGCTGACCGACCTGGAGATCATGCTGCGGACGCCACGGGCGATGATCCGCGGCGAGGGCGCTTACTAGCGGCTCGCCTGTTCCTTCTCGGGGAATGGCAACGGAAAGGAACAGACGAGTGCTTGAGGTGGTGATCGTCAGCCACGGCGCCGAAGCGCTGCTGCGGCGCTGCCTGCGCTCGCTGCAGGAGCACCCGATCTCCGCGGGCGAGATGCGGGTCACCGTCGTCGACAGCGGCAGCCCCGACGGCACGCCCGACATGGTCGAGCGCGAGTTCCCGCAGGTGCGGCTGCTGCGCCGCGGCAACATCGGCTTCTCCGCCGCCAACAACCTCGTCCTGCGCGGGAGCGAGGCGGAGGCGGTGCTGCTGCTGAACCCCGACACCGAGGTCTACGCAGGGACCCTCGAGGCGGCGCTGGCGCGGCTGCGCGCGGAGCCGCGGATCGGGATGGTCGGGGTGAAGCTGGTGACCGAGAGTGGCGAGCTCGACCACGCCTGCAAGCGCTCCTTCCCCAGCCCGGCAAGTGCGCTCGGGCACTTCACCGGCCTCGGAGGAGGGCAGTACCGGGCAGCCCACCTCGGCGACGACGAGCCGGGCGAGGTCGACGCCGTCAACGGCGCCTTCATGCTCTGCCGCGCCGAGGCGATCCGCGAGGTCGGCCTCCTCGACGAGGGCTACTGGCTCTACATGGAGGACCTCGACTGGTGCCACCGCTTCTGGGACGCCGGCTGGAAGGTCTTCTACGAGCCGGCCGGCGTCGCCCTCCACGTCAAGGGCGCCTCCAGCGGCCGCCGCCGCGCCCCCAGGCAGGAGATCGCCTTCCACCGCGGCATGGCCCGCTTCTACCGCCGCTTCGACGCCCCCGGGAACAACCCCCTCCTCAATACCGCCGTCTACCTCGGCATCGCGGCCAAGCTCGCCATCAGCCTCGCGATCACGGCATTCCGCATCCGCTGACTTCCTCAGGCGGGTACGACGATCGACCCGACCCGCCCGATGCGCTCGAAATGCTCGTCGCACGTCAGGACCGTGGCGCCGACACGAGCCGCGCTGGCGGCGATCCAGATGTCATTAGTGGGAAGAGGCGTTCCCGCCCGGCGGAGCTCCGCGACGATCTCCGCATAGCGGCGGCTCGTCTCCGAATCGACCTGCAGCACCTCGACGACGGGGTTGGCGAGAAAGGCCTCGAGCTCGGTTTCGTTGCGCTGCCACCTGCCGCCCAGCAGGAAACCGGTGCGCAGCTCGCCGAGCGCGATCGTCGGCACTCCCACCGACTCGGCCTGGTCCAAGAGAGTCGCCACCTCCTCGTTTCCCCGCCGAAAGTTGCTGTAAGCAGAAGTATCGAGACAGTAGGCGCTCAATCCCAAAGCTCCTGGTCGACCGCCTCGAATGGGGAAATCGCCCGCTCGAATTCGCGAAACTCGTCTTCGCTCCAGCCACCTGCAAGTCGACCGAGCCCATTGGAGCGCACACCCTGCGCACCAAGTCCCTGCCCAAGGAGGTCGATCACGGTCTGGTTGAGCGACTTCCCCCGACGCCGCTTCTCGCGCTCTAGAGCTTCACCAAGGCTTGGCGGCAGATTCCGGATCGTCAGCGCTTTGATGATGTCCCCTCTCGCGCAGTCAAAAAATGCTTTCACAGAATGCGCTTATTTTACTGCATCGACTCAGAGGCATCGGAAAGGCAATTCGCCGGCTATCTCGGCGAGCTTGGGGGCGCTTTTGTCGCGCTCGCTCAGCAGCGGATCGTCTACCTCCCAGTCGACCCCGACGTCGGGGTCGTCCCAGGCGATGCCGGACTCGGTGGCGGGGTCGTAGGGGCTGGAGACCTGGTAGGCGACGTCGGCTTCCTCGGAGAGGACGGCGAAGCCGTGGCCGAAGCCGACGGGGACGAAGAGCTGGCGGTGGCGGACGTCGTCGAGGCGGTGCGCCTCCCACTGGCCGTAGGTGGGGGAGCCGCGGCGGAGGTCGACGGCGACGTCGAGGATCTCGCCGCGGGCGCAGCGGACCAGCTTCGCCTGGCCCGGCTCGGTCTGGAAGTGGATCCCGCGCAGCGTCCCCCGGCGCGAGCGCGAGTGGTTGTGCTGGACGAACTCGACCTCGACCCCGAGCCGCCGCCACTCCTCGCGGCTGAAGGACTCGAGCATGAAGCCGCGCTCGTCGCCGTGGACGACCGGCTCGATCAGGGCCACCCCGTCGAGCTTGGTGGGGAGCCGCTCGGCCACTAGCCGAGGCTCTTCCCGTAGTGCCTTTCGTAGTACTCGCGGTACTCGCCGGAGCGGATCGGCCCCCACCACTCCTCGTTCTCGCGGTACCACTCGACCGTCCGCTCGAGGCCCTCGGCGAAGTGGACCTGCGCCTCCCAGCCCAGCTCCGCCTTCAGCTTCTCCGAAGAGAGCGAGTAGCGGCGGTCGTGGCCGGGGCGGTCGGTGACGTACTCGATCAGCGACTCGTCGGCGCCGACCAGCTCGATCACCCGCTTGACGACCTCGATGTTCTCGCACTCGTCCGGCCCGCCGACGTTGTAGGCCTCGCCGGCCTTGCCTTTGGCCAGCACCGTGTGGATGCCGCGGCAGAAGTCCTCGACGTAGAGCCAGTTGCGGACCTGGCGGCCGTCGCCGTAGACCGGCAGCGTGTCGCCATGGATCGCGTTCAGCACGATCAGCGGGATCAGCTTCTCCGGGTACTGGCGGGGGCCGTAGTTGTTGGAGCCGCGGACGATCGAGGCGTCGATGCCGTAGGTGTGGAAGTGGGCGGAGACGAGCAGGTCGCCGGCCGCCTTCGTCGCCGAATAGGGCGAGGAGGGGTCGAGCGGCGAGGTCTCGGTGAAGGAGCCGGACTCGATCGAGCCGTAGACCTCGTCGGTCGAGACCTGCAGGTAGCGCTCGACGGCGAGTTCCCGCGCCGCGTCGAGCAGCGTCCCGGTGCCGACGACGTGGGTGCGGGCGAAGGCTTCCTGGTCGTCGATCGAACGGTCCACATGGGACTCGGCGGCGAAGTTGACGACCGCGTCGACGCCCTGCATCGCTTCCCGCACCGCCGCCGGGTCCTCGATCGCGCCCTCGATCAGCTGCGTCCCCTCGGGCAGGTTCTCGCGCCGGCCCGCGTAGGTGAGCTTGTCGAGGACGACGACGTCGTGCTCTTCCCTCACCAGCCGCACGTAGGTGGAGCCGATGAAGCCCGCCGCTCCGGTGACCAAAAGCCTCATTTACGAAAACACACCTTTCACGCTCGCGTTCAGAGCTCCGCTTGTCGTTGGGCGAGATAGCCTGCCAGCCCGTCCTGCCAGCTGGGCAGCCGGATCGCGTGCTCGCGCTGGCTGACCAGGGCCGAGAAGGCCGGCCGCGGCGCCGCGGCGCCGAATTCCTCGCTGGTTATCGAGAACACCCTGCACTCAACGTGCGCCTGCTCGAAGATCTCGCGCGCGAACTCATACCAGGAGCACTGGCCCGAGGCCGCCATGTGGTGGATGCCGTACTCGATCCCCTCGATCAGGCGGACGATCCCGTAGGCGAGGTGCCAGGTGTAGGTCGGCGAGCCGACCTGGTCGCGGACCACGGTGACCTCGTTCTGGGCTTCGGCGAGACGCAGCATCGTGCCGACGAAGTTGCGACCGCCGACGCCGAAGAGGCCGGCCGAGCGGACGATGAAGTGGCGCTTGTTGGCAGCGGCCACCGCCTCCTCCCCGGCCAGCTTGGTGCGGCCGTAGGCCGAGAGCGGCGCCGGCTGGTCGCTCTCCACGTAGGGCGTGCCCTTGGCGCCGTCGAAGACATAGTCGGTGGAGACGTGGACGATCCGCGCTTCCACCTCGGCGGCCGCGGCGGCGACGTTCCCGGCCCCTCTGCCGTTGACCGCGAAGGCGGCCTCCTCGGCGGTCTCGGCGCCGTCGACGTCGGTCCAGGCGGCGCAGTTGATGACGACGTCGGGCCGCTCCAGCTCCATTCGGCGGCCGAGCTGGGCGGGGTCGGTGACGTCGAGCTCGACCCGGCCGTAGCCGACCACCTCGTGGCCGGCGTTGCCCGCCGCCAGCATCACGTCGCGGCCCAGCATTCCCGCGGCTCCGGTGACGAGCAGCTTCATCGCCACCCCGCCACTAGACGAGTTTGATCTCGGAGCGGTCGCCGACCAGGAGGCGCAGCGTCTTCGGCATCCCCTCGCTGCGGGTCAGCTTCACTTCCTTGCCCAGCAGGCTCGCCTCCATGCGGGTGCCGAGGTCCTCGACGACGGAGCCGGAGAGGACGATCGAGTTCTCGACTTCGGAGCGGCGGACGTGGACGTCGTCGCCGATCGAGGTGTAGGGGCCGACGAAGGCGTCCTCGACGACCGCGCCGGCCCCGATCACAGCGGGGCCGCGGACGACCGAGCGCTCGAGCCGGGCACCGGGGCCGAGGACGACGCGGCCCTCGACCTTGGAGGCCTCGTCCACCTCCCCCTCGATCTCGGTCACCAGCTCCTCGAGCACGAGGCGGTTGGCCTCGAGCATGTCGGCGAGCTGGCCGGTGTCCTTCCACCAGCCGCGCACGACCTCGGAGCGGACGGCGCGGCCGTCGTCGATCAGCTTCTGGATCGCCTCGGTGATCTCCAGCTCCCCGCGCCAGGAGGGCTCCAGCGAGCGGGCGGCGTCGAAGATCAAGCTGCTGAAGAGGTAGACGCCGACCAGGGCCAGGTTCGAGGGCGGGTCTTTCGGCTTCTCGATCAGGCGGACGATGTGGTCCTGGTCGTCGAGCTCGGCGACGCCGTAGGACTGCGGGTCGTCGACCGGGGTGAGGAGGATCAGCGCGTCCGGGCCGTGCTCGTTGAAGGTCGCCACCAAGCCGCGGAGGCCGTCGCGCAGGAGGTTGTCCCCCAGGTACATGACAAAGGGCGAGCTGCCGATGAACTCCTCCGCGGTGAGGACGGCGTGGGCGAGGCCGGCGGGCTTGTCCTGGACGATGTAGGTGATCTCCGCCCCGAACTGGGAGCCGTCGCCGGCGGCCTCGCGGATCTCCTCGCCGGTCTCGGGGGCGATGATGATCCCGATCTCCTTCACCCCGGCGTCGATCAGCGCCTCGATCCCGTAGAAGAGCACGGGTTTGTTGGCCACCGGGACCAGCTGCTTGGCCGAGGTGTGGGTGATCGGGCGCAGCCGGGTTCCGGCGCCGCCGGAGAGGATCAATCCCTTCAGGGGCTCCATCGGGCTCGAACCCTACCTCGTCAATCCTCTTAAGATCGGGTGTTCATGGTCGCCGCCACCGATCAGCCGCGGGACGAGTTGACGGCGCTCCGCGAGCAGCGCGAGGCGCTGCACCGCGAGCTCGTCCGCAAGACCTACCGCATCGGCGAGCTCGAACAGGAGATCGCCGAGGTCGCCCGCACCTACGAGCAGAGCCTCAGCTGGAGGCTGACCAGGCCCGTGCGGGGCCTGAAGCCGACCCTGAAGAAGCTCCTCGGCCGCTGATGCGACGCGACCTGCGCCTGCTGAAAAGCATCCTCCCCCCCTGGGCGCTCGCCTTCCTGCGACGGCTCCGCGAGCTGCTCCGACGCGGCCGCCAGCTGCGCCTGCAGACGCCGCGGGCGCGGCGCGAAGCGGCGCTGCAGGAACTGGAAGCGCTGCCGCAGCGGCCGCTGATCTCGCTGGTGATGCCGACCTACAAGACCGACCTCAAGTACCTGCGCGAGGCGGTCGACTCGGTGCTCGGCCAGTACTACCCCGAGTGGGAGCTGATCGTCGTCGACGACGCCTCCGGCGACCCCGAGCTGGCGCGAGCGCTGCGCGCCTACGACGGCGCCCACGCCCGGATCAAGTACCTCCAGCTGGCCGAGAACTCCGGCATCTCCGCCGCCACCAACGCCGGCATGGAGCTGGTCGAGGGAGCGTTCGTCGGCTTCCTCGACCACGACGACACGCTCACCCCCGACGCCCTGCTGCGGGTCGCGCAGGAGCTGGCCGAGGACCCCGAGCTCGACGCCGTCTACTCCGACTCCGACAAGCTGACGATCGGCGGCGTCCGCGCCGACCCGTTCCTGAAGCCCGACTGGTCGCCGGTCTACGCGCTGGGGGCGATGTATATCGGCCACCTGCTGGTCGTCCGCACCGCGGTCGCCGAGGCGGCCGGCGGCTTCGACTCGGCCTTCGACAAGATCCAGGACTTCGAGTTCATGCTGCGGGTCTCCGAGCGGACCGACCGCATCCACCACATCCCGCAGATCCTTTACCACTGGCGGGCGATCCCCGGCAGCATCGCCGCCGGCACCGAGCAGAAGAGCGGGGTCGAGGAGCTGCAGGCGCGGGCGGTCTCCCAGCACCTGGAGCGGCTGGGGCTGTCGGCGCGGGCCGAGCAGCACCCGGCGATCCCGCATCGGGCAGTGCTGACGCCGGCCAATGGCGCGGCCCCGCAGCCGCGGGTCAGCATCGTCGTCCGCGGCCGCGAGGGCAGCCCCGAGCTGGAGCGGCTGCGGCGCTCGCTGGAGCGGACCGCCTATCCCGACCTGGAGACGATCGTGGTGGCCGAGAGGAGCCGGGCCGAGGCCCACAACGAGGGCGCGCGGCAGGCCTCCGGCGAGTACCTGCTCTTCCTCGCCCCCGACACCGAGGTCGTCGACCCGGCCTGGCTCTCGCAGCTGGTCCTCCACGCCACCCTCCCCGACGTCGCCGCGGTCGGGCCGAAGCTGGTCCGCCCTGACGGCAAGGTCGAGCAGGCGGGGATGGCGATCGGGCTTCGCGACCCGGCGGCGCCGATGCTGGCCGGGGTCGACGCCGAAGGCGACGGCTACTACGGCGCCCTGCCCTGCTCGCGCGAGGTCTCCGGGCTCAGCGCCGAGTGCATGCTGGTGCGGCGGGAGGACTTCGAGCGCGAAGGCGGGTTCCTAGAGCTGTATGCCTGCGAGTACGAGGACCTCGACCTCTGCCAGCGGCTCGCCCGCAACGGACGCAAGTGCGTCTACGCCGCCACCGCGGTCCTCCTTACCCACCGCAGCGAGGTCTCCCGCCGGGCCGGCAGCGACATCGTCGACCGCGCCCTCTTCGTCGACACCTGGTACGACCGGCTCGCCGCCGGCGACCCCTACTTCAACCCCGGCTTCGCCCGCCAGCGCGCCGACTACGTCCCCTCCGGCTGGCTGGAGCCGGTCCACCGGGCGGTGGGAGCGATGAGGTCGCGATGAACCGGGTCGTCTTCGTCATGTACGGGCCGCTCGACGTCAACAGCGCGATCCAGGCCTTCCACTTCGGCGAGGAGCTGACCGAGCAGGGCTGGGAGGTGACGCTGGCCGGGGTCGGCGATCCGAGCCGGATCGAGGCGGTCGGGCATCCCAAGTTCGAGTGCATCTCCCACGAGACGCTGGAGGAGCGGATCCGCGCCGGGTCGATCCCGCGCGAGGGGACGATCGCCTGTGGCTGGACGCCGCGGGAGCGGGTCAACCGCCTGGCCTCGCGCCTGGCCTCGCAGCTGCGGATCCCCTACGTGGTCCACCTCGAGGACAACGAGAACTACCTCCTGGAAACGATCACCGGGATGACCCTGCCGCAGCTGCGGCGGCTGCCGCTGCGGGCGCAGGACCGGATCAGCACCCTGGACACGATCCACCCCACCCACTACGACGAGTTCCTCCGCGGCGCCGCGGGGCTCACCGTGATCACCGAGGAGCTGAACGACTTCAACTTCGGCGGCCGCCCCCATCACGTGGCGCGGCCGGGGATCGACAGCGAGCGCTTCAGCCCCGATCGGCCGACGCGGAAGACCCGCGAGCAGCTGGGGCTGAAACCCGAGGAGTTCGTCCTCGTCTACCACGGCACCATCCACTACGCCAACCAGCACGAGATGATGAGCCTCTACGTCGCCGTGCAGCTGCTGCGGCGGCGCGGCCACCCGGTGCGGCTGGTGCGGCTCGGCCACAGCGAGTTCGGCGGCGTCGACCCGCGCGCCTTCCGCGCCGTCAGCGACGGAGTGCTGGAGCTGGGCCGGGTCGACTGGCGCGAGATGCCCGACTACCTGGCGCTGGCGGACGCCTTCGTCCAGCCGGGTGCCTGCGACGACTTCAACCGCTACCGGCTGCCCTCGAAGCTGCCGGAGTTCCTGGCGATGGGGCGCCCGACTATCGTGCCCAACTGCAACATCGGCCACGACCTGACCCACGGGGAGAACGCACTCTTGCTCGAGCAGGGCAACGCAATCGAGATCATGGCGCGGGTCGAAGACCTGCTCGGCGACCGCGAGCTCGCCGGCCGGCTCGGCGAGGGGGCGCGCAGGTTCGCCCTCGAGGAGCTGAGCTGGCGCGACAACGCCGCCGCGCTGGGCGCGTTCTACCGCGAGCTGATCGGCGCACCCGCGGGGCAGGCGGCATGAGTCGGCTGAAAGATCAGGCGGCGCGGGCGCGGGCGATGGCGGCTGGCTCGCCGGTCGTGCGCAAGGCGACCAGCAAGGTGCTGGGCCGGGTGCCGCCGCCGGGCGGCGAGAACGCCTCGGCCTGGACGATCAAAGACACGCCGCTGAAGACCCTGGTCGAGCGCTACGGGGGGAGCTTCCCGCTGCCCCCCGCCTCCTACGGCACCGTCGAGGACTTCGCCGACAGCGTCGACAACATGCCGGGGCTGGCCGGGGCCAACTTCGACATGAAGGACCTGCAGCGCTGCTGGATGCTGAAGGCGATCCTCGGCAACGTCCCGGTCGGCTCGCGGCTGCTGGAGATCGGCGCCGGCGAGCCGCTCGTCGCCGGCGCCCTCTCGCGGATCGGCTACGACGTCACCGTCGTCGACGCCTACGACGGCAGCGGCAACGGGCCGAAAGAATTCGAGACCTTCCGCAGCGCCTACCCCGACCTCACCTTCGTCCGCGAACACTTCCCGCCCCAGACCGAGGTCGGCGACGACTTCGCCGCGATCTACTCGATCTCGGTCCTCGAGCACGTCCCCCTCGACGTGATCGACTCGGTCATGGACCGCTCCCGCCAGCTCCTCGCCAAGCAGCAGGGCGTCTCCATCCACGCCGTCGACCACGTCCTCGCCGGCTGGGGCGCCGAGGAGCACCTGGAGAAACTCCACCGCATCGCCACCGGCATGGGCCTCACCGACGCCCAGCTCGACGCCACCCTCACCGAGCTCGAGGACGACCCCGAGACCTACTTCGTCTCCGCCGAGTCCCACAACCGCTGGCGCGGCGCCCTCCCCTACGACCAGTACCGCATGCGCCGCATCGTCTCGGTGAACCTGTTCTCCGGCTCCTAGGCAGGGGCTGCCCGTCGGGCCGACGGAGCTGTCCTACGATCATTCAGAAATTTTTCCTATTTTCGTGCTGGAAAGATTTCTACAATCCTTCATCTATTTTTCCTACAATTCTTCAGAAAAAACTCTGTACTCCTTTTCCTAAGCCAAATGTCATATCTCCCAAGAGTTGCGGATCGTGAGCTCCAAGACCAACTCTCCTCTGCGGGCGCGGTTCTGATCGAGGGTCCAAAGGCCTGCGGAAAGACGGAAACCGCAAGACAACAGGCTAGGAGCGAGGTCCTGCTCGACATAGACCGCAGGGCTCGGGAAGCCGCAGAGATCAACCCCGGATTGGTCCTGGCAGGCGAAACGCCACGTTTGATCGACGAGTGGCAGACGGAGCCGGACATCTGGAACCACGTTCGGCGGGAGGTGGACAGACGCGATGGTCCCGGCCAGTTCATCCTCGCGGGCTCCGCTCAGCCCACCGATGACGAGACTCGCCACACCGGCGCCGGGCGTATCAGCCGCTTGCGGATGCGGCCGATGTCCCTCTACGAGGCTGGAGCGAGCGACGGCGACATCTCCCTTGCCAGGCTCCTCGCGGGAGAGGAGGCCGAGGCGGTCGATCCAGGGCTGGAGCTGCCCGACGTCGCCGAGGCGCTCTGCCGGGGAGGCTGGCCCGGCTTCATGCGGCTCGGGATCGAACCCGCGCTTCGCCGTGTGCGCGGCTACCTGGACGAGGTGGTTCGGGCCGATCTGAAGGCGGTGGGGCCTCGGCACCGGCCAGGGAAGGTCAAGAGGCTGCTGCAGAGTCTCGCGCGGAATCTGGCGACTGACGTTGCGGCGACGACGCTCTCCAAGGACGCCAGCGAGCGCGGTGACTCCTTGGCGCCGGCAACGGTGGCCGAATATCTGGAAGCCCTGAGCCGTCTCTTCGTGATCGAGGACCAGCCCGCTTGGAGCCCACACCTCCGTTCCCGCTACCCGCTGCGCAAAACGCCGAAGCGGCATTTCGTCGATCCCTCCCTGGCAGTGGCAGCTCTGCGGGCGAGTCCCCGTGCTCTGATTGACGACCTCAACAGCTTCGGGCTCTTCTTCGAGTCGATGGTCGTCCGCGACCTGCGGATCCACGCGCAGCCGTTCGACGCCAGTGTCGAGCACTACCGCGATTCGGATGGGCTGGAGGTCGACGCGATCGTCAACTGCCAGGACGACAGATGGGGTGCTTTCGAGATCAAGCTCGGCGGCCCGACGGCGATCGAGGAGGCGGCCGCCAACCTAAGGAAGTTCGCCGGTCGGGTCGATCCGGATCGCTCCGGGGAGCCAGCCGTCCTCGCCGTCATCGTCGCCACCGGCTACGCCTACCGCCGGGAGGATGGGGTTCAGGTCGTCCCGATCGGCGCGCTCGGCCCCTGACGCCTGTTGCGCCGGGGCCGAGCGCTGTCGGCCTAGTAGTGGAAGCGATGGACTCTTCGGATCGCTGGCCCGTCGTGCGAAAGACGAAATCTCCCTGGTTCGGGAACTACAGGCTCGTCGTCAGGCAGCTGCGGGCCGGCCGCCTGAATCGCGGTCCCGCCGGCTACGAAGGAGCGAGCGGAGTGCTCTTCGCCCGGGGCCCCTCCTGGAAGTTCGCGCTCGGCTGCGCGGGGACCTGGCGCAAACGCGCCGGCGGCTAGAGCCGCTCGGCGATCTTGGGGGCCTCGCGCTTGAAGACCCAGACGCCGAGGACGCAGGCGAGGACGTAGATCGCGGCGGCGGGGAGCATGGCTACCCAGCTACCGGCTGCCTGAAGAGCCGTTTCGGCTTCGGGATCGATGATCCAATGTCGTGCCTGCTCGAAGATCAGGGTCAGGGGGTTGGCGAGCAGGACATCTTTGAGGAAGCTCGGTTCGATGATGTTGAGGGGATAGATGATCGGGGTGCCGTACATGAGCACGGTCCCGGCCACGGTCCAGATGATCGCGACGTCGCGAAACCGCACGTTCAAGGCAGATATCAAGAGTGAAATGGCGCAGGTGAGGATGAAGATCGGGAGCAGGATCAGCGGCAGCAGCAGCCAGGTCCACATCGGATCAAGGCCGTAGATGAGGAAGAAGACAAAGACCGCGATCAAGTTGAGACCGAGGGTGAAAACGGCCACTATCACCGAGGAGAGTGGGATCACCAGTCGAGGGAACTGAGTCTTGCGGACGATCCCCTCCTGAGCCAGGACCGAGCCGACGGCGGAGTTAGTCCCTTCTTGAAAGAGACTGAAAACGACGAGGTTGAAGAGCAGCAGGACGGGATAGTTGTCGACGTTGAACCTGATGATCCGGGTGAAGACGACGAGGAGGACACCGAACAGCATCAGCGGCCTGACCAGCGACCAGATATAGCCAAAGGCAGTGCCGTGGAAGCTTTTCTTGAATTCCGTAGCTGAGATCAGCCAGAGCAGTTCGAAGAATCGTTTACTGCCGCCCCCAGTCGCCGAGGGGCCGCGAACCTCACGCAGCTCGATCGGCTGCGCCGGGGCCTGAGTCTCGGCGCTCATCGGCCCTCGCGTCCCTTCAGCTCGAACTCGACCTCGGTCTCGAAGAAGGCCACCCCGGCCTCGTCTTTGCCGAAGACGACGAAGTCGAGGATGTGGGGGGAGTAGAGGACGATGTCGGAGATGTTGCGGTTGCGGTGGATCCAGCAGCGGACGACGTAGCGGCCGGGGGCGAGGCGGTTTTCGACCTTGCTGCGGATCTGGATCCGCTGGCCGGCGGCGATCCGCTCGGGCAGGTCGTCGGGGGGGACGCCGAAGCCCATCACCTCGACCCCGTCGGGGTTGGCGAAGGTGAAGCCGAAGGTCGGGCCATCGACGTCGCGCTTGGCCTCCAGCGCGGCGCAGAAGTGGAGCTCCTCGCCCTTCTCGACGTTCGTCACCCGCTCCCCGTCCCCGTCCTCGAGCCAGGCGTCCTCGACGACGATGTCGGCGACTTCGCCGAGCGAGTCCTCGCCGCTGCTGGGGGCCGATTCGAAGTTCAGGCGCAGGTACTTGCGCGCCACCTCCCCAGGGTCGCCCATCCCCCGCACCTCGCCGTCGTGCAGCAGCATCGCCCGGTGGCAGTAGTGCTCGACCGCCCCCATGTCGTGGGTGACGAGGATGACCGTGCGCTCTCCGTCGCGCATCTCGTGGAAGACGTCGGCGCACTTCTGCTGGAAGGCGGCGTCGCCGACCGCGAGCACCTCGTCGATCAGGAGGATCTCGGCGTCGGACTGGATCATCACCGAGAAGGCGAGGCGGACCAGCATCCCGGAGGAGTAGTTCTTCAGTTTCATGTCGACGAACTCCTCGAGCTCGGCGAACTCGAGCACGGCGCCGAGGCGGCTGCGCGCCTGACGCCGCTCCAGCCCCATCATCACCCCGTTCAGCTCGACGTTCTCGCGCGCCGTCAGCTCCGGGTTGAAGCCGACCCCGAGCTCGATGAAGGGCGCCAGCCGCCCGGCCATCCGCACCCGGCCGCCGTCGGCGGCGTAGATGCTGGCGAGGACTTTCAGCAGCGTGCTCTTGCCGGAGCCGTTGCGGCCGACGATGCCGAAGAACTCGCCACGGCGGACGTCGAAGGAGACGTCGCGAAGGGCGTGCAGCTCGCGGTAGTCGGGCCGCGAGAAGGTCGTGATCTGCTCTTTCAGCGAGCTGATCTTGTTGACCGGGAGGCGGAAGGACTTGGTCACCCCGCTCGCCTCGATCACCACCGGCTCGGCGTCGAAGTCGCGCCCGCGCGGAGTCGCGGGGCCGTTCTGGGTGGTCTCGACCGCCATCTACCGACTAGATAATCGAGTATCGGCCGGCGAGTTGCGGACCGCGGCGCCTCAGCGGTTGAGCAGACGGGCGCGAGCGCGCCGCAGAAAGCCGAGGGAGCCGCTGCGCAGCCGCTCGACCTCGCCCCGCAGCTGCGGGTTCTCGCGCCGCAGGTGCTCCAGCTCCGGCCGCAGCTCCGCCAGCTCGGCCTGGGCGCTGTCGCGTTCGCCGACCAGCTTCGCCACCGCCCGCGCCGCCGGCGTCGCCGAGCCGGGTCGGCGCCCGGCCCCGGCCTCGACCAGCTGGCGGCCGAGCCGCTCGTTGACCCGCCGCAGCTCCTCCACCCGCTGCTCCAACTCGGCGCTGCGCTCGTCGCTCACCTGCCTGCCGCCTCCAGCATCCGCAGGCGCCGCCGCGAGAGGGCTTCGTCCCAGGAGAGGGCGTGCAGGTCGCCGACCCCGATCCGCGAGAGCGAACCGGGACGAACGCGGTAGTTGGCCTCCAGGAACGGGATCACGGCCCCGAAGCGACCGTCCTCGCGCAGCCGCCGGTAGAACTCCCAGTCGGCCATCAGGCTCCCGTCCTCCTCGTAGGCGTAGCCCTCCCGGGCGAACAGGCGCCGGGGCATGAGGGCGATCGCGTCGCCGTCGGAGTTGATCGCGTCGTCGCTGCGGACGGCATTGCCGAGCGCAGCGTAACCGCCGGTTCCCGCGGCGGCCAGCACCTCCGGTTCGCCGAAGAAGCGCAGCCAGGAGGTGACGTAGGCGATCTCGGGATCGGCCTCGACCATCGCCACCGCGCGGGCGACGAAGCCGGGCTCGAGGGTGTTGTCGGCGTCGAGGAAGACGAGGTACTCGCCCTCGGCGAGGAGGGCGGCGAGGTTGCGGGAGGTGCTCTCCCCCTCGTTCGGCTTGTAGATGACCCGGACGCGGTCGAGCTCGGCCAGCTCGAGGAGGACGCGGTCCTCGGCCCGGAAGGAGCCGTCGTCGACGACGATCACCTCGAGGTTGCGGTGGCTCTGGGCGAGCAGCGAGTCGACCGCCTCCCGCACCTCCTCGTGCTCCCCGTAGTAGGTGACGACGCCCGTCACCAGCGGCTCCTCGGACTCGCCGAGACCGCGAAAACGGTCACCGGAGAACCCTTTTTGCGGTCTCGCGGGAGAGGGGTCGGCGAGGAGGTCGCGGTATTCGTCGAGGACGGCGTCTTCGTTCGTCAGCTCGAGGAAGCGGGCGCGGGGGGCGCCGGAGGCGCGGATGCGCTCGACCTCGGCGCGGTCGCCGAGGAGGCGCTCGAGCGAGCGGCGGATCGCTTCGCGGTCGCCGCCGTCGGTGTGCCAGCCGCTGACCCCGTCCTCGACGATCTCGGCGAGGCCCCCCGCCGGGGCGGCGAGGACCGGCACCCCGGCGCGCATGGCCTCGAGCGCGACGTTGCTCCAGCTCTCGAACCTCGAGGGGACCGCGACCAGGTCGAACTCGGCGTAGAGGTCCTGCAGCTCGGCGTGGGGAAGCGGGCCGCGGACGTCGACCCGTTCGTCCTCGCCGACCATCAGCTCGATCGTCTTGCGCACCGACTGGGTCATCGGTGCCGTCTCGGTGTCGCCGCCGGCCAGGGTCAGGCGCCAGTTGGGATCGTCGCTGTCGAGGCAGGCTTCGACCAGGGGCAGGACGCCTTTTACCCGCTGCAGCCGGCCGGCGAAGAGAATCCGCAGCGGCCCACCGTCCTCGCGCGGGCGCTGCGGCGGCTCCGGCCCCGGCTCGAAGGAGAGGCGGACCCTGCGGGTGCGGGAGAAGTCGACCCCCGGCACGTCCCGGCGGTAGGTTCCGAGCACGCTCTCGCCGGGGTAGACGACCAGGTCGGCGAGGCGCAGCGCCTCGCGCTCGAGGTCGAAGACCATCCGGTGCTGGGGCCGCGGCCAGGTGCCGTCGTGGAGGCAGATCAGCTCCGCCATCCCCCGCAGCCGGATCGCGATCGTCGTACCCCGCAGCGAGGGGCTGCCGGCGGCGCGGGCCTGCAGCGGCACCAGCGCGTGGCCGCGGTAGTCGGGGAACTCGGCGTAGTCGGGGGGCTCGTCGCCGTATGCCTCCTCGATCGCCATCGCCACCGCCGCCGAGCGGGCATGGTCGTCGCAGGAGAAGGCGATCGGCGGCAGCCGGCTCGGATCGACCGTGACCTGCCTCAGGTTCGGCGGGTCGTCCTCCCTCGCCGCCGGCACCGCGTCCTCGTAGGCGTGGACGATCGTCACCTCGTGCTCGCGCGCGAGCAGGCGGCCGAGCCGCGCCACGGAGATGCCGAGGCCGCCGTTCTGGCCGTGCTCGGAGGAGACGAGGAGGACGCGCATGCAGGAGCGAAGATAACTTTCCCGGGTGGCGATCGGCTCCAACGGCGTTCGCCCCGCCCACGCAGGGGCAGTGCGGGGGTCGGGGCCGAGCACTCCAGTCCTCCTGCTGCTGACCTGGCTCTTCGGCGCCTCGGCCTGCCTGCTGCTCTACCTCGGCTCGAAGCTGACCTTCCTCCTCGACGACTGGGAGTTCCTCCTCTACCGCCACGGGGTCAACCTCGATTCGGTCCTCGACCCGCACGGCGAGCACATCAGCGCCCTGCCGGTGCTGATCTACAAGGCGCTGCAGGCGACCGTGGGAATGGGCTCCGCTCTCCCCTACCGGGTGGTCTCGGTCGGCTTCTTCCTGCTCAGCGCCGCCCTCCTCTTCGTCTACCTGCGGCGACGGGTCGGCGACTGGCCGGCGCTGGCGGCGACCGCGATCGTCCTCTTCCTCGGCGCCGCCTGGGAAGACCTGCTCTGGGACTTCCAGATGGCCTACTTCGGCTCGGTCGCCACCGGGCTGGGGGCGCTGCTCGCCCTGGAACGGGAAGATCGTCGCGGCGAGGCGGTCGCCTGCGGGCTGCTAGTCCTCTCCATCCTCTTCTCCAGCCTCGGTGTCTCCTTCGCGCTCGGCGCCGCGGTCCACGTGCTCTTGCTCGGCGAACGGCGGCGGCGCCTCTACGTCTTCCTCGTCCCGTTCGCCGTCTACGCGCTCTGGTGGCTGGGCTGGGGCCACACCGCCGAGTCGAACATCGCCTTCCACAACATCGTCAGGACGCCGCTCTACGTCCTCGACGGCTTCGCCAACTCGGTCGGCTCCGCCACCGGCCTCGCCAACGACAGCGTCACCGTCCACGACCGCCTGATCTGGGCGCGCCCGCTCACGGTCGTGCTGGCCTTCCTCGCCGCCTGGCGGCTCTACCGGCTGCCGCGCGTCCCCCACTGGTTCTGGGTGGTGCTCGCCGTCGGCGGCTCCTTCTGGGTCCTCGCCGGGTTCAACCAGATCCCGGGCCGCGAGGCGGACGCCAGCCGCTACCAGTACCTCGGCGTCGTCTTTCTCTTCATGCTCGCCGCCGAGGTCCTGCGGCCGGAGCTGGAACGCGGGCTGCGGATCGGCAGGGCGGCGCTGGCGGCGATCGCCGTCGTCACCGTCTTCTCCGTCGCCAGCAACCTCGACCAGCTCCACGACGCCTACCAGGGAACCTACCACCCGATCAGCCAGCTGGAGAAAGCCGGGCTGGGGGCGCTCGACATCGCCGAAGGAACGGTCGAACCGGGCTTCGTCCTCAGCGAAGACGTCGTCGACACCGGCTTCGTCAACGTCGACGCCGGCTCCTACTTCGCCGCTCGCGACAGGTACGGCTCCCCCGCCTACGACGAAGCCGAAATCGCCGCTGCGCCGCAGTTCGTGCGCTACGCCGCCGACAAGGTCCTCTTCGGCGCCCTCGGGATCGAACTGGAAACGCTGCCGGCGTCCGCGGTCCCCGCCGCCGGCTGCGTAAGGGTTCCCAGCGACGGCCCCTCCTCGCCGCCGCTGCGGGTGCCGCCGGGCCGGATCACGATCCGCGCCGGCAAGGCCCCGATCGAACGCTTCGAGGTCAGCCGCTTCTCGACCGGCTCCGCCCCGGTCCTCATCGCCGGGATCGGTGTTGGAGAGGCGGGGCGGCTGGCGATCCCGCACGACAAGGCCAAAACCCCCTGGAAGTTGCGACTAATCACCCCTGCCCCGGCGCTTGCCTGCGGTTCTGACGCGAAAGGGAACGAATGAAGCTCTCGGTAGTGATCCCCGCCCACAACGAGGAGGGCTCGGTCGCCGCAACGGTGGAAGGCGTCGTCGCCAAGCTCCGGCAGGAGGGGATCGAGTACGAGATCCTCGTCATCAACGACAACAGCGCCGACCGCACCAAAGAGATCGTCGACGCGATCGGGGCGGCCGACCCGGGGGTGCGGTGCCTCACCTCCTACCACCCGCCCGGCTTCGGCTTCGCGGTCCGTTGCGGCCTCGAGCAGTTCCAGGGCGACGCGGTGGCGATCATGATGGCCGACGCCTCCGACAGCCCGGACGACCTCGTCGCCTACTACCGGCTGCTGGAGGAAGGCTACGAGTGTGCCTTCGGCTCCCGCTTCATCCGCGGCGCCCGGGTGATCGACTACCCGCGGACGAAGCTGATCATGAACCGGATCGTCAACTTCGGCATCCGCGTCCTCTTCCGCCTCGGCTACAACGACACCACCAACGCCTTCAAGGCCTATCGTCGGGAGACGATCGAAGCGATCCAGCCGCTCCTCTCCCACCACTTCAACCTCACCGTGGAGCTGCCGCTGAAGGCGGTCGTGCGCGGCTTCAGCTACGGGGTCGTCCCGATCTCCTGGACCAACCGCAAAGCCGGCGTCTCGAAGCTGGCCCTGACCGAGATGGGCAGCCGCTACCTCTTCATCGTCCTCTACGTCTTCCTCGAGCACCACCTCAGCCGCGGCGACTACCGGCGCCGGCCGGGAGGGCAATGAGCACCAACCGCCTCAGCGCCACGCCGCTGCTGCTGGCGGCAATGGCGGCAGCCGCCGCCTGGATCGTCGTCCTCGGCCAAAAGCTGAGCTTCCTGCTCGACGACTGGGGCTACATCGTGCTCCGCCGCGGCAGCGACTTCGAGAACTGGGTGCGGCCGGACAACGAGCACTTCGTCGCCGGCCCGGTGACGATCTGGAAGCTGCTGATCGCGACCTTCGGGATCGACTCCATGCTCCCGTACAAGATCGTCTCCACCGCGCTCTTCCTCGCCGGCGTCTGGTTCCTCTTCCTCTGGTGCCGGCGCCGAGTCGGCGAGTGGGCGGCGCTGATCGGGATGGTGGCGCTGCTCTTCTGCGGCGCCGCCTTCGACGACCTCCTCTGGTTCGCCTCGATCACCTTCCTCGGCTCCACCCTCGGCGGCCTCGGGATGCTGGTCGCGCTCGACCGCTACGACCGCACCGGCGACCGCCTCGCCTGCCTCGGGCTGACGGTCTCGCTCGTCTTCTCCAGCCTCTGGGTCGCCTTCGCCGCCGGCGCCGTGCTCGACGTCTTCCTGCGGCGCCGCGAGCGCCCATGGCTGGGGCGCGTCTTCATCTTCGCCGTCCCGGCGCTGATCTACGTCGCCTGGTGGATCGGCTGGGGGCACGAAGCCGAAAGCGCGCTCTCGCTGCACAACATCGTCCGCTCCCCGGCCTGGGTCTTCGACTCGATCGCCGGCGCGATCGCCGCCCTGCTCGGGCTGGCGATCCCGGCGGAAGGGATCACCCAGCCGAACGGGCTCGACTGGGGGCGGCCGCTGGCGGCGGCGCTGATTTCGCTGGCTCTCTGGCGCCTCTGGAAGATGCCGCGGGTGCCGCGCTCGCTCTGGGTGGTGATCGGGGTCGCCCTCGTCTACTGGTTCCTCGGCGGCTTCGACGTCAAGCCGGGGCGGGTCGCCTCGGCCAGCCGCTACCAGTACACCAGCGCCGCCTTCGTCCTGATGATCGCCGCCGGCCTGCTCGGCGGCGTCCGCTTCCAGCGCCGGCTCCTGATCCCGGCCCTCGTCGTGCTCGCCGCCGCGGTGGTGCCGAACATGGTCTTCTTCCACGAAGCCTACGAGAGCTACCGCCGCACCAGCCAGATCGAGCGCGCCGACCTGGCGGCGCTGGAAATCACCCGGCCGCGGGTGGTCCCGGGCTTCCGGATCGAAGAAGCACAGGCCGACACCGGCTACGTGCCGGTGGAAGCCAATGCCTACTTCGAAACCCGCGACGAAGACGGCTCCCCCGCCTACGACCAAGCCGAACTGGCCGCGGCGCCCGAACATGCCCGCGTCCCCGGCGACAAGGTGATGGCGGCGGCACTGGGGGTGACGCTCGCGCCGGGCAAGATGGGCAGGGCCTGCCATCCGGCGCCGCTCAAGGAAGGCTCGCTGGTCCTGCCGCTCGACCGCGGCGGCGCCTCGCTGATGGCGACGAAGCCGCTGCAGCTGGCGCTCGGTCGCTTCTCCGAATCCTTCCCGGTGGCGCTGGGCGAACTGAGCCCCGGGACCTGGACGACGCTGCGAATCCCTCCCGACCTCTCGCCGCAGCCGTGGAAGCTGCAGCTGAGCGGCGAAGGGCAGGTCACCGTCTGCCTCGCGCCCGGCGCATGACCGCCAGGCGCGCCACCGAGGTCGCCCTGGGGCTGGCGATGGCCGCCTCGCTCGCCCTGATCCTCGCCGCCACCAACGGGCAGGGCTTCGCGATCGACGAACTCCCCTACTACGCCCACATCGCCGTCAAGGACGGCGTCGTCGTCCACTACGCGGGCTCCTTTGATCCCGCATACCTCCTGGCGCCGTTCAATGGCCACCTCCAGGTCGGCGGACGCTTCATCTACGAGGCGGTATTCGCCACGATCGGCGCCCATTACACCGCCTTCGTCCTCGTCAACGCGCTGGCGATCTGCATCAGCATCGGCGTTTTCTTCGTCTTCGCGCGTCGGCGCGTCGGCGACCTAGCGGCACTGGCACCCTGCCTGCTCCTCCTCTTCTTCGGCATCGCCCGCGAGCAGTTCCTCTGGCCCTTCGACCTGCACACCTCGGTCGCCCTGGCCGCCGGTCTGGGAGCTATCTGCAGCCTCGAGCGCGAATCACGTAAGGGGGGCGTCCTCGGCTGCGTCCTGCTCGTCCTCTCGGCCTCGATGATCGAGCTCGGGCTCGCCTTCGTGGTCGGCGCCGCGGTGCTGATCGCCTTCGAGCGGGATCGCTGGCGACGTGCCTGGATCGTCGTCGTGCCGGTCGTCCTCTACGCGATCTGGTGGCTCTGGGCGCGGCAGTTTCACCAGTCGGAAACGGAACTCTCGAACCTCGTCCATGTCCCGAAGACCGCCTTCGAATCGATCGCCGTCGTCCTCGGCTCGCTGACCGGCACCAACTCCGTCCTCGCCTCCTCCTTCGCGACCGAAGTGACGACGCTTGGCAAGGTCCTCGCGGTCCTCGCCCTGATCGCGCTGGCGGCGCGGATCTTCCGCGGAGGCCTGCCGCGCACGTTCTGGGTCTGGGTAGCCGTCGCCGTCGCCTACTGGACCCTGCTCGCAGTCGGCGACCGGGCGCCCCAGAGCACCCGCTACCTGCTGGTCAGCGCCGTGCTGGTGCTGCTGATCGCGGTCGAATGCTTCCCCCGCCCGCTCTCCAATCGCGTCGGCGCGCTCCTCGTTGTCCTCGCGCTGCTGCCGCTGCCGGCCAACGTCGGAGCGATGTTCAGCGACAAGGACCAGAACGTGCTCCGGACCGACATCCCCAAGAGCCGGGCCGAGTTCGCGATGCTGGAACTGGCGCGCGACCGGGTCGATCCCGCCGCGGTCATCTCCTCCAACCCCTGGGTGACCGAAGTCGGCGGCGGCCTCTTCCAGGCAATCCCGGCGGGGGCCTACCTCGACTCGGCAAGCGAGAACGGCTCGATCGCCTTCACCCTCCCGGAACTGCGCAAACAGCCCGAGGAAGTGCGGGTGATCGCCGATGCGACCCTCGCGGCCTCTTTCGGGCTGCAGCTGCGGCCCGCCTCTCCCCCGGCGGCCGGCGCCAAGTGCCGCACGACCCGCCCGGCGGGAGGAGTCGCCACCGTGCCCCTGCAGCCCGGGACGACCCGTCTGCGAGTGGCGGGATCGGGCGCGCCGTTGATCGGCCTGCGCCGGTTCGCCGGCTCCGGCCCTGGCGTCCCCCTCGCCCGCCTCCAGGCGAACAGCTGGGGCGGTCTCACGCTTCCCGCCGACGGCGCCGCCGAGCGGTGGCGGCTCGTCACCAAGGCTCCCGTGACTACCTGCGCGATATCTTCGAGCGCCGCCTGAACCAAGAAGGAGTCGATCCCCTGAACTACGAGCGCCTCTACTCATACCGCCATCGCAACGTCGACCAGGAGGCTCGGCGGGGCGTCTGGATGGAGATCGCGCCCCACGTCCACTCGCTGATGGGGTCACCGCGATCGGTGCTCGACCCGGCGGCGGGCTGGGGCGAGTTCATCGAGGCGATCGACGCCGCCGAGCGGGTCGCGGTCGACGAGGTCGACTACGAGCAGGTGGGAAGTGGTTCTGGGGTCCGCCGGATCACGTCCCGAATTCAGGACGCCGAGCTTCCGCTCGATCACTTCGAGGGGGTGTTCGTCTCCAACTTCCTCGAGCACCTGCCGAGCCAGGTCGAGATCTCCGAATTCCTGGAACGGATGCGACAGACGATGGCGCCCGGCGGGCGGATCGCGATCATGGGGCCCAACTACCGCTACTGCGCCCGGGAATACTGGGACTTCGCCGACCACATCGTCGCCCTCACCCACCGCGCAATCGAGGAGCATCTCTACACCGCCGGCTTTGAGCCCGAGCGCACGATCCCCCAGTTCCTCCCTTACTCGTTCCGCGGCAAACTGCCCCCCTCACGCCGCCTGACGAGGATGTACCTGCGGACCCCACTCGCCTGGCGGGCCCTGGGCAAGCAGTTCCTCGTGATCGGCCGAAAGTAGCCAGTAAATTTGCAGTGAATAGAGCAGCGCCGAGGCTAAGGAAGCGGGCAGACGTAGGCGGGGGCGGTGGCGACGGCGAACCATGGCTCCGGCGCCGCGTCCGTGGGGATCCGCACTTCGGCCCAGCCTTCCTTGCCCACCCGCACCAGCTCGTAGCTTGCGGCACCGGGGTCGGCAAAGCGGCGAAGGCCGATGGTGGCGAAGCCGGCACCGGGAGCGCCGACGAGCGCGCCCCCGGGGGGCAGGGCGACTTCCGCGGGCGCTGACTTGCTCTTCGGCCGCAACAGGCGACAGCCTTCCTTCTCCGGCGGCGGCGCTGCCTTCACCGGCTTCAGCCGCAGGGCCCCGATCAGGGAAAGGTCGGCGATCCGCCGCAGACTCGGGCTTTGTTCGCTCACTTCCTCCGGCGAGAAGCCGATCGGGCCGATTTCCGCGGCGGAACGAAGGTAGTCGCCCGCTTCCAGGGCGGTGAAGGTCGCGCCGCCGGCTTCCCCCACCAGGTGGTCTCTCCCCGGAGCGTAGCCGGGCCGCACGTGACCGCGGGCGAGGTCCAACATCGCGTACTCGACCCGGCCGTTCTTGCCGTCAACGAGCTGCGGCAGGCGCCCGTCATAGAGCTTCTGCACGTTCGCCGGAATCGCGATCGCGACCAGGCAGGCGGCGGCGGCCACGACCTTCCAGGAGATCGCGACCCCCCGCAGCGCCGAGACCATGACGAAGAAAACCAGGGTCGTGCCGGCGAAGATGTAGCGCGAGGAGTCGGCGGGGCGGGCGCCAAGGGCGATCAGCCCCCAGTAGCCGAGGGCGACGAGAGCGAAGGCCCACAGCTCCCCCGGGACCTTGCCGCGGCTGATGCGGTAGACGAGCGCGACCACCGCGATCCCCGCGACGACCGCACCCCAGGCGGTGATTTCGGTGAGCGGCTGTGGCACGCCCGGACCGGTCGGGTTGAGGCCAAAGACCGAGCCGGCGATCGCCGCCAGGGAGTCGGTCACCGTTTTCGGGAAGAGCCTGACGTTGGAGAGAGCGATCGAGGACTGGTCGAACTTGCGCGACCACAGCCACCAGATCGCGTAGAGCACCAGCGGCACCAGGAAGACCCAGACCCTTCGCCAGCGGTCGGGGCGCAGCAGGACGATGAGGGCGACCCCGAGCGCGAAGGCCAGCCCCAGCTCGATCATGCCGATCGAGAGCACAAGCAGGACACAGGCGCCGAGATCCCCGCGGCGGTCACTGCGTTCCAGCAGCAGCAACGCCCCCAGGCCGAAAGCGAGGGCGTAGATCGTGTGCATGTCGAAGGCCCAGAGGAAGGCCTCCCAGCCGTAACCGAGGAAGAGCAGGGATATGCACGGGACGAGCGCGGGTATCGGCCCGATCCGCCGCTTGGCGAAGACGAAGAAGAGGACGACGCAGGTCATGATCCCGGCGACGTTGAAGGCCTGGAAGACCCAGTAGTTGCCGCCGCCGGCGATCTTGAACAGCGCCTCGTAGATCAGTTTGCCGAAGACGGTCAGGTGGCCATTGGCGGGAGCCAGAAACCATTCGAGCCCGTGGGTGGGGACGTTGACCCCGTCCTTGGTGACGAAGTGGGCGTAGTAGAAGAGGTCATCGGAGGCGAAGCTGAGCCCGTAGCCGGCCAGCAGCAGCCAGGTCGCCGAGGTCGCGATCGCGGCGCCCAGCACGAGCCAGGCGATGCGGTTCTGCCCAGCCGGTGTCCTCATCGCCGCTGGAACCTCAGGCGCGGCACCCGCCACATCGCCTCGAGCACGATCGACCGGTCCATCTTCGAGCTGCCGACCTCGCGGTCGCGAAAGACGATCGGCACCTCGACGACGCGGAAGCCGGCCTCCAGAGCCCGGTAGGTCATCTCGATCTGGAAGGCGTAGCCGCGGGCGTCGACGGCGTCGAGATCGATCGCCTCCAGCACCTCGCGGCGGAAGCACTTGAAGCCGCCGGTCAGGTCCTTGACCTCGACCCCGAGGATGAAGCGGGCGTAGGCGCTGCCGCCGCGGCTGATCGCCCGCCGCAGCGGTCCCCAGTTGCGGACGCTGCCGCCCTCGACGTAGCGGGAGCCGATCACCAGATCGGCCCGCTTCGCCGCCTCCAGCAGGCGCGGCAGGTAGGCGGGGTCGTGGGAGAAGTCGGCGTCCATCTCGAGCACCAGCCCGGCACCTTCGGCCAGCGCCTCGCGAAAACCGGCGAGGTAGGCGGGCCCGAGGCCTTCCTTGCGCTCGCGGTGGAGGAACCGCACCCGCTCGTTTTCCTCTTCCAGGCGCTTGGCGATCTCCCCCGTCCCGTCGGGCGAGTTGTCGTCGACGATCAGGACCCGCGCCTCGGCCGGGAGCTTGGGAAGGACAGCCGCGACGAAGGGTTCGAGGTTCTCGGCCTCTTCGTAGGTCGGCAGGACGAGCCAGGCCGGGCCCGGCGATTCGGTGGTCACGGCGCTAGGGCCGGGCCCGCCCGCCGGTGATCTTCACGAAAGCGTGCCAGGAGGGCTTCGCCTTGAAGCGAGGCCCCTGGCGGAAGAAACCGACCGAGTCGCAGAAGTCGCAGAGATAGGAAGCGTCCTTCCAGGAGAACCAGACGACCTGCTTCAGGTTCAGCCGCCGCTGGTTTTCGATCAGGTAGCCATAGGCGCTCTTGAGCTGGCGAACCTGGCCGCGCACCCCCTGCTCGAAGGCGTCGTGCTGGAAGTTGTTCTGCGAGCCCCATCCCATCTCGGTCACGTAGAAGCTCGGGCGGTCGTGGTTCTCCTTGCTCACTTCGTGGAATTCCTCGACCATTTCTTCGAGTTCGCCGGTGTCGATCGCGTAGGGGTGGAGGGCGACGCCGTCGAATTTGCTCTTGATCCCGGGCTTGCGGTAGAGCTGTTCGAGGAAGGTGGCCGCCGGCATACCTTTCCTGCCGCGCGCGTTCGGTCGCGCGAAGAGGCCGCTGAGCAGGATCTTCGCCCCCGGCTGGACCGACTTGATCGCCTGCTGGCTGATCGTCAGCAGCTTCGCGTAGTCGTCGACCGAGACAGGGAAGGCGAAATAGAAGAAGTTGGCCTCGTTCCAGATCTGCCAGGTCCGCATCGGCTTCGGCGAGGTGATCGCCGGTTCGTAGTTGATCCCTTCGGTCCGGTGTTCGCGCCAGAACTGCCCGCCGGGGCCGTAGCGTTCGACCGCGGCCTTGACGAAGGCGGTCCAGGCGGCCCGCTGGCGGGCGTTGTGGACCGGCAGCTTCGTCATCTTCCCCAGCCAAGTCGGGGTCCCGGCGAGGAAGGGGAGGATTTCCAGCCCGCCGCGGCTGGCGACTTCGACCGTGGGATCGATCGTCGACCAGTCGTAGCCGCCGTTGCGGGTCGGCTGCACCGCTGCCCAGGGAATCGGCATCCGCAGGGTTTCGATCCCGCCGGCGCGCATGTAGCGGACGTCTTCGTCGGTGAGGGGCGTCTGCGGGGCCACCCCGAAGAAGCCGCGCGGCAACGGCGGCTTTGGCTTGGCGCTGCCGCAGGCGGTGAAGACGAGAAGCGAGAGGACGCTCGCCAGCACCAGGGCGGCGAGGATCCGCAGCTTCACGCGGTAACCGTCCAGCGGTCGAGGTTCTGCTCGTACATCTCCTGGAGGATGTCGTCGATCCCGTAGCGCAGCTCGAAGTCCGGGTAGTCGGCCTTGAACGGCGCCAGGTCGGAGATCCACCAGCGGTGATCGCCGATCCGCGGCTCCTCCCCCATCTCCCACTGCAGCTCGCGACCGGCGATCCGCTCGCAGGCGTCGATCGCCTCGAGCATCGAGCAGTTGCTGAAGCGACCGCCGCCGATGTTGTAGACGGCGGCCGGGCGGGGGGCTCTGCGGAAGGCGTCGAAGGCGGCGATCAGGTCGGCGCTGTGGATGTTGTCGCGGACCTGTTTGCCTTCGTAGCCGAAGACGGTGTAGGGCGTACCGGTGACGGTGCACTTCATCAGGTAGGCGAGGAAGCCGTGCAGCTTCGCGCCGGCGTGCTGGGGGCCGGTCAGGCAGCCGCCGCGGAAGGCGACGGTGGGCATCTCGAAGTAGCGGCCGTACTCCTGCACCAACAGGTCGGCCGCGGCCTTCGAGACCCCGAACAGCGAGTGGGTCGAGGAATCGATCGACATCGAGGTGTCGATGCCCTTGTAGTAGGGGTGGTCCTCGGGCAGCTCCAGCCGCTTCTCCAGGCTCTGCAGCGGCAGCCGGTTGGGGGTGTCGCCGTAGACCTTGTTCGTCGAGCAGTGGACGAAGGGGGCGTCGGGGCAGTGGGTGCGTGCGGCCTCCAGCAGGTTGAGGGTGCCGTTGGCGTTGACGCCGAAGTCGGTCTGCGGCTCGCTGGCGGCCCAGTCGTGCGAGGGCTGGGCGGCGGTGTGGACGACGAGCTCGATCTGGCCGGCGCGCTCGCGGAAGATGCGGTCGACGGTGTCGGCGTCGCGGATGTCGGCGTTCTCCCAACGGAACTCGGAGGGGTAGGCCTCGATCAGCCGCTGGGTCACGTGCGAGGTCGAGGATTCGGGGCCGAAGAAGCGGGCCCGCATGTCGTTCTCGATCCCGACCACGTCGAAGCCTTCGCGGACGAAGTGTTCGACGGCCTCAGAACCGATCAGGCCTCCTGCACCCGTGATGATCGCCACCGGCATACGCGTCTATTCCTTCCTCTCACTGGGGTTTGATTTCGAGGGCATCGGCTATCCGCGCCTCGTCGGCGGCAATCCACTGGTGGATGTCCGCCAACACCTGTTCGGCACTGCGTCGGGGTCGCCAATCGTCGAGACCGAAAAGCCTCGCGCAATCGGAAAGGTACACGGGCACGTCCCCGGAACGGGTCTCCTGCACCGGTGCGATCGCCACCTCGTTGCCGGTCAGCCGCTGGCATATCTCGGTCGTCTCCCGCAGCGAGAGGCTGCACTCGCGGCCGCCGCCGACGTTGACGACGCGCCCGTCCCAGTCTGCGCTGTTCATCAGCTGCCGCTCGACCAGGTCGACCAGGTCCTCGACGTGGAGGAGATCCCGCACTTGCTTGCCATGCCCCCCGAACCCGATGTAGCTGAGGGGGTTGCGGAAGTAGTGGGCAAGCATCCAGTGGGTGAAGACCCCCTGGTCGACCTTGCCCATCTGCCAGGGGCCGGCGATCACCCCGCAGCGGTCGACGGCGGCGGGGAGGCCGAAGGCCGCCCGGTACTCCTCGATCAGCAGCTCGGCGGCGAGCTTCGTCGTCCCGTAGAGGGTCCTCGCCCCTGCCAACGGGAACTCCTCGGAGACGCCCGCCGGCGAGACGCCGGGCACCGCCTGCTCGGCGGCGATCTCGAAGCGGGTCTCCCCCTCCTCGAGGTTCAGCTCCACCTGCGGCGCCACCGGGTAGACCCGGCTGGTCGAGAGGAAGAGGAGGAAGGCGCTGTCGCGCCGGGCCAGCTCGAGGCAGTTGTAAGCGCCGGTGAGGTTGGTTTCGAACAGGTAGGAGCTGTCTCCGTCGACCCCGCTCATCACCGAGGGCTCGGCCGAGCACTCGACCAGGGCCGTCAGCGGGGGCAGCACCGCCAGGTCGTCAGGCTCGCGGACGTCGCCGCGGACGAACTCGACCCCCGCCTCCTGCAGACGCGGCAGGTTCAGCGCCGAGCCCTTACGGTAGAGGTTGTCGAGCGCGATCACCTCCCAATCGGGGTGCCGGGTGGCGAGGGAGACCGCGAGGTTGGAGCCGACGAAGCCGGCGCCGCCGGTGATCAACAGGCGGTTCAAGGGCGGCGAAGTTATCACCTAGGATCGGCTCGCTTGGAGTTCGTGGCGACCCCTGACAACCCTGACCTGCGCGGCGGCGAAGCGCACGTCTGGCGGGCGAAGCTGGAAACGGTTCCCGCCGAGCTGACCCTGCGCAAGGTCCTGGCCGCCTACCTGGGCGAGGCGCCGGAGGAGATCGAGCTGACCGCGGGAGAGCACGGCAAGCCGCGGCTGGCCGAGGAGCCCGAGCGCCTCTCCTTCAACCTCAGCCACTCCGGCCGCCTGGCGCTGGTCGCGGTCGCCCGCGACCGCGAGGTCGGGGTCGACGTCGAGCGGGTGAAGTCCGAGCGCGACCTCCTCGCCCTGGCCGAGCGAGCGCTGGCGCCGGAGGAAGCGGCGGCGGTCCGCGAGGCCGCCGAACCGGAGCGGGCGCGGCTCTTCTACGAGCTCTGGACCCGGCACGAGGCGTGGCTCAAGTGCCTCGGCGTCGGCCTCGCGGCACGGCCCACCTGGCCGACCCCTGCGGTCGCCGTGCAGGCGCTGCCGATCGATCCCGGCTTCGCCGCCGCCCTGGCGGTGGCCGGCGAGGCGGTCCCGGTCCGCTGCTGGACGTTCGGCTAAAGGCTGGGCTACCTCTTCTTGGGGGGAGGGTTGTCGTTCCCGTCCTTCTTGGCCTGGCGACCCTGGGACAAGGGACCCTCGGTCGCGCGCAACTCTTGGTCGAGTCGCCTCACGTCCGCCATAGTCGTACCCGTGGGTAAGCGGTATCCGGCTGGCAATTTCAATGGTTCCATCCCGCTACCCTCCTCACAAGCTCATAGATCTCCAGATGGAGCCACGGAGGTCTTCCGATGTCTCCTTGTTGTCGCCGGATCATCAGCATCGCGTAGATCTCTGCGACCACCTCATGCGTGTATTCCCGGGGACGGTAACCCGCCTGCCGGACGAGTTTGGATAGACCTTCTGGCAGCAAAGAGACATAGCGCTCGCCAGCCGCGACGTCCTCATCCTCGGCGCGGTCGAGGGAGAGCGCGTGTCCCCACTCATGCCAGGCAACCCGCGATAGGTCATAGGTCAGAGTGGGACTGCTGGGTCCTCCAAAAGCCGGGTGGTTCTGGTTGATCAACATCACCCGCAGATCTGGAACCCAAAGCGCGAGAGCCTCGTTCGCTCGTGCGATCTCGTCTTTCGGCAGCGACCCGCGGCCAGCCGAGCGGAGCAGCTCGTCCGTGTAGGTGCCGAGTGGGCGTGCACAAATCCGCCATTGGTCGGCACGTATCTCTTTCAAGAGATCGCGATCCCGGCTAGGAAGTTCCTGCCAAGCCTCTCGCACGATCTTCTCTGCTTCGGTGCCCATAGGTCGGCCATTTTCCAGGTCGGACCGAAAGATCCGCTGCTGGACGTTCGGCTAACCGCGACCATTTGCCGGGTAGAGGGTTAGCTACCTTGAACACCTTGGTCCGGGCAGCGGGAAAGATCGTCGTCGTCGCCATGCTCCTCGCGGGGCTGTGGAGCGCGAGCGCGCAAGCGCTCTCCCTGCAGCAGGTCGGCAGCTTCGAAGAACCGATCTTCGTCACCTCCGCCCCCAACAACCCCGACCGGCTGTTCGTGGTCGAGCGTCAGGGTCGGATCGTCGAGGTCGAAAACGGGACGCGGACCGTGTTTGCAGACCTCAGCTCGGTGGTCGAAGAGGAAGAACACAGCGAGGGAGGGCTGCTCTCGATCGCGCTCGCCCCCGACTTCCAGACCAGCGGCCGGCTCTTCGTCTTCTACACCGGCAAGGAAGAAAGCCCGGCGGAGATCCACATCGCCGAACTGGTGGCGAGCAACGGCTCGGCACCGCTCTCGAGCCTGCGGAACCTGATGACGATCGCCCACCCCAGCCACAAGAACCACTACGGCGGCCAGCTCCAGTTCGGCCCGGAAGGGAACCTCTTCATCGGCACCGGAGACGGGGGCGGGGAAAACGACCAAGAGGAAAACGCCCAGGACCTCGGCAGCGAACTCGGCAAGATCCTCCGCATCGACCCCGATACCGACGGCGTCATCGTCTACAGCGTGCCGCCCGGCAACCCATTCCTCGGCACCCCCGGGGCCGCGATCAACGTCTGGGCCTACGGACTCCGCAACCCCTTTCGCTTCTCCTTCGACCGCCGGACCGGGGACCTGCTGATCGGCGACGTCGGTCAGGTCAAACGCGAGGAGGTCGACTATGCCCCCGCACCGGGCCTCGGCGGCGGCGCCAACTACGGCTGGAACTGCCGCGAGGGGTTCCTCAGCGGGACGGTGACCCCGGAGTCCGGTTGCGCCAGCGCCACCGAATTCACCGACCCGATCTTCGACTACGCGCACGAAGACCCCGGCGACGGCAGCGCCTACGGCTGCGCGATCATCGGCGGCTACGTCGTCCGCGGTCCCGGCTACGGCGACCTTTTCGGCCGCTATGTCTACGGCGACCTCTGCGTCGGCCAGCTGCGCTCCTTGGTCCCAGGCCTCCCGCTCGCCACCGGTGACCGCTCGGAGGGAATCTCGGTCGCCGACCTCAACTCCTTTGGCGAGGACTCCTGCGGGCGCGTCTACGCCGTCTCGGGAGACGGGCCCGTCTACCGCCTCGTCGGCCCGGGCGGCGACTCCTGCACCCCGCAGGCTCAGCCGCCGGCGCTGAAATCCTCCTTCGCCGGGGTCCGCGCCCTGCGCAGCAAGGTCAAGCGCAACAAGCGCGCCTTCATCACCGCCTTCGTCACCCCCTGCGCCGGCCGCCGCGGGCAGCCGGTCAGCCTCTGGCAGGGTCGGCGCAAGATCGGCAGCCGCCGGCTCGACCGCGTCTGCACGGTACGGTTCAGGCCGCGGGTCAGACACCGTGTCGCGTTTCGGGCCAAGGTCCCCTCGGACGGCACCTACGCCGAAGCGACCTCACGGCGACTGACGATCCGCATCCTGCGCCGGCACCGCCACTAGGCGCTGCCGCTAGGCGCCGTTAGTAGGTGCCGCCGAGCTTGCGGTGGTCCCAGGTCGCGGTCCGCAGCGGCCGGAACCGGATCGCCACCCGCTTCGGGGCCTGCGCTTCCAGCGCCGCCTTCGCATCGCCCTCGACTGAGGAGATCCCCTCCGCGTAGCGCAGGGTCAGCTCCTCGGCAAAGCCGATTACGGTCTCGAAGTCGCGGTGCAGCTCGGCCTCGGCCTCGATCATCGCCCCCCGCAGCTCGCCGTACTCGCGGCCGGTCTCGACCAGGACCGTCGCCCGCGGGTCGCGTTCGAGGTTGCGGACCTTCTGCGACTTCGCGTAGGTCCAGATCCAGACCTCGCCCTCGCGGGGCACGAACCAGAGCGGCATCGAGTGCGGCCAGCCCCGCGGGCCGAGGCTGGAGACGACGGCGATCCGCTCGGAATCCATCAGCTCCAGCAGCTCCGCCTCGCCGAGCTTGATCTGGTCGCGCCTGCTCACCGCCCGCACTCTATGACGTGTCTGAGAAAACCCCACATATTTGGGGGTGCAACTCAGACACCCCTCTGAGAGGATCGGGGGGTGAAGGTCGCGATCCTGATCTACGACGGGTTCACCGCCCTCGACGCGATCGGGCCCTACGAGGTCCTGCGCTCGGTGCCGGGATGGGAGGTCGAGTTCGTCGGCAAGACCCGCGGCGAGGTCCGGACCGACAGCGGCATCGTCGGGCTCAGCGCCGACCGCGGGATGGCCGAGGTGACGAGCGCCGGGATCGTCCTCGTCCCCGGCGGCCCCGGCAACCGCCTGCTGCTGGAGGACCGCGAGCTGCTCGCCTGGCTGCGCGAGGTCGACCGCACCACCACCTGGACGACCTCGGTCTGTACCGGCTCGCTCCTGCTCGGGGCCGCCGGCCTCCTGGAGCGGCGCCGCGCCACCTGCCACTGGGCCTACCTCGAGCAGCTGCGCGAGTACGGAGCCGATCCGGTCGGCGGCCGCTACGTCGAAGACGGCAAGGTGATCACCGCCGCCGGGGTCTCCGCCGGGATCGACATGGCGCTCTACCTGGTCGGCCGCGAGGTCGGCCCGGAGGTGGCGCAGGCGATCCAGCTCGGGATCGAGTACGACCCCGACCCGCCCTTCGACGCCGGCTCGCCGCAGAAGGCGCCGGACGCCATCGTCGAGATGGTCAGCGCGATCGAGCGCGCCGAGTGACCTGAACGAAGGCGTGCCAGGCCGGCTTCGGCCGGAAGCGATGGCCCTCGCGGAAGAGGCCGACCGAGTCGCAGAAGCTGCAGAGCAGCGGCGCGTCCTTCCAGCTGAACCAGTCGACCTGCTGCAGGTGGAGCCGGCGGCGGTTGCCCAGCAGGTAGCCGTAGGCGGCGCGCAGCTCCCCGGCCTGCCCGCGCAGGCCGACCTCGAAGGAGACCGGGCTTCGCGCCTGCGATCCCCAGCCCATCTCGGTCAGGTAGAGGCCGCCACGGCGATCGCCGTGGCGCAGCATCGTCCGCCGCACCCCCTCGACCAGCACCCGCAGCTCCCCCGCGTCGGCGGCGTAGGGATGGAGCGCGACCGCGTCGAAGTCCGCCTTCGCCCCCCGCATCCCGTAGAGGCGGTCGAGGAAGTCGGCCGCGTCCATCGCCGCCGGCGGTCCCTGCTTGGGGTTGCCGAAGAGGCCGCCGGTCACCACCGTGGCCCGCGGATCGGCGCGATGGATCGCCCGGTGGGAGATCCGCAGCAGCCTCGCGTAGCGGCTCGGCGAGGCGGGCCGGGTGAAGTAGAAGAAGTTCTCCTCGTTCCAGATCTGCCAGGCGTGGATCGGGACCCGCGGCAGCGGCTTCCTCGTCCCCGGCGCGTGCTCTTCCCAGAAGCTGCCCCGCGGCCCGTAGCGTTCGACCGCGGCGCGGGCGAATTCTTCCCAGCCCTGCCGCTGGCGGGCGCTGTCGATCGGCAGCCGGGTGTCGCGAGGGCTGATCCAGTTCGGCGGCGCGCAGAGGAACGGCAGCACTTCCAGCCCCCGTTCGGCGGCCGTTTCCACGGTCGCGTCGAAACCGCTCCAGTCGAAGTCGCCGTTCCGCCGCGGCTGCACCGACCCCCAGAACAGCGGCGCCCGGATCGTTTCCACTCCCCCGGCCCGCATCCGCGCCGTGTCCCTCGCCCCGACCACGGTCTGCGGCGCGATCCCGAAGAACCCCCGCGGCAGCGCCTGCGCGCTGGCGGGCAGGGGGAGGGCGATAGCCAGAAGCAGGATGAAGGTGAGAGTCGAGCGTCGCATCTTCAAACGAACACGACGAAGCCCGGGAAGTCGCGCCTCAGAGGGCCCCCGGCTGACTCAGCCACACGCTCTCGAAAACCAGCCCCGTGTGCTCCAAGATCAGGTCGTAGTCGCGGTCGTAATGCAGCACGCCTCCGTGGGCGCAAGCTGCGCAAGCGGCGATGACGAGGTCGTTCGGCGAGAGCCGGTGGTGGCCTAACTCCGCCAGCTCGCGCTGCGCCCGCTGGGCCGTGCGTTCGACTTCCCGATCTATCTGCAGATGGGGAAGCTGCTCAAGCCGATGCATCGTCACCCAGTGATCCCGAGCGGTCACCGCGGAATATCCAGCCTCCAGCAGGAAAGGGAGACAGGTCGCCAAGCGCCCGTCCTCGATCCAGTCTAGAACGACCTCCTGCCGATCCTCCGGAACGCTATCGGTGATAAGGCGCGACCAGGCGGAGTGGTCCAGCAGCAGCAAGCTACTCGTCGTAGTTGGCTTCGAGGCCGACGTACTTGACCTCTTCCGCCGCCTTGAGATCGATCTTCGGTCCATTGCCCGACCGAATCCATTCCGCGATCTCTTCCCGCGCCCGGCGCGCCGACTCGCTCTCAGCCCTGAGCTGCCGAATCTTGTCTTCGGCTCCACGGATGACTAAGTCGGGAAGATCGACCTTCTCTCCCCCCTGCAGGTCCCTCAATTCGTCCAGCACCGCTTTCACAGGCGCAGTTTCCGTGATCATGTGGCGCGGTCGAGTGGTCGGCACCGCCCGAGTGTAGCACCGTGCAACACTGCCGCCTTGGGCCTCAGCGTGCCGGGGCGAGCTCCAGCTCCGACCACGGGCTCTCGCCGCACATCGCCTGGGTCCGTCCCTGCAGCCAGTCGACCTGGAGGTCGTCGTAGTGGGGGCTGGCGGGGTGACCGGACTGGCCGGTGAAGGCCTGCCAGCGGGAGCGGTCGGGGTCGGTCGGGTCGGCGATCATCCGCCAGCTCGGCGCCCAGACGGCGTTGTAGGGGTCGTTGGGGTCGTAGGCGATCTGGCTCACGGTCTCCTGGGCGCCGCCGGCGCGGAGGCGGCGGTTTAGCAGGCGGTCGAATAGGGGGTTGGCGTCGCCGAGCGGGTGCGGGAACTTCAGCTCGTGGACGCGTCCCCAGCGCCAGCCCTCCGGGTCGGGGCCGAAGCGGTCGCCGAGGTCGTCCAGGGCTCCGGCGAGCGCCTCCAGCACCAGCTCGTCCCAGGGCCGGCCGATCAGCTCCTCGTCGGCTTCGGCCCATAGGTCCATCAGGTGCGAGTGCCAGCGCCAGGGGGAGGTGACGTGCGGGAGGAAGCCGTTGCCGGCGCGGTCGAGCCAGCGCTCGCAGAGGTCGCGGTCGCCGATCGCCGCCCGCGCCACCTCGCGCGCCAGCCGCAGCAGGAAGGCCTGGTAGATCGTGCCGGCGATCGAGTCCGGGCCAAGGCAGCCGTCCCAGCTGCGCAGCCGCTCGATCGCGCTGCGCTCGCGCTGCCCGCGCGGGTGCAGGCGGGAGAGCCGCGCCGCCGCCTCCAGCCCGGGGATCGAGAAGTTGTCGTTCTGGATCGCCTCGAAGCTCTCGAGGTCGTGCTTCTCGGTCTGCTCCAGCATCTCTTCGATTCGCTTGGCGCGGAAGCCGTCGAGCCAGTCGCTGGTGATGTGGTGCGGGTAGTCGTCGCCGACGATCCGGTTGTTGGCGGTGATCACGAAGCCGCTCTCGGGGTCGGTCACCTCCGGCAGCTCCTCGTAGGGGACGGTCCCCTCCCACTCGAACTCGCCCGTCCAGCCCGGCTTCGGCAGGTCGGGGCAGCCGCCGCGCCGGATCGGCAGTCGCCCGATCAGCTTGTAGCCGATCGAGCCGTGGCGGTCGGCCCAGACCATGTTCGAGGCGGGCGAGGTGTGTCCCTCGAGCTTCGCGACCAGCTCCGGGCCGGAGCCGATGTCGAGCAGCTCGAAGGCGGCTTCGAAGGCGGTCGATTCCGAGAGCGTCTGCCAGGCCAACGCCAGCGGCTCGCCGTCGTCGGCGCCGAGCGCCTCGTTGACGATCGGGCCGTGGTGGGTCGAGCGGACCTCGAGCACGACCGGCTCGGGGCGGCCCTTGACGGCGATCTCCTCGCGCCGGCGCTGCAGCGGCCGCCGCTCGCCTTCGAACAGGTACTCCTCGCCCTCGATCCGCTCGACGAAGAGGTCCTGGACGTCGGCCATGACGTTGGTGATCGTCCAGCAGACGTCGTTGTTCTGCCCCATGTAGACGCCGGGCATCCCCGGCAGCGAGGCGCCGCGGACGAAGCGCTCGCCGTGGCGGAGGCTGACCTCGTACCAGATGCCGGGCATGCTCGGGGAGAGGTGCGGGTCGCCGGCGATCAGCGGCGTCCCGGTCTTCGAGCGAGAACCGCTGACGGCCCAGTTGTTGGAGCCCGAGGCCTCGGCGGCGAGCCCGAGCGAGCGGCGCACGGCGTCGATCTGCTCGACCAGCGGCATCCCTTCGCCGCTGAACGGCAGCTGGTCGACGACCGGGTTGCCGGCGGGGTAGACGGGGTCGAGACGGGCCGCCAGCTCGGGCCCCAGCTCGCGCACGAGGTCGGCGCGCAGCAGCTCCCGCTCCCAGTTGGTCGAGAGTCCGAAGGCCAGCAGCTTGCCGAGGCCGAGGATGTCGACCGGGCGCCAGGGGGAAAAGCCGAGGCGGAGGATCTGCATCTCGAACGGCAGCGACCGAGCGTCGCGGGCGGCGGCGTTGACCCCGGCGCAGAAGCGCTCCAGCTTGGTCCGCAGCGCCGGATCCATCTCCTCCACCTCGCGTTCGGCGGTCCAGTAGATGCCCAACGTCCGCATCAGCCGGTCGACCGCGAGGCCCTCCTCCCCGGCCATCTCGCTGAGCCGGCCGCGGACGACGCGGCGGTAGAAGTCCATCTGCCAGAGCCGGTCCTGCCCGTGGCAGTAGCCCTGGGCGAAGAAGAGGTCCTGGCGCTCGGCCGCCTCGATGTGCGGAACCCCCCAGCGGTCGCGGCGCAGGCGCACCGTCCCGCGCAGCTCCGCAATCTCGATCCTGCCCTTCACCTGGGGCAGCGGGCGCCGGGCGAGGCGGTGCCAGACGACAGCGGCGGCGGCGGCGAAGAGACCGGTCGAGAGGGCGCCGCCGATCAGGGCGTACTTGCCCACGCTGTTATCGCGACGCCATCCCATGGCGAGTGTGTATCACGTTTGGCTGGCTGGCCAAACGCCTCGAAGCTACTTCGGCAGCAGGAGTTCGAACGGCCCCGTCTGGGCGACCGGTTCGAGGTCTTCGACGATGTAGCGGACCAGCGGGGTTTCCGGCCGGGGGCGGGAGCCAAGCCAGGCGCCGGCGACCGATTCGTTGCGAACTGCGCACGGGCGCTTGGCCGACCGCATCTGACGCAGGATCCGGTTCTGTTCGTCTTCGTCGAGGGCGAGCATCCAGGCGCTCGGCGGCGAGGGCTGGGGCGGATCGATTCCCGACCACAGGTAGAGGCTGTCGACGTTGGCGTAGCCGATGAACTCGGTGCAGCGGTGCTGCTGCAGAAGGGCGACGATCTGTTCGTAGGATTCCGCTTCGGGAGCCGGCAGGCGCATGCTCTCGGCGCCCGGGAAGGGCAGGCCGCGATTTTCGTGGTACTCGATCTCCTTGTCCACCCCGTAGAGGACGACGCCGTCGGTGGCGAACTTGGCGCCGAGAGCGACGATCAGCACGGCGGCGACGATCCCGACCCGCTCCAGCGAGGCTCGACCGCAGGCCTCCCCCCAGGTCCGCAGGCAGGCGTAGGCGTCGCCGAGGCAGATGCCGCCGAGGACGACGAAGGTGATCGCGGCGATCCGCATCTGACTGCCGGCGACGGGATAGACCTGCAGGACCTCGGCGACGGCGAGCGCAGGCAGCAGCAGTCGCACGAACCGCTTCTGCGAGGACTCGACGGAACCGGCCGGCGGGATCACGGCGATCCACGCGAGGACCGCCGCGAGGGCGTCCGGGTTGCCGGGGGCCGGACCCAGCGCCAGCGGCGCCGACTGGCTGATCGTGAACCAGATCACCAGCCCGCCGATCCCGCGCAGCAGGCCGGACCAGAGGGCCGCCTCGGGGCCGGCGCCGTGACCGCCGGCGCGGAGCCATGCGATCAACGCCGCGCCGGCGACCGCGGCGATGCCCCAGTCGATCGCGGCGGCTGCGGACCCGAGCGGCACCGGGTTGACGTCGCGGACCTTGAGCGCCTGGGTGATCATCCCGTCGTAGACGTCCGCCGGGGTCGACCCGGTGAGGAAGATGACGCCGAGGATCGCGGCGGCGGTGACCACGAACGCGATCGCGGCGGCGAGGAGCCAACGCAGAGGACTGCCGTCGTCTTCCTCCCGCGGCTCCAGCCACAGCGTCCTGGCCGCGACCGCGACCGCGACCGCCGCCAAGGTCTCGAGCAGGGCGAGGTTGCGGACCAGTTCGTTGCCGAGATCCCTCTCGGTCGCGACCCAGGGGAGGGCGAGGAAGGCCAGGACCAGCGGCCACCGCAGCCAGCGGCGGCGGTAGAGCGGCTCGATCGCGAGCGCCGCGGCGAAGGCGACCGCGGCCACCGCGTAGATGCCGATGTTCACCTTGGTGAGAACGAGGCAGGCCAGCAGAGCACCCGCGATCGACCCGGCCAGCGTCAACCGGCTGGTTCCAGTGTCGGCGACCAGGAAGGTGAACAGCGAAAGCAGCAGCACGGCGAGAACCTGCGCGTGCATGGGCTCCTGGGAGAGGATGAACACGACGGTGAAAGCGACCAGCATCGCCGTGACGCCGAGGGCCAACTGGCGGGTCAGCCGCTGCACCGCGAGGCCCAGGAGCAGGCTCGAGCCGACCCAGATGAGCAGCGCGATCGTGCGGCTTGCCTCGGTGGTCACTTCCCACCCGAAGCCCGCGAAGAGGCCGCCGAAGAGCTCGAAGTAGAAGGGGCCGAAGGGGGTGTAGACGTCGCGGTAGAGCGTTTCTCCGCCGGCGAACGACTTCAGGGCGAGAAGCACCGTTCCCTCGTCGTCGTAGGAGGCGAACTGCGAGAAAAGCGCGTAGTAGGCGGCGAGCGTGGCCGCAATCGTGACCACCGCATAGATCGCGATCGCCCCCTCGGGTCGGCGGAAGAAGGCGCTCAGACGTTCCACGGCGCGGGCACTATATGGGGTGCCGCGGCCAGTGATCGAAACTTTTCCACAGGCTCCGGTTTTCCCTGGCATGAAGAAGATCTCGTTCGCCCTCGTCCTGGTCCTCGCCCTCCTCCTCACGGCCTCGGCTACCGCCGCAGCCGCGGGTCCGGGCAGCCTCGACCCGAGCTTCGGGCACGGAGGAAGAATCGTCCGGGCCACGGACCTCGGCGGCCGGCCGTGGAGCACCGTGCGGACCCAGACCGCGACCCTGCCCGACGGCCGCATCGTGCTGCTGGCGGGGAACTCCCTCTACGGCTTCCTCGCAAACGGGGCGATCGTCAGGGCTTTTGGCGCCGGCGAAGGACCGGTGCCGACGCCTCCCGGCTACCAGCTCGAAGCGACCGGCATCGCCGCCGACGCAACCGGGCGGGTGGTCGTGGTCGGAACCCTGCGCGCCCCCGATGGCGCCGAACGCGCCCTGGTCGTCCGCTACACCCCCGCCGGCGATCTCGATCCCACCTTCGCCGACCACGGCGTGCTCGTCACCGACTTCGGCCTGCCGCCCCGCCGGGACCCCGAAGGCTCCCCTTCCCTCACCCAGGTTCAGGTGGCCGGGGTGGCGGTCGACTCGCAGGACCGGGTGGTGCTGACCGGCACCCGCACGCGGATGGTCGGGCCCTGCCGCGCCAGCTCCAACCTCGTCTATGCGGACGCCTTCGCCGCTCGCCTCGACGCGGCCGGGGGGCTCGACCAGAGCTTCGGCGACGGAGGAATCGCGCGCATGTTCGACATCGCCCGCATCGGGAGCCCTGTGCTCGACTCCGAGGACGGCCTCTACGTCACCACCCCCTACGGCGGCCGCGGCCCCTGCACCGAACCGCGCTACGACCGCCTCGTCGGTCACCTCGGCGCCAGCGGTCAGCCCGACACCGGCTTCGGCGAAGGCGGCTGGATCTCGCTCCCCTTCCCCCACCGTACGGTTGCGGTCACCAGCGCCCTCGGCCCGGACGACAGCCTGATCCTGGTCGAGAGCCGCTGGGCGAAGAAGCCCGCGCGCCGGGTGGTCAAGGTGAGGCGGCTGCTGGCGGACGGAGCCCTCGACGATCGCTTCGGCCGCAATGGCGTCGCCACCCTCAGCGCCCCGAGCCGCACCCTCGAAGCCGCCGCGGCCACCGTCGACTCCGCCGGAAGTATCCTCGTCACCGGTACCGCCGCCAACCTGCGCAAGCCGAAACAGCGGCGCTTCTTCCTCGGTCGCCTGACCGCGTCCGGGCGTCCCGACCGCAGCTTCGGCCGGGGCGGGCTGACGGTTACCGGCTGGGGCAAGGGCGCCGAAGCGGTCGGCAGCAGCGTGCTCCTGCAACCAGGCCGCGCCGTCGTTGCCGGCACCGCCAGCAGCAAGATCTTCAGCAACGGCAGCGGGCTCGTCCTCGCCGGCTACCGGCTGGACCGCTAGCTAAGGCTCCAGACCCTCCGGCAGCCGCCCCTCCCCCTCGAGCTTTTCGAGGTGGGACTCCATCGCCATCGCCGCCATCGGCAGCAGCTCCATCGGGATGTCGTCCCAGACGGTCGCGAGGAGGTTGGCGCGGGAGCGCTCACCCGCCTCGAGCGCTGCGAGCAAGCGACGCTCGCGCATCAGCCGGTGCTCGACATACTCGGCCAGCTTCGCCTCCGGGTCGGTGACCCAGGGGCCGTGGCCGGGGGCGATCAGCTCGATCTCCTGCTCCTGAAGGAGGGCGAGCGAGTCCATGAAGGCGGCGAGCGAGTTGCCCCCCGGCGGCACGATCGTCGAGCCGAGGCCGAGGACGAGGTCGCCGCTGAAGCAGACGCCGGTTGCGGTCAGGAAGCAGACGTGGTCCTCGGCGTGGCCGGGGGTGGCGAGGGCGCGGAGGTCGAAGTGCTCCTCACCGCCCGCCGGCAGCACCACCTCGGCCTCGAGCTGCTCGGCGCCGGCCGTGTGGTCGCCGTGGGAGTGGGTGAGGAGGACGAGGCCGATGCCGCCGCGCTCGGCCGCCGCGG
>Ga0207661_10000137_pt1 | contig 46397 bp, 60 predicted proteins | sample KBSC713LmetaG_FD_184337 | JGI IMG/M metagenome (GOLD analysis project Ga0207661, IMG submission 184337) | Corn rhizosphere microbial communities from Kellogg Biological Station, Michigan, USA - KBS C7.1-3L metaG (SPAdes) (version 2) | ecosystem: Host-associated > Plants > Roots > Rhizosphere ...
GCACGCACTTAGACATTCCTTCGCAACGCATTTGCTCGAGGGGGGCGCCGACCTGCGTACGATTCAGGAGTTGCTAGGCCACGCGTCGATCTCGACCACCCAGATCTACACCCGGGTCGACGCGGCGAGGCTGCGCGACACCTACGCCGCAAGTCACCCACGCGCATGAGACAAATCCCCGCAAACGAACGTAGGATGCCCTAGTGGAAACGGGAGTGAAAGAGGTCGAGCTCCGCGATCTGTGGCGTCGCTACAAGGACGACGGGGACGAGGGCGCCCGCGAGCGGCTCGTCGTCGCTTACTCGCCGATGGTCAAGTTCGTCGCCGGCCGCCTCGGCGCCGGCCTGCCCTCCCACGTCGAAGACGCCGACCTGATCTCATACGGCCTCGTCGGCCTGATCGGGGCGATCGAGCGCTTCGAGCCGGAGCGCGGGATCAAATTCGAGACCTTCGCGATGACCCGGATCCGCGGCGCGATCATCGACGAACTGCGCTCGCTCGACTGGGTGCCGCGTTCGGTCCGCTCGCGGGCCCGCGAAATCGAGAGCGCGCAGGCGAAGCTGGAGCACGAGCTGCAGCGAGCACCGACCGAGGCCGAGCTCGCCTCGAAGCTGAACCTGACCGAGGAAGAATTGCAGAGCGCACTGCTGGAGATCGCCAACTCCTCCGTCTACGCGCTGGACGAGCTCTGGACCGTCTCCGACTCCTCCGGCGACCAGGTCTCGCTGCTGGACACGATCGCCGACGACAGCGCCGCCGACCCGCAGGAGGCGCTCGCCTCGACCGAGGTCAAGGACCTGCTGACCGAGGCGATCGGCGGCCTGCCCGAGCGCGAGCAGCTGGTCGTCGCCCTCTACTACTACGAGAACCTCACCTTGCGAGAGATCGGCGAGGTCCTCGGGGTCACCGAGTCGCGGGTCTCGCAGCTTCACACCAAGGCCGTGATGCGGCTGAAATCCTCCCTCCAGCAAGGTTGATGGGAGACGGCTGCTCGATCTGCGGCCGGACGATTCTCGCCGGCGAGCGCGTCCACGGCTTCCTCGACGGCCGCGAGGAGAAGACTGTCTGCGAGCTCTGCCTCGCCCGCGCCGAGCGGCTCGGCTGGCAGCCCGGGAACGAGCCCGCGCCGGAGCCGGAGGGGCACGGACACGAAGGGCGCCTGCGCTGGCTGCTGCGCCGACGCGACCGGCGGCCAGGGGCGCCGGCACCCGCGTCGACCCCAGCTGCTCCAGCGCCCCCACGCCGTCGACCGCTGCCGCCGCCTGTCGACGAGCTCGGCTTCACCCCCTTCGAACGCGCCGTCGCCCGCTTCAACTCCAGCGAGGCCGGGCGCACCGTCACCGGCCTCACCCGCACCCTCGGGGTGCCGCGGGCCTCGGTCGGGGCCTCCGCCGGCGCCCCCGACGAGGTCCGGATCACGGTCGCCTGGGACCTCTCCTGGTACCAGTGGAGCGTCGACATCGCCGACGAGCTGAGCCCGGTCGCGGAGCTCGGCAAGGGCGGCGAGGTCGATCAGCTCGACGCGGCGGCCAAGCAGTGGAACGCCCGCGTCGAGCCGGACGGCAAGCTGCGCCTCGCCGGCGAGCGGGCGCCGAGCCGGTGAGCCGGCTGACGGTCAACGTCGACGGCGGCGCCCGCGGCAATCCGGGCCCGGCGGCGATCGGCGTCGTCCTCCGCGCCGACGGCGAGGTGCTGGAGGAAGTGGGGGAGACGATCGGCGAGGCGACCAACAACGTCGCCGAGTACCGGGCGCTGCTGCGCGGGATCGAGCTCGCCGCCGCCCGCGGGGCCAGCGAGCTGGAGCTGATCGGCGACTCGGAGCTGGTTGTGCGGCAGGTCGAAGGTCGCTACAAAGTCAAGAACGCCGGGATGAAGGAGCTGCACGAAGAGGTGAAGCGGGCGCTGCGGGAGTTCGACTCCTGGTCGATCCGCCACGTGCGGCGGGCCGAGAACGCCGACGCCGACCGCCTCGTCAACCAGGCCCTGGACGGAGCCCTCGATGGCTGAGCCGATCGATCCCGGCGTCGACATCGGCCACGTCCACCTCAAGGTCGCCGACGTCGACCGGGCGCTGGAGTTCTACTGCGGCATCCTCGGCTTCGAGCTGATGCAGCGATGGGGCGCCGATGCCGCCTTCATCTCCGCCGGCGGCTACCACCACCACATCGGCCTCAACTCCTGGAGCTCCAAAGGCGGCTCGCCACCGCCCCCGGGCAGCACCGGCCTCTTCCACACGGCGATCCGCTACCCGACCCGTCGCACCCTCGCCGACGCCCTGCGCCGCGTCAGCGAGGCCGGCTGGCCGCTCGAAGGCGCCTCCGACCACGGCGTCAGCGAGGCTCTCTACCTCGCCGACCCCGACCGCAACGGCGTCGAGCTCTACTGGGACCGCCCCCGCGAGCAGTGGCCGATGGCGGCCGACGGCAAGGGCGTCGAGATGGGCACCGCTCCACTGGACCTCGACGACCTGATCTCGGAGCTGCGCAGCTAACTCCGTCTCGAAGAGGCCGGCGCGACGCGGGGAGGAACTATTGGGCAACCGTGGCCAGGGAAACGACGGTGCCGTTAGATGGATTTCATTCCTCCCGCGTCGCGCCGGTGGGGGAATGGATCGTTGTGGGTGCCGGCAGGATACCCAATAATCGGTAGGGAAAACCAACTTTCCGCCAGGAGCACGCGAATTCTTGGCGGACTGCGAGCTCAGCCGGGAGTGTCGATCCAGCGGGTGATCACACCGTCCCGAACCTCGTGATAGGCCGGTGCCGCTGGAGGCGGGTCGGTCCGCAGAAGCTCGATTACCTGTTGGGGGCCGTGCAAGTGCTCCTCGACCGCAGTGGTCCAGTGGACATCTGTTGCCAGCAGGCGCTCTAGGCGCTCCCAATCCCGCCGCTCGATGGTCGAGAGCACGTTGCCACCCGCTGGAACCTGCTCCGCCACGAGCGGGATCGTAATCGAGGCCCTGCTGAACGAGTCCTAGTTCTTGACGACGTAGACGCGACTGCCGTCAGGGGTGACCGCGAGGGCGATCGGGAAGGGGCCGACCGCGATCGCTTTGCTCGCCGGCTTGCCGGTGGCCGTGTTGATCACCGAGACCAGCCCCGTTCCCAGGCTGGTCACGTAGGCGCGGTCGCCGTTAGGGGTGAGCGCGATCGCGGTTGGTCTATTACCGACCGCGATCATCTTTGCCGCGGGTTTGTTGCTGGCGGTGTTGATCACCGAGAGGCTGTCGTCGCGCGCATTGACGACATACACGCGCCGGCCGTTCGGGGAGGCCGCGATCGCGGAAGGCGTGTCGCCCGTCCTGATCGTCTTCACGACCTTGCTCGTCGCGGTGTCGATCACGGAGACGGTGTTGCCGACGAAGTTGGTGACGTAGGCGCGACTGCCGTCGGGGCTGGTCGCGACCGCGATCGGCCCGCGGCCGACCTTGATCGTTGCGACCGCGAGGCTGCCGGTGTCGATGACCGAGACGGCATTGCTGCCGAAGTCGGCGACGTAGGCGCGGCTGCCGTCAGGAGCGACCGCGATCTGTTCGGGGTCGCGCCCTACCTCGATCGCCTTGACCGCCAGTTTGTTCGTCGCGGTGTCAATCACCGAGACGCTCCCGTTTCCAGTCAGGCGCGCGTTGACCACATACGCCCGGCTGCCGTCGGGGCTGAAGGCAATCGCGCTTGGAAAGGGCCCGGTCTTGATCGCCTTGGTGGTGATCCGGTTCGTCGCGGTGTCGATCACGGAGACGGCGCTCCGGACCTGGGAGGCAGCAGCCTCTCTTCGAGTACCTGCATCGGCAGCGACCGCAGTCGCCGTCAGCCCGACGAGCAGGAGGGCCGCGAAAGTGCACCTGAGGCGGTTTCGTCGACTCACGGCGGCAAACGCTACTGAGCCCAGCTAGACGACGGAATGGCACGGGTTCGGGGCTGGCTGCCCTCCGCCGCGGGCGGCCGTATTGTGGCGCGCCCTTGTACGACGATTCTCAGCACTCGACCGGCAGCCGGGGGCCGGCTCGATCGCTTCCGGGCTGGCCCGGTTCCCGTCCCCTGCGCTCCTGGCAGGAAGAGGCGACGGAGGCGGTGCGGGGGCACTCGGGCACGAGCTTCCTGGCCTCGGCGACGCCGGCGGCGGGGAAGACCACCTTCGGGCTGCACATCGCCCACCGGATGCTGAGCGCCGGGTTCGTCTCCCGCGTCGTCGTCGCCGGGCCGACCACCCACATCTGCCGCCAGTGGGCGGCCGACGGGGGGCGCTACGGGATCGACCTGGAGCCGAACCGGCCCAACTCGGACGGGCCGGAGTCGGCTGACTTCCACGGCGTCGCTGTCACCTACCAGACGATCGCGGCCGGGCCGGGAACCCACCGGCAGGCCGCCGCCCGCCGTTCGACCCTGCTGATCGCCGACGAGCCCCACCACATGGGTGACCAGGCCGCCTGGGGCGTGCGCACCCGCGAGGCCTTCGACGGCGCCCGCTTCCGGCTGCTCCTCTCCGGCACGCCCTTTCGCTCCGACAACTCGGCGATCCCCTGGGTCACTTACGACGATGACGGCATCAGCCGGGCCGACTACGTCTACGGCTATCCGCAGGCGCTCGTCGACCGCGTTTGCCGGCCGATCACCTTCCTGCCCTACGACGGCGAGATGGAGTGGCTTTCGGACGGGCGGCTGCGCAGTGCCGACTTCGACCTCGTGCTGCCGGCGGCGGAGGCGGCGCGGCGGCTGCGGACGGCGCTGAACCCGGAAGGCGAGTGGATGGGGGAGGTGCTGCGCGACGGCGACGCCCGGCTGAGCGAGGTGCGCGCCGACGGGCACCATGACGCGGGCGGCCTCGTCATCGCCTCCGACCAGGACCACGCGCGGGCGATCGCAGGGCGGCTCGCGGCGATCTCGGGGGAGAAGCCCGAGCTGGTGATGAGCGACGAGCCCGACGCCAGTCGCCGCATCGCCCAGTTCGCCTCCTCCGACCGCCGCTGGCTCGTCTCGGTGCTGATGGTTTCCGAGGGCGTCGACATCCCCCGCCTGCGGGTCGGGGTCTACGCGACGGCGGCCCGGACCGAGCTCTTCTTCCGCCAGGTGGTCGGCCGCTTCATCCGCGCCACGCCGGGGCCGCGCCGCCAGATGAGCTACCTGCTGATGCCGGCCGATTCGCGGCTGAAGGCCCTCGCGCACGAGATCGAGCTGGAGCGCCGGCACGCGTTGGACCTCTCACCGACCGGGGAGGAGGAAGAGGTCGCCGAGCTGGACGAGCCGGATCCGGAGCGAGGCGATCCCGGCGCCGGCTTCGCCGCCCTCAGCTCCGGCGGCGCCGAGCTGGACGAGGCGATCATGAGCGAAACCGCCCTGCAGCTCTTCCCGACCGACGATCCCAAGCCGAAGAAGGCGGTCGCCCTCGCAAAGGCCGAGCCCGCGCCGAAGGAGCCCGAGCGGGAGTCCGCCTACGCGACCCGCGAGCGGCTACGCGCCGAGCGCAGCCGCCTGGTCGCCCAGGTCTCCCGCCGCACCCGCAAGTCCCATAAGGAGATCCAGGCCCGGATCAATCGCGCAACCCGGGCCGGCTCGGTCTCCAGAGCGACCATCGGCCAGCTCGAGCGCGGCAACGAGATGCTGCGCCGCGAGTTGTGGCGTTAGGAGCTCGCCGAGCATGAGTTCCCAAGCAGTAGGCCTGGCAGATGATTGAGTCCTGGGGTGGACATCCTCCTGCTGGCCCTTTCCGCCGCCTTGAATCCAACGTTGCTTGCCGCAACCACGGTGATGCTGTTGTTGCCAAAACCGCGGAACTTGATGCTCGGCTATCTGCTCGGGGCGATGATGACCAGCGTCTCCCTGGGGTTGGTGATCGTCTTCGAGTTGCAGGGTTCGGGTGCTGTCGAAGTCACCAAAGACACGATAGGCCCGACCGGCGACATCGTCCTTGGGGGGATCTTTCTGATCGTCGCGCAAGCTCTCCGTGCCGAACGCGACGCGATCCTCAGGGAACGCCGGGAACGGCGCAAGCTCGCAAAGGGAAAGGCGGAGGGAGAGAAGAGCCCGCCTCGTTGGCAGCGGATCCTGAGCCGCGGCACCCCCCGCATAACCTTTGCCATCGGGGCGCTTCTGACCCTTCCGGGTGCTTCCTACCTGGTCGCCCTTACCCGCTTGGCGAAAGACGATCTCACTGCTGCGGAGACCGTCCTCGTGCTGATCGGCTTCAACCTGATCATGCTGATTCTGCTCGAGCTGCCCCTCCTCTCCTATTGGTTAGACCCAGACGCGACGCCGGGGCGGGTGGAGCGCCTCAAGGCATGGTTGCGCCGGGACGGTCGGCGTATCGCGATCCGGATCGCGACCTTCGCCGGGGTGCTGCTGATCGTGCGGGGCGGGATAACGCTGATCGCCTGAGCCCCCCGGAGGTTTGCCCTGCCCCCAACGGTCAAGGGCGACGGAAAATCGAGTGCGTGCCGATGCGACGCCAAATGATGTGGGGCCGTCCGGACTGGACTTCATCGCCGTATTGGAAGGTCGCACGCCCGTCGTAGGCCCAGGTCATCTCCCAGACTCCTGGATGTCCCTGCACGCGCTTCACGCGGAGGCGGGGATGAAAACCCTGTTTGTCTTCCGCGAGATTGGCGATGAATTGAGCTACCGCATCGCGGAATTCGCGCTGCTGCTTAGGGCTCAGTTGATCCCAGTCGCGCCAGAACGACGCGAGGACTTCACGAGTCGGCATCGAGCGGCTTCGTGCGCTCGTCTAGCTCCACTAGAAAATCCTCGTCGCTGTCGAAGCGAGTCACTCGACCGGCGGCGAGGTCCTTGTCGGCTTCCCGCTCGCGCTGCTGCCATTCACGCGTCCAGAACCAAGCCTGCTCGGGATCGATGCGCCCGTCAGTGATCTCCTCCAGCAGGATTGCGGCACCATCGACTGCCTTTTCAGGCAGCCGATCTACAAGCTGATGAAGCTCCGCCTTGGTCATCAGGAGGAGCGGCTGAAGGGATTCCTTGGGTGCGAAACTTGGCTGATGGAGCCATCCTAGCGCTTCCCTGCTCCGTGGTTGCGTCCGGCTCCAACCCTTGTACAGCAGCACCAGCGAGACGAGCCGCGGCTATACCAACGAACTCTTGCATGAACTCACCAATCCGCTCTGCAGTGGAGTGATAGTCGCCCGGAGCGTTCCAGGCGTCGTAAGAGCAGAGACGATCCATTGCTCCGTGAGCGACTTCCGAAGGAGTCGGGATGTCAGCCACTGGCAGCCTCCGCTTCCTGATCGACCGCCCGTAGCTGCCGCACGTTCTTGCCAAATGCCAGTTTGAGCCGCTGCCCCGCGACCCGGTTGGCCGGGTGGCTGTAGGTCTCGCGGAAGAGCTTGCCTCCGTCGGTGTGCCCCATCATCTCGGCGCCCACCCAGTCTTCGACCCCCAGTTCGGCCATCTGCGTAGCGCCGAAGTGCCGCAGCTCGTAGAAGTCCATGTGGGGGTATTTCGGGTTTCGCGCCGCCCGCAGCTCATCTCGCCGCTCAACCGAGAGCCTAGCTTCGAAGGCCGCCCGGACCGGCTTCCAGTAGCTCCAAAGGGCCGGCTGGGTGATCCGCTGGCCCTCCTTGCCGTAGAAGAGGATCTCGCCGCCCGTCACTTCGCAAATCGGAGGTGGAACCCGGCGCGGGAGGTGACGGACGGCTTGGGATGCCCGGGGCGGCAAGTAGGGGAGACGGCGGGGCTTTCCGTTCTTGGGAGCCTGGATCCGCCGCTTGTGTAACTGGCGCTTGATGTCGGCGAACTCGCCCTTGAGGTTCACGTCCGGACGATCGAGGCCGAAGATCTCCCCCGGTCGGGTGGTCGTGGCGGCCGCGAAGTCGATGATTGCCGCGAAGACAGGGGCGAACTCCCTGGAGTGCTCTTCGTAGGTGATCTCGATCAGCAGGTCCAACTCTTCTTCGGTGATCGCGACGATGTCCTTGCGGCCGCGACCCTTGGAGATGCCGAGCGCTGAGAACGGCACCTCTCCGGTGATCAGTCCCTCAAGACGGGCGTTGCCGAACATGGCGCGAAGGGGGCCGATGTCAGCGGGGTACTTCCGCCCGTAGGCCAGTGCCTCGGGGACGGTGTACTCGTGGATCTTGCGCTTGTCGTCAGGGTCGACCCGTTCGGCGAAGCGACGGGCCACTCCTTCATAGCCTTCGTTGGTCGATTCCTTCTCGCGGGGATAGTCGGCGATGACCCTGCAGAAGAAGGAGTTGATCGTCTCCTGGCGGGGCGGGCGCCTTTGGAACTCGGCGACCTTCGCTTCGGCCGCTTCGCTCGCTTCCTGCTTGGTGTCGTGGGTCCCCGCCCACTTGTGACCGACGCCGGGGATGTACGGCCTGGCCTGCCAACGATCCCCCCGCTTCTTCACCCCCAACCGCGTAGCCGGTTTCGGCATCAGGCAGCTCCTCTCCGGTGGTGGCTCTCCAGCCACGCAAGACATTTGTCGAGAGGGAACATACGACGGTTGCCGTCCATGTGGGAGGGCATCCCTTCGCCGACGCGTTGCTCGACCCAGCGAGTAGAGCGGCGAACCTTTGGGTGGCCGGCGAACTGCTTCTTGCTCAGGGGCGTGGATGCGGAGGGGGGGAAGAAGCCCTCGATGACCTCCCCCATCAGCTCATGCACCCCCCGCAGGAAGCTTCCGCGAGAACGGTGACGCAAAAAATGATTGCCACGGCGACGATCACGGCGAGCGCCAGGATGAAGAGCTGTCGAGGACTGAGATCGTTCACGCCGCCACTCGCTCTACGGCCTTGATCGACTTGACCAAGGAGAGGTTGACGGGATGCGAGAACGGTTCGTCCTTGATGAAGGCCGTCCGGAAGCCCGCGACCTTTTCCAGCTCCCCTTCGTAGATCCGCCCGTCCGTCCGCTCCAATCGCACCGTCTCCCCGACGAGGGACTCGGCGATGGTCTCGATGCCCGACTCGTAGGAGCTCGCATCAGCTTTGCTGAGGGCTTGGACGAGCCGCTGGTGACCGCGCTGGGCAGCGTCGCATTCGGCAGCTGACAAGCCGCCCTTGCCGTCTAGACGCTTGGCGAGCGCCATCGCCTCGAGGAGGGGGAGGTCGAGTCGGATCTTGCTCACCGCCGGTGCTCCTGTTCGATTTCGTCCAGCCCCTCTCGTAGCTTGGCGATGTCCAGCTCGGTGTCGAAGAGGGAGGAAGACTTCAGCCGGACCTTGCCCTCGTCCGCGCCCGGGCGAAGCTCGATGTGCGTCTCGGTACCCGCAGTCGTCTCGCCCGATACAGCGATCCATGATTCGGTGCGGCGTTCAATCACTGGATCACGCATCGGCAATCTCCTCCTCGGTTTTCTTGCGCTTGGCGAACTTCGTGGACTGCTTGACCCGGATGTGGTCGGTGACCTCGAACGGGGCGCCGACCTCGGAAGTGCGGGTGAGGCCGACGATCAGCTCGTCCCAGTCGATGACTTCCTTGCTCTGGCTGACCGATGCGTCGAAGGCGTAGTCGCCGACGTAGACCGGCTTCCCCGTCTCTTGCACCCAACCCCGCAAACCGGCCTGGAGCCGTCGGCTCTCCCGTTCTAGAGCCATCTTGTGGGAGAAGGCCAGCTCTGCCTCCAGATCGTTCGTCACCTGTTCTACGCCCCGAAGGTGCGGCGGAATCGGGCAGCAGGTCTGCGCCGGACACTCCGAGCACCAGGAGCCGTCGCGCGCTGGCCAGTCGCCAGTCTCCAGTGATTCGGCGAAGCGTTCGATATTGCGCTCAAGGGAGCCCCGGAACTCGGCGAGCTCCGTCCGCGTCCAGACGCCTTCCTTTTTGATCAGACCGCCCGAGTCCTTGTCGCGATACCGCGGGTAGGTCTCGTAGAACCAGACATCGTTGATGCCGGCGCCCAGGTTCAATCCCGTCTCGCGATGGACACCGAAGATGGCGGCTAGGCCGTAAAGCTTGCCCTGGAAGGCGCGCTGAACTTCCTCGCGCTTGCGAATGTTGAGGCTCGTCTTGTAGTCGTGGAGGTGCAGGCTGGACCCGATCCCTTCCATCAGGTCAACACGGCAGGTGACGACGAAGCCGCCGATTTCGATCTCAAGCGGCACCTCAGCCCCGATGTAGGTCTCGGCGTCGATCGCCATCCCCTCGCCCCAGTTCCAGGCCATCGCCCGGATCGCGTCCTGCTCGTCGGCCGGCAGGACCAGATCCGTCCTCTCGTGCATCACCTCGTCCGCGACGGCACGAGCAACATCTCCGGGGATGGTGGCCTCTTCGTGCTCGATGCAAGTGCGGGTCAGCCGCTCGAAGACATCGTGAGCCGCCGTCCCGCGATCCATCTCGACCGAGCCCGTCTTGAACCGCCGCATCAGGTAGGCGGAGCGGGGGCACTTGTCGTGCTTGGCGAGGAGGGTCTGAGATAGCGTGTCGGGCCGCTCAATGTTCTCCTCGACGGGAGGGAAGGTGCGGTAGTCCTCGGCAACGGCGACCGCCATTTAGAAGCGTCCGCCTTTCCGTTCGACCTGCCGGCGCACCGCATCGACCTCAGCCTCTTCGCGACCTCGAATCCGGCGGTGGAGCCGACGTTCCCAGCGCACCGCGGCGATGGCTAGCAGGATGAGGACGACGAGGATGCTCCACTCAGGCATTCTTCTTCTCCTCGGCCTCTTCGACCCGCTGTTCCATATGGGACTTGAAGTCCTCGAGACGCTCATGCGAGTGCTGCGCCGCGACGAAGTATCGGTTGAACTCGGCGGGCGGCATGGCCTTCATGCCTTCAGGGTGAACCTTCTTGAAGTGTGCGTAGAGACTGCGGATTTCATCCCCGACGGTCTTAGCCTTCTCGTCATCGAGCGCGGGCGGCATGTCGGTCACGTCCACCGCGACCGCGTCGATGTATTCCACGGAGCCCTTGCCGATATATGCCGCTTTCAACTCTTCGACCAGCTCTAGCGGCAGCATTCCCTCCATCGCATTCCGCTGGGCCTTAGAGAGGGCCTTGGCATCGGCAAACGAATCCGAGAACCAGATCGGGTTGCCTTTCTTGTCCTTCTTTTTCGACTTGAAATCGCGGAGTTGAGTGGCGGTGCCGAACCGGGCTGAGCCGTAGACCTGGTCCTCGCCGTAGACAGTGCAGCGAACGGCACAGCGGGATTCCTTGATCGGCTGGCCGTCGTCACCCCGTTTGCCGGTGTCGACTTCGACAGTGATCTCCTCGAAGGAGGGTGAAGGCTCCCTGGCGATCTTGATCCGACCCATGTTGCGGGTGTTCATCTGGCGGACCGCCTCTTGGACGCCCTTCCAACTTAGGCCAGTGGCCTTGCCCCCCTCGCTCGGGAAGGAGTAGACCATCGCGCCGAGTGCCCGACCCTCGATCTCGGCGATGATCTGCCGCTCGTCGGCGGCGGTGAGCGCCTGATAGACCCGCTGATCCTCGGGAACGGCTAGATCCATTGGCGCGGGGGAATCCGGAGCAGACCGGGGGATCACCCCGGACTCCGCCCGCGCGTCTCCCGTGTGGATGCCGGGAGACTTCGACTCGACGTTGGACGGGTCGCCATTCGAACCCGTTCCTCCCATGTCGGCCGAAGACTGAAGTTGCTCCTGCTCAGGCACCGACGGTCTCCTTCTCCCAGCCGAGGGCCTCGATCTCCTGGTCGGTGGCTTTGAGGGCGGCGTAGATCTTCGCTCGGTTCGTCTTGCTGGGAACGAGCCCGCGGCGCCAGTTCGAGACGGTCGCTTCAGTCGCGGCTGCTTCCCTGGCGAGCCAGCGGCCGTTGACTTCACGCGACGCGAGGAGGTCGTTGAGGGTCGTTACGTGTTGGGCAGTCATGTGACAGCAGCGAGTCAAACAAACCGGCCGGACATAAACAAGTACATGCGCATGCGCTTATGCTGGAAATTGCGTTAGCTTTCCCCTCCGGTGCAGTCTTCTGCTGCCATCCGAGGGGATAGAAAGGGCGTCATGAAGAGCAACAAGCCGTTTCGCGAGACGGTCCACCTTCTGCTTGAGGTGGAAGACATCAGCATGCGGGAGATGGTGCGCCGGGGGGAGAACAGCTCGGATGACCCCCGCACGATGGGAGCGGTCCAACCCGTGCTTGCCGGCAGGGCAGAACCAAGCATCGGCCTGATGGAGTTCTGCGCCAAGGCTCTGCGTATCGAGCCCGAGACCTTTGCGGAGTACCGGATGTGGCAGGCGCGTCGCCTCTTTGATCCCACGGACGAGGATGTCGGCTTTGAGACGGCACTCAAGAACCTCGAGGCTCTGGAACGGCGCGCAAAGAAGGCCGACCTACCGCTGCCTGCGGGCTGGCTTGCTGATCGCCAGGCCGGGAAAGGGACTGGTCCAAGGCGAGCCGAGTCCGCTTGAACAGCGCCGGCTCCCCATCCGGATCCAGTTCATATAGGCCCCAGAGCGCGAAGTAAGCGCTGGCCGCGAGCCGTTCCTTCAACCCATCCGAGGCGACGGGCTGCCGGATCGAAGCGAGACCGAGCTCGCTGGGGGGCGAGCAACTATCGGCCAAAATATCGCCCGACTGCTCCCGCTCGGCCCCGCTTCCATCGGCTGACCCTTTCACCGCTCCCCTGCTCCCCTCTGCGGCAATACTGCCGCTTCGATAGGTCAAAATGATTGCCAGCGGAGGGCAGTCAACCGAACGTCGAGAGGACCGTCAAGTACCCCAAAGTTGTGGACTACCTACCTGCGGTGCGAGGGCGTTTGGGGTGCGGCGGGGAAGTTCATGAGCGCGTGGACCGCAAGAGTGGTCTCCTCCCCGGACTCAATGCAGCGCTCGATGCTGGCCTCTTCCTCTTCGACCAATTCCCGGTGTGCCCGCTCGATGATTTCGTCGCAGCGCTTCATTCCCTGGCGGTCGTAGCGCCGGTGATCGCGGAATAGGCAGTGGTCGTCTCGCCAAAAGGTCCCCGCGTCGAGGGCCTCGTCCATGTCGCTCTCTAGTTCGGCCACGATCCTGCACGTCGATTCGGCTTTTTGCTGCTCGGAAAGCTTGGCCCATTCCGCGGCATTGACCAAGAAGCGGGAAACTGCCCGGTAAAGGTAGATCCAGCCACCCTTCGGCCCCTTCTCTTTCCTGACGAGTTCGACGAACTCTTCCTGCTCCAGGATTTCGATCGCCCTGCACACATGCTTCAGCGGACGGCCCGTTGCCTCGGCCAGTTCGGTAGGGCTACAAGGGCGGGCACCGGTCCGCATGACAATCGCGTGGCGCAGCGGATTCGAAAGCACTTTGTGATAGCGGGCGGCTAGATCAGCCGGAGTCACCAGCATTGGACGCACCGTCGTCTTAGCGTCCGCCATCAGCTCCATCCTCCCCGACTAATGGGAATCGCGTCAGCGCTCTGGAGGGAGGTGAGCGGCTTGAAGATCTCAATGGTCCCCGGCACCCAGCCGGCCTGCGGCAACTCGAAGGGAATGTAGTCGGAAGCCGGCCCCTCGTCTCGGCGGGGCCGGCTTCTTTCCTCAGCCACCGTGGCCTCCGTCGAGGTTGTATGCGTCGGCAACCGCTGATCGCTGGCGAGACACGGCAGCAATCCTAGGGACTCTTTTAGGAACCGGCAGGTTCATGGCTACAGAACGACAAAACCCCGCATCGCACAGAGAGGCGACACGGGGCTCAGGGTCCGTCTTGGGATGTAGGCGAGGCTACTCGTTCGCGACTGCCATGCGGGCAAGCATCGACGGCGGGCCTTCACTTCGGGTGATGCTCGGGTAGGAGATGCCCATCCGTTCCAGCCAAGCAGAGACCTGCGCCACACCGACCCCGATCTCCTCGGCCAGATCCTCAACCGAGCGCTGGCATACGAGGAACTGGGTCACGAGCCAGGAGGCTTTGACCGGAGCTGACGGCAGGTAGTCCACAGCGCTTGCCGCTTTCTGGTTGGCCGCGCACCGCTTCGAGCACCACAGGCGAGGCCGTCCCACGCCGCCCTGCTTGAGTACGTGGTGGCAATTCTCGCGGCTGCAGACGTTCGGGGGCGGTGGCGGGACCATCGAGGTCACCGCCGAACGTGGTCAACTACTTCGGAGATCCCGGCCGGAACGAAGGCGATCGCCACGGCGACCATGGCGGCGATCTCCTGGGACGCACCCCCAGCCTGGGTGAGGAACCCGTAGATCGACGCGGCGAGACCGAGACCGGTGAGGGTCTCGGTCGGCCGCTTCTCGACGAACTCGCGCGGGGTCATCGGGTGGCCTCCGCGACCTGGCGCAGCGTCGCTTCCGGCTCGGCTTCGAGCGGCAGCTCGAGCCTCGCCCGCGGCGCCCTGCGGACCCGCCGGGGGATGTCCCGCACCCGCAGCTTCGCCAGCGCCCTGGTGCCGCCGTAGACCTTCGAGACGTCGACCTCGCCGAGGACGCCAGCGACGTGGGCGGTCCAGGTGTACTGCCAGAGCGCCCAGCTCGCGAACGGCGCCGGCACGTCGGGGTGCTTGACGCCGAGGTGAGCAATCCAGAGGCGGTAGTGGTTCAGGTAGCCGCAGCTCGCCCCGCCGAGTTCGTCGCCGACGAAGCTGGGCGTCGTGTAGATGATCGGCTTCTCCCCCAGGACGCGCTTGAGGGTGTGGACGAATTCGCCGAGCTCGCGGCAGTAGGCCGCGCTGGAGATCGAGCTGTGTTCCTCGACGTCGACGAACGGCTGCAGGAACCCCTTGCCGTAGCCGGCGTGGCCGATCGCGTTGGCGAAGTAGGCGGCCTCGGCCTTGCCCGATGCACCGCCAGGCTCGATCCAGTGATAGACGCCGGGGACCAGGTGGGCGGCGCCGATCGCCCGGACCTGCGCACGGCCGAAGCAGGGGTTGAGGTACCAGGTCCCCTGCGTCGCCTTCGTGATCGCGAAGGTGGCGCCGTCGTGGCGGACCGCCTTGAAGTCGATCGAGCAGCCGTTGTTGGAGGAGATGTCGATCCCCCACGCCTTGCGGTTCGGGGCGCGGTGGTGCTTCTTCTTGTGGTGGCGGCGGCGGTGCTTGTGCGGCTTGGCCGGCGGCGCCGGGGCCGTGGCCCCGGCGACATGGACCGGGGTCGTCTTCACCGGCTTTGAGATCGGCCGGCGCAGGCGCTTCCACACCCGACGGGAGACGACGCCGTTGACCTTCAGGCGCTGGGCCTTCTGGAAGCGACGGACGGCGCGGGCGGTGCGGTATTCGAAGGAGCCGTTGACGAGCACGGTCTTGTCGCCGTGGCCGCGGAGGAGCTTCTGGACCTTGCGGACGGGGATGTTCTGGCCGGGGCCGCCGGAGTGGCGGCGCAGGATCGGGGAGTGCAGGCTGGTGCCGGGGTTGGGCCGGCGCCAGCAGCCCGGGATGTAGTTGTAGTGCCAGGACTCGGAGAAGGCTTCGGTCTTCGCCCAGCAGAAGCGGCGGCCGTGGAGGCGGATGTAGCCCTGCACCCAGGTCGCCTCGTCGCCGGCAGTTCCCCATCCGTGGTTCGAGGTGCCGGGGACGGCGGCGAGGTTGCCCTTGCCGGAGATGTAGAGGTTCCAGAAGAGTTCCTGGATATAGAGCGGCCGGTAGGCCGAATAGCAGCCGTTGATCGTCAGGTGCTTGCCGGCGGCGAGCGCCATCGAGTTGTAGGCCGCGGCCGCCTCGTTGGAGAACTGGCCGAGCGGCTTGTCGCACTTGACGCCGGTCGCCGCCGGCGCGAGGGCCCCTTCGGGGAGCTGGCCGTTGGAGTAGGCGCCGGCAGTAGAGGTGCCGAGGCAGAGGATCAGGGCGATTAGGAGGGCTGCCAAGCGCGCAGCCGAGCGCGTTTTCTTCGGTCTCATGGTCCGGCAGTGTGGGTGCCGGACCGGACAGATTGTAATGGTGTTCTAGTACACCCTTACAGATGTTCCAAGGCGAAGAGAATGCAACCGGAGACCGTCGGGAGGCCGATCAAAACTACCGCGAGCCCGCCCTGCAATCGCGAGATCTGGCGGTCGTGCTGGCCGACGCGCCCGTTCGTCTTCGTCGTCTGAGTTTTGATCTCCGTCAGGTCTTCCTTCACCTCGGCCTTGAACTCGGAGAGCCGGCCCTTCATGGACTCGTGGTAGCCGTCGATCTTCTTGTCGATCGCTTCGAGGATCGCGGCCTGCGACTGGAGATGGTTGCCGTACTCGTGCGTGCGTTCGCGGAGCTTTTCGATCTCCCGTGAGTTCGCCCTCGTTTCCGCAACGGTCGCTGCCATGTCTTCTCCGTTCACTAGGGCCGCCTGCCTCTGAGGATGCGAGCGATGACGCCTTCGCCGACTGGCCCTTCTTCTTCCCCGGATTCGCCAAGTTGGAACTGGCCAAAGGCGCGGGGGAGGGGGGTGTGGGTGTCGAGCAGAGAGCTGACAGGAACCTGACCGAGCGGGGCGGCTGGTGCCGGTGCCTGTTCGCGACCGGCTACGAGGGTCGTCCCTGCCACCGCTCCGGCGGGTGCCGCGCCGCCGAATTCCCCCCCGCCGAAGGTACTCCCGGGCAACGGAGTTGATTCGCGGACCGCGACTTTCCCGCCGCGGTAGGGGGGCCGGATGACCATGCTCGGTTCGCCCACCGGCGTGCGGCTAACTGCATCGCTTGAGTTCCCGGAGATCATTTCCCCATTGCCGATGTAGATCCCGATGTGCGCCCCGCTGAAGGTGACGAGATCCCCTGGCTTCGCTTTTGCCAGCCCACCCGGCACCGCGTACTGCTCCCACTCGGATTCGTAGCTCGGGACGTAGTTCGGATTGGAGGGGAGCTGGGTGATCCCGCGCCGCAGCAGGCCGTTGGAGACGAAGTTGGCGCACCACGGCTGGGTGACCGTGTTCAGACCGAACTTCGCGCCCCAACGTTCCGCCTTCGCAGAGCCCTCCTGCGTCCCGACGACGGACTCGGCCCAGTCGACCATTCCTTTGCCATCGGCGCGGACGTAGATGACTTTGCCTCCGCCGCGCTCGAGATCGCCGCCCGCTGCCTTGGTCGGGATGCCTAGTTTCTGGGCCCGGCCCTTCGCAGCCGCCAGAGCTTTCAGTGCTCCGGGATTCGCCGCCGTGACGCTGATCATCGGAAGGTCCTGCGCCACGCTGCCGACGTCGGTCCCCCATCCGCTTGCGCCGAGCGCCTGAAGGAAGGCCTGCGGCCCCTTCCCCTTGGAGCGGGGAATGATCGTCTGGATGCTGGGGGCCGCGCGGTAGTTGTACTCATGGCCGATCTGACCCCGCATCCATGCTGCCGTCGCCTTGGCTGCCTCCTCGGGGGAGCCGTTGAAGTAGGGGGACTGGCTGAAGGGGGTCTGTTCTCCGGGGTAGCCGACGCCGAGCCAGTTGTTCTTCCCGGCTTCGCCGCCGCTGACCCCTTCGCCGCCCCACCCGCCGCCCTCAGCTTGGACCCACGCCCCAATCGCTCGAGGGTCGATACCGGTCGCTTTGGCAAGGACGTTGGCGAAGCGCTCGGCCTGAGGGCCGTGGGTGATCCCTTCGATATGGCCAGAGTTCGCCACGGCCTGCCGCGCCTGTTTCAGCTCGCGTGCGGCGTGGCGGGTCGCTGGCACAGTGACCTTGCCCCCCTTGTTGAGTTGCAGCTGGCCTTTCCCTCTCGCCTCGACCACCTGGCGAACGGTGGGCGCGCCGAGGGTCTTGTGCCCGAAGGCCCTGATGACCCGATGGTCCGGAAGTTGAGTCGCGGCCTTCACCTCATCGGCAACGTCCTTGGTTAACGCTTCGACGCCGCTCTCTACACCCTTCGTAGCCGCAGACACTCCGGCGCTGAGGGCTTTCGGCTTGACTCCGAGGGTGGAGGCAGCCTGGGCAATCTCAGCGGCCGTAGGGCCGGGGGTCAGCAGATCGGTGATGCGGTGGAGCAGGTAGCGATCGACCAAAGGGTTCGAGGTGCTAGCCGATGAAACGCTCGGCGTGGACGGAGAGCTACTGGACGAGCCGCCGGAGGACGATGGCGAGTAGGGGACCATCGGAGTTGACGGCGTGTAGCCAGGGACGGAGAGGTCGCCGGAGGTGCCACCGGAGTGGCGGGATGGCGGCGGCGGGGGAGGGGGCGCGGGCGGGGAAGCGCCGGGCTTCTTCTTGTAGCCCTTGGAGAAGTGTCCCGTTGACATCTAGCCGGAATCCTTGCGGTAGCGGCGGTTGTCCATCTGCTCGCTGTGGGTGGCCCAGCGGCAATTCTCCGGCGAGTATGGGCCGTCGTTGTCGATGCGGTCGATGCTGTACTCGGGACCGGGCTTTTCGCCCATGTCCTCCAGAAACGCGTTGAAGTCTGACCAGCGCTCGCAGACCGAAATCCCCCGACCCCCATATCGCGAATAGCGCTTGTTCCGGGGGTTCAGACACCGCTGGCGCATGCTCACCCAGGTCGGGTAAAGGGGGTGCTGACTAAGGCCGTGGGTAGCACCCCGCTTGCAGCCGCACGAGCGGGTATGGCCGTCCTTCACCTTGCTTGCAACTGGCTCGCAGACGATTCCGCAGTCGCACCGGCATCGCCAAGCAGAGGGCTGCTTGCCACCGATACTCCTCGTCGGAGCCGGTCCGAGCACCGTGAGGTGCCCGAACCGCTCGCCGACCGGGACAGGAAGACGAGGCCGACCCATCAGCCTTCCTCCTCGAGCCAGCGCTTGACGGTGAACGCCACGGTCACTTCGTAGGGAAGCCCGCGGCGGGAGATGCCGTTTAGAACGGCCTTCAGCCCGCGCTCGATCAGCAACAGGACGAGGCCGGATAGATTCTTCTTCATGATCTGCTCCTTTTCTCAAGGACGCAGAAGGAGGCCTGAAACCCGGGGTCGCTATGGTGCACCCCGCGTCGAAGTCTGTTCCTTCGGCGCCATGCCCCCGGCCGCTACAACGGTGCGGGGGCGCTTTACGTTGCGGGAACGCTACCACGCCGCTAGGCTCTCCGCCCATGGCAGTCACGATCGTTCTCGCAGTTGTCGACGCCTTCTTCGCAGCCGCCGTCCTCTTCGTGCTCTTCATCGCGATTCGAGACGGCGTCAAGGAGTTAGAAGGGACCATTGAGGACCGGCTAACGCAACGTCGGCGTCGTCGTGAAATGAGGGAAGGTCGGCGTAAGTCTTTGAGCGGCCTTCCGTAGAGCTTCGCCGTCACTTCCAGATCCCGCCTTCTACTTCGGCCGAGCCGCCCCAGATCCCCTCGGGTTCCGAGGATGAGCCACCCCAGATCCCCCCGCTTGAAGAAGACGACCCACCCACGGGAACAGTGATCGTTTCCCACGGCTGTCGGGACTTCTCGATCCTTTCCTTGCTGACGACGTGAGGCAGGGAGAGGTGCGGCGCTAGGTGCCGCTGCCCCTCTTCGCCTTCTTCGGTGAGGTCGTTGACCAGGGGAACGAAGGCACCGGCTGCCGCCCAGAGAGCTGCGGTCACTCGATCGCCTTCGGACTTGATTTCGTCGCCTTTCCAGGTCCGCCCTTCGATCGCGCCCAGAACGTTCCGAATCTGGGGAACCGAGAGGTTGGAGACAGCGGTCAGCGGATCGGAGGCGAAGTCGAAGCTGTTGTACGCCGAGAGCGGAAACACCTCGCCCCCGGGCAGCGGGATGCCCTGGTAGTAGGTCGGGACGTGTTCGGGAGCTTCTTTGTTGAGGCCCCACTGTTCGCGTTCGGCCCGGGTCGCGTTGGCGAGGGAGGCGAGAAGGCCGGTCTGCACCGAATGGTGGAGCGGCATCATGATGTAGACGAATTTGTAGGCCGAGGCCATCCACGTCCAGAACGGGAAAACGGTGCTTATGTACTTCCGGGCGCCGGGACTCATCTGCGTGTACCGGCCGTAGATCTCCTCGAGATCCTTCTCTACTCGGATCATCTTGTCGGGGTTATCGATTCCTTTCGCGAAGGACTGGACAGCCTCGTCTAGGTGGGTGATGCCCTTGACCCAAGAGCTTTGGGTCTTCCGGGCATCTTTGAGAACGGCCTTGCCGAGAGCGCCATAGTTCGGCAGCACCTCCGTCATCAGGGCATTCGAGGTCAGTAGAAAGTGCGAGAGGGCGCTGATCATCTTCGGCCCCGCTTTCGCCGCCGCCTGCTTCCAGCCGTGTTTGCGTGAGCGCTCGGCGAAATCGCGCGCTATGCGAGCGAGTTTGTTCTGTCCGGTCACCACGGCCTCGACGCTGCGGTGCGGGGCTAGAGCCTCAACCGATGAGTAGTGCGCGCCGGCAACCAACTGGGCGCGCTGCTCCTCGTCCAGCGCTCTGTGCAACTTCGCGCCGACGTAGAGGTGGCCGGGGTTGATTCCGGCGAGGATCGTACGGATCGTGTTGTCGATGGCGTTTCCGACAAAAAATGAGGGGGAAAAGGGCAGGACGGCTTTCTTGAAGAGGGTCGTTGCGGCTTGCGCCCCCTTCCAGCCGTCCGCCACGGGGTTCGCATCGGCTCGAAGCTGTTTAACCACCTTCCCGGGCATAAAGACCACATGGGCATCGTCCGGAAGGGCGCCACTGCCTGCTTCGTCCAGGGACCGCACCAATGCGCTCCCGGCCATATCTTCAGCAACGGCTGGAATCTGATGCTCTAGAGCGCCTTCGATCTCGCCTTTCTTCGCAAGGAACGGCGTCCTCGGGACGGGCTTGGGGTCGATGGCCGGGTCGAGCCCGTAGCGCGCCGGGTCCTCCATCACCCGTTTCGCCTCCGCCATCGTGTCCACGCCTTTGACTTCGATCCCGAATCGGTCGACCGCCTTGTTCCATGCCTTCGCTCGATCGGCTAGGCCCCGGGACCGCCGGAGCTGTCGAACCAGCGCCTCGATTCCCCCAAGCTGCGTTCCGGACTCGACGGCCCGACCCGTCCGGCCACCCTTCTCCAGCATCGCTCCGCCGAACATCGGCTGGTAGAAGTCGGAGTTGGCGGGCGCCCGGTGACTCAGGAAGCCAGGGCGCTCGACTCCCATTCGGTCCATCTCAGCGTGAATCTGGTCGAGCGAGAGGGGTTGACCGCCACGGTCCGTTACCCCGACAGCGGGGTCATGACCCGCTCCCATCCAGACTCTTGCGAATGGGATTGCGCTGGCCTTCTGGGCTTGCTCGGGCGTCAGCAGCTTGAGGTCGACCAGCTCTTCGAGGATCGGTTTCTGGAGGTCGATGAAATGGCCGGCGGCTTCCACGACGTGCTCAGGATTGGCTCGCTCGATCCCGGCGTCGATCTGCTTCACCAGCGCCTGATTTGCAGCAAGCTCTCGCTGGTTGAGGCGCGGTCGGCCATCCGGAAGGGTCTCCCTTGCCGCTGCTTCGAGCATCTCCTTGTAGTGGGAGAGATCCTCGTGGAAGGTGGATGGGTTCCGCAGGATCCGCTCTACGGCGAGATTCACGATGTCGGCGCTCTTGCGGTCGAGCTTGCCCAGCACCTTGCCTTTGGCGCGGATGGTCGGCCCCTTGCGGGGAAGGATCTGCTTCAGGGCTTCGACGTCCAGTCTGGCGTGCTCCCGACGAACCGCCTCCTGGTTCCCGCTGAAGCGATTGGCTGCCTCCTTGAGCCGTTTGCCCCCGCGGAACGAGTCCGGCTTGATCTCCTGCCCCCAGTGGGTCCTGTCAACCCCTCGCTGTATCAGTTGCCGAAGGAGGTCCCGGCTGTACTCGCGCTCGACATTGATTCCAGTCCCTCTGACGGGGAGTGCTTTGCGCTCCAGACCCGCTAGGTCAGCACCCGGGATCGCGCGGACTCCGGCCCCAGCAAGACGGCCGGCGGCGTTCGCGGCGCCCGAGCCTTCCAGCAGCGAATACAACGGGTGGGCGCCGAAGTTGTGGGCTGCCGTTCCGAGATCGCCCTGCGCCAGTGCCGGGAGAATCCCCGTCGCCTCCCACTGTTTCAGGAGCGCGTTGAGTTCGTCCGGGTTGCCCTGCGCGGCGCTGACAGCCGCCTTGCCGCCGAGGTAGGCGCTTGGGAGAACTGAGGCGGATAGGCCGATCCCTTCACCCAAGACTGGCGAGACGTGAGAAGCCGTCCCGGCAAGCCCGCCTGCCAGATCTCCGTAGACGCCTTTGCCTTCCAGGGCCTTGAGGAAGGCTCCGGGGTCTTTGTGGATCAGAGCGCCAGGCGCCTCCAGCGCGAGAGGGGAAGTAATCGGGTGGCGGACGGGATAGCTGGCGCCACGAGCGGCGACCTTTGCTGCGGTCCTGACGGGTTTCGGAACCGCCTCGACCGCGGGCTTGGCCTTCTCGGCGGCTCCCTTCAATACGTCCTGAAGCGCGGCCTTCGCCCCTCCGCCCGTTGCCTCCGCGGCTGCCTCGCCCGCACCAGCCTTGGCGGCTTGAGCCTCCGCTGCGGTCAGGGCCGCCGACCCACCTCCCCGCAGGAGGTTCGCCAAGCCACCCACCCCCGCCGTCGCGAGCGTCCCGATGGCGAATTCGGCGATGGGGTCCTCCTTGAGGGCCTGGGTCTCGGAGTCGCGCTGGACCAGAGCGCGGGTGATGAGCTTGATGCCCTCGGGTCCGTAGCGCTTGTGGAGTTCGTCTTCGACCTGGGCCTGGTGCTCGCCGCCCTGTCCGAAGATCGCCTCGTATCCACCGGTGTAGGCGGTGCTCAGAGCATCCCGCAGGGGGGCGAGGTAGGCCTTTTCTTGCCGGATGGATTTCTGGACCGGGGTCCTGGGAGCGGTCGGACTGTAGGCCTTGGTCGGGGTGGAAGGCTGGTAGCCCGGCAGGGACAGGGTTCCCGACGTGCCGCCGGAGTGGCGGGAGGCTCGGCGGTGTCGTCTACCAGCGGTTCCCTTGTAGCCGCCCGAGAAATGGTCCGCACTCGTGGCGATAGGTCATCCCCGACCTGGACCGGGCACCCCTGGCTGCGGCAAACGGCCTTCGTGCAACTTCTTTTGACGATCGGTCAGCAGTTCGGCGATGACGTGATTCACGTCGCGGAGATCGAACCCGCCGTACTCCTTTTCAAGTTCATGGGCAAGCTGCAACCACTGGTCTTTCGTCTGGAGTGGGTTGTACTGCTGGAGGGGGATTTCTTCGTCGCCGACCTTGATCGTCGGGTTTTCAGACCATTTGGAGAGGGCGCTGCGCAGGGCTAGGCGAGCGTTGCTCAACGCCTCGGAATCGAACTTCGGAGAGGCCGAGCTCCGCGCCTCTTCCTGTTCCTTCAGCACCTGCGAGGCATCGCCGCGGGCCGATTCAAGAGAGGAGTTGAAGTCCTGTGCCGTGCCCTGGAGCATCGACGCCCGATCCTGGGCGAGCTGCTGCCGCGCGTCCGTGAGCGCCGAGCTTCTCGCTTCGCGGGCGTCGCTCAAAAGGAACGGTACGGCGGCCGCCGCGTCCCCCTGTCTGGACGTCAGCTCGCTGGTCGCCTGCTGGAGATATTTGCCAGAGAGGCCGGAGGCCTTGAGCCCCTGAAGGGCCTGAGCGAGCATCTCCTCGGTCATCTGGGATGCGCCGCGAACCGAGGACGCTTCGTTCTGGTAGGCCTGGTTGATCCCCCCGAAGGCCTGCCGGTCGGCCTGGAGGACGGGCGCATACTCGCGGCGGTTGGCTCCCTTCGCCCGCCTGTAGAGAAGGCGCCGCAGCTCGGGGGAGAGCTGGGCCGCGTGGACATCCTTGGTTCCGACTACAGGGATGCGGGCCATCAGCGCCGTCCTTTCTTCCTGCTGCCGATCTGGCCGTTCTTCTGCCCGGTCTTCGTGAAGGCCCCGGGGTGACTGGTACGAGCTTGGTAGATCTCCTGTTCCAGCAGGTCGGTGTCCGCGATCGCCCCCTCGCGCCTGGCCCGTTCCTGTTCGCGATCCAGACCGAAGAGGGTGCGCCCGGTTTCGCGGTGGGCTTCGCGACGATTGATGTCTCGATCCTGGTTGAGGCGACCGAGGGCTTGCGAGTGATCCCCTTCGAGGTAGCCGCGGCTCTCCGCGATGCGATCGAGCGCCGTCATCAGATCCTCGTGGAGCCGACCCTGCGCGGTGATGATCGGCGCTTTGGCGAAGCCTTCGTTGCGGTCGCGTGCGGCGGCGGAAGCGGCCGCGGTCCCCGCGTCGTTCACTCCTGCTGCGTTGGCCCCTTCGCTCTGGCGCTGGCCGAGCTCCGCGAACTGCCGCCCGATGTCGGCAAGCTTGGTCGTGAAGTCCTGCTGCTGGCGGGAGGCGTCGCGGTTGGTGTCTTCTTCCTGATGCCCGAGCTTGGTCACCCCTCGCTGGTAGGAACGGTTCGTATCCTGTCGCTTGCGGGTCGTGTTGACGCGGATTCCCTTGAGCGCTAGCGCGAGGTCTTTTTCGGCGTAATGTTCCTTGGTCTTGACATCGGCTTCGGTGTCTTCGAGACCTCGCTGGGCTGCCCGCCGTTGAGCGTCCAGAGCCGGGTCGTACGTCATCGACGGAGGAGAGACCAGTCCCCCCGTAGAGGCCCCATCGTGCACGGGGGCAGGTCCAACGCCGCCGCCGGGACCCGCGATGCCCTTCGGCACCGGAACATGGCGCGGAGGTTTCCATCCAAACTTCCGCGCGAACCCATAGGGCTGCATCAGAGTGCTTTCCAAACGTCGTTGACCCGCGCGTAAAGGGTGGGGCCGGTGGTGTCGAGCGCAAGGATCCCGTTGCCCGGCGGGTTCGGGAAATCGGAATCGGCCGGCACGCCCGCCTTCGTCAAAGAGATGGCCGGTTCAGCTTCACGCGGTACCACCCCCGGCGTTCGGAGCTGATCTTCCAACCACCGCTTAAGGTCGGCCTCGTCTTGAAGTCCGCCGAGGGTCATGGTTCTGGATTGGGAATAACCACGTAGGAGTAGCCAGTGGCGGCGTGCCACACCGTCGCGTTGTAGTTCGATGCGTTCGGCTCGTGAAGCGGCTCCGCCGCAAGCTCAAGGGTGTGATTCCCGGCCGATAATGCTACGAGGTTGTTTGCGGGAACGGTGACTTGCACTCGCGATTCCCGCTTGATCGCGAGCTCCGCATAGCGGGGCTGTTTTGCTCCATCCACCTTGAGAAACCCTTGGACGAAGCCCTTTGCATTCGGGCTCGTGCTTCCATACGTCCCGGACGAAAGATCGAAATCGAACGTCGTCGACACTAGGACAAGGCTGCTCCGCTCCAGCGTGAGCGTTTTTTCAGTCCCTGGGATCTCAACCTCCGCTTCGAATGCGCCGCTGAGGGAGGTGTCTTTCGATGCGGTCACGCTTCCCATCTGGACTAAGCCATTGAGGGCTTCAGCGATGGTGTCGAATTCAGACTCGATGTCCTCGGCTAGCGCATCTGCTTCTTCAGCGAATTCCCGTTTCCGTTTGAACCAGCTCATCGTCGGTCAGCCCTACTCGGTCGTGGTTTGAGTTCCAGCACCCGGAGTACAGACAGGCCCGCGCCTTCGACCCCCCGGATGCGAAAGCGGATGTACCGAGCACGCTTGTTGACCCGAAGACGGCCGAGATCGCGCCCGTCACTTGGGCCGATCTCTCCGATTGAGACCCAGGCCGCTCCACTCCCACCCCAAGGCGCTTTCCCCCACTGGAAGGTGCCCCACTTCGTCCCCGTAGATTTCGTACTCCCATCGCTGTAGGCAATGTGAAGCCTGGGGGAACCTCCTGCCGAGATCAGTTCGTGGCGGATCTTCAGTGAGCGGACTGCGTTTACGGTTCCGTTTCCCGTTTCGAAGTCGCGGGTGATGATCTCTTCCACAACTGGAGAGCCGTCAGCATCATCCTTGATTACGGCCGAGGGGCTGAAGTAGCCCGAGCAGTCGACGACCCTAGAGGGTTCGCGTCCCTGTGCGCCGAAGAGCTTCGGCTCTTGGGGGTCCACGGTAGCCCGGATGAAGTAGGAGGGGACCTGCCCGCCGTCCCCGGTGAAATGCACCCAGGGAAAGACCGTCTGCCCGCGGTCCCGGATCGGGCGGTCGATCCGGCAGACCCGCAGCTCCTTCACCTTCCCCAAGCCGTTCAGGAGGGGAAGGAAGTAGTGCCCGCGGTAGACCTTCGCCCCGCCAATTCTGTAGCCGTCAGCGATTCGCTGGAGGTAGGCGCGATCAATCGGCTTCGAGATCTTCGTCGGCTGGCTGATGCCGTCCATTAGGTAGATCCCGTCTCCTGCCGGGACGACGAGCCGCTGCCCTGAACCGGCGATTCCGGCGGCGCCCGCGAGGATGATCTCGCTGGAGAGCTGCTGGAGGCGGTGCTGGGGGTTGCCGTTGAGGTCGGTGATGCTGAGGGCCAGCCCGTCGAGAGTCCAGATCCCACCCGTGGTGAAGATGAGAAGCGTCTGCCCGACCGAGGCGAGACCCGTTACTTCCACTCCCTCGGGCACCGTGTGTTCGTTGGTGGTGCCGAGTGAGTTGGTGATGGAGTGCGGGTTGTTGACCTCGGTGAAGAGGATGCGGCGACCGCTCGCCAGCACCAGCCGATTGGCGCAGGTGGCTACGTAGTCGGAGATTTCGTAGGGATCCGCGCCGCTAATGGCCCACAGTGGATTGAGGGTGTAGCTGATCCCGCCGCCGGTAGGTCCCTGGTAGGCGTCTCGAAGCGTGAGCTGAGTATCGGAGGCGACCGCAGCGACCACGTACACCCGCCCGGTATCGACGTGCAGCAGCATCCCCGGATCGACGTTTGCCGTCCAGCTCGTTCCGGAACCGTTGACGACCTTAGATCCTTTGGTAACCGAGATGGTGCCGGTGGAATAGGCCGAGCCCTTGCGGGAGCCGCCGTAAAGCGTGCCACCGCCTATGTAGAGCAGATCCTCGAGCGCAGCGGACTGCTTCGGGAACGAGAGGCCAGAACCCCCGAGATCAACAACGGATTCGTCGTCTGAGGCGAGCACCCCGAAGGACGATTCACTGGCGAACACAGTGCGGGGGCCGGGGAGGAGGAAGCCGTCCCAGCCCCACCGCAGCCCCGCCGTACCGAGACCTTCTTTGGACTTGTATGCCGTCCCTCCCCGCCGGTAGGGGCTGCCGTCTTCGTCCAGTAGGACGTTACCCATCGAGGCCGCCCCCGCGGGAGAGATCAGCTGTGGGGCGACGTCGTACACCTCTCCTACGGACCAGTCGTCCTGGACGGTCCGGGTCTGGAGAGACGGGCTCATGCGGAGACCCCCGCTATGGGCACCATGAAGGGGTCAGAGCCGCCGCGGCGCTGGTTGTCGTAGCGGACGAGTTTCCCCACCCAGAGGTCGAGCTGTTCGCTGTTTCGCTGGGCGAGTTCCGGGTTGTCCTCGACCGTCTCGTAGTAGGTAGCTGCGGCTGCTGGCAAGAGGCCTTCATGGAAGGGCCGGGGGATCTCGGTCGGTTCGTCGGAGTCCGAGGTCATCGGAGGTGGGGCGTAGACGTATTCGAGGTTGATCGCCTGGCCTTCGCCCGGCATGGGGTAGAGGATGATCTGGCGGGAGCCGGATTCAGAGGGAGCCTCGTACCACGCTCCTTCGCGTAGTAAGGCCAGCGAACCGCTCGCGTACTCACGGGCGGTGGCCGGGTCGGTCGCTTCCAGCGGATCGCGTGATCCGAGGGAAACGGCGATTGGCAGCAGGAAGTCGTCGGGCCAGTCGTAGGTGTCCTGGCCCGCAACCGTTGGGCCGATGTCAACGGCCTTACGCGGGTATTTGGACTCCAAGGCGAAGCGGTCGCGACCCGCGTTCAGCAGGTCGCGGGCTTCGGTGTCGGTGAGGTCGAAGCCGGCGAAGTCGTTGAGGCGGCTGGTTAGCTGCTGGCAGTTGATGGGTCGCCTCCGGGCTCGGAAGGCGCACCTGATCCCGACTCGGAATCGAACTCCCTCAACCTCGTGGCAGCCGCATCTGCGACCTGGAGGACGGAGGGGCGCTTGTGGGTCTGGTTCTCCTCGTCGATGACGGCTTCGACCCCCTCGAGGTCTCCGCTGGCCGCCGCCTCTGCGATAGCCGTCATCTGCTGATCGAGGGTGGGGCGGGGCTCGTCGGGAGCGGCACCCATCTCCCAGAACCCCCGCGGGTTGTTGAACAGCCAGTGCTCGCGCATCCAGGCGAGCAGCTTGGAGTCATCGGTCTTGAAGACGTTGTGTGCGAACTCGACCTTCCAGGGAGTCCGGTCGATAGGAAGGGGGTCTTCACCTCGCAGCAGCCGCGCGTCGTTGATGTCCAGCTGGCGCTGTAGCCACTCTTCTTCGCCCTCGACTTTTTTGCCACCGATCCCGTCCTCGACGTGACGGGCCTTGCGACGGGTGAGCACCTGATTCGGCGACTTCGAGATGAAGGTGACCGTCCTGTGCTCGGTCTCCGTGGGCTCTGGTGCGAGTGCGGTGCTCATCTGATCCTTTCGTAGGCGCGGGGCGGGCCGAAGCCCGCCCCGCTGACGACTCAGCCGGTGACGCCGGTGAGGACGCCTCCCTTTTTCGGCTGGGGGAACTCGTAGCCGCCCTCGGTGAGGATCTCGTCCTTCTGGCCGTCGCGGCTGTTCTCCTGGCGGTTGGTCAGGAGCTTGGTGTCGCGAGAGCCACCGGGGCCGCCACCCAGAGGCCGCCACTTCGGCGCCGCCTGAGCGAAGTCGACCACGATCGCGATGCTGCCCCAGACCGCACCCTCAAGGAGGTTGTGCTTGACCAGGGCGATTTCGCCGTGGGCGCTCATGTATTTCGTGATGTTCAGCCCGTAGGTCGTGTCGTGATCCGCCTGGACGACCTGAAGCCGGCCGACGGCGAAGTTGTTGATCACCGACAGGACCAGCGGCGAGACGAACGCGGTCTTCTTGCTGCCGTAGCGGCAGACCGTCCGCACGAAGGACTCCCACTCGGCCTCGGTGAGAGTGCCGCCGGCGTCCTGGTTGTTTTCCGTGTAGAAGTCGAGGACACCGCCGCTGGTGCGCAGCTTGCCCCCGTTCGGACCGGTGGTTTCACCCTTGGAGCCGAAGAGCGCCTTCGTCTCCAGGCTGATCAGGTGTTCCCGGTTCTTCTCACGGTGCTGGTAGACCCAGTCGTGCGGGCTCGTCTGGTTTTTGGAGCTCATCCAGGTCCCCGACGCCTCGATCGAGGTTCGGGTGATCTCGGTGAGGTTGGTGATTTTCGCCGGGCTCTTCGTCCGCGCTTCCGGAGCGAGGTCGAACTCCTCGGAGACTTCGCCGATCACGAAGAGCGGCTCGTTGTCGAGCAGGGCCGCCGCCGTGGTTCCGGAGAAGCCGCGGATCACTTTGACTTTGCTCGACCCCGGCTTGCTCTGGACGTAGACCTCCTCGCCCGTGCGGGGCACGATGACGATCTGGCCCGGGGCGAAGATGTCTTCGGTGTCGACGACGAGTTCGGTGGCGGCCGCTTCGTAGCCGCCGGATTTGTTGATCGCGTCGAACCGGACCTCGCGTTCGCTCTCGACCCAGTGGAATTCCGGGTCGCCCGTGACCGTGGTGTTGCCCCCTTCCCGGAAGCGGCGGCTGATGACGGTCAGCGGCGCGGCCTCGGGCTCCAGGGCGACGATCTCCGGTGCGATGTCGATGTATCGCTGGACCGAAGCTACGTTGTCGGTCCGTCTCTCTCCCGTAACGGTTGCCATTTGAATCTCCTGTTAGGCGGGCTGCCTCAGCGGCTTATCCGAACACCGAAGGCTTCGGCGGCTGGTAGACAGCTTCTTTGTATTTGTCGGATAGGGAGGGATCGCCCGCCTGGGTTTGACCCGCGTGCGTCTCGAGAGACGCTCCCTGATTGGCAGCCTGCTCGGCCGGTATTGCGGAGGCGTCGGCCGACTCGGCCAGAACCACCTTGTAAAGCTTCTCCACGATTGGAGCGTTGTAGATCAGATCGGGGTTGTCGGTCAGCGCCACCAGCTCGTTGATCTGGTTCGTCAATTTCGGCAGCACGTTGGGACTGAGCATGTCGGGGTAACGCTCGCTGAGGGCTTTCATGTCCCTCGCGGCTAGCTCCCGCTGAAGTGGGGTGACCTGCTCCCGCACAACGCTGGCGATGAGGGCTTTTGCCTCATTCATCTGTGCCTGCGCCTCGGGGTTCTGGAGCTGCTGCTCGGTGCCCTGCGGTTCGATGACCTCTGACTCCTGCTCGGCCGGAACCTCTGGTTCGGCCTCGAGAGCAGAAAGAAGATCCGTCGCCAGCGAGGTGTCCTCAGCCGGGTTCTGCTGGCTCGCCATGAACTGGTCGAAGGAGGCTTTCATCGCCTGGAAGGCGCCCTCCATGCCCTCCTCTTGCTGGATCTCCGGAGCAGTGGTCTGCTCCGTGACGGGTTGTTCGGTCACCTGCGGCTGTACCTGCTCGGAGGCCGTAGCCCCGGTGGGCTGCTCGGCCGCTGCCGGCGGCATCCCTGCAACGCTTGCCTCCATCAGGAAACCTCCTTGATCTCGGCCTCACGCACCCGCGCCTTGGCCTGCTCTCCTACGTCGATAAGGCCGCGTGCAATCGGCTCGATCTTCGCGACCCCCTTCATCTCACCCGTCAGGTCCGCGTACTTGGCGGCCTCCTGCGAGCCCGAAACGCCCATCAACCCCGAGCAGATGATCCGCTCGTAGGCTGCGACCGCGGCGGTCAGGTGCTCCCATCCGGGATGCTCCATGAGCGCCTCCACGTCCCGAGCGATTTCGACCTGTTTCTCGGCCGAATCGGAGAGGGCGATGGGGATCGCTGGCGTGTCGGTGTTATGCGCCATGTAACGGTCGCGGGCGATTCTGGGGCTACCGCCGGACGGAAGCACGTTGCACCGTACGCGCACGACGCTTGAGCCGGCGCTTGGCGCTCAGAGGGTGGGGGCGCAGGGCGGGTTCTCCGCGAAGCATTGCCGCGAGGGCAGCCCCTGGGGTGCGGGCCGTCCCCTTCCTGTATGGCTGCGCCTGTCGGCCCATCAGACGAGGATTCGAGCTTCTACGAGTTTGGCGACGAGTTCGGCCTGGCGGGTCCGGAGGTTTTCGACGACTTTCTGCTCCGCTTCCCCGTAGGCCGCGTCGATCGCGGTGTTGTCGGCGGCCGTGGCGAGCGCGCCCCGGGAGCCGCGGGCCACGTAGGAGGTAGTCCCGTCTTTGTCCTTGAACTTCAGCCGTTCGCTGTCATCGGAGTCACAGATGAAGGTCCGGTTCGGGATGCTGTTCGTCGATGCGGCGATGGGGCTGAGGCTCAGGCGCCGGCGCACCGCGTAACCAGGGATCACTCCGCGAGTCGTGCTCCCGCCGAAGGTGACGTCCCACATGATTGAGTCGTGCGGCAGGGTGCCCCCTTCGCCCGCCTTGCCCGCCGATTTGCCGGCGGGGTCAAAGAAGTGCGCGTTGATGTGGGAGTTCAGGGCGTTGCCGTTGAAGACCATCGCTCCCCCTTCTCCGAAATCATGCAGGTCACAGGCCTCAATGAAAGTCGAGGTCGCACCCGCTTCAAAGACGAGAAGCGGGACGTTCGGGAAGCCGGTGGAGTTGAAGAGGTCGCAGCTGATGAGCGCGTTGTTCGCGTTCCGCAGGATCACATGGGCGACGCTCGCGCCCTCCACCGTGACATTGACGCAGCGAACGTTGGTGTCGAGATCGAGGCCGATATCCGAGGCCGACGCGTTGGAGGCGTAATTCCAAAAGTGGCAGCCTTCGAGCAAGCCATTTGAAGCCATGTAACCGTTGCGGTCGGCGTTCTGGATGCCCTGGCATTGAACCAGCGAATAGTCGTGGTCGTCGCGGTAGATGCCGTGCCGTCCGCAGGCGACTGCATGGACCATGAAGTCGCGGTTGTCGATGCCGCCGCCCGATTTGTCGCGCTCTTCGGTGAAGGCGATCTGGTGGCGGCCGTCTTCGGCGCAGTTCAGCAGCAGGACGTTCGAGACGTGGATCCGTTGACCCTCGCCCGAGAGGCCGTGCCCGGAGGCGTTGTTGGCCCCGTTGCCGTCGATGCTGAGACCGTCGATCGTCACGTCGAGGACGCCGCCTTCTTCGAAGTTCTGGCTACGCAGCACGTCGCCGTTAACTCCGGCGTCTAGCACCAGGTGAGTTACCCCGCGGCCGGATCCGCTGATCTTCTTCTTGGACGCGTACTCGACCGTTTCCCGGATGGCGTAGAAGGTGTCGCCGCCGCCCAGGAGAACCTCGTTGGGGGATTCGTTCCCGAAAGCCTCCTGTAGCCGTTCGGTGTCTTTGTCCGGATCTTCACTGGGGGTCAGACGGGCTTTGCTCATCCCGATGGCGAAGATCTCAGCGCTTACGGTTTTGACCGCGGCTTCGCGATCCGACCGCTCCTCGCCGAGAGCGCTTTCCCACGCCTCCGGTTCGGACGCAGCCGAGGTGACGAACCGCCGCCAGAGCCACTTCCCGCTCACTTTGGCGGCAGCGAAGTAGGCCGTGGCGTTCTCTAGGCCGGTGAAGGAGACCCCGCGGCCCTCGGCGGTGGCCGTGGTAACCGGCGTGCCGAGCGGCCCGTTGGCCGGAAGCGTCGTGTAGCCCGTCGCATCGTAGGCACCTACTTCGGTGCCATCGGGGAAGGGGGTATTGGCGAGGGCGAAGGAGGCCATTTACTTCGCCACCCAGCCGGTTTTGCCGGTGCCCGACTCCTTCACGTAGAAGCTGGTCGCCGCGCCTCCGTCGGTGCGGCGGAAGATCGAACCTATGCCAGCTTCCACGTTCCCCTCCGGGGTGCCGGTACCGCTGAAGACTTTGGCTCCGGAGAGATCCTGGTCGAAGTTCGTAGCGGAGCCCGCCGTGGTCGAAGCCACATTCCCGCGTGAGACGATGAGTGGCGTGGTGGCAGTATCGGTCTTCAGACCCACCCCAGCGTTCCCGGTGAGAAAGTTGCCGTTGACCAGGAGGACTGGGGAGGTTCCAGTAAGCAGGATGCCGAACGTTTGCGTCTTCGAGCCCGCCCCGTTCGTGTCATAGCAGGCGTTGCCGTTGACGATGAAGGTCGTGTCGCCAGTCAAGATGATCCCCGCCCCGTTGTTCTGGGTTCCGTTGCCGGTGCGGCCGTTGTTGACGCAGGTGTTGGCGACGACCGGGCACTTTTGCGAGTAGTTGCAGCGAATGCCCCCGGTGTTGTTCTTCACGGTGTTGCCGACGACGGGGCAATGAAAGAGGTTCCGGACTCCGGTCACTCCGTCGAGGTTGATCGCGAAGTGCCCCAAGGCGGTTCCGCAGCCTTCGACGACGTTGCCGCCGACGGCGATCTCGGTGGAGTCGGATAGGTAGATGCCGTCACCGGCGGCTTCAGCGATCACGTTGCTATGCACCGAGCAGGCATCGCAGCCAACGAAGCGGATGCCGACAAGGGGCTGCGTCGCGTTGTTCCACACAGCAGCTCGCCGGACCACGTTGCCGGTGACCGTGACCCGGCGGGAACGGAACTGCGAGCCTTCGCTGTCGTTGTTCACCGCAATTCCGGTCGAGAAGGTGTCGGAGACAACGTTGCCCGAGATGTCGGTGTCCTCGACCCCGGTAACGATGATTCCGCGTCCCGCTGCATCGGCATCGCTTAGACCGGCCCCGTAGATCGTGTTGCCGGTGATCGCAATGCGCCGCGGCCGTTCGACCGTGTTGGGGGCCTCGGCGGCGGCCCCAAGTGCGATCCCGTCGTCCCCGACTTCGCGGATCACATTGTCGGCCACAACCACGTCAGTCAGGTTGTCCGTGTACCAGAAGCCGGTGATCCCGTCGCGGCCGCCCTGATTGATCTCGTTGCCGATGATCCGGACGCGCTGGCAGCCCTGGTAAGCGATGCTGATCCCGGGCACGCGGTAGGCGCGGCAGTTGAAGACTCGGACGCCCTTGACCCGCCGGAACAGCAGGCCCGTGGCTACACCGTTCGCGGTCGCTCCGGAAGCGGTGCCGTCGCCTGCGCCCTCGATGTCCACACCGCGCACGGTGATGTTTTCTGCCGTGCCGTCCGTCACTGCGTTTCGCACGTAGGCGTAGCCTTTGCTTTCCGTTCCTTTCGCGTCTTTCCAGCCAAAGACCAGGACTGAGGCTCCATCGCCGTCTCCTTCGACCGTCACATTGGAGGGGAGAAGCCAGGGCGCACTCAGGCGGTAACGCCCCGCAGGAAGACGAACCGTCCCTTTGGCGGCTGCCGCCACCGCTGCTGCTGCTTCGAGGGCGGCAAGGTCGTCGGCCACGCCGTCCCCTTTTGCTCCGTAACTTTTTGCGGTCTTGACCACCGCAGGGTCGTCGGCCGCCAGTGCCTTGCCAGCTTCACCCGCTTGGCCGATGTCGTCGGTTTGAAGATGATCCTGAGCCTCTGCAAGATCCTCGCCAGCCTCAAACCCCACGTAGCGGTAGGTCGTCCCCACTTTCGCCACGGCCCAGTACTCGACCTCTGCAGTGAGTCCGGTGAAGGTCACCGCGGAGCCGCTTACGGCCCCTTCCGCCGCGGCCGAGCCGATCGGAGCCCCGGAGGGCTGCCCCGGCGTCGGCCAGTTGGACTTCGGGTACGCCTTGACCGTCGTCCCGTCAGGGAAGGTCGAGCCGCTGAGTTTGAAGCTGGCGCTCATCTCACTTCACGCTGAACTGGACGTAGCGCCACTGACCGCCGACCTCGGCGGCAGCCAGGTAGGAGCCGGCCTTGAGTCCGGAGACGGCGAGCGAACCGTCCTTCTTGACCGTGGCAGTTTTGGTGGGGTTGGGGATCGGTTCGCGCCCGAGGCCGCGCTCGACGCTGATCTCGCTCGAGGGGTAGATGCCGACCTTGGATCCCGGCTCGAAGCGGTGGTTCGGGATCGTGGCCCCTTTGGCCCTCGGTTTCGAGGAACGTTTGACGGCTTTCTTGGCCGTTGGTTTCGCTTTCGATTTGGCCTTGGTCGCCATGTCAACCTCCTACGGGTTCGGGCGTCTGGGGTGGAGTCGCCGTTGATTCGGTTCCGGCTTCGCCTTCTTCGGGCTGGGCCGCTTCGTTGGTTTGAAGTGCTGCTTCGAGGATGCGGGCGATCTCTTCCTCGTCGATGCCCGCCTCCCGCATCGCCTGGCCGATGTGCTGGACGATCTGGCCGACGTCGGGCCCGGCGGGTTCGGGTTTGAGCCAAGCGGTCGCGTCTTCGATGTCGTGCTGGCCGAGGATGTACTTGATGAGCTCGGGGACGTTGATCTGTTCGGCGAAGGCGGCGAGGGCGTTGGCCAGTTCCGCTGCGTCGTGCTTCTTCTGCGCGGGATCGTCCGCTTCGGTGGAGCCGTCGATCGGCTCCACTTCGATGTTCGCCGCCATGAACTCGGGCGTAACCTCGATGAAGGCGAAGCCGGTGGGAGTTGTGTCGTCTTCGACGCGGACTTTCTGCCCGCGTTCCTCGGCGACGTAGTGCTGTTCGTAGAGGGCCTTCCGGAGGGCAGCCTCTGGCTTCAGCAGGTCGATATGCAGGTTCTTGGCCTTCTGCTTGATCCGCAGGTTGGCCGCGGCCTGAACGAGCTGAGTACCGGTGGCGGTTTCCTCCCCGCCCGAACCGACGATGGCTTCGGACATCGCGCTCGTAAGCTCGATGTCTCCCTTGATCGCCTGCTCCTCGGACTCCCCGGATTGGGGGAGGTCCACGAAGGGCATCGGCTGGATGACCTCGGAGGGGTTGGCGAAGACTGGATTGAAGACGCCGGCACCGGTGACGATTTTGGACGGGTCGAGGGTGCCGACCTGGTAGAAGTAGCCGCGGTTCAGAGCCAGAGTCGCGGCATCACGTCGCTGACCTCGGAGCGTGTTCAACTCCCACTGAAGGTGCGCGATCGGCTCCACCTCGCCGATGCCGCAGAACTCCTGCTCGACGATGGTGGGACGGAAGATCTGGAACGGGTAGTCGCCGTGCAGGAAGGGATTCGTGTCCTCCTGAACGAGCAGCTCGCGATCGAGAACGGTGATCACCTGATCGCGGTCGTGACACTCCCAGACCTCGTGAAGCTCGTTGCCTTCGGTGTTGTAGCTGCTGAGGCCCGCCGCTTGGAGGCGACCGTCCCACGCCTCGCCGCGTTTGGTCGAGGAGCCCATCTTCGAGACCGCATCTAGGTCCAGCTCGACCCAGCCGCCGCTCTTGCCTTCGGCGCGGTTCTTCCGGCCTTCCAGCACGCGGTCTTTGATGTAGGCGGTAGAGCGCCAGGTGCGGTGGATGATGTAGGAAGCGGTCTCGAGGTCGCGGGCGGTGGGATCCCAGAAGAAGTCGTAGACGTCCACCGACTCGACCTGCGGTCCCTCGAAGACGACGATCTGCTCGTCCACGACTTTCTGCCCGCCGAAAAACTTCTTGGCGATCTTCTTGCCGTCGCGAGTCTTCTTTTCCCAGTAGTCCTTCTGGACGCCGAGCCCGTAGCGGAAGCCTGAGCGGGCCGTTTCCTGGAGCTTGCGCTCGTACTTCATCGCCGAGCTGTCGCGTTCCCAGAGCCGCTCCAGTGCCCGGCACTGCTCGGGCTGGACATCGGCGTCGCCCGGAAGACCTCGATAGCGCGGCGTCTGAGAGAGAACGCGCGGGACGTTGGTCTCGATCACCGTGAAGCAGTAGGGGACGAACAGCTCCTGGCCGAACTGGCGGCGGATCTCGTTCTGCACCACGTCCTTGTCGTTGGGCGTGGCGGCCTGAGCATGGGCGACGGCGAGGCGGCGCCAGTTGCGGGAGAGGCCGTAGAAGTTGTTCCAGCGGGGGACCAGCTGAGAGTGCAGCTTGTCGGCCGCTTGGAATTTGTCGATCACCCGCTGAAGGCATTGCTTCTCCTCCTCAGAGTGATCGTCTTTTTTGGCGAGACCGGGCATCTAGGCGGCTGCCGGTTCCGGCTCCTCATCCGGGAGAGTCTCGGCGCCAGCGGCCATATCTGCCTCTGCCAAGGCCGCGTCTTCCTCCGGGTCCGGCGACACCACGATCCGGGTCGGTGCCTCGCTGAACTCGGAGACCTTGACGCCCTCGATCTCCTCCGGGGGAGGGGCGGCGACCACCCGCGCGTCGCGGCTCTCGTACTCGAAGCGCAGCATCGCGGTCTCGTACTCGCCAGGCTCGTCCTCCTGGGCAAGCCGACCATCGGGGGTGATCCGCTCGCGGAGGGTGACGACGTAGCCCTGTCCGCCCATCTGGTCGATGTAGGTCAGAAGGTTGGTGAGGGTGATGATGGTCGGCGCGTCGAAGCGATCGGCCAGTGCGGAGGCTGCGCGGTGTGCGGCGGCATCTCCGGGGAAGCAACCTGCCTCGCGGTTCTGGGCGATGACGATGTCCTCGATCCGCTTGCGGGCCATCAACTGCCTCCCTTTCTGATGTGGGCGTACCGCTCGGGGTCAGCCGATTTCGTGAAGAACGTCTTCTCGCGCCGCGCCAGTTCGCGTTCGATGTCTCCGAAGTTGCGCTTCGAACACGCCTTGACGTGTCGACGCCACTGTTCCTGCTGCTCCATTGGAAAGCCGGGGTGGTCGCAGCCGGGAACCGTGCAACGAAGGCGAGGCCCGGTCTTCTCTCGGGCGGATGGTGGAATCCAAAGCTGCGTCATATGCTGGCCAGCGTGTGAGGGTTGACCCTTACACGCCGCAGAGTGACGAGAGGCGCGGATGGAACGTCAGACGTAACGGGGGTCGTAGCTGCCGACCCCTTGACCCCCGACGGCAAAGCCCGAGGCTTGGCCTGGAGCCTCGAACCGCCCTTTGAGCGGGATCTCCCTCGCGAGGTGCTGGGCCCCCATGTAGGCCATCAGGCAGTCGTCGTACTTCCCCGGCTCGGCCTGCATTTTCCCGGCGTCGGTCTGGGTGTAGGTGCGGACCTCTCCGGCCAGCACGCGGGACTTGATCCCGCTTTTCTCGATCCGGATCAGCTCCTGCATCCCCGCTACGAGGATCGGCTTCGTCCGCACGTCGGTGCTGAAGCCGAGTCGCTGCTCGGTCGACTCGCTGGAGGCCCCAACCTTCTTGGAGCGGTAGACGTGCGGGTAGTGCGCGTCGAGGTAGAGGAAGCGGAGGACGGGGAGGCCCCAGCCGCCCGTGCGCTCCACGCCGATGTGCGCGTTGTTGAAATAGAGGGCGGCCAGCAACACCTCCCGCGCCAGCAGGTCGGGGTCGATCCGGCTGCGGTACTCGGCGACCTGAACGCCGGTCGCGTGGTCGATGATCTCGATCGCGTGGTAGTCGGGCTCGTCGGTCTCCTCCATCTGCCCGCCCGATGGGTCCACGAAGGCGATGTACTCGCTCTCTGGGGGCTTCGGGAGACCGTTGTCGTCCCTTTCCATCCAGAGTCGCCAGGGAGCCGTTGGATTGGCAATGCCTGGGGCTCGCGGGGTCCAGAGGGCGCGGGTCGGGATCTGGACCTGGGCTCCTCCGCGAGAGGAGATTTCGGTCCGCTCCTCGGCTGCCTTGAAGTCGCCGATCAGGGGGCCGGGATTCGCCTCGCTCGGCACCTTCGGGTCGCTGAGTTCGACGGTGACGAGGAGCTGGGCGACCTTGTAGGGGTCGAAGACCCGCTTCCCGGTGGAGATGAAGGCCTGCTCGGGGGAGGCCGGGTACTCCTGATGGAAGATCCTCAGATCACCGCCGCATTTGTTGGCGATGACATAGCGCCGCCAGTTGAGCTGCTCGAGGGTCAGCTCGAAGCCCTTCTCCTTGACCATCTCCACCAGTTCGGGCTCTTCCTCGGCGTGGGGGTTCTGGGGGTCTCCGGCAGTGAAGCGCTCGCGCTCCATCTCGTTCAGGAAGGGGCGGGCGTATTCCTCCTCTCGCCACCAGGGCCAGAAGAAGGCGATGTAGTCCGAGCGCCCTTCTTCGGCGTCGTCCCAGATGTCCTTGAACTCGTTGAAGCCGTTGGCCGTCGACTCGAGCACGATCAGGCTCTCCGGGTCGTCAGGCACCGCCGCCATCAGAGCAGTCAGCTTGAGCATGATCTGCGGCCAGAAAGCCACCTCGGAGCCGTGGACGAATCGGTAGGTGCCACCGCGGCCGGCTTGGAACTCCCCGGCGGTGTCGACGAAGTAGCGGGAGTCGGGGAAGGTGTCGCCCGCAGTCCAGAGCCCATCGCCGGCGAAATGGAGGAACCGTTGGCGTCGGTGTTGGCCGAGGGCGGGCTTGAGCTCGGGGTCGTCGGGCAGATTCGCGTAGATGGTCTCGGCCATCCGATAGAGCTTGGCCCCGGTCTCCCGATCGTGGGCGACGGTCAGCGCGTCGTAGCGCTCGCGCAGCGTGCAGCGGTGGACGGCCTTGGCCTGGGTCCAGGTGGACATGCCGACCTGGCGGGCCTTCAGGTTCAGAGCACGCATCGGTTTGCCTTCGGCGCGCTGGGCCTCTAGCTGCCGATCGAACTCCAGCTGACCGGGTTTCGCCTGGAGCGGGATCTTGTGCCCCGCCTTGTCGATGATGAAGGCGAAGTGGCCGGCCCACAACGGCGTCTCCTCCTTGATGCGCTTCCTCAGCGCGTCGGCAGTCGTGGCGGTTGCGGCCTTCAAGGCGGGGCGCAGTGTGGCCCCGCCTCAGGACGGAAGTGAGCTACCGGATCAGCTCGCCGCTTTCGGAGAAGCAGCGGGCGCGACCGAAGTGCAGGTAGATCCAACGACCGTCCTTGCTTTCCCGGGCCGAGGTCTTGAAGCGGCATTCCCGCCAGTTGCCGTTGTGGCTGTATTCCTGCTGCGAGCTGCACCGGACCTTGGAACCGGTGACCTTACGGCAGTCCCAGACCGACCAGCCGAGGCAGTCGAAGCCAGGGTAGGAGTGGCAGTCTTCCTTGACGTAGCGCTTGATCTGGCGCACCGCGTACGGCTTGTAGATCGCATCTGCCGAGCCGGCTAAAAGCAGGAACGCCAGCAGCCCGACAACCAGAACTCGAATCCTCACGGAACTCCCCCAGTCGTTTGAGAACGGGGAGATCCTAAACGGCCTACTGGAACTGCACGTAGATGCCGCGTAGGTCGTCGCCGTCGTAGACGGCCAGCACGGGGTACCCGCCGTCCCCGAACGCAGTGCGGGAGACAACGCCCACCGTAACCCCGCTGTCGGCCCTGGTGACCCCGGTGCTGATGGCCCCGGCGGGCACCTCGGGAGGTCGAATCTTTCCATCGTTGCACGGGTCGACGATCATCACCTGGCCGGAGTCGATTCCGACTTCGCCGATCTGCTCAAGCCGCGGGCACATCGCGCGACACCGTAGGTCGCTGCGCGGACGCCATTTCCCGCCGAGCCAGGATTTCGGCCGATCGCCGCGGCATCCGCTTCTCGTGCCGTGCGACCAAGGCAGCGAAGTCCCCCGGGGCCCGAGCAGCCGACTTCTCGAACTGCCGGTCGAGAGCCGCCCGCTCGGCAATCTCGGGTCCGGCCCCCTGTAGAGCCCGGCGCCGGATGTAGTCGCTCACCTGACGGGAGCCGCCGGCGCGCTCCTTGATCAGCTCCTTCTCGGCAGGAGTGACCCGCAGGAGGATCCTGGCGGTGCGCTTGGTCGTGGCGGCCACGGTCGGGTGAAAGTAGCGGTGGGGGAGGATGTACGTACAAGTTGAGGGTGGGGAACTGCGGATGCGTGAATGTGGGTGGTATGGATGTTGCGCGCGATGGGGACCCCGCGCGCCGAGGGGGTGGGCGGGGGTGTTTTCAGGCGCGGCCCACGCACGAATCCGATGTGATGCTTTGCATTCGTTGTGCTCGCAATCGCAGATGCAGAGCCGAATGAGCGAGCCGATGCGTCCGAGTATGCGTCCGGCCTGGTGGTGCTCGTGGGCTTGCCGAGCTGGCTAGTCGTTGGTGGTGCGCGTGCTCGGCGAAGACGTTGCGATTTGCTCCCAAAGGCGCCCTGCCTCGAAGCCCCTGACGAAACTCGGGATCGTCCGTGTCGAAAGCACAAGCGAGGCTGTAGCCCTGGTCGTCAGTCATGCTCGGCCTCCAGAAGCTCACGACCGTCAAGGGAATGATGGGAGTAGAGCCACGCCGCCGACCCGTCGCTCCGCTTGACCATCTGAACAGACGGCCCACAGATGCAACCTTGATCCTCTTCGTGGTCGATCAGATCCTCCACGGGGATCACATGCTGCTCCAGATCGTCGCCCACTCGCAGCCAACCGTTCATGCTTGGGCGCTCCCCATGATCTCGTCCAGTTCCTCTTTGGATAGGCCGCGAGCGTGGGCAGCAGATCGGCGTTCGATTAGACGGCGCTCGGGTGAGTCCTTTGGGTAGATGTGCCCTTCAGCTTCAAGCTTGCCCTGCCACTCCTCGAACTCCTCCTTGGACATGGCGCCGTCCTTCTCAATGTCCCCTTGTTCTCGGCTCTGTGGGTTGGATTGCGGCCTCTCAGCCTCTTCGAGATGTCCCTCCGAATGTCCGGCCCCTTCGGCCACGACCAGCGCGTCGATCGCCGACTTCGGGTTGTCGCTGCTCGCCGGCGCTTTGCGCCGCTTCCCCTTGCCTTTCCGCTTCTCGGCCAGTTCCTGCCGCCTCTCCATGTCGTCCAGCGTGGCGTAGTGCTGGCGTAGAGCGGTGCTCTGTTTGGCCGTGATGCGGCCGTTCGGAAGCTGCTCGAGGTGCGCGATCTCCCTCGCCAAGACGTTGAGCGCCCGCTGTTTGACCCGGTTGATGGAGTCGACCGTGAGCTCCTCGTCCTCCGGCTCTTTGCGCGGGCCGTGCTTGGCTTTGTGCTCGGCCACGTATTCGGCCACTCGGCGTTCCCCGATGTCGAGTGGCTGGACCTTTCCTTCCTTGTCGAGCAGGCCAGCCGTCCCCTCGTTAAGACGGCGCGTTATCTCAGGGACGCTGAGATGTTCGAGGTAGAGAGCGACTGCGACCTCTCGGGCTTTTGCTGGGTAGCGCTTCGGCATTCTGCGCCTGATTACAGCCTTTCCGGTGGACGGTGAGGGAGAGGTGCGGCAAGGGCCTTCAGGCGGGAGTGCTTTGCCCTGCGCGGCCCTTGCGCCGGGGGATGCTCTGTACCTACACTCGGATGGCGGGCGGCGCTCGAAAGGAGAGCCGAGTTGGACCGCGAGAACGTCTGGATGGTGCAGCCGCGAGATGGAGGCATTGAGTTCCCAGTCCCCGGCCCTTGCATCGTCAAGATTTATCGGCAGGCTGGGTGGAGGACACGGCCGATTCGTCGCTCCGAGGTGCCCGGTTACAGAAGTCCTCGAAGCTGCCGGCGTCCTTGAAGATCCGCTCCCATTCGTCGAGCCGCTTCCGAGTGCCATTCCTCCGCATGGGTTCGAACGGGTCGTAGGCCGCGCCTTTGACTGCCAGGATCATCATCTTCAGCCCGTATTTGGGATTTTCGTAGTAGGGGAGCGCGATCCAGAAGCGGTCGGCGGTGAACGGGCTGCGCGGGTGGTTGCAGAGCCGCTGCCATTCGCGGAAGACGATTTCCACCTCGCTGTAGAGCGGGTGGTGCTTGGCCGACTGGGCTTTGTCGCGCTTCAGCTCCTGGTAGCGGATGCCCCACGCTCTGATGTCCCGCTCCAGTGAGGTCACGATGTCTTCTAGCCGCTGCACCTCGGACTCCAGGTCGACGCAGCGCGGGCACTCGCCCTTGACTTCGCCCGTCTCGGTGTCGATGAGCTGGAGAGTGGGGCGGGCGCTCACGGGGCCACCTGTAAACGAGGGTTGACAAGGGCGTCTCGATCTGTCAACATGCGTTTACACAACGCAAACGCGGCTCGCGGTGTTGGCGCACCCAGCCGCTCTAGCCAAAGGAAGTGAGCCTTATGGCCAGCAGCGAACAAGATACGAGGACGCCGGAGATGAAGCTGGCGGACATGGAGTTGGGGCAGGTCCGCGCCGAGTTGATGCAGTGGGGCGAGGAATTGAGCGACGAAGGGCACTCGGAGCGCGAAGTGATCGGCGCCTTCTGCGAAGAGCTGGAAGAACGGCTCGCGCGGCTCTATTGCCGGTACTACGAGATCCTGAGCGAACTGGAGGCGTCCTGATGTACGTCCGGTTGATCGCCCAAGAGAGCCCGCGGAAACGCTACGCCGTGTGCAGTGACGGCGAACTAGCCCGGCTGGTCGCCAATGCTGAGACCCAGGCCGAGACCAGCAATGATCCCGTGGTCCAGCGGATTGCGAAAGACTCACGGGACGAGCTGAACCGCAGGACGGGGCGCTGAGACGAGATGGACGCAGACAGCATCCGCAAAGAGCTATCGGGGCTGGCGCAGGTACGCGCCGGCCTCGAAGCTGATCTCGCGAAGCTGCACGCCGACTCGGCAGCTGCCTTGCGCAAGGCGTCAGAGTCTGAGGATCTGACCATGGGCCAGGCGGCAAAACTGCTTGGCCTCTCCCGGCAGCGCGCCTACCAACTAATGCGCGAACACTGATCACGCCGCCCGCCTCTCGTAGAGGTCGTGGACGCGCCATTGCTTCCTGATCGCGACGTCGAAGCGCTTCCGTGCCTCGGCTGCCTCGATGAGGGCGCGGTAGGCCTTCTTCCCGAGCTGCTGCAGGACCGCCCGCGTGTCGGCCCCTTTGGGCAGGAGCAGGTTCGTCGCCTCCGGCAGGTCCGCCTGAACTGCCGCCGCCAGCTTCTGCCCCGCCTCGTCAGCGTCGAAGCTCAGGTACACCCGCTCGAACCCGTCCGTGATCGTCTTCCACTCTGGCCGCCAACTCGAGGCGCCGGGAATCCCTATCGCCACGATGCTGTCGGGCCAGGCGAGCCGTAGAGCCAGCGTGTCGCTCTCGCCCTCGGTCAGCACCAGCGCCTTGGCGCGCCGGGTCTCTAGCTGCTCCAGGCCGTAGGGGATCTGACCGAGCCCCTGACCACCGAGCCACCATGAGCGGCCGCTGTGCGCGAAGAGCTTGGCTCGGAAGAGCGTTCTGTCCCGCTTGTAGTAGGGAACCCAGACGCCCTGGTCGTTCGTTTTGATCCCGAACGGTCGGAGCGAGTTCAAGTCGAAGCCTTTCCAGACCGCTGCCTTGCTGCTCGGCTGGGTAAGGGAAAGACCTTCAGGCATACGCCCGCCTCCCCTTGCCCCAGAGAAGAAGATTCCGTTCCGTCGACGCGCCCTTGACCGCCCGGTGCCCACAATGGGTCCAACTGCGGATTTGGTACCTCTGCCTTGGGGAGTTCCCCCGCGTCTGCCTCGTTGCACCGCGCCTGGGAGTGGCTACCTCACGCGGATCTTGACGGCTACATTCGGCCTGGCTCTTGCGGTGACGGCCCTGCCGGGACCGGGCTGTTTGGTAGCCGCCCGCTCCGCTAGCGTGATTTCCACCTCGTTTGCACGACGCGGAACCTAAGCCCCCCTTCGGACCGATTCCGAGGGGGGGCTTTTTCTCGACGCGGAACGTCATCGCCGTACGCCGCGCCCTCTGCGCCCGAACTGGCTCGGGGGGACACGGCCGCCAGGGTGGTAGTCCTTGGCCGGACCGCGATAGATCAGCGTCGCCGGGATCGGCTCGCCACGACCGTCCGTGTCGCCGTGCCAATTCCACACCGTCGTCTTGCGCTTCACTTGGTAGCTCCCTTCGTTTCGCCTGCTTTCCTGAGTCGCTTGGAAGTGCGCGGGTTCAGCCCGTCGTGCCGGACGCAGCTAGGGCAGAGGGTCTTCCGGGGGCTATGCCGGTAGGCGATCTTCGATCCGGCCGCTAGTCCACCTCCGCACCTCTCACAGTTGGTGGCAGCTCCGGCGAGGGTCCACCAGAAGCCCGCGTTTGAACTGAGCATTCCCGCGCTCACGCGACCGCCGCCTTATTCCGGGCCAACCCCTTGGTGCGCTCCTCAGCGCCTCTCTGCCGCCATATCGTGATCTGCTTCGCAGGCGCGTCAGGGTCCGCGATCCGGCACTCACCCTCTATGGCCTCGTACCAGTCATCCCGTTCGGGGTTCTTGCAGTGGCGACCGTCTAGGCGTCTTCCGTCTCCCATGAAGCTGCCGCCGCGATGGCGATCGAAGGCCCCGTCGCCGGCGAAGTGCCGGTTGCAGTCCCGGCAGTGGGAGGCGCAGGTGCGGATTGGGCTCATCTGCGCACCCACTCAAGGGTTACCTCATCGGCTGGGGACCGGTCCTGCTCGACCGCCGCCAGGACTTCGCGGAGGTACTGCAACTGCTTTGCCTCTCTGCCGATCTCGGGGACGGGGAACTTGATAGTGATTTTCATGGGGCTCCTTTCATGGCTCCACCCGTTGCTCACACTCAGGGCACTCGCCGTAGGCATTGAGTTGTTCAAGCTCTGCGCCGCACCAGGGGCACTCCTCCGGGATGTCCGGCGCGTAGAGGCCGGGGGGGAGGACCTTTCCGGCGGCTTCGTCTAGATGCCCCACGCGTCTACCGCCTCCTCAGGTCGACCGTTGCGCTTGAACTTCCGTCGCTTGTGCGCTCGGCGGGCGCGCTGTTTGCGCTTGTACTGGCGCTTGCGGTCTTCGATGTCCTCCGCGTGGGAGCCGCGGATTACAACCGTGGTGACCACTTCGTTCCTAACCACTGCGCAGATCCCGTCCGCGATCTCGAAGTGACGAGATCCCGGCTCCGGATTCAGGTGCCAGGGGGGGGCTTCAGTCAGCTCCCGTGCCTGCTCTACGAAGGCTTCCAGCTCCAGCTTGGCCCGGTGAATCGGAAGGGCCGGCTTCACCCGTTCCTGGTAGCGCTGAACGGCGTGCTTGGACGGCTTCACTCGCCCACCGCCCGGATTCGGATAATGGAGCGGGCCTGCTCCTCCCGTATCTGCGTGTAGGACTTCCGAGCGTTGATCGAGACGATCTGGTCGTCGTCCGCCCAGGCCAGCGTCGTCAGCGCGTCCTCGACGAGTTTCACCAGGTTCGAAAGGTCAGGCCGGCCAGTTGGGCGGGCGACGGCGAACCGCTCCTTCAGCAGGTCAGCGTTGCGCCCGGTGCCCCAGTGACCTTTCGGCCGCTTGACGAAGAACTCGCATTCGATCCTCAGCGGCTCGCCGAGCAGATAGCCCTTGAGTTCTGCCCGTTCCCAGGCATCGATGATCTTCCCGGCATGGGCTGATTGCCGGGCGGGGACGAACCGCATTCCCGTTTTCGGATTGGCCGTCTTCGCCGCCCACGGAATCGGATCGCCGGGAATCGCCAGGAGGAGCTCAGCCATCGAACACCGTCCGAACCGGATCGTGCTTCTCGGGCCAGCCCCAGCAAGTGCCGCTCTGCGGATAGCTCTCCCCGCAGGAAGGGCACCGGTGGGGGTCCGAGGGTGTTACATCGCGTGTAACAGCAGGGGCAAAGGGGGGGCCTCCCGGTTGGGCTAGGTACTGCGGCTGTGATCGGGCGGGCAAGGTCGGTCTCACTCCCCCAGTTCCTTTCGGACCTGATCGGCTGCTGAGTAGAGGCGGTGGAGCGGGTCACCGGGGCGAAATCCGAGGTAGTCGCCTAGGCCCTTCAGATCGTCGGCGGCGATCAGCAACCTCTCTACCTGCTGCCTTAGTTGGTCTCGCTCGGCCCGGAGTTCATGCTCGTGCTGGGTGAAGAGAGAGCGTCCCTCATTCTCCAGGGCGTCCTTTGCCTCGGTGACGATCTGGTTCAGCGAGACGGTGCGGCGGGCCTCTGACCCCAGCTCGTCCATCGAGGTCAGCCAGCTAGCGAGTCCGCGAAGGGTCTGTTCGCCCATCAGCCCTTACCTCTCTCCCGCTGGGTTGCCCTATAACGGCCCAGGAACCAAGCCGAGCAATAGGTCCACAAGACCATCGAGGCGCAGGCCGGGAGCGTCGGGGGGTCAAGGTCGGTGAAGGCCAGCGTGTACCCGAACAACATGGCCGCCGTGAAGATCACAGCGTTGCCGACAACCCCAAGGACCGTCCTCATC
>Ga0207661_10000139_pt1 | contig 45892 bp, 34 predicted proteins | sample KBSC713LmetaG_FD_184337 | JGI IMG/M metagenome (GOLD analysis project Ga0207661, IMG submission 184337) | Corn rhizosphere microbial communities from Kellogg Biological Station, Michigan, USA - KBS C7.1-3L metaG (SPAdes) (version 2) | ecosystem: Host-associated > Plants > Roots > Rhizosphere ...
TATTGCCCGGATGCGGAACTGTCGTCAGCCAGGAAAAGCTCCAGGACACCGTCAAGGCGTCGCTTGAAGACTCGATTCATGAAAAGATCAAGAAGGTCGAATGCCCTTCTGATCAGTCTGTGGACCCGGGCGCGACGTTCACGTGCGACGTGATTTTTTCCGATGACAGGCGGGAAGTAGCGATCTTGAAGATCCGCAACAAGGATGCCGACATCTCGATGATCGGCCTCAAACCAAAGAATTGAGAGAGGCGAATTAGAGGCGAATGAGCGACCTGACCACTGCCCCGGACGAGTTGACGACCCACTCCAAGCTGCTCAGCTGGGTCGATGAAATCGCCTCTCTGACCGAACCGGACTCCGTCTACTGGTGCGACGGCAGCGCCGAGGAGTACGACCGCCTCGCCCAGGCCCTGATCGACGCCGGCACCTTCGAGCGCCTCGACGAAGCCAAGCGCCCGAATTCCTACCTCGCCCTCTCCGATCCCGGCGACGTCGCCCGTGTCGAAGATCGCACCTTCATCTGCTCCGAGCAGGAGGAGGACGCCGGCCCGACCAACAACTGGCGCGACCCGGCCGAGATGCGCGCCACCCTCAACGACCTCTTCAAGGGCTCGATGAAGGGCCGGACGATGTACGTCGTCCCCTTCTCGATGGGCCCGCTCGGCTCGGAGATCTCCGAGATCGGCGTGCAGCTGACCGACTCGGCCTACGTCGCCACCAACATGCGGATCATGACCCGGATGGGCAAGGCCGCCCTCGACGTGCTCGGCTCCGACGGCGAGTTCGTCCCCTGCGTCCACTCGGTCGGGATGCCGCTGACCGAGGGCGTCGAAGACGTTTCCTGGCCCTGCAACGAGGCCAACAAGTACATCGTCCATTACCCGGACACGCGGGAAATCTGGTCCTTCGGCTCCGGCTACGGCGGCAACGCCCTGCTCGGCAAGAAGTGCTTCGCGCTGCGGATCGCCTCGGCGATGGCGCGCGACGAGGGCTGGCTCGCCGAGCACATGCTGATCCTCAAACTGACCTCGCCCGAGGGCAAGGTCAAGTACATCACCGGCGCCTTCCCCTCGGCCTGCGGCAAGACCAACCTGGCGATGCTGGTCCCGACCCTGCCCGACTGGAAGGTCGAGACGGTCGGCGACGACATCGCCTGGATGAAATTCGGCGAGGACGGCAAGCTCTACGCGGTCAACCCCGAGGCCGGGTTCTTCGGCGTGGCCCCGAACACCAGCCACAAGACGAACCCGAACGCGATGGACACGATCGAGCGGAACACGATCTTCACCAACTGCGCCAAGACCGACGACGGCGACATCTGGTGGGAGGGGATGACCGGCGAGCCGCCGGCGCACGCGATCGACTGGCACGGCAACGACTGGACCCCCGAGTCCGAGAAGCCGGCCGCGCACCCGAACGCGCGCTTCACCACCCCCGCCTCGCAGTGCCCCTCGATCGCGCCGGAGTGGGAGGACCCCGCCGGCGTCCCGATCGACGCCTTCCTCTTCGGCGGCCGCCGCGCCACCGTGGTGCCGCTGGTCCAGGAAGCCTTCGACTGGGAGCACGCCGTCTTCATGGGGGCGACGATGTCCTCGGAGACGACCGCCGCCGCCGCCGGCGCCGTCGGCCAGCTCCGCTTCGACCCGATGGCGATGCTGCCGTTCTGCGGCTACAACATGGCCGACTACTTCGCCCACTGGCTGAAGGTCGGCCAGCGCGAGGGCGCCCAGCTGCCGCGCGTCTTCTACGTCAACTGGTTCCGCAAAGACGCCGACGGCAAGTTCCTCTGGCCCGGCTTCGGCGAGAACAGCCGCGTCCTCGAGTGGGTCTTCCGCCGCTGCGAAGGCGAAGGCGAGGCGGTCGAGACCCCGGTCGGGCTGCTGCCGGCCGAGGGCGAGATCGACACCGAGGGCCTCGACATCTCCCCTGAGGCGATGGCGGAGCTGCTCTCGGTCGACCTCGACCTGGTCAAGGAGCAGCTGCCGCAGGTCAAAGAGCACCTGGCGAAGTTCGGCGAGAAGCTGCCGGCCGAGGTCAGCGCCCAGCTCGAGGCGCTCGAACAGCGCCTGGGGTAGAGACGCGGGAACGTCGGGCGGCCACGGCCGCCCGACGGGATCACTCGGGCCGCAGGACGAACTGCCAGGCCCAGGGCCACATCCGCATCGGCCGCTCCAGCAGGCGGGCGATCCAGCGGACTTTCTTCGGGATCACCTCGGGCGGGTAGTTGAACTTCCGCACCATCGCCAGCCGCATGCCGCCAGCGGCGGCGTCGCGGCGCAGGTGCTTGGGGGTGACGACGAAGAAGTCGTGCTCCCAGGAGACCGGCGAGAGCTTCCAGTAGATCAGCTGCAGCCGCATCGGCAGCCAGCCCATGAACGGCAGCCGCGAGTGCGACTCGATCGGGAAGTAGGGGTTGGGGATCTGCCCGACGACGACGCCGCCGGGGCGCAGCACCCGCCGCATCTCCGCGAAGGAGGCGATCCGGTCCTCGGGGAAGATGTGCTCGTAGACGTTGGCCAGCATGAGGACGTCGAAGGAGTCGTCGGGGAAGTCGAGCTTGTTGCTGAACCCCGGGTAGAGGGCGACGCCGTCGGGCGAGCGCCGCTCCTCCTTCAGCGCCGGGTCGATCCCGACCCAGTCGAGGCCGGTCAGCTTCGCGTAGCGATCGGTGGTCCAGCCGTTCTGGCAGCCGATGTCGAGCGCCTGTTTGGCGCTATCAGGTCCTTCCGTGCGAACGAGCTCGGTCAGCGTCTCTGAAAGAACTCGGTTACGGACATCCCACTCGGCGTCCGATTGAAGAAGGGCATGACTAGGGGACGAACTCAAAAATGCCTCCAAATGTGGCTGCCTGGGCTGGGTCGCGCGCCCGACCCTAGCAAGCGGGTCAGCGCCCTTTGCCCCCGTAAGATCGCTGGATGCCGCCGATGAGCAGCAGGGATTCCCGCGCCTCCGGGCGCCGTCGGAGGCTGCTCGCGGCGGGTCCCTCGCCGCTCGCCCTGATTGTCCTCGGCGCCGCCGTCGGGCTCCTCCTCTGCGCCTACACCAACGCGCTCTCGCGCGAAGGCGGCGATCCCACCCAGATCGTCTACTGGGCCGGGGTACTGCTGATCGTGGTGCCGATCGCCGCCCGGATCAGCATGGAGGACGTCAGCCTGCGGGAACGCTTCGCCCTCGTCGCCCTCTTCGGCCTCTCGCTCTACGCGGTCAAGGTGATCCGCGACCCCTTCCTCTTCACCTTCCCGGACGAGCCGATCCACGCCTACAACGCCAACCAGGCGATCCTCCACCACGGGCTCTTCAACGGCAACCCGATCCTGCCCGTCACCTCCGGCTACCCCGGCCTCGCCAGCGCCACCTCGGCCCTGATCTCGCTGAGCGGGCTCTCCAGCTTCACCGCCGGGGTGATCCTGATCGGCCTGGCGCGGCTGCTGCTGGTGCTGTCCCTCTTCGTCCTTTTCACCCGCGTCAGCGGCTCCCACCGCCTCGCCGGTCTCGCCGTCGTCATCTACGCCGGCAGCTCCAACTTCCTCTACTGGGGGGTGCAGTACTCCTACGAGTCGCTCTCGCTGCCGCTGCTGGTGGCGGTCCTGGCTGCCTTCGCCGAGCGCGAGGCGGCCGGGCCGAAGCTGGTGCGCTCCTGGGCGGTGCCGATCGTCCTCGGGACCATGGCCGTGGTCGTCACCCATCACCTCACCTCCTACGCGCTGGTCATCGTCCTCGTCCTGCTGGCGGTGATCTACCGCCTCGCCCGCTCGCCGAAGCCGAACCCGTGGCCCTTCGCGCTGTTCACCGCCGTCCTCGCCGGGGGATGGATGGTGATCGCCGCCAACAACACGGTCGACTACCTGGACCCGGTGTTCTCCGGGGCGGTCACCTCGATCTGGAACACGGTCTTCGGCGATTCGCAGGCGCGCGGCCTCTTCGAATCCGCCTCCACCGACCTCGTCTACACGACCCCCTTCGTCGCCCGCCTGATCACGCTGGGTGCGGTCGGCCTCCTCCTCCTCGGCTTCCTCGCCGGGATTCGGGAGGTCTGGGCGCGGCGGGAGAACAAGCCGTTCGTCTGGCTCTTCTGCCTCGGTGCCGCCGGCTTCTTCGCGACGCTCGCCCTGCGCTTCGCCCCCGAAGCCTGGGAGACCGGCAATCGCGCCGCCATGTACCTCTTCATCGGCCTCGCCTTCGTCGTCGCCTACGCGGCCCTGCGGCTGATCCGCAAGGGACCGCGGCTGATGCTGCGGCGGGCGGCGCTGCTCGCCTCGATCGCCGTCGTCGTCATCGGCGGCGCGATCGCCGGCTGGCCCTGGGACAGTCAGCTCGCCCAGCCGACCCGGATCACCGCCGGCGGCGTCGAGATCGAATCGGAACCGATCACGCTGGCCCGCTGGATCGGTGCGCAGCTGCCGGGGCGCAAGTTCGCCGCGGCCGACGCCGACGCGCGGATGATCCTGGCCCCGGGGGGCGCCCAGGCGAAAACCGGCGAAGCGCTGTCGATCAAAACGATCCTCGAGGAGAACTCGCTGCTGAACTGGGAGCTTCCGTCGCTGCGCGGCAACGGCCTCGGCTACCTCGTCGCCGACCGGCGCAAGGTGTCCACCGATCCTGGCCGCGGCTCCTTCTTCTACGTGCCGGGTTCTCCGAAGCACGCGCTGCGGCCGCCCGCGACGATGCACAAGTTCGGGGAAGTGCCGCTGGGCCGCACCTACGACAGCGGCAACCTCGTCGTCTTCGACCTCCGGAGCCGCCCGTGAGGGGACACCGCGACCTCAAGTGGGTATGCGTCGCGGCGGTCGTCGCGGCGGTGGTCGCCGCCCTCGTCCCCTGGGACGTCGTCCGCCTGCTGGCGGCGCTGCCGCTGGCGGTGTTCCTTCCCGGCTACGCGATCACCGTCGCCGCCTTCGGGCCGCAGCGGCTCGACCCGCAACGCTTGGCGATGCTGACGCTGCTCTGCGGGCTCTCGCTGCTCTGCCTCGGCGGCATCGTCCTCAACTTCCTTCCCGGCGGGATCCGCACGGTGACCTGGGCGCTGCTGCTGATCCTGGTCGTCATCGCTGCGGCGCGGGCCGCGGCGCTGCGCCGCGGGCGGCCTGACGGGCGCCTCTCCGGCTGGACGCGCCCGCGCTTGCGCGGTGTCGACGTCGCCTGCCTCGTCCTCGCAGCGGTCGTCGTGGTCGGCACCCTCGTCTTCGCCTATACGCCGCTCCCCGCCAGCAAGGCCGTCGGCTACACCGCGCTCTGGATGCTGCCGGCGAAGAACGCCGCCGACCCGGCCCTGAAAGTCGGCGTGATCAGCGCCGAGCAGGGGCGGCAGCACTATCGCCTCGAGGTGCGGATCGGCGAGAACGGCAAGCCGAAGCGCTACCACCTGGCGCTCGACCCCGGCGAAGAACGCGTCGTCCGGGTGCCGGTCAACGTGCCGGCGGGGAAGAAGAGGCACGTCGTCGTCTCGTTGTACGACTCCGAGCGGCCGCACGAGCTCTACCGCCGGGTCACGACCTGGACCGCGGGGTCGCAGCCCGGCGAGGGTTGAGGCCCGGGCCGTGCTCCCTGTCGACATCGTCATCACCAACCACGACTACGCCCGCTTCCTCCCCGAGGCGATCGAGAGCGCCTGTGCGCAGACGCACCCCGACGTCAACGTCGTCGTCGTCGACGACGGCTCCAGCGACGGCTCGCGTGAGGTCCTGCAGCGGTTCTCCGACCGGGTCGAGGTGGTCCTGAAGGAGCAGGGCGGCCAGGCCTCGGCGATCAACGCGGGGGCGGAGCGCTGCCGCGGCGAGGTCCTGCTCCTGCTCGACGCCGACGACGTCCTCCGGCCGCAGGCGGCCGAGCGGGTCGCCGCCGCCTTCGCCGCCGGTCCCCGGCTCTCGAAGGTCCAGTTCCCGATGGCGATCGTCGACGCCGAGGGCCGCCCGACCGGCGAGGTGAAGCCGGGCGGCCACCTGGGGGCGCCGGTCGGCGACCAGCGCGCCGCCGAGCTCGCCTTCCCCTTCGACATCGCCTGGCTGCCGGGCGGCGGCACCGGCTTCCGGACCGAGGCGGTGCGGCGGATCCTGCCGATCCCCGAGGCCGACTACCCGCGCAGCGGGGCCGACTGGTACCTGGTCCACCTGACCGCGCTGCTGGGGGAGGCGGCGTTGCTGGAGGAGGTCTGCGCCGAGTACCGCGTCCACGGCGGCAACCACTACGAGCTGGAACGCGACGAGATCGACCTCGACCACGTGCGCGAGTCGATCGCCTTCGCGCGGGTGACGACGCGCTCGCTGGAAGCGCTCGCCGACGAGCTGGGGCTGGAGCGGCCGCGGCCGCTGCTCTCCTACTCCGACCTCGCCAACCGCCTCGTCTCCCTCAAGCTCGAGCCTGGCCGGCACCCGATTCCGGAGGACCGCCCGCAGGCGCTGCTCGCCGACGCGGTGCGCGCCACCCGCCGCCGCTTCGACGTCTCGGCGCCGATGAAGGCTCTCCTGGCCGCCTGGTTCGCGCTGGAGGCGGCGGCGCCGAAGGCGCTGGCGCGGCCTCTGGCCGAGCTGTTTCTCTTCCCCAGCAGACGCACCCGGTTCAACCGGGTGCTGGGAAGATGGCGGCGCTAGTGACATGAGGATCCTGATCGCCACCGACCATTACCCGCCGTTCATCGGCGGCGCCCACCGCCAGGCGCGGCTGCTCGCGGCCGGGATGGCCGAGCGCGGGCACGACGTCGCCGTCGCCACCACCTGGCACGGCGGCCTCCCCGGCCTCGACTGGGAAGAGCACGTCACCGTCCACCGCCTGCGCCAGGTGCGGACCGCCGTCCGTTCCCTGATCAGGGACGAAAATCAGCGCCACCAGCCGCCCTTTCCCGACCCGATCACGATCGGCGGCCTGCGCCGCCTGATCGCCGGCTTCGAACCCGACGTGATCCACGCCTACGGCTGGCTCGCCTTCTCGGTCGCGGTGGCGCTGGGCCGGCGCCGGATCCCGATGCTGGTCTCCGCCCGCGACTACGGCTACTTCTGCGCCAACCGCACCCTGCTGCGCAAAGGCGAGCCGTGCTCCGGGCCGGCGCCGCTGAAGTGCGCCACCTGCGCCACCGACTACTACGAAGGCGCCCCCAAGGGGCTGGCGGCGACCGCCGGCGTCTACACCTGCCGGCCGCTGCTGGCGCGGAAGATGACCGGCCTGCACAGCGTCAGCACCTTCGTCCACGACGTCACCGTCCGCTACCTGTTCGGGCCGGGCGGGCCGCCGGCGGACCTGGTCCAGGTGACAATCCCGAGCTTCCAGGAAGTCGCCCCGGACGAGGCGATTGACAGCTCCGACGGCGAGGTCGGCGCCTACCTGGCGCGGCTGCCGCAGGAGCCGTTCATCCTCTACGTCGGCGCCTTCCGCCGGGTCAAGGGCCTGGAAACGCTCTTCGACGCCTACGAACGGCTGGAGTCGCCGCCGCCGCTGGTCCTGATGGGGACCTACGAGCGCGACACCCCCGACGGCTTCCCGCCCGATGCGGTCGTCCTCACCGACGTCCCCAACAAAGCGGTGATGGCGGCCTGGGACCGGGCGATGTTCGGGGTGATGCCCTCGCTCTGGCCGGAGCCCTTCGGGGCCACCGTCGCCGAGGCGATGAACCGGGGCAAACCGGTGATCGGGACCACCCTCGGCGGCCACGTCGACATGATCGGCGACAACGCCGGGCTGCTGGTGCCGCAGGGGGACGTCGGCGCGCTCGAGGCGGCGATGCGGGAGCTGATCGAGGACCCCGAGCGGCGCGACCGCTTCGGGCAGGCGGCGAGCGAGAAAGCGCGCTCGTTCGCGGCGGGCGCGGTGATCCCGCGCTTCGAGCAGGCCTACCGCGACGTCCTCGCGGCGGAATGAGGGTCCTGCTCGTCGTCCCGGTGCCGCCGCAGGCCGACGGCGCCGGAGCGATCCCGGTCCTGCTCCAGGCCGAGCTGGAGGGGCTGCGGCGGCGGCACGAGGTGACACTGGTGACGGCGGTCGGCGACGAGCCCGGGGAAGCGGAAGCGGTGGAGCGCCTGCGCGAGCAGGTCGAGGTCCACGCCGCCGACCGGCGGCGGCCGCCGCCGGGCGCGCGCCGGCGGCGCCGGCAGCTGCGGATGGCGGCGAGGTGGGCGCGGGGGGGCTGGCCCTGGCGCACGGTCTGGTACGCCGACCCGGGGATCCAGCGGCTTGTCGACCGCGCCGCCGCCGGCCGCGAGTTCGACGTCGTCGCGGTCGAGGACAGCGCGATGTCGGTCTTCCGCTACCCGGCCGGGGTCCCGACGGTCTTCACCCACCACGAGGTGCTGCGCCCGCGCCCGGTCGACTGGAAGGCCGGCGCGCCGCGAGGCTGGCCCGGCTGGGCCTTCGGCGAGCTCGACTGGCGCCGTTGGGCGCGCTTCCAGCGCCAGGCGTGGAGCAAGTTCGACCGCGTCCAGGTCTTCAGCCAGCGCGACGCCGAGGCGATCGCCGAGCTGGCGCCCGAGGCGGCGCCGCGGGTGCGGGTCGATCCCTTCGGGCTGGTGCTGCCGCCGGCCGCCGATCCGGCCCGGCAGGCGCCTGGGACGATACTCTTCGTCGGCGCCTTCCACCACCCGCCGAACCGCGACGCGGCGCTGTGGCTGGCGCGGGAGATCCTCCCGGCGGTGCGCGAGCGCTGCCCGGGGGCGCGGCTGCGGATCGTCGGCAGCGGCCCGCCGCCGGAGGTGCTGGCGCTGGCCGGGCCGGCGGTCGAGGTGGTCGCCGACGCCCCCAGCGTCCTCCCGCACACCGAGGAAGCGGCGGTGGTGATGGCGCCGGTGCGGACCGGCGGCGGGATGCGGATGAAGGTGCTGCAGGCGATGGCCGCCGGCAAGGCGGTCGTGACCACTCCGCGCGGGACCGAGGGATACACGGGCTTTGGCGAGGAGCCGCCGCTGGCGGAGGGGGAGAGCGCGGCGGAGATCGCGGCGGCGACCGCGGCGCTGTTGGAGGACGACGGGAAGCGGCTGGCCCTGGGCGAGCGGGCGCGCGAGTTCGCCGAGCGCCATCACAGTCCCGAGGCCTGGGCCGAACGGCAGACGGCGGTCTTCGAGGAGGCGGTCGCCGAGCGGCGGGGGAGGGGCGATGGCTGAGGCGCCGCAGGTAACCGTCGTCATCCCGACCCACCAGCGGCGCGAGGCGCTGCGGCGGGTGCTGGAGTCGCTGGCCGCGCAAACGCTCGCGCCGGAGGCCTACGAGGTCGTGGTCGCGGTCGACGGATCGACGGACGGCACCCAGGAGATGCTGGAGGCGTTCCCGCAGCCGCTGCAGCTGCGCTGGGTCTCGCCGCCGGGGCGCGGCCGCGCCGGCGCCTGCAACGCCGCCGTGGCGGCGGCGCGGGGCGAGGTGACGGTGATCCTCGACGACGACATGCGCTGCGTGCCGGAGTTCGTCGAGCGCCATCGCGACGACCACCCGCCGGGCTCGCGGCGCTGCGTCCTCGGCGCCGTCCCGGTCGAGCTGGGGGAGGGCAGCCCGCACGCGGCCCGCTACGTGAAGGAGAAGTTCGACCTCCACCTCGCGCGCCTCCCCGACCCCGCCCACCTGGCGCTGCCGCGCTCCTTCTACACCGGCAACGCGTCGGTGCGGACCGAGGTGATGCGGGAGGTCGGCGGCTTCGACGACTCCTTCGCGGTCTACGGCAACGAGGACGTCGAGCTGGCACTGCGGCTGCGGGCGGCCGGGGTCGAGCTCGGCTACGACCCCGAGGCGCTCGCCTACCAGTCCTACGACAAGGACCTGGGAGGCCTGCAGCGCGACACGCTGGCGAAAGGGCGGACCACGGTCCAGCTCGCCCGCCGCCATCCCGAGGTCTTCGGCGACCTGCGCCTCGCCCACCCCGACGACAGCGGTCGCCCCTGGCTGGCGGCGCGGGCGCTGCTGGTGGCGCTGACCCGGCGGCTGCCGGCGACCAGCGGCGCCGTCTTCGCCCTCTGCTCGCTGTTGGAGCGACTGGGCGCCTGGCGCTTCCCGCTCTTCTATCGCCCGGTCCTCGACTACGCCTTCTGGGCAGGGGTGGACGCGGCGCTGCGCGAATCAGACGACGAGGGCGAGCTGTCGATGCTGGCCGGAGAGCTTGAGCGTGGCCCACTCGATCTTCTTCTACACCGATAGCCGCGTTCTCGGCGGGGCCGAGAACGCGATGTTCATGCTGCTCTCCTCGCTCGATCGCGGGGAGTGGGAGCCGACCCTGCTGCTCGAGGAGGCGCCGGAGACCGAGCCGCTGCGCGAGCGCGCTGCGGCGCTGGGCGTGCCGGTGCGGCTGGTGGCGCCGCTGCCGCTGGGGCTGGTCGGGGCGCGGCGGGTGCCGGCGCTGGTCCGCCTGCTGCGGCGCGAGCGCCCCGCGGTCTTCCACGCCCACATGAGCTCCCCGGTCGCCTGCAAGTGGGGTTTGGCGGCGGCGGTGCTGGCCCGGGTTCCAGCGGTGCTGGGGACCGTCCAGGTAGGCGCCTACGAGCCCCCGGACCACTCCGCCTACCTGCAGCTGCGGGCGCTGGCGCGCGGGGTCGACCGCTACCTCGCGGTCTCGCGCGAGATCGCTGCCGAACTGACCGGGGGGCTCGGTTGGCCGGCTGAGAGGGTCGAGGTCGTCTACAACGCCGTCGACGCCGCGCGGGCGGCGGTCGCGGCGCCGCCGGGGCTGCGCGAGCAGCTCGGCGGCAGCACGACCCGGCCGCTGGTCCTCACCCCGGCGCGGCTGAACCCGCAGAAGGGCCACCGGGTCCTGCTCGAGGCGGCCGCCGAGGTGCCCGACGCGCTCTTCCTCCTCGCCGGGGACGGGCCCGAGCGGGCGCCGCTCGAAGCGGAGGCCGAGCGCCTCGGGGTGGCCGACCGGGTCCGCTTCCTCGGCCGCCGCGAGGACGTCCCGCAACTGCTCGCCGCCTGCGACGTCTTCGCGCTGCCCTCGCTGTATGAGGGCTCCTCGCTGGCGGTCCTGGAGGCGATGGCGGCGGGGATCCCGATCGTCTCCTCGGCGATCGGCGGAACCGAAGAGCTGATCGACGACGGCCACAGCGGGCTGCTGGTCGCGCCCGGTGACGCGAAGGCGCTGGCGGCGGCGCTGCGGCGGGTACTTGACGACCCCGAGCTCCGGCAAAGCCTGGCCGCGCGAGCGCGCGAGCGCGTCGACGCCGGCCTCACCCGTGAGCAGATGGCCACCCGCGTCACCTCGATCTACCGCGAGTTGCTGGGCTCCCCCGACAGGGTGTGGTTGAGCTTTGACGCGGATGGCGGAACAAAGCTCAACCACACCTTGGAGGGGATGCCGGAGTCGCGGCGCAACCCGCTGGTGCGGCAGCTCGACTGGCGATTCCTCCTGCCCGACGCGGAGCTGCTCGCGCGCTGGCGGCTGCCGCGGCCGGGCGGGATCGGGCGCGCCAGGCGCCGGGCCGAAGCCGCCGGCTATGCCGACGTGCGCGCCTACTGGGGAGGACCGCTGCCGCACCGGCCGCCCCAGTTCTGGCTGCCGCTCGAAGTCGATGAGGCGACCGATTACCTGCTGGCGACACGGGCGCCGCGCTCGTTCCTCGCCGGAGCGCTGCGCCACCTCTGGTGTCTGGTACGAGGCGCCGGCCTGCTCGCCCCGATCTACGTCGTCGGCCGTCGCCCCGGAGGGGCGGACGAGGGAGCGATCCCCCTGCCCCCGTCGTCCCCGCTGCTGCTGCTGACGACCGGCCACCGCAGCATCAACAAGGCGGTCGGCCTCGCCTTCGAGGACGGCTCGGAGAAGCCGACGACGGCGGTGAAATTCGCCCGCGTCGCCGAGGCCGAGCCCGGCCTCGAGCGCGAGGCCGCGGTGCTGCGGCGGCTGGGGGAGGAGCGTCCGGACCTGGCGGGCATCCCGCGCCTGATCGGGCAGGGTTCCCGCGCCGGTCGCCTGGCGGTGGTCCAGGAGGCGGTCGAGGGAGGGTCCCTGCTCGATGCGCTTACGCGGGACAACTTCGAGCAGGTGGCGATGCGGGTGACCCGCCTCCTGGTCGAGCTCGCCCGCGGCCCCAGGCGCGATTCTGATCCCAACTGGCGCTCGCGCCTGGTCGACGAGCCGCTGGAGTGGTTCGGCCGGCACTTCGGCCCGGTTCTCGACGATAGGCATCTGTCCCCGGATACCGGGGACAAATCGGTTCACGCTTCTGTTGCGACCGTGCTCGAGGGGCTGGACGACCTACCCCCGGCGGTCGAGCACCGCGACTGCTCGCCTTGGAACGTCCTGCTGATGCCGGGTGGCAACCCCGTCCTGCTCGACTGGGAGTCGGCCGAGCCCGAGGGGCTGCCGGGCCTCGACCTCGTCTACTTCCTCGCCAACTGCACCTTCGTCCTCGACGGTGCCCTGGAGAGCGGGCGCACCCGCGAGACCTACGCGCGGCTCCTCGACCCCGCGACTCCCCACGGCGCCGTCGCCGCCCGGGCGATCGCCGAGTACACCGCCGCCCTCGGCATCTCCGACGCCGACTTCCGCCGCCTCCGTCTCCTCTGCTGGATCGTCCACAGCCGCAGCGACTACCGCCACCTCCAGCTCGAGGGAGGGACCCCGCCGCCGGAGGCGCTGCGGAGCTCGGTCTTCGCCGGACTGGTGGACGAGGAGCTGCGCGTCCAGGCGTCGAAGGGGCGGGGATGATGCGGCGGGCGGCGCCGGCCCTGGTGGTGTTCCTGGTGGCGTTGGCGGCCTCCCTCCACGCCTGGATCGAGCCGGTGGAGTGGAAGGACCCGGACAGCCTCTATTACCAGGCGAAGGCGGTCAGCTTCCGCGGCGAGGACGAACGCACTGCCCTGCACGAAGCCTTCCGCAGCCCGATCGCCTCCGAGCTGCTGCAGGGCGAGCGCGAAGCGCTGCGCAGCAACCCCGACCAGGAGCGGCAGTTCACCAGCCCGCAGTGGATCGACTACACCTCGCGCTTCTTCGATCGCCGCCCCTTCGTCCCCCTCCTTGCCGCCGGCATCTACCCGATCTTCGAGCTGCGCAGCGTCCTCACCGTCTCCCTCGTCGGCTACCTGCTGCTGGCGCTGACGCTGTTCGCCTTCCTGCGGCGCCGCTTCTCGCCCTGGCTCAGCGCCGCAGTCGCCTGCGTCTGCATCCTGGCGCCGCCGGTCCGGGGCACCAGCTTCGTGCCGATGACCGACAGCTGGGGCCTCTTCCTGGCGACCTTCGCCCTGCTCTCCGCCGCTCTGGTCTACGAACGCTCCGAGCGCTGGCTGATCGGCTGGATCGGAGCCCTGGCGCTGCTCTCGATCACCCGCGACGACTCCGTCGTCCCCCTGGTCGCGGTCGGCTGCCTGCTCATGCACCAGCGGGACCGCCGCAGCCTGCTGCTGGTCCTCAGCGGAGCCCTCTCGATCCTCCCCGCGATCCTGATCTTCGGCAACACCTCGATCAAGGAGAACCTCTCCTACGCCTTCAGCGGCTTCAACCCGCCCTACGAAGAAAGCTGGAAGTTCGTCTTCCACTACTACCCGGACAACCTGCGGGAACTGGTCGACATGGACGCCGGCTACGGCACCCACCTGGGGGCGGCGACCGGGGTCCTCTGGTACCTCGGCTTCGCGATCGCCCTCTTCGGCGTCGTCCTGCTGATCAGGCGGCTGTGGCGCGAGGACGTCTTCTTCCGGCTCGCCGCCTACGCCCTGCCCGGCGCTGTCCTCTACGTGCTGCTCTTCGGCCGCTGGTCGGCGATGCGGCAGGAGATCGTCTTCGTGCCGGCGCTGGCGGTGGCGCTGGCGCTGGCGGCGGAATGGGGGATCGCCTGGAACCGCAAGCGCCGCTCAGCGGCGCAGGCGGAGCCAGAGCGGCGGCAACCCCTCCCCGGTCAGCACCTTCCAGAGAACGGCTAGGGCGCCATCGGCGCCGTGGACGCTGACCCGGCGCAGGCGGTAGGGGTCGGTGGCGGCGTCGTTGCGGCCCTTCTCGGTCGTGTAGGCGGCCTCGTAGCCGGCCGCGGCGGCGGCGGCGCAGACCTCCTCGTCGTGGTCGCCGTTGGGGTAGGCGATGACGGCGGCGGCGCCCGGCACCTGCTCGCGCAGCTCGGCCAGCGAGCCGACCAGCTCGACCTCGCGCTCGGCGGCGGCGAGCTGGGTGAGGCGGCGGTGGCGGCGGGTGTGGGAGCCGATCGCGACGCCCGCGTCGGCGAGCCGGCGGATCTCCTCCCAGCCGGCGACCGGCTCGCCGTCGACCCAGTGGGCGCTACCGCCGGGCTCGGCGGTGGGGACGAAGAGTTGGGGAGATAGGGAGGCGGCGTGGAGCAGCGGGTCGACCGCGTCGGCCATCGCGTCGTCAACGGTTATCGCGAAGCGGCGGCGCGGCAGCTCGTTCAGCTCGCCGCGGTGGAAGGCGAGCAGCTCGTCCAGGGGCAGCGGCTTGAAGCCGAGCGCCCGCAGCGCCCGCAGCTGGCGCCGAAAGCGGCGCGGGGCGATGTCGATCCGCTCCTGCCCCGGCTTCAGCTCGCCGGCGAAGCGGTGGTAGACGAGTACGGAGTAGGAGCTCGTCGCCCGCCGCCACTGCTCGGGCGTCGACTCGGCGCGACGCCGATGCCAGTACCGCAGGTCCGAGGCCAGCTCCGCCCAGCGGTCCGAGCGCCGCGCCAGCGGCGCCACCAGGGCGGGGGGGAGGCGCAGGCGGCGCAGCAGCCGCGTCCGCCACGGCGCCTCGGTCCAGCCGCGCTCGCGCGGTTCAGACGGGGGCGTCATGTTTGATGGGGGGATGAGCTTGTTGCAGACGGTCCGGGCCGTCCTCGAGGAGCGGCTGGCGCTGATGGCGCCCGCCCGGCGCCTGCGCCTGCGCGAAGCCGAGCGGACGCTCGACGCCTACGCCGGCGGCCGGCCGCTGCGGCTGCTCGACGCGGGCTGCGGCGACGGCCTCCTCACCCTGGCGGCGGCGAAGCGGCGGCCACGATGGAAGCTGCTCGGCGTCGACCTGCGCGAGGACCTCCTCGCCGGGGCTCGCCAGCGGGCCGCGGGACGCGGCCTCGGCAACGTCGAGTTCGAGGCGGCCGACCTGCTGCAGCCGCTGCCGTTCGAGGGCTTCGACGCGGTGATCGCGCTCGAGTGCCTGAGCGAGATCCCCGACGACGAGGCGGCGCTGCGGGCGCTCTTCGGCGTCGCGGCCCCGGGGGCGCTGGTCGCCGTCCAGGTGCCCGACCGCGACTGGCAGCCGGTCCTGCCCGGCAGCGCCACGACCTGGCGCGAGCAGGTCCGCCAGGGGTACACCCGCGAGGAGCTGGAGGCGCTGCTGGCCAAGGTCGGGCTGACGGAGGTCGAGACCCGCGGCACCTACCGCAGCCTCGCCGCCGCCGCGCAGGAGATCCGCGACCGGATCAAGGGTCGCTCGGTCTGGCTGCGGGCGCTCGCCTTCCCCTTCCTCGCCGCGGCCGTGCGGCTCGAGCACCTCGGGCTGACCTGGGGCCGCCCCAACGCGATCTTCGCCAGCGGGCGCCGGCCGCCTCAATAGACGTACCGCTCCAGGGCCTCGTCCCATGCCTTCGCCGAATCGTCGGCGGCGACGACGCCGTCGAGGGTGTTCTCGTCGGTCGCGTTGAACCGGGTCGCGTAGAAGTTGTGGTAGACGAGGTCGCCGAAGACGGTGCCGACGTCGCCCGGCCCGCGCTGGCTCGTCACCTCGAAGAAGTGGACGTTCGGCGCCTCGGCGGCGGAGATCTCCTCGCCGACGTCGCCGGAGGCGTCGCGGCCTTCGGAGCGCGGGACGTAGTGGGAGCGGAAGGAGTGGCCCCGTTCGACGAAGCGCGCCTTGCGCATCGCCCAGCAGCAGGGGTGGACGTAGGAGCGGTTGAGGCGGGCGCCGGAGACCCGCGCGCCTTCGGAGAGCGGTGCCAGCAGGCGCTCCAGCCAGTCGTCGTGCAGCGGGAACGCGTCGACGTCGAGCGCGACCACGAACTCGGTCTCGGCAGCCAGCACCCCGAGGTCCATCGCCAGCTCGTGGCCGAGGTTGAGCGGCAGCAGCAGCCCCTCGACGTCGTCTCGCGCCCGGATCCGCTCGCGGGAGCCGTCGACCGAGCCGTTGTCGACGGCGATGATCCGCGTCCCCGCCGGGCTGCGCCGCCGCACCACGTCGATCAGCACCTCCAGGTGCGGCCAGGAGTTCCAGTTGACCGTCACCACCGTCGCCGCGCCCGGCTGCAGGCGCCCGAGCCGTCGCCTCGCCCGCGCCCGCAGCAGCGGCACCACCGCGCGCCAGCCGACGATCTGCGCAGCGGTGCGGACGAGATGCGAGTTGCGGACGGATCTAGGGGTGGCCGCCAAGATCGGTTGAGACTAACCTCGCGCGATGCCGCACGACGAGACGAGCGAGCGGATCGCCTTCCATCCCTCGACGACTCCCCGCCTGCGAGGGATCGAGGGAATGCGGGCGATCGCCGCCAGCATGATCGTCCTCGTCCACGTCTGGGCCTTCTCCTCGCCCGACGGCAAGGCGCTGGGGACCGACCTCTGGGTGGGCGATGCCCTGTCGGCCCTCGCGGTCGGCGTGACGCTCTTCTTCACCCTCTCCGGCTTCCTGCTCTACCGCCCCTTCGCGGCCGCGATCGCGCGCGGTCACGAGCACATGTCGATCCGCGCCTACTTCCGCAACCGGGCCCTGCGGATCTTCCCCGCCTACTGGGTCATCCTCTTCTTCTGCGCGGTCGTCCTCGGCAGCGTCTACCTCCGCGACGGAGCGGTGCTCGAAATCGGTCGTCTCAGCGACCCGATCCAGTTCTTGCAGGCGGCCCTGCTGCTCAACAACTACCGCCCGACCACGCTCCTGATCGGCATCGGACCGGCCTGGTCGCTGGCCGTGGAGCTCGTCTTCTACGTCGCCCTGCCGCTGCTGGTTCTCGCCGCTGCCCGGGTCGCCCGCCGCGCCAGGGACCGGCGCGGTCGCGCGCTTGCCCTGCTGGGGCCTCCCCTCTTGCTGCTGGTCCTCGGCTTCAGCGGCAAGCTGGTTGCCGGCCACGTCTTCCCGGCGGCGCCGACGGCGGGTTACGGCAACAACCTCCACTCGGTGGTCGAGCGCAGCTTCTGGGCGCAGGCCGATCTCTTCAGCTTCGGGATGGTCGCCGCCGTCGCCTACGTGCAGATCGCCGACGGCCATCTCCGCCTGCCCGCCTACTGGCGGCCGCTGGCCGTCGGGCTCGGCCTGCTGATCTTCCTCCCCTGCGCCTGGACGATGCACCAGGGGGAGCAGAGCTACCTGGTGCAGAACACCGGCGAGGCCCTGGCCCTGGCCCTGATCTTCGCCGCGATCGTGATCCCGGAGGCGACCGGGAACACGCGCTCGGCCGCGCTTCGCTTCCTCGAGTCGACGCCGCTGGTGGCGGTCGGGGTCGTCTCCTACAGCGTCTTTCTCTGGCACCTGCCCGTCATCTTCTGGCTCTCCGACCACGGTCTCACCGTCGCCGGCTGGGGCGGGCTGCTCGTCAACCTGGCGATCGTCGCGGTCGCCGTCGGCGCCCTCTCGGCGCTGACCTACCACTTCGTCGAGAAACCGGCGCTGCGTCGCAAACACTCGATGCGCAGCGGCCGCGCCGAGCTCAAGGGAGCAGGCGAAGGGAGCGCCAGGTCCGCTCCCGCAGGCGAGACGGCCAGCGCGCGGTAGCGAGCTTGAACCGCAGGCGTGCGGGGGAGTCGGCGGCGAGGACCTCGACCCGGGGCAGGGCCCAGGGGCTGCTGCCGGGCCGGACCCATCCGGGGTCGATCGTGAAGGCGGCGGCGTAGCCGGCGGCCTGTGCGGCTTCGGCGATCGACGGGTTCCACTCCCCATGCGGGTAGGCGAGGATGCGTGGCCGCGGCAGGCCCGCCCGCTCGATCTGCTCGGCCGATTCGCGCAGCTCCGCTGCCACCGCCTCCTCGGAGACCTTGGTCAGCTGCGGGTGGTCGACCGTGTGGGAACCGATCTCGATGCCCCCGGCCCTCAGCGCCCGCAGGCCCTCGGCGTCCAGCAACGGCAAGTCGGTGGCACCGAGGTGCCGGTCCCACTCGTTGCTGCCCCCGATCTGGCCGCTGACCGCGAAGACGACCGCCGGGATGCCGCGCTCTCCCAGGACTTCGATCGCGGCTGGGACCAGGTCCGCGTAGGCGTCGTCGAAGGTGACCAGCGTCGCCTTCTCCGGCAGCGGCGCCCGGCCCTCGAGCGCCGCCAGCAGCAGCTCTAGGTCGATAAACCGGTGTCCGCGCTCGGCGAGATCGTCGAGCTGGGCGGCCAGCACCTCGGGGGCGACCCCGTATTCGGCCAGCACCCGGTCGCCGCTGAGGTCGGAGAGGGAGTGGTAGGCGAGGACGATCGCCTCGCCGCCCCCCCCGGCCCGCTGCGCCGCCTGCTTTCCGCGCAGGTATTCGAGCGTCCGCACCGCGAAGAAGAGCCGGCGCAGGCGCGGGGTGTTGCGGCGGCTGCGGACGATCGCCGCGGCCCCGAGCAGCAGCGGCAGGGAGAGCCCGCGGGGGGTCCGCAGGAGCGGGGTCAGCAGCAACCGGGTGCGCCGGGTCGTGAACCGCGGGCTGCCCTGCATCCGCGCCGACAGCTCCGGGTGCTTGGCGACGAGCTCCCAGTCGGCGCGGCCGGCCTCGTAGGCCCGGTCGAGGTAGGCGAGCGGATCGACCGCGTAGAACTGGAAGCTAATCGCCCGCGGGTTGAAGACCACCTTGCGGCCGGCCTTCTGCAGGCGGTATCCGAGGTCGAGGTCCTCACCGCCGAAGAGCCCTTCGCGGGTGAAGCCGACGTCGAAACCGCCGATCTCCTCGAAGGCCTCGCGGGAGATCGACATCTGGCCGGTCAGCAGATCGGCGATTCCGATCTCCTCCTCGCCGGAGGAGAGGCGCTCGCAGCGGGTGCGGGCCCACCAGCCGACGCCCCAGCTGAGCAGGTTGGGAGGAGAGTCGGGGTCGAGCGGGATGTCTCCCATCACCACGTCGGCCCCCTGGCGATGCGAGCGATCGTGCTCGGCCAGCAACCGCGGGTCCGCGGACATGTCGTCGTCGAGGACCAGGAGCACCTCGCCGACCGCCGCGGCGGCGGCGGCGTTGACCGCCGCCGCGCGGCCCTGGTTGGGCTGCTCCAGCACCCGCAGCGGGAAGTTCGGTGCGAGGGCCCGGAGGGCCTCCGCGGTCCCGTCGCTGGAGCCGTCGACGGCGACCACCACCTCGAAGTTCCGCAGCTCCTGGTCTTGCAGTGCCAAGACGCTCCGCACCACCGTCTCCCGGCGTTCGTAGGTCGGGATGACGACGCTGAACCTCATCCCCTGTCCGGTGGCTGGTCGGGCGGCGGTCATGGCTGCGCGGCGGGTAGGCGCTCTTCGGGGGGCCGGTCCTCAGGCACGAAGCGCCGGGCCAGAGGGGGCGCGAGGGCGGTCAGTGCTGCCGCCAGCCGCGCCCGCGGTTCGATCTCCCTGGCGCCGGCCAGCCGCAGGAGCCGGGCCGATCGCGCCGATCCGTAGAGGGCGGCTTGCGTCTCGGCGAGGACGGCGCGGGAGCGGTGCGTGCGCAGGGCTCGCCGCAGGGCCGGGCGCTCGTCCTCGCGAAGCGCCGGGTTCTCGGCGGCCTTTTCGAGCAGCCGCACCCGGGCCCAGGTTCCCTGAGCCCTGCTGTCGGTGAGGCTGCCGGGATGGAGGACGTAGTCGTAGAGGGGCTGGTCGACGAAGCCGGCGCGGGCGCCGGCGAGGATTGCCCGCAGCCAGCAATCCCAGTCCTCCCCGACCTTGAAGGACTCGTCGAAGCCCCCTAGCGACCTCAGCCGGCTGAGACGAACCGCGGGCCAGCCGCCGACGAAGCAGGTCTCGAAGATCGCGGTGCGCTGGTTCTCGACCGCGAAGGGGGTGTAGCCGGCAAAGGTGCCGACCCCCTCGCCGTCGACCACCAGCCGCGCGTCGGTGGTGATCAGGTCGAGGTCCGGGCGTTCGCGGGCGAGCCCGGCGAGCGCCTCGAGCCGGCCCGGGTGGTAGCGGTCGTCGGCGTCGAGGATCGCGACGAACTCGCCGCTGGCGGCGGCGATGGCGGCGTTGCGGGCCGGTCCGGGGCCCTTGTTCTCCTGGTGCAGGACGGTGATCCTGCCGGCGAAGGGGGCGAGCGCCGCGGCGAGGTCGTCTTTCGAGCCGTCGTCGACGACGATCACCTCGTGGGCCGGCAGGGTCTGCTCCAGCGCCGAGTCCAGGGCGGTGCCGATGGTCGCGGCCGCTTCGTAGGCGGCGATCACGATCGAGAAGGTGGGCGGCTCGTCCAGTGGCACGAGCGCTTTCGCCGCGGGCGGGGCGAGGTGCCGGGGCTTCTCGCTCACACCGGCAACCGCCATCGGTGCGGGAGGGCGATGTCGCCTTCCGAGCCGGTCGCCGCCGTCGGCCGCCCGCCGACCAGGCCCGGCTCGACGTCGAAGAAGGCGGCCGCCTGCAGGCCATCCTGGATCTGCCGCTTGGCCTTGACGATGACGTCGATCCGGTAGCGCCCCGGCACCAGCGGCAGCGCCGGGATCTCGCACTCGATCCGCGGCCCCAGGCCGCTCTCGCGCACGTCGCCGGGGGCCGACATCTCGCTGTCGAGGGTGCAGATCGGCTGACCGAGGCTGTTGGCGATCGTCAGCTGGCACTCCATCGACGGCAGCTCCTCGGTCAGCACGACGGCGATCGTCGCCGCCTGCCCGGCGACGACGGCGTTCGCCTGCCCCGAGGGCCCCTGGATCTCCAGTTGCCGGACCAGCGTCTCGTCGTAGGCGCGGGTGTCGCGGTCGGTCCGCTCCAGCAGGTCGGTCGAGGCGGAGCGCTCCAGCGTCCGCAGGTAGTTGTCGATCGCCTGGTTGATCGGGGCATCGGCGATGACTTCGCCGCGCTCGAGGAGGACGCCGCGGGTGCAGAGCGCCTGGATGATCGCCAGGTTGTGGGAGACGAAGACGACGGTGCGCCCCTCCTTCGCGACCTCGTTCATCTTCCCCAGCGACTTGCGCTGGAAGGCGGCGTCGCCGACCGCGAGCACCTCGTCGACGAGGAGGATCTCGGGCTCGAGGTGGGCGGCGACGGCGAAGGCGAGGCGGACCGACATCCCGCTCGAGTAACGCTTGACCGGCGTGTCGAGGAAGCGGGAGATCTCGGCGAACTCGACGATCTCGTCGAAGCGGGCGCTGATCTCGGCCCGGCGCATACCGAGGATCGAGCCGTTGAGGTAGATGTTCTCGCGCCCGGTCAGCTCCGGGTGGAAGCCGGTGCCGACCTCGAGCAGGGAGCCGACCCGCCCGGTCACCTCGGCGTAGCCGGTCGAGGGCTCGGTGATCCGCGAGAGGATCTTCAGCAGCGTGCTCTTGCCGGCGCCGTTGTGGCCGATCAGGCCGACGACCTCGCCGTTGCGGATCGTCATCGAGAGGTCCTTCAGCGCCCACAGCGTGTCGCCCTTGCGCTTGTCGGCGCCGCGCTTGAACGGTCGTTGCGCCGCTTCCACCACCGCCTCCCGCAGCGTCCCGTAGCCGCGCTTGTTGAGCCCGAGGGTGTAGCTCTTGCCCAGCTCGTGGGCCTCGATCGCGACGTTGCTCATCTCAGACGAAGTCGGCGAAGGCGCGCTCGACGCGGTCGAAGTAGGCGAGGCCGGCGGCGAGGATCACCGCGGCGGAGACGGCGGAGATCCCGATCAGGTCCCAGGGGGCGTTGCCGGTCCCCAGCGTCGCCCAGCGGAAGCCTTCGACCACCCCGACCATCGGGTTGATCGCCGAGAGCGTGCGCCAGGGCTCGGAGATCTGGCTGCTGGGGTAGACGACCGGGCTGATGAAGAGCCACATCTGGATCGCGAAGGGGACGACGTAGCGGACGTCGCGGTAGCGGACGTTGATCGCCGAGAGCGCCGCCGTCGTCCCCAGCGCCGCCGCCGTCGCGATCGCGATCAGCAGCGGCAGGGTCAGGATCGCCACCGAGGGCGCGTAGCCCCAGGCGAAGACGATGATCAGGAGGATGAACAGCGAGATTGCCAGGTCGACGAAGCCGGCGACGATCACCCCGGCCGGCATGAAGATCCGCGGAAAATAGATTTTCGAGACCAGGGCGGCGTTGCTGACGAGGCTGTCGGAGCCGAGCATCAGCGCCGTCGAGAAGAAGGTCCACGGGACCAGAGCCGAGAGGCTGAAGAGCGGATAGGGAAGACCGTTCGAGGAGATCCCGGCGACGTTGCCGAAGATCAGCGAGAAGACGACCATGAACCCGATCGGCTGCAGCACCGCCCAGGCCCCGCCGAGCGCCGTCTGCCGGTAGCGGACGGTGATGTCCCGCAGGGCGATCTGCCCCGCCAGGTCGCGGTAGCGCCACAGCTCGCGAGGGGCTAGGACCCGGCTGAAGCCGCGCGTGGGCTGCAGGCGGATGGTCTCCGGATGGGGGGCGGTGGCCTCGATGGGGCGCAGCATAGGAAGAGCATCGGTTCCGCCACCTCCACTTGACAGAATCGCTCCGGATCATGCATCCCTCTCGCCTCGCCCAGGGCTGGCAGCGGCTGAGGCGCCTCGGCGAGCAGTCCCTCTTCCGCAACAGCCTCTACATCATGGGCACGACGGTCGTCACGTCGCTGCTCGGCTTCGGCTTCTGGCTGATCGCGGCGCGGACGCTCTCGGCGACCGAAGTCGGGCGCGCGGCGGCGCTGGTCTCGGCGATGGTCTTCGTCTCGGTCCTGACCAACCTCGGGCTGGGGCAGGTCTTCGTCTCGCGGCTGGCCTCGCGGGCGGAGGGGAAGGAGTGGTCGCGGACGGTGACGACCGGCCTGGCGCTGGCGGCGCTGGCGAGCCTGGTCGGCGGTGCGATCGCGGCGGTGCTGCTGCCGACCCTGATCCCGGCGCTGAAGGGCGGCCTGCACCCCGCCGCCTTCCTCCTGGTTCCGCTCGGGGTGATCGGCGTCGCCTGCTCGCTGGTCATCGACTACGCCTGCATCGCCGAGCGCCACGCCAAGCTCTCCTTCACCCGCAACACCCTGGCGGGGGTGGTGCGGACGGGGCTGGTGCCGCTCGCCGCGGTCGTCCCCTTCGACGGGACCACCTGGATCCTGATCGTCTTCGACGCCTCGTTCCTGCTGATCAACCTGATGGCGCTGTTCCGCGAACTGCCCGCCCTCGGCCACGATTTCCGCCCGACGCTGGCGGGCTGGCGCGAGGAGCTGGGGGAGATGCGGGGGCTGATCGCCGGCCACCAGTCGATCAACCTCGGCGCCCAGGCCTCCAGCTACCTGCTGCCGGTGCTCGTCTCCGCCCGCCTCGGCCCCGAAGACAACGCCTACTTCTACACCACGTTCATGCTCGCCAGCGCCCTCTTCTTCATCGCCCCGGCGATCGGCAACGCGCTCTTCGCCGAGGGCGCCCACGAGCCCGAGCAGCTCGGCCGCGACGTCCGCCGCGCCGCCCGCCAGGTCCTGCTCCTCGCCGGGCCGCCGGCGCTGGTCCTGATCGTGGCCGGGCCGACGATCCTCGGCTTCTTCGGTCCCCAGTACGCCGAAGAAGGCGACACCCTGCTGCTGATCCTGATCGCCGCCGCCGTCTTCGACTCGATCCTGCAGCTGGCGCTGGCGGTGCTGCGGGTCCGCCACCGGCTCGGGGACGCCGCCCTCGCCACCTGGGCGATGCTCGTCGTCTCGATCGCCGGCACCTGGTTCCTGCTGCCGCCGCTGGGCCTCGAGGGCGCCGGCCTCGGCTGGGCGCTCGGCAAGGTGGTCGGCGTCCTCGCCGCCGGCTTCTTCCTGCTCCGCGGCGGGGTCGCGCTCAGAACTCGCGGATCGTGTACCTGAGCTTGCCGGAGGCGCTCGGCTCGATCGTCCCCACCCGTTCGAAGACGACCGCGCAGCCCGGGCCGAGCACGGCCTTGGTCTTCGCCTCGATCTCCTCGCGGTCGGCGGCGGGGACCTCCTCGCCCGAGGTCCGGTAGACGACCTCGTCCGGCGCCCGCTGCACGACCTGGAATTGGCGCAGCCAGGGGCGGAAGTACATGAGGTGGGTGAAGTACTCGCCGTCGACCATCTGCCCCTCGGGGCCGAGGAACATGTCGACGCTGCGGCCGGTCACCTCGGCCAGCATCTGCGTGCGGCGGCCACAGGGGCAATCGACCTCGCCCGCGGGTAGCCGCCCCCGGTCGCCGATCAGGTAGCGGACGAGCGGCATCGCCCGGTTGGTGAAGCCGGTGACGGCGATCTCGCCCTCCTCGCCCGGCCCGACCGGCTCGCCCTCCGGCCCCAGGACCTCGACGTGGCAGTTCCAGGGCAGCACGTGGAGGCCGGTGCGGAACTCGCACTCGCCGGCCATGTCGCCGGTCTCGCGGGAGCCGTAGCGGTTCAGGACCCGGCAGCCGAAGGTCTCCTCCAGCTGCTCGCGCATGAAGTCGTGGAGCGTCCCCGCGGTGGCGATCGCCCCCCGCTGCGGCGGCACCTCGATCCCATTGCGGGAGGCGAAGCGGGCGACTTCGTAGCCCGCCTGCGCGTAGGCGATCACCAGCTGCGGCGGGCCCTCGCGCAGCTGTCCGAGGATCGCCTCGATCCTCTCGTCGGTGAGCAGGAAGGCGTTCAGCAGCGTCCGCCGCAGCAGCCAGGTGCCGAAGCGGCCGCGCAGCGAGGTGCCGCCTTCTAGGTCTTTCTCCGAGCCCCAGATGTAGAGCTCCGGTTCACCGAGTCCGCCGCCGGCCCAGGTCGAGTAGACCTCGCGCGCCGCCACCGTCCGGGCTAGGTGGTCGGGGTCCTGCAGCAGCTTCACCGGCTCCCCGGTTGAGCCGCCGGAGGTGTTCTCGACCCATTTGCGGCGATCGCCCTGCTCCGAGAGCAGCGCCGGGCCGCTGGCGCGGACGGTGTCGCGGTCGAGGACCGGGAAGCGGGAGAGGGCGGCGAAGGGGTCTTCGCGGATCTGGCTGGGGGTGGCCACCCCGCGGTAGTGGGGCACGGTCGTGACCGCGTGTTCGAGCGTCTCGGCCAGCAGCGCCCTCGGTTCGGGATAGGAGCGTTCGCGGTCCTGGCGTGAGAACTCGCGGTAGTGGGACCCGAGTCGGCTGCCGGTCGCCCGGTGGAGCAGGAAGTAGGCCTCGCGCCGCAGCCTCGCCGAGCCGCTCATCGATTCCGCCGCCTGGCGACCGCCAGCTCGTAGGCCTCCTCGAAGCGGGGGACGATCGCCTCCGGGCTGAAGGTCGCCGCCCGCTCCTTCGCCGCCGCGCCGAGCCGGTCCCGCAGCTCCGCCTCGGTGCTCAGCCGCTGGATCGCCGCGCCGAGCGCCGGGCGGTCGTCGGGCGGGACCAGGAGCCCGGTCTCGCCGTCGCGGACGATGTCCCGCAGACCGCCGATGTCGGAGGCGACGATCGGCTTCCCGGCCGCCGCCGTCTCCAACGCCACCAGCCCGAACGGCTCCGGCCAGAGCGAGGGGACGACGGTGAAGAGGGAGCGGCGGAGGGCCGCGATCACCAGCCGGTGCGGCCAGGCGCCTGTCGGGTAGACCCCCGGCCGGTCGTGCAGCTCGTCGATATAGCAGCGGCCGACGAGGACGAGCGGCGGCGGCTTGGAGAGCTTGCGGTAGGTCTCGGCCAGGTGCCAGGCGCCCTTGTCGACGGTGGCGTCGCCGAAGAAGAGGACGAACGGCTCCTCGGGGAGCTGGGCCAGCCGCGGGTCGCCGGGCATCGGCGCCGGCAGCTCGCCGATGAAGTTCGGGATCACCTGGGAGACCTCCTCGCCGCGGATCCGGCAGAGCTCCTCGACCGTGGAGCTGACCGGGAGGAAGACGTCGACGTTGCGCCGCAGCCGCGACTCCCGGCTGCGGGTGCCGAAGGCGGCGACCAGGCCTTTCGCCGCGCCGTAGTGCTCGGCGGCGCAGAGCTGGCACTTGACCGGCGCCGGGCCCGAGCAGACGTGGTCTTTGCGCCGCAGCCGCTTGGTCGCGCAGACGAGGCCGTAGTCGTGCAGCGAGAGGACGAGGGCGCTCCGCGCCTCCCGCGCCAGCGGCAGGTAGGAGTGGACGATCCAGTTGTGGGCGTGGACGATCTGCGGTCGCTCGCGCTGCAGGACCCGGCGCAGGTCGAGCACGGTCTCGGGGTCGGGGGCCGGCGGGGCGTGGCGGCGTTCGGTGTCCTGGTTGGTGCGGGCGATTCGGTAGCTGGTGCTGCGCAGGGTGTGGACGCGGGCGCCCGCCAGCACCTCCGGCGCCGGCTCGCCGGGTTGCTGCAGGGTCGCGATCGAGACCTCGTGGCCGCGGGCGACCAGCTCCCGGCTGAGGTCCTCGACCACGCGCTCTTCGCCGCCGACGATCGGCGAGATCGACTGCGCCAGCATCATCACTCTCACGCCCAAAGCCTCGCACGAGCAGGGGCGGTGGGCCTGCCAGAATCCCGCCCGTGCAAAGCGAGCCCCGCGCCGAGCGTGGCGCCACCACGCCCACGATCTCGGTCGTGATCTGCGCCTTCACCTTCGACCGCCTGCAGGTGATGGGCGAATCGCTCGACTCGCTGCGGTCGCAGACGCTGGCGCCGCACGAGGTCGTGCTGGTGATCGACCACGCGCCGGAGCTGATGGAGGAGGCGCGCCGCCTCTGGCCCGACGTGAAGGTCGTCGCCAACCGCGAGAAGCGGGGCCTCTCGGGGGCCCGCAACACCGGCGTCGCCGAGGCCGGCGGCGAGGTCGTCGCCTTCCTCGACGACGACGCGATCGCCGACCGCCGCTGGATCGAGCGCCTCGCCGCCGCCTACGCGGACCCGAACGTGCTCGGCGCCGGCGGCACCGTGCGGCCGCGTTGGGTCGAGGGCAAGCCCGGCTGGTTCCCGCCCGAGTTCGACTGGGTCGTCGGCTGCACCCACTCGGGGATGCCGCACGAGCGCTCGCCGGTCCGCAACCTGGTCGGCGCCAACATGTCCTTCCGGCGGGCGCCGCTGCTCGAGGTCGGCGGCTTCAGCCACGACCTCGGCCGCGTCGGCACCCTGCCGGTTGGCTGCGAGGAGACCGACCTCAGCATCCGCGTCCACCAGCGCTGGCCGGGGGCGGAGATCCTCTACGACCCCGACGCCGAGGTCGAACACGTGGTGCCCGCTACCCGCAGCAGGGTCCGCTACTTCCTCGACCGCTGCCGCGCCGAGGGCCGCTCGAAGGCGGTGCTGACCGGGATGGTCGGCAGCGAGGACGGCCTCTCCTCGGAGCGCTCCTACGTGCGGCGAACGCTGCCGCTCGGGTTCCTGGGAGGGCTGCGCGACGCGTTTCGCGGCGACGCGGGCGGCCTCGGCCGGGCGACGATGATCCTCGTCGGCCTCGCCGCCACCAGCGTCGACTACCTACGCGTCCGCTCCGGCGTCGCCAAGCCCGACGACACCGAAGCCGCCCATCCCGGCGCCAACGGCAATACGCCGCGGGTGCTGATGGTCACCCCGCGCAGCCCGCTGGAGCAGGGCGGGGTGGAGAGGCACGTGATGGAGGTGAGCCGGCGGATGGCCGCCGCGGGCGTCCACGTCGAGGTTCTCTGCACCGATCCGGAGCTGGACGCGACCAAGACCGAGGTCCGCGACGGCGTCCGCATCCGCACCGTCCGCGCCTGGCCGCGCGGGCGCGACTGGTACCTGGCGCCGGGGATCTGGCGCGAGATGGGGCGGGAGAAGTGGGACCTCGTCCACGTCCAGAGCTACCACACCCTGGTCGCCCCACTGGCGATGCTGCGGGCGCTGACCCTGCGCGTGCCCTACGTCGTCACCTTCCACGGGGGCGGCCATTCCTCGGAGGTGCGCAACCGCTCCCGCGGCCTGCAGATGCGGCTGCTGCGGCCGCTGCTGCGGCGGGCGGCGCGGCTGGTGGCGATCGCCCGCTTCGAGGTCGAGGAGTACGGCGCCGCCCTCGGGGTGCCGCCCGAGCGCTGGGCCTTCATCCCCAACGGGACCGACCTCAGCTTCTCCGACGCCGGCCTCGCGGAGCGCGAGCCGGAGGTGCCGACCCTGGCCTCGGTCGGGCGGCTCGAGCGCTACAAGGGCCACCACCGCGTGCTCGCGGCGTTCCCGCACGTGCTCGAGCGCGAGCCGCGGGCGCGGCTGCTGATCGTCGGCAAGGGCCCCTACGAAGACGACCTGCGCCGCCAGGCGGAGGAGCTCGGAGTCGTCGGCCAGGTCGAGATCACCAGCGTCCCCTCCGACGACCCGGGCGGGATGGCGGCGCTGCTCGGCCGGGTCTCCCTCGTCGTCCTGATGAGCGAGTTCGAGAGCCACCCGCTGGTGGCGCTGGAGGCCGCCGCCGCCCGCCGCCGCCTCCTCGTCGCCGAAGCCGGCGGCCTGCGGGAGATCGCCGAGGACGGGTTCGGGCGGGGGATCCCGCTCGACTCGACCCCGGAGCAGATCGCCGCCGCCGCTCTGGAGGAGCTGGAGAAGCCGCTGCCGCAGCGCTCGCCGAGCCTCGCCTCCTGGGACGAGTGCGCGACGGCCCTGCTCGACCTTTACGGCTCGCTACTTAAAATTAAGCAGCCAGCGATGGGCACAACGTCCACGGATCGGGAAGCGACTGAAGCTGAGCGGGGGTGAGTCGATGAGCGGGGCATGCGCCGCTCCCGCCCACTCGCCGCCGCTCTCCTCCTCGCTTTCGCGCTGGCGGCGCTGCTGGCACCGGCCGCCTTCGGCGCCGAAGGGATCGGCCCGGCGAAGAAGCTCGGCGGCACCACGACCTCTTCTAGCACCGCGACGACCACCTCCTCGCGGACCAGCAGCGGCTCCGAAAAGGAAACGCTGGCGATCGCGACGACCAGCCCGGCCGCCGGCCAGACCCTCGGCGGCAAGATCGCCTGGGAGATCGGCGTCGTCTCCGGCGCCCCGACCAAGGTCGAATTCAGCATCGACGGCAGCGTCGTCTGGACCGACTCCAGCGCCCCCTTCGCCGGCAGCCTCGACACCGCCAAGCTCAGCAACGGCTCCCACGTCCTCAGCGCCATCGCCTACGGCGCCAAAGGCGTCAAGGCGACGACGAAAGTGACCGTGACCGTCGCCAACGGCTCCCCGGCTCCCGAATCGGAACCGGGTCCGGAACCGGAACCCGCGCCGACGCCGACGCCCGAATCGACCCCGGCTCCCACCGGCGGCCCGCTCTACTGGGGCGCGACGATCGGTTCGCACCTGACCGGCAACCAGGCTCCCTGGGACATGAGCGCGGTCACCAAGTTCGAGGAAAACGTCGGCAAGAAGGCCTCGATGGTCCAGTTCTTCCAGCCCTTCGCCAACTGCAACCCGACCTGCTCCTTCTACAAGTTTCCGACCACCCCGCTGGAAAACGTCCGCAACCACGGCTCGATCCCGGTCCTCAGCTGGAGCTCGCAGTCGATCCCCTCGACCACCAACGAGCCCGACTTCCAGCTCTCCGACGTGATCGCCGGCCGCTACGACTCCTTCATCCGCGAATTCGCCACCGCCGCCAAGGCCTGGAACCACCCCTTCTTCCTGCGCTTCAACTGGGAGATGAACGGCAAGTGGTTCCCCTGGCACGAGGGCGTCAACGGCAACCAGGCCGGGGAATCGGCGAAGGCCTGGCGCCATGTCCACGACATCTTCACCGCCGTCGGCGCCAACAACGTCTCCTGGGTCTGGTGCCCGAACGTGGAGTTCAGCGGCAGCACCTCGCTGGCCTCGCTCTACCCCGGCGATTCCTACGTCGACTGGACCTGCCTCGACGGCTACAACTGGGGTACCAACCCGACGAAGCCGGACAAATGGAAGAGCTTCGACACGATCTTCAAGTCGACCTACAGCAAGATCGTGGAAACGATCGCCCCCGAAAAGCCGATGATGATCGGCGAGGTCGCCTCCACCGAGTACGGCGGCTCCAAGCAGGCCTGGATCAAGGAAATGCTGGCCAAGCTGCCGACCAGCTACCCGAAGATCCGCGCCCTGCTCTGGTTCGACAAATTCGACAGCAGCATGGACTGGCCGGTGGAGACCTCCAGCACCGCGATGGCGGGATTCCGCGAAGGCATCCAGAGCAGCGCCTACCTCGGCAATACCTTCTCCAGCCTCAGCCCGAGCAAGATCCTGCCCGCCGGCTAGGCGGGCCTGTCCAGAGTCGTCTGGACGCAATTGGACATTCGTCCAGGTGCGTGGCTCCTGCTGAAAGAGGCGTGGGAGAGGCCGATGGCCCTGTATGGCCAAAAGCTTCTCGACCCGCGCCGTTGCGACCGCCCTCTGGCTGGCGGTGGCGATGTTGCTATTCGCCGCCACCGCTGCCTTCGCGGCGGGCGGCGGCAAGCCGATGGGCGGCGGTCACGGCAAGCACGGCCGGCTCGGCGACGCTCGGGCCCTGGTCGGCCCCAACCGCTGTGTCGCCCGCACCGCCAGGCGCTCGAAGCTGCCGCGGGTCCGTCGCCGCTGCGGCCGCAAGCCCGCCGTCGCCCAGGGGCCGGCGCAGCCGCTCTATTGGGGCGCGACGATCGGCGACCACCTGACCGGCGACCAGGCCCCCTGGGACATGAACGCGGTCACCCGCTTCGAAGGGGAGGCCGGGAAGTCGGCCTCGATGGTCCAGTTCTTCCAGCCCTTCGCCCAGTGTGGCGGGGCCGGCTGCTCCTTCTACCCGTTCCCGACCACGCCGCTGGACGACATCCGCGCCCACGGCTCGATCCCGGTCCTCAGCTGGAGCTCGCAGGCGATCCCCTCGACCCTTAGCCAGCCCGACTTCCAGCTCTCCGACGTGACCTCCGGTCGCTACGACGAATACATCACCGGCTTCGCCGAAGCGGCCCGCGATTGGGGTCACCCCTTCTTCCTCCGCTTCGACTGGGAGATGAACGGCGACTGGTTCCCCTGGGCCGAGGGCGCCAACGGCAACGCCGGCGGCGAGTACGTCGCCGCCTGGCGCCATGTCCACGACATCTTCGCCGCGGTTGGCGCGACCAACGTCTCCTGGGTCTGGTGCCCGTTCGTCGACCCGGGCAACTCGATGACCGACCTCTCCTCGCTCTACCCCGGCGACTCCTACGTCGACTGGACCGGGCTCGACGGCTACAACTGGGGAACCAACCCCGCCGCGCCCCGCGGCTGGCGGACCTTCGACCAGCTATTCCGGCGCACCTACGACGAAATCGTCGAAAGCGTCGCCCCCGGTAAGCCGATGATGCTGGCCGAGGTCGGCTCGAGCGAGCACGGCGGCTCCAAGGCGGACTGGATCCGCGACGCGCTGACCCGGATCCCGACCGAATACCGGCAGATCCGCGCCCTGCTCTGGTTCGACAAATTCGACGACAACATGGACTGGCCGATCGAGACCTCGGCGCCCGCGACCGACGCCTTCGCCGAAGGGATCGAGCAGCCCGCATACGTCGGCGCCGGCTACGGCGGCCTCTCCGGTGGAGCGATACCGCCGCCTAGCTGAGCCGTTCGATGACGCCGGAAGCGTTCCCTAGACTTGCCGATCTTGTCCTCGAGGGTTGACCTGAAGCGCCTGCGCCGGGCGCATCTCGCCGCGCTGCTGCTGGCGCTGGCGGCCTGCTGGCTGGTGCCGGCCGGGGCGACGGCGGCCGGGCGGGCGCCGGCTCCGCCGCCGAAGGCGAAGAAGGTGAAGCCGAAGCCGACCTACTGGGGCGCCTGGATCGGCGACCAGATCACCGGCACCGAGGCTCCCTGGGACATGAACGCGGTCACCTACTTCGAGCAGATGCTCGGCAAGGGGATGTCGCTGATCGAGTTCTCCTCCCCCTGGCGCGACTGCAACCGCATCCCCTGCCTGCCGTACAAATTCCCCACCGAAGCAATGAACAACATCCGCGGCCACGGCTCGATCCCGGTCTTCAGCTGGGGCTCGGAATCGAGCCCGAGCACCGGCCCCGAGCAGCCCGACTTCCAGCTCGCCAAGATCGCCGGCGGCGCCTTCGACTCCTACATCACCCAGTTCGCCACCGAAGCCAGGGAATGGGGCCACCCCTTCTTCCTCCGCTTCGACTGGGAGATGAACGGCAACTGGTTCCCCTGGTCGCAGCTGGACAACGGCAACGCGAGCGGCCAGTTCGTCGCCGCCTGGCGGCACGTGCACGACGTCTTCGCGGCGGTCGGCGCGACCAACGCCACCTGGGTCTGGTGCCCCTACGCCGACACCGCCAAGCGGATCAAGAAGAATCCGCTGAAGCCGCTCTACCCCGGCGACGCCTATGTCGACTGGACCTGCCTCGACGCTTACAACTGGGGCCTCAACTCGGTCAACCCGCGCCCCTGGCGCAGCTTCGCCCAGCTCTTCGACCCGGCTTACACCTCGATCGTGAAGAGGGTGGCGCCGCGCAAGCCGATGATGCTCGGCGAGTTCGCGACCAGCCCCTACGGCGGCCACAAGGCGACCTGGATCCGCCAGATGTTCGAAAAACTCCCCGCCAAGTACCCGCGAATCCGTGCCCTGATCTACTTCGACACCGTCGATCGCACCGTCGATTGGCCGCTGGAGACCTCGCCCCCCGCCACCCGGGCGTTTACCAAAGGCATCCGCAAGGGCATCTATGCCAATAATCGGTACGGGGAAATCACCACCAGTCCGATTCAGCCTCCGCGCTGATCCTCGGCGGCGGACCGTACGTAGCAAGGTCCGACGGGCCGCAGCAAGCGGCTCCGGGGCGGGTTCAAGCAGACGAGATGAAGAAGACGAGAGCCAAGAGGGAGCGAGGAGCGCGGCGCCGCCTGCTGCGCGCCGGCGCCTGCTGCCTGCTCGCCTCCTCGCTGCTGATCGCCCCCGCCGCCGCAGCGGCCAAGCAGCGGCCGCCGGCCTCGCTCTACTGGGGGGCCCAGATCGGCGACCAGATCACCGGCGAAGCGGCTCCCTGGGACATGGCCCCGGTCGACCGCTTCCAGAACATCGCCGGCAAGGGACTCTCGCTGATCGAGTTCGGATCCCCGTTCGCCGAATGCGACGGCGGCCACTGCGTGATGACGAAATTCCCATCGACGCCGCTGGAGAACGCGCGGCGCTACGGCGCGATCCCGGTCTTCAGCTGGAACTCGACCTCGAGCCCGCCCAGCGTCGATCAGCCCGACTTCAACCTCGGCACCCTGATCAGCGGCCGCTACGACTCCTACATCCGCGACTTCGCGACCAAAGCGAAGGAATGGGGCAAGCCCTTCTTTCTCCGCTTCGACTGGGAGATGAACGGGTTCTGGTTCCCCTGGTCGGAGGGGGTCAACGGCAACACGCCGGGCCAGTTCGTCGCCGCCTGGCGCCACGTCCACGACATCTTCACCCAGGTCGGCGCCACCAACGCCACCTGGGTCTGGTGCCCGAACGTCGATCTCTACAGCAGCCTCACCCCGCTCGGGGAGCTCTACCCCGGCGACGCCTACGTCGACTGGACCGGCCTCGACGGCTTCAATTGGGGCCAGCGCCGCGGCTCGCCGGGCTGGCAGAGCTTCAACCAGGTCTTCCACCGCACCTACAAGCGGATCGTCACCCGCGTGGCTCCCGGCAAGCCGATGATGCTGGCCGAGGTCGCCTCCTCCGACAAGGGCGGCAGCAAGTCCCACTGGATCAAGGACATGCTCGCCAAGGTCCGCCACCGCTACCGCAAGATCCGCGCCATCGTCTGGTACGACGTCGACGACCGCGGCACCAACTGGCCGCTCGAGCGCAACAAGAAGGCCGGCAACGCCTTCCGCAAGGGCATCAGACCCTCCGCCTTCCGCCCCAACATCTTCGGCGGCATCACCCAAAGCCCGATCCAGCCGCCCCCGCGCTAAGCGGGTAGAGAAGGCTTCGAGCTCAGGCGGCAGCCCGGGCGCGCTCTTGGGCGACCTCGGGTGGGAGGTGGTGCTTGGGGTGGCGGAGGCTGCGGCGGCGGCGGGCCTCCTTGAAGATCGTGCCGAGGACGCGGAAGCCGTCGCGGAAGGTCTTCAGGTTGCTCTGGCCGGAGATCCGCTCTTTCTCGTAGCTGGGCACCTCCATGATCTTCATCCCGGCCGAGGCCATGCGGAGGTTGATCAGGGTCTCCACCTCGAAGCCGGGGACGTCGAGGGAGATGAAGGGCAGGCAGCGGGCCCAGAAGGCGTTGTAGCCGTAGCAGAGGTCGGTGAACTCGGTTCCGTGCATCCTGTTGGCAGTGCCGCTGAGAATCAGGTTGCCGAGGCTGCGCAGCTTGGTGATGTCGGCGCTGCCGCCGCCGTCCATGTAGCGGGAGCCCTTGGCGAAGTCGGCGCCCTTCTCCAGCGCCTCGACGAAGCTGGGGATCTCGGCCGGGTCGGCGGAGCCGTCGGCGTCGAGCATCACGACCAGGTTGCCGGTGACGGCGGCGAAGCCGGTGCGGAAGGCGTCGCCCTTGCCGCGGCCGCTCTGGGTGGTGACGCGGATCCCGGGGTAGGCGCGCTGGGCGGCTTCGACGGTGTTGTCCTTCGAGTTGCCGTCGACGAGGATCACCTCGTGCAGGCCCTCGGGGAGTTCGGAGAGGACCTGGCCGATGTTGCGCTCCTCGTTCATCGCCGGGACGACGACGCTGACCTTGGTCCTGCGGGTCGCGCGCCGGTCAGGACCCTTGTAGGGGATGGCACCGCGAGCGGCCAGCGCCTCGACCTCGATCAGCGGCACGCCGCCGACCCGGCTCGGGGTCGCCGACTGCGCCTCGAGCAGGTCGAGGGGGCGGGGCAGGAGGCTGACCGGGACGCCGATCGACTTGAAGGCGCGGACGAGTTCCAGCAGCCCTTCGTCATCGGCGTTCTGGCTGGAGATGACGACGCGGTCGGCGTGGTAGCGCTCGACCACCTCGAGGGCGGCGACGCGGCCGGCCGTTCCCGGGTCCTTCTCGGCCGGCGGCACGGTACCGACGACGTTGGCGTACTTGCGCAGCGGCGCGTAGGCCCGCAGCCGCTCGGCGACGTCCTCGTCGCCGACCAGAACCCAGCGCTCCTGCGGGTTGTGGCGTTCCATGTAAGGGGTGAGGAGGTTGCGGCAGGCGCTGTCGAGGACGATGAAGCCGACCCACATCGCCAGCTGCTCGAGGCTGCTGAGCGGGGTCAGCAGCGAGGCGATCCAGGCGAAGGCGATCGCGGCGAGGAAGCGGATGACGGGCCAGCCGGAGCCTTTCTCCTCCGCCCGCGCCGACTGCGAGCCGTAGACGCCCAGGAGCAGGTAGATCAGGCAGAGGGCGAGCGGGGCGAGCGGGAAGGCGGGGACGAAGGCGACGCCGCCCAGGGCCGAGGCGGCGGCCAGCGCCGCGGAGGAGGAGACGAAGTCCGCCAGCGGCAGCAGCCACAGGCCCGGGCCCCGTTTCGCCATCGGCATCGCGCCCAGCGTCGGGCGGTCCTGGACCAGGGCTTCCCGAGGCCCGGCCTGCGCCTGAAACGGGGGATCGAAGGAGACGTCGGTGGAAGAGTTCATTGGAGAGGGGGGATGGAGACCGGGTTTACCTTTAAGGCCGAAACGAAGTGGGGGTTGCGGTTGTCAACGCAATCTCCGTATCGGCAGCGCCTTTGGATCACATGAGGTTCTGCAAGGGGACCCCCCTCAGGCGCAGATTACGGGATCAGGAAAAGGAAAAATAGCCTTTCCCTAATAGTGGGGAAAGGGCTTGCGAATGCGTATTAGCGGTACGCCTCGGCGAGCTCCGGGTCCTTCTCCGCCAGCATTTCCGCCAGCTCGACCATCACCTTGCACTGCTTCCAGGTGGCGTCGTCCTGCATCTTGCCGTCGATCATGTGGACGCCGCGGCCGTCGGGGATCGCCTCGATCACCTTCTTCGCGAACTTGACCTCGTCCGGCGGCGGGCTGAAGACCTGCTTGGCGATCCCGATCTGGACCGGGTGCAGCGACCAGGCGCCGACGCAGCCCATCAGGAAGGCGGCGCGGAACTGGGTCTCGCAGCCTGCCGTGTCCTTGATGTCGCCGAAGGGCCCGTAGAAGGGGAGAATGCCGGCGGCGGTGCAGGCGTCGACCATGCGGGCGATCGAGTAGTGCCAGAGGTCCTGCTGGGCGCTGACGCGGTCGGCCTCGGGGTTCTCCGGGTCGGCCGGGTCCTCCATCACCCGGTAGCCGGGGTGGCCGCCGCCGACGCGGGTCGTCTTCATCCGCCGCGCCGCGGCTAGGTCGGCCGGACCGAAGCTCATCCCCTGCATGCGCGGGCTGGCGTTGGCGATCTCCTCCAAGTTGACCACGCCCTGCGGGGTCTCGAGGATCGCGTGGACGAGGATCGGCCGCGAGAGGCCGGCTTTCGCCTCCAGCTGGGCGAGCAGGCGGTCGACGTAGTGGATGTCGTTGGCGCCCTCGACCTTCGGGACCATGATCACCTCGAGCTGCTCGCCGATCTCGCTCACCAGCTGGGTGAAGTCGTCGAGGACCCAGGGGCTCTCCAGGGCGTTGACGCGGGTCCAGAGCGAGGTCTGGCCGAAGTCGTTCTCCTTCGCGGCCTGGATCAGGCCGGCGCGGGCGGCCTCCTTGCGGTCGACCGGGACCGCGTCCTCGAGGTTGCCGAGCAGGATGTCGGTTTTCTCGGCGATCGCGCCGGCCTTGGCGACCATCTTCTCGTTCGAGAAGTCGAGGAAGTGGATCATCCGCGACGGCTTGACCGGGATCTCGCGGAGGGGCTCCGGTGCGCCGATCGCCTGCGGCAGGAAGAAGTCTCTGGGGTGTCTCAACGTGCTCCTCGGGTGGTGTTCGAAGTTCGGGGCGGCTAAATCTATTCGAGGGGGCGGATTTTGCCGCCTGCGGCGACCGTAAATTGCTCACTTATCGAGGCGACGCAGCGGGACAACACCGAGGACTGGATCGTGCCGCGGGCGGCGGTGCCGACGATCGCCGAGCTGGAAGCGCGGATCGACGAGGCGTTGGTGATCGCTCGGGCCTCGGAGGAGGGGGTGCGGGAGGTCGGCGAGATGGCGATCGAGGCGGCCCGGGAGGCGAAGCGGGCTGCTGACGCGGCTGAGAGGACTGCGGAGGAGGTTGTTCGGGCTGCTCCTCAGGCACCCGCAGCTAGGGACCAGGGTCTCGGGCCGGCGGGTCCTGTCGCCGATTTGGTTCCACCACCCCCCGCAACTGGCGGGGGGCGGTCCCCCAAATCCGCGCCATCCTCCGGCAAAGAGGTTGAGGGGCGGCCGTCCGAGGTGGGCACGGAGAAAACTGCTGGAGATTCGCAGCCTCGGTTTGAGGACAGGTTTCGGCGCTTCAGTGAGAGGGCTGACCGGCTTTCGGGGCGGCTGCGGCGGCTGGGAGCGCCTCAGGTAGGTGCCAGCGTCGCCGGAGGCCGTTCGCGAGGCGACGGCTGACGGGACCGCAGCCGGGGAGTTCGGTGCCGTCGAGGGAGGTTGCGGGCTCGATGCCGCGGACGGAGTTGGTGAGGAAGGTCTCTTCGGCGCCGTAGGGGTCTGAGGCGCGGAGTGGCTGTTCTTGTGCGGGGATGCCTTCTTCCTCGGCGATCTCCAGGAGGGTCGCTCGGGCAATGCCGGGGAGGATGCGGCCGTCGGCGGGGGGTGTCCAGAGCGTGCCTTCGTGGACGGCGAAGAGGTTGGCCCAGCCGGCCTCGAGCAGCTCGTCGCCGTCGCGGATCAGCTGGCCGGGCCCGGCCTCGGGGTGCTCCATGCCGCGGCGGTCGACCCACTTGTGGGGACCGTGGCCGCCGGGGCGGTCGACGCTGCTCAGGGCCGCGCCGGCCGCCGGGAACATCAGCGCCGGGTCGAGGGGGCGGCCGGCCATCTCGATCTCAAAGCCGACGCGGGCCGGGACGGCCGTCACCCGCAGCCTCCCGAGCTCGAAGGGGGCGGCGACCGGGATCACCTGCTCGCGAACCTCGGTGGGCAGCTCGGCTCCGTAGACCTGCAGCATGGTCCCGCCCAGCCGCGCCAGGTGCGCCTCCAGCTCGACCGGCTCGCCATCGACCACGAGCAAGGAGTCGAAGACGCCCTGTGCGGGATCAGGTCGCCAGTCGCTCGCGGTCACCGGGGTATCTTGCCTGCGCGGCCAGATCGATGCGCACGCTGCTGATCGACAACTACGACTCCTTCACCTACAACCTCTTCCAGCTGCTGGCGGAGGTGAACGGCCGGGAGCCGCTCGTCGTCCGCAACGACGAGGCGAGCTGGGCGGAGCTGGAGCGCCTCGAGTTCGACAACGTCGTCATCTCCCCGGGCCCGGGTCGGCCCGAGCGCGCCGAGGACTTCGGCGTCTGCGCGGACGCCATCCGCCACTGCGAGCGCCCGCTGCTCGGCGTCTGCCTCGGCCTGCAGGGGATGGGGTGGGTGGAGGGGGGACGCGTCGAGCGGGCGCCCGAGCCGATGCACGGCCGCGTCGCCTCGATCGAGCACGACGGGGCAGGCCTCTTTGCGGGCATCCCCAATCCCTTCCAGGCGACCCGCTACCACTCGCTCGCCCTCGCGCGACCGCTGCCCGCCACCCTCCGCGAGACAGCCACCGCCGACGGCATCCCCATGGCGATCGAACACCGCACCCGCCCCCAATGGGCCGTCCAGTTCCACCCCGAGTCGATCGCGACGGAGCACGGGAAGAGGCTGCTGGAGAACTTCCGCGACCTCACCCCCTCCTCGAATCGGGGGAGTGTCGCTTTTGTAAGGGATAGCCGAACAAAAGCGACACAGGGATCGGTGACCAAGCTGCGGGTGCGGCAAATCGACGAGTTGCCGGATGCCGAGGCCGCGTTCGTCTCCCTCTACGGCAAGAGCGACCACGCGTTCTGGCTCGACAGCAGCCGTGGTGGAACCCGGGGGCGCTTCTCGTTCATGGGGGACGCGAGCGGACCGCTCTCCCAGTTGATCACCCATGAAGCGGGGGAGGTGGAGCCGCTTCTCGATCGCCTTCAGCGCACCCTCGAAGAGCTCCGTCCCGCCGAGCTTCCCGACCTCCCCTTCGAGTTCGACTGCGGCTTTGTCGGCTACCTCGGTTACGAGTTGAAGAGCGAGTGCGGCTACGAGTCCCCCCACGCTTCCGAGCACCCCGACGCCGCCCTGATATTCGCCGACCGCCTCGTCGCCTTCGACCACGCCGAGGAATGCACCTATCTCCTCACCCTCCTCACTAAGCAAGGTAAGGAGGGTGAGGAGATAGGTGCCCAGGCTTGGCTCGACACCACGGCCGCCTGCCTCTCGGACCTCGCCGCGGCCTCGGATGGGGAGTCGGGGGACCCTCACCGGACCCTCCCCGCTGTTGTCCGGGGAGGGTCCCCCGACTCCCCCCCTGCGGCCCTGAACCCCGCTCGCTCCCGCGAGCAGTACTTGGAGGACGTCGAGACCTCCCTCGACCACCTCCTGGCCGGTGACAGCTACGAGATCTGCCTCACCAACCAGCTCCAGCTCGACCTCGAAGTCGACCCCCTCGATCTCTATCGCGCCCTGCGAAAAGCCAACCCCGCCCCGTTCTCCGCCTACCTCCGCTTCGGCGACCTCACGGTCCTCAGCTCCTCGCCCGAGCGCTTCCTCCGCGTCGGCCGCGACGGCGAGGCCGAAGCCCGCCCGATCAAGGGCACGAGCCGCCGCGGCGCCACCCCCGAGGAGGACGCCGCGCTCGCGGCCGCCCTCGCCGTTGACGAGAAGAATCGGGCCGAGAACCTGATGATCGTCGACCTCCTGCGGAACGACCTCGGCGCCGTCTGCGAGGTCGGCAGCGTCGAGGTGCCGGAGATGATGGCGGTCGAGACCTACGAGACCGTCCACCAGCTCGTCTCCTCGGTGCGGGGCAGGCTGCGCCCCGGCGTTTCCGCCCCCGACGCGGTCCGCTCCTGCTTCCCGCCCGGCTCGATGACAGGCGCGCCGAAGCGCCGCACGACCGAGATCCTCGATGGGCTCGAGGGGGCCGCCCGCGGCCCCTACTCGAGCGCGATCGGCTGGTTCGGCCTCGGCGGCTCCGCCGACCTCTCGGTCGCCATCCGCGCCATCGTCCTCGCCGGCGGCCGCGCCTCGGTCGGCGCCGGCGGCGCGATCGTCCTCGGCTCCGATCCCGAGCGCGAGTACGAGGAGATGCTGCTGAAGGCGGCGGCGCCGCTGCGGGCGGTCGATCCCGGAATCGATCCCGCGTCTATATCCTTGGCTCTCCAGAGCGCCGCCGCAGCCGCGCTGCCGCGCTGATCCGACCTTCCATCCCGACCGAAGCAGGAGCAATGGCCGTAGACACCGCCGCTTACCGCGAAATGACCGACGAGCAGGAAGCGATCGTCGAAATGGTCCGCCAGTTCGCCGACGAGCAGATCATCCCCAACGCCGAGCACTACGACCACGAGGATTCCTTCCCGGAGCCGATCGTCGAGCAGATGAAAGAGCTCGGCCTCTTCGGGGTGACGATCCCGGAGGAGTACGGCGGCATGGGGCTCGACCTGACGACCTACGCGATGATCGTCGAAGAGCTCTCGCGCGGCTGGATCTCGATCTCCGGCGTCGTCAACACCCACTTCATCGGCTCCTACCTGCTGATGAAGTTCGGCACCGACGAGCAGAAGGAGTACTTCCTGCCGAAGATGGCGACCGGGGAGATCCGCGCCGCCTTCTCGCTCTCCGAGCCCGAGGTCGGCTCCGACGTCCAGGGCATCAAGGCCACCGCCAAGAAGGGCGAGGACGGCAACTGGGAGCTGAACGGGCAGAAGATGTGGGTCACCAACGGCCTCGGCTCCAGCGTCGTCTTCGTGCTGATGAAGACCGACACCCAGGCCGACCCGCCTTACAAGGGGATGACCTGCTTCATCACCGAGAAGGAGGCCTGGAAGGAACAGAACGAGGGCGACTTCAAGGGCCTCGACGTCCCGCCCAAGATCAAGAAGATGGGCTACAAGGGCGTCGAGTCGACCGAGCTCGTCTACGACGGCTACAAGTGCCCCCCCGAGCGGGTGCTCGGCGGCGAGGACGCCGGCGTCGGCCAGGGCTTCGTGCAGATGATGGACGCGCTCGAGGTCGGCCGCGTCAACGTCGCCGCCCGCGGCGTCGGCATCGGCCAGCGCGCCCTGGAGCTCGCCCTTCGCTACAGCCAGGAACGGAAGACCTTCGGCAAGACGATCTCCAACCACCAGGCGATCCAGTTCAAGCTCGCCGACATGGCGACCCAGCTCGAGGCCGCCCGCCTCGTCACCCGCAAAGCGGCGCGGATGAAGGACGCCGGTGAGCGCTCTGACCTCGAGGCCGGGATGGCCAAGCTCCTCGCCTCGGAGTGCGGCAAGTACTGCGTCGAAGAAAGCTTCCGCATCCACGGCGGCTACGGCTACTCGAAGGAGTACGAGATCGAGCGCCTCTACCGCGACGCGCCGCTGCTGCTGATCGGCGAGGGAACCTCGGAGATCCAGCGCATGGTGATCGGCAAGAAGCTGTTGCAGAGGCACAAGATTTGATCAGGGCAAGCATCTGAAGATGGCTTCGACTTCGGACCTGATCCGCACCGCCGTCGAGCGGTTTCAGGCCGAAGTCCCGGCCCTGCAGAACCTGAAGCTGGTCTTCGGCCTCGAGCTGAAAGCCAAACACGACATCCAGCTCTACCGGGTCGAGCTGCCCGGGCCGAAGATCACCAAGGACCTGGCCCAGGACGAGCGGGTGCTGGTCGAAGTCGACCGTCCCCAGTTCAACGAGCTGGCGGAGAAAGGGACGCTGAAGAGCTACCGGCGGGCGGTCGAGACCGGCCACATCAAGGCCAACGGCGACTCGAACGTCGTCAAGCTGATCGCCCAGGTCGTGGAGAAGCAAGAGGAACGGAACCGCCTCCGCAAAGTTCACTGACTCCGAGATTTGGGGGGCTATGGCCCTCCGAAGTTCGGAATCGCTAAAGGCGGATGAGGTTGTCGGCCTCGATCTCGCGGGTGACGCCGCGGAAGTCGATCGTCAGCGGCGCCGCGGCGACGACGCGCCCGTAGTCGAGGCTGGGGTGGGCGGTGACGATCGCGGCGATGTCGGCGTCGCGCAGCCCGTCCTCGAGATCGACGTTGGCGAGGCCGTGGCCGGGCAGCTCGGGGACGAAGGCGTCGTGGTAGGAGACCTCGGCGCCGAGATCCTGAAGGCGGCCGATGATCTTCAGGGCCGGCGATTCGCGGACGTCGCCGACGCCGCCCTTGTAGCTGACGCCGAGGACGAGGACGCGGGAGCCGTTGACGGGCTTGCGGACTCCGTTCAGCGCCCGCTCGATCCGTTCCACGCAGAAGCCCGGCTGGGCCTGGTTCACCTTCCCGGCCAGCTCGATGAACTCCGGGTAGAAGTCGAGCTGGCGGGCGCGGAAGGCGAGGTAGAAGGGGTCGACGGGGAGGCAGTGCCCGCCCATCCCCGGCCCGGGGTCGAAGCGCATGAAGCCGAAGGGCTTGGTCGCGGCGGCCTCGACCACCTCCCAGACGTCGATCTCGAGCCGGTCGCAGAGCTGGGAGAGCTCGTTGACGAGGGCGATGTTGACCGAGCGGAAGATGTTCTCCAGCAGCTTCGAGAGCTCGGCGGCCTCGGGGCTGGAGAGGACGACGACGGTGTCGCAGATCTCGGCGTAGAGCTGCCGCGCCCGCTCGGTCGACTCGGCGGTGACGCCGCCGACCAGCTTCGGGGTCGTCCTCACCGTGTAGTCGGTGCGGCCGGGGTCGATCCGCTCGGGCGAGAAGGCGAGGTGGAAGTCGCTGCCGGCGGTGAGGCCGGAGGTCTCGAGGATCGGCAGCAGGCGCTCGCGGGTGGTGCCGGGGTAGGTGGTCGACTCGAGCACGACCAGCTGGCCCGAGCGCAACACCTGCGCCAGCGCCTGCGCCGAGGAGACCAGGTAGGTGAGGTCGGGCTCGCGCGAGTCGCTGAGCGGGGTGGGGACGCAGAGGACGACCGCGTCGCAGCCCGCCAGCTCGGCGTAGTCGCCCGTCGCCCGCAGTCGCTCCCCCAGCGGCTCCAGGGTGGAGCTCGGCACGTCCTCGATGTAGCTGCGGCCGGCGTTCAGCGCCTCGACCTTGCCGGTGTCGACGTCGAGGCCGACCACCTCGCAGCCCGCTTCGGCGAAGGCGACGGCGAGCGGCAGGCCGACATAGCCCAGGCCGATGATCCCGATCTGCATCGCGGGCAGTCTAGATAGCGGCTCGGAGCCGCAGCGGCCCTGGACATTCGGGCAGGACGTTCAGTCGGTTGTAATTTGCAGGGCGTCCCGCATAATCGTTCGACTCTGTTCGTCGTCAAACAGCCGAAGGGTGGTCTGGCAGGACCCCTTTGCTGGTCGGTGATCGCGCTGCTGGCGGTCGCCCTCCTGATCGTGCCCTCCGTCGGGGCGGAGACGGTTCCGGCCGGCTTCCAGGCGCGGAAGCTGCCGATCCTCAAATCGACCGAAGCCCCGGCTCCCAGCTACATCAACGGCCTCAAGCGGCCGACCACGCTCGCCTTCGGCCCCGACGGGAAGATGTACGTCGGCGAGTGGCTGGGGCGGGTGAAGGTCTTCGACTCGGTCGAAGACACGACCCCGACGCTCTCGGTCGACATCGCCACCGAGGTCCACACCTTCGGCGACCGGGGCCTGCTGGGGATGAAGCTCGACCCCGAATTCGGCCAGACCGGCCACAACTTCATCTACCTGAGCTACGCCTACGACGTGCCGATGAACGCGCCACCGGGCACCGAACCCCACGCCGAGTTCAGCGACGGCGGCGACAACTGCGCCAACGAACCGCCCTACACCGACTGCCTGATCAGCGGCAGGGTGGTCCGCATCGCGCTCAACCCGGCGACCGGGGTCGCGGCAGCGGGGGCGACCGAGCCGCCGCAGCAGCAACTGGTCCAGAGCTGGTGCCAGCAGTTCAACAGCCACTCGATGGGGGATCTCGAGTTCGATTCCTCCGGGGCGCTGCTAGTCAGCGGCGGCGAGGGGGCCAACTACGCCGCCTCCGACTACGGCCAATTCTCCAATCCCTGCGGGGACCCGGAAAACGCCGGCGGCTCGTTGCGCGCGCAGGACGTTCGCGAAGGCGGCGACCAGACCGACTACAGCGGCTCGATCATCCGCATCGACCCGGAAACCGGCGAAGCGCTTCCCGACAACCCGCTCTTCGGCAGCAGCGACGTCCGCGCCCGTCGGATCCTCGCTTACGGCCTGCGCAACCCCTTCCGCTTCACGATTCGGCCCGGGACCGACGAGGTCTACGTCGGCGACGTCGGCCAGTCGACCTGGGAGGAGCTCGACCGCCTCGCCTCGCCGCCGGCGGCCGGGCAGGGTGCTCTCAACTTCGGCTGGCCCTGCTACGAGGGCGGCAACGGCGTCAACAGCGTCATGCCCGCTTGGAAAGCGTTCACCGAAGAAGTGCCCAGCCACGCGCCGCTCTGCCAGGCGCTTTACGCCAACCCCTCCCTGGTCACCGCGCCGCTCTGGGCCTACGGGCACGGCGTCCCCAACGGCTACCTCTTCCCGGGGGACACCTGCGACCCCACCCCGGGGTCCGCCTACTCCGGCCTCGCCTTCTACGACCCGACCGGGGTCCCTCCCAGCGACGTCTTCCCGGCCAAATACCAGGGGGCGCTGTTCATGGCCGACGCCGCCCGCGGCTGCATCTGGGTGATGGGCGTTGGCAGCGACGGTCGCCCCGATCCGAACGACATCACCAACTTCGCGGTCGGCGACGGGGCCGGGAAAATCTCCCCGGTCGACCTCGTCCAGGGCCCCGACGGCGCCCTCTACGCGCCCAACTTCTACAGCGAAAGCATCGAGCAGATCCGCTACTTCGACGCCAACGAACCGCCGAAAGCGGCGCTGGAAGCGGACAAGGTCGACGGGCCGCTGAACGGCGAAGGCAAGTTCACCGTCCACTTCGACGCCTCCGCCAGCTCCGACAAAGAGGGCGACTCCTTCAGCTACGAATGGGACCTCGACGGCGACGGGCAGTTCGACGACGGCAGCGACCAGCCGACCGAGGAATGGACCTACACCGGCGAAAGCAACGTCACGGCGCGGGTGCGGGTCAAAGACGAATTCGGCCGCACCGACCAGACCGCGGTCCAGATCTTCCCCGGGGACCTGGGGCCGCCGAGCGTGCCGACGATCTCGGCGCCGAGCCCGAGCCTGCACTGGGCGATCGGCGACACGATCGACTACGCCGGCAGCGCTAGCGACCCCGACGGTGGCCCGCTGACCTACAAGTGGAGGATCTCGATCCAGCACTGCCCGAGCGCCTGCCACGAACACCCCTACATCGAACCCGAAGGGCCGAGCGGCTCGCTGACGGCGCCGCCGCACGAGTACCCCTCGCACCTCAGCTTCATCCTCACCGCAACCGACGACCGCGGCCGCTCGACCCCGTCCGTGGCGCTGCAGAGCTTCCCGCAGGTGATCGACGTCGGCCTCGCCTCCGACCCGGCGGGGATCCCGGTCACCTTCGACGGCGAACCGGCTTCGGCCGGCCCGTTCCACCTGATCGCCGGCGGCAGCGCCAACGTCTCCGCCCCGGAGACCGCCACCGTCAACGGAACGTCCTACGTCTTCTCGAGCTGGTCGGACGGGGGAACCGCTTCGCATGAATTCACCAGTCGACAGTCAGAGGATCTGGTCGCCCAATATGAAGTCGCTCCGCCAGAAGGCGAAGAAGAGCCACCTCCCATCTCTAGCCCACCGGACCCATCTCTGCCCCCGGTTCAACCGCCCCAGGTAATTCCCACGGTGGGGTTGACGATCGTCTCGCGCCCGCCGGGGATCAAGCTGCAGGCGGGGAAGTCGAAACGGCGGGCGCCATTCGCCATCAGCGTCACGCAGGGCACCAAGGTGGCGCTGAAAGCTCCCGCGAAGGCGACCAAGGGCAAACGCGACTACCTCTTCAAGGGCTGGCTGATCAAGGGCAAGCTGAAGCGCAAGCCGGCGGTCACGGTCGTCGGCCGGGCTCCCGGGCGCTACGTCGCCGTCTACGCCGCCGGCTGACCGCAACGGCGCGCCGCCGCCTCTCCAGAGCGGCAGATAGCATCCGCCGCCGCAAAACTTCGAAGGAGACCACCTACCGATGACTGACCAGACCTACGAGCTGACCACCGACCAGGCCGAGCGCGAGGCGAGCGGCGCGCACAGCTACGGCCGCTACCTCGAGGAGTTCGAGGTCGGCGCCGTCTACAAGCACTGGCCGGCGAAGACCGTGACCGAGGCCG
>Ga0207661_10000140_pt1 | contig 45777 bp, 76 predicted proteins | sample KBSC713LmetaG_FD_184337 | JGI IMG/M metagenome (GOLD analysis project Ga0207661, IMG submission 184337) | Corn rhizosphere microbial communities from Kellogg Biological Station, Michigan, USA - KBS C7.1-3L metaG (SPAdes) (version 2) | ecosystem: Host-associated > Plants > Roots > Rhizosphere ...
CAATCCGACCGAAACAATCGAATCGATTCAGATCGGCGAAGGCGCGGACACTGGCGACAAGGGAATCTATAAAGCGTCGACCGGCGCGGATAAATACTTCTGGTTTCGCCTTTTGCAGATCTCAACCGGCGACGATCCGGAAGATGGCGGCAATGGGAAACCGGGACAAGCCGCGGTCGATCGCAAGCGCGCCGAACAGTCCGCCGACGGTTTCATCTCGGAAGCGGATAAGCGGGAAGTTTTCAAAGCGGCTCACAAATACGGGTTTTCTCACGCGCGCATGATCGAGTATTTGACGGATCAACATTCGATCACGTCGACCGATCGTTTGACGAAGAACGTCGCCGACGATCTCGTCGAGTTTATGCGGTCAATTCACGAACAGGAACAGGCGGCGAAATGAAAGACGTTCGGGAAGTCTTAAACGAAAAGTTACGGGATTTAACCCGCGTGACGCGCGAGATCAACGCGCTTCGAATTGTGATCCCACTAGTCGACGACGCAGCGACGGTAACGCCCGCGGACTTTGATCCGCCACCGTTTACGCCGCCCGCGGATCCGGAGAAAAAAACGAAATGAGCGTCGATCCGCGCAAACTCGAAGTCTTGTCGACGTGGTACTCCGTCTTTTGTGTGCTCGTCGACGCCTACGCGGAAGGCGAGTTTACGACGCAAGCGTTTGTCGAAAAGAGTTTTCAATTACGCCGCGAACTCGCCGACGCAATGCCGGACGTGGAAGCGGACTTTAGAAGGAAGCGCAATTGATCACGGATTTCGATTTCGACGCTGAGACTCACCGTTACATTCTCGACGGCGTAGAACAGCCGCACGTTACCGGGATGCTTACGCAGTACGGGTTCACAGATTACGGCGATGTCCCTTGGCGGAAGCTCGACCGCAAACAAGCGATCGGATCAATCGTCCACGAAATCACGTTCGCGATGGACGAAGACGAAATCGCATTCGATCTGGCGCTCGGCGGCGCGATGGACCGGCACGCCGATAAGGTGAATTTTCACGCGATTACGGACGCCGACATCGTTCCGTATGTGCGGGCGCATTGCAAGTTTATGGACGAGTCCGACTTCCGAACGTTTCCGGGATACGTCGAAAAGCGAATGATCGCGGAAGTTCACGGAATGCGCTACGGGATGACGCTCGACCGCGCCGGGATGCTCGCCGGACGTCCAACAATTCTCGATTACAAATCTTGTTACGCGATCGAAAAGTCGTGGCCGGTTCAAATCGCCTTGTATGCACTCGGGACGCCGATCCCCACTTTCAACAATGTCGCGCCCGGTCGCAAGTTCTGGAAATGGGAACGGGTAATCGTTTGGTTGAAACCGGACGAAAACTATCAATTACTTCCCGGCGGGCGGCGAGTGTCGGATCCGACCATTGAAAAACGTGACGACGAAGTCGCGCTCGCGTTACTCCGTCTCGTTCACTGGAAACGGGAAAACTTCGGGCGGGACTGAGGGGATTTTATGAACGACGCAGAAATGAACGCTTACATGGAACCAGTCGCCGATCTCGTCGACCGTGTTCTCGCGCGACACGTTGTTTGCGAGGCTTGTTACTGCGGCGCACACGCGGATTGCATCGGGCAGGGATGCTATTGCGACTGTCAACTCGAAAGGTTGTGAGCAATGTTTATTCCCTATGTTTGGCCGGAGATTCCGCCGGATACGCTTCGCGGGTACTTTCAGACTTACGGACTCTTGAGTCTTTTGGCCGGGCCGGGATGGGTTCTTTTCATGCTCTTGAAACTGATTCCCGAGCCGCCGAACGTCGTCGCGCAAATCAAGCGAAAGGCGAACGAGATCAAGATCGCTTATTTGATCATCGGCGTTTTGATTCTCTCGAACATTGTGACGACCGCGGTTTTCCTCGTCGAGCATTTGCAATTACAAAATTGTGTATTGACGAAATGAAACGCCGGAAGGACAGGCCGACGTTACAGGTTTTACCGCGATGTCCGGAGTGCAAATCCGCCGATGTCCGGTTTCTTCGATTGCTCGGTTATTGGTTCTGTTACCAGTGCAACAAACGGTTTATCAGGATCGTGCATTAATGCCGCCCGACGAGTTGCTCGACCTTGTTTTGTGCGTGATCGTTTTGATTCTGGTTTTGTGGGAGGACTGATTTAAATGACAGCGGCAAACGATTCCAACAAATTTATGCACACTCCGAATCCGGAAAAGAAAGTTTATCTCGGCGACGGAGTATATGCGGAACTCGAATCCGGTTGGCGAGTCAAATTGACGACCGAGAACGGGATCAGCGTCACGAACACGATTTTCCTCGATCCGGAAGTCTTGCAAGCGTTGGCCGATTGGCTCGGAAAGATCAATGCCGCGGCAAAACTGGCAGGTTTCGCATGATCCGGATCGTCGGTTGCGCTCTATTGTTCGCGTCCGGGATCGGGTTCGGTTTAACGAACTGGAACCAAAACAGCATGACCGCGGCGAGTTCGTTCGCGATCGTTTGTTTGTTGTCGGGTATTGCCTTGCACATGCATGACGCGGGTTACTTCTTATGATCAAACACGCTCTCGGGTGCATTTGTACGACGTGCGTTCTCAACAAACAGAAGCGCATTAAAGACCATCGCAAGCGGAAAGCGGAACAGATCCGCGCCGCGCGGGCGAAACGAAAGGCGAAAAAACTTGGCTCACTTTCGGGACATAACGGCGAAGTGTCGCAACTGTCAAACCCGTGAAGCGACTCGGGAAGTGTTCGGAAAGCGCAACGAAAGTTATGGGAAGTATTGCAGCAAATGCGCGATCCGGCGGGTCATGGAATTAAACAAAGAAGAACAGAAAGAGAAAAACGCAAAATGAACGACTCAACGCAACCCGTCGCCAGTCTGCAACGCGGCATTATTCACGCGCAAACATCTCTCGCAACCGTCAAACATATCGAAGACAACGAACAGTTTCTCGCCGCGTGCGAGATCTCGAAATCAATCTCGCAATTGCGGAAAGCCGTCGACGAGACGTTTAACCCGATCATTGCGGCGGCGAACAAAACGCACAAAGAAGCGCTCGACCAAAAAAAGAAATTCTCTTTGCCGCTCGAACTGGGACAGCGAGAAATCGATTTCAAGATAAACACTTATCGCCAGCGACAGGAACAGAAACGCCGCGAAGAAGAACGCCAATTACAGGAACAGGCGCGCAAGGATGCGGAAGAAAGGGCGTTACACGAAGCGGAAGAACTCGCGCGACAGGGCGAACACGAACACGCGCAAGCTGTGATCGAAGAGGCGATCGCCGCGCCCGCGCCGGTTGTCTCGATTGCTCCGAGCGTCCCGAAAGTGCAAGGGATCGCCGCCCGCCCGGTTTGGCGATGGAAGATTGTCGACGAAACGAAGATCCCGCGGGAGTATTTGACGGTCGACGAGATCAAGATTTCCGGCGTCGTTCGCGCGCTCAAGAACAAAGCGAACATACCGGGAATTCAGGTTTACGAAGAGTCGACAACGATTCATCGGTAAAACATGGCAGACGACGACACAGCGCCGATGACCGACAACGCCGCGATCGAACAAGCTGTCCGGCGCATTGGGCAAATCGCCCGCGACGGAAAAGTTCCGGGAACGGGTTATCTATTTCGGGCGGACAAGGTTCGCAAAGTCTTGCTCGACTTGTTACTCGCGAACGTACCGACGAAAGGCGAGCAATGAAACTTCGTAAAGGCGCGATCTGTCCGATTCACCGCTCACAGTATTGTTGCGGACGAGAAAAGGACAAAGAAAAAGAGTTCGCCCGCGGATGGGCGACAGGTCCGGGCGTGACGCGGATCCCGGACGCGCATCATTTGCGAGGCTACCGGGAACGGCGATCGCCCGCGGCAATGCGGCGACTGCTCGATCTCAAAATCCAGATGCAAAACGGAAAGTGTTCGATCTGTCACAAGCCTATGAACGATTACCGCGAGATCGTCCCGGACCATATAGAACCGCGAGGATTGGGCGGATCCCGGCGCGACGATCACGCGGATAACATCGGCGCGGCTCACTCGACTTGCAACGTAGAGAAAGGATCAAAGCGAATATGAAAGCACCGGAACAATGGCCGGATCCGCCGTCGACCGCTCTCGACGCAATGACAGCAATCAAACGGCGGCTCGACGACGCGGTTAAAGCGCACGAAACGCTCGTCGCGGAAGAAAAGGGATTGAATCAGCGACTCGAAAACTCGCGGCGTCAAATTTGCGACTTAGGCGAGGCGCTCGATCGCGCCGTTTCATTCTGGCGCGGCGACGTGGAACCGGATGACACTATGCGCGAATATTGGAAACACCTACTCCAATGAAAACAAAAACTCTTTTACTCTCGCCCGAATTGTTGATCGAGTTTCTAAAGAATCCGACGCCGCCCGGATTGAAACAAGATGGGATCCCCGCGGATGCCACAATCACAGGCGTCAAATGGCAACCGTCGCCGCACGTCGGCGCGAACGTGATCGAACTGTATTTGACGAGCGTCGAGTTTACCGACGACGAGAAACTCTTAAAAGTAACCATGAGTCGCGAAAGTATCAATGAACTCCGCTGATAAAGCACTCGCCATTATCAGGCGCGCCGGAAAGAAAGAAGCCGAACGCAAGCGGCTCTCGCGGCGCATGTACGGCGTTTACCGAATGATGCAAAAGCGCGCGGCGAAACTCGGGAAGCAAGGCGAGATCGACTTCGACGTCGAACAGTTGCGGGCCGACGCCTGTTACATGCTCGGGGTTATGTGCGTTTATTGTGCCGCCCGATTGACGAGTAAAAATATGGGCGTCGATCATTCGATCCCGATCGCCCGCGGCGGAACGTTCTCTCGAATAAATCTCTCGTTTCCGTGCAAGTCTTGCAACGTCAAAAAAGGAAATTTGTTTCGCGCGGAGTTCGAAGCGCTGTTGTCGTTTTTGGATAACTTCGACACACCGGCGCGCGGCGACGTCTTGCGACGCTTAGGATTGGGCGCTCAATTTCGAAGCTGGAAATCAACGGAGGAAAACAAAAACAATGCCGGATGAAGTCGAGTTCTTTAAGCAGATCAAATGTCCCGTCGTTATGACGAACGTGACGTTAAAAGTTAACAAAGAGAACGAGAAGCGGATCCGCTTCGACTTCTCATTGCCGCTTACCGCAAAGATCGTGGCGAGCGCGCCCGAAGACGTAAAAGACGCTTTCTATTCACTGGCAAAGGACGGCGGGCATCTGACGTCGTCGGAAATCTCGACGGAGTTCGAAGGCGTCGTCGTTTCTTTCTTCGACACGAAGGACACGAAGGCGCCAGCGCTCGAACTTGGCAACTCCCAGATCCGGCAACTCGTCGTCGCTCGCCCGCAAACCAAAAAGGAACTCGACGACGGCGACATCCGGCTCGCCTTTCACATTAACGCGCCGGGATCGAAAGACGCTTGGAACTGGGGCTATCGGGCGCGCGGAACTGAACTTTGTGCAGTCTTCGAAGAAATGCAACCCGTCTTCCCGCAATTCAAAGAAGCGAATCCGGACGGCGACGGGCAAGGGATCCTCGAAATGGAGAAATCCGATCCGATCCCGACAGTCCCGGCGAAAGCGGAGTTCGGCGGCGGAACAAAGTTCGAAGTTCCGAAACCATCGAACCGGGACGCGAGCAAAGTCAAACCGCGGACACCGGCAAAAAAGAAATCGTCGACTAAGAAGTCGAAATAAGTTATTCAATCGGGCGTCACATAAAAACTAAAAACGGAGGAACTACAAAATGAAACGCTTTTTACTTCTGCTCGTTGCTTTGTCAACCATTACGCTTGCCGCGTCGCCGTCGTTTGCCGCCTGTTCTCAAACGGGAACGGTCTTCGTCTCAGACTTTGCGACAACCGCGGGCGCGCAAATCTCGGGACTCGGTCGAACCGGATGTCTCGCGACCGTGACGTTTCTCGACGCGACTCTCGGATCGACAACCGGATCCGGGACGGAACCCGTCGGCGTTTTCCTTGGGGCGTGTTCCAGTGGCAACGCGCTATTTGAGACGCAATTACAGGCGGGCGGGAGCATACAGGGCCAAATGGGTGCAGCTAGTCATTACCAGATGGGCGAAATGCATTCGATCCTAGTCACCGGCGGGCAAACCTTTTGCATCGGGTTCACGAATCAGCAAGTCGGGTTTACGAGCACGGTTTCGGCGAAGATCGTTTACAGCTAACCAAGGTTTCTCGATCGGACTGAGCACTCAATTGGGTCTTCTCCTAGTGCTTCGTCTTCGAGAGATTCCCGATCGGACTGAGCACTTAACAGCGAGTGTTTCGTCTTCGGGAATGCGGGATCTTCTCTGTGAGATCCCGCCGGACGGATTCGATGGAATCTTTCGGGCGGGTTCTCACAAAATGAAATGCACAAAATGCAAAGGTTCGATCACGTCTAAGCAGCCATATACGCGAACGGAGGCCGGGCCGCATCATTACCGAAAAACGGACTGCAAGAGATCTTCGCCGATCTCTTTACTAGAAACCTTGTGGGCGTGCGCTTGCGGCTTTACGTGGTTTAGTGAAACCGAACCCGTCGAATGCCCTAGCTGCCACGTAAAGGCCACAAATGGGTAGTTGGCCAAAAGAGCAAGGCATTTTCAGATTCCGGGCGGGCGACGCGGTCTTTGTGCGCGATCGCGGACACGGTCGAAACGGCGGCGGATTCCGCATCGTCGAAGCGAAAGTCATCGAGCCGCATTACCATCCGGACCGTCATCCATCTTATCCCGACGGCGAAGGATACGAACTCGATGGCGAATTGTGGTGGAGTTGTTATCCGGGATCGAGAGTTTTTAAAACGCGGGCGGAGGCGGTTGCGGCGAGACTGAGCGAGGTTCGTTAAATGCTGCATACATCGAATTGCGTTTGCGTCGACTGTGAGAACGCGCGCGCTCAACAACGCTTGCGCGATCAACAACAATTCGATCACGATCACGACTTCTCAGAAGATCCGAACCGTCCCGGCGAGTGTCTTTACTGTATGCCGCGCCCGGATCGCGAGGGTTTCTTGCCGACAAATGCCGCGATCGCGGAACAGATCCGCGCCGCCATGAACGAAACGAAGGCAAACGCCGAAAGGATGTTCGGCGGAATGCTCGCCGAACTGGTCGAAGCTCGCGCCATCCTTCACGAACTCTTGCCGTATTGCCGGACACACGTCAATCAAGAAAGTTTCAGGGACGCAATCAACCGGGCGGAAAGGTTACTCACTCCAAAAACAAAGGGCGGGACGGTATGAAAATCAATTTAAAACACTCGTTCACGGTCGGATCTATCACGCGCGATTTCGAATTTAATGCGGAATTGCCGGACGACGCAACCGCTGATCAGATTCAGGCTTGTTTCGAGGGACTCGCCGCTCAACTGGAAGAAGTCACGCGGGATCTGAGCGACGTTTCCGCGGATCTGGCGGTCGCGGATCTGAGTAAAAATCCGGGCGGCGCATGAGTCTCGTTAACATCAAACCGAATCTCGACGCGCCCGCGATTCGAGTCTTTCCCGGTCGCACACCTTGGACGCCGGACGACGAACTCGCCTTTGTCGGTTATCCCCCGTTATTTCGTCCCGGCAATTACGAAACGCCGGTTTTCGTGAGCGTCGTTTTTAAATGGTTACGGAAGCGCGGCGAAGAACTGGCGCGCGCTTGGGGCGATTACTACCGAAACGTGCAGATCGGCGGTCCGGCTTATGACGGCGGCGCGGGCGGCGCATTTACGCCGGGAATGTTTCTAAAAAAAGGCTGCACGATCACAAGCCGCGGATGTACTAAGGACTGCGGTTGGTGCGTCGAGCGTTTTAATCCGCTCATTGAATTGGACATAAAACCCGGTTGGATCGTTCAAGACTCGAACCTTTTATCGTGCTCGGAAAAACACGTCCGGGCCGTTTTCGATATGTTGCGCGAACAAAGGCGGGCGATCTTTTTTAACGGCGGACTCGACAAACACTTTCTCAAAGACTGGCATCGACCGTTATTCGATTCGATCAAGATTGGGGAACTCTGGTTTGCTTGCGACGTAACGAAGGATCTTTCTTGGATGGAACGAGCGGCGGGAATCTTGGACGGAATACCACTTCGCAAGCGTCGTTGTTACACAATGATCGGTTACGACGACGAATCGCTCGCGGACGCCGAACGCCGGATTGAGCGCGTGTTCGAACTCGGGTTTATGCCGTTTTGCCAGTTATATCAACCGGACGACTACGTCAAAGTTTATGCGGACGACTGGCGCGCACTACGGCGCAAATGGTCGCGTCCGGCGGCATACATGGGAAAACAAAATCCGGGCGGGACGCAATGACACAAACCGACCAGATTCGGGCCGAAATGATCGCCGCCGTAACACGCGCCGGATGGCGCGAAGAACGCAACCGGCGCGACGTTTGGCGTTGGCGAGATCCCAAAACGAAAGCGCTTCACACGCTCAAAGACGCTTTCGACCTACTCAAGAGTAACCCTGCGTTTTCAAAAAAATCTTGACTTTCATAATTCCCGCCCGGTACTGTTGGCGCAACCGTTGATAGTTCAGTGACTTACCTCAGTGTTAGGGGTTTTCCCGGTTCGAGACGGGGCCGGGAAACCCTTTAGCAGCGCCGCCGGTTAGCATTCCGGAACACAAAAACAGCTAGCGCTAGGGAAAAGTGTCCACAAAAATCGACGATTCAATCCCTGTTTTTCTTCCGCATCAAAATCACTTCACAGATCTTCCCGCCTTTTTTCTCCCACGTTCCGAAGCGCGCAAGCTAAAAAAAACCGGCGAGGGATATTTCCAGCGAAGCGGACGAGTTTTTACGCTCGTTTCGTCACGTCCGACGGACTGGGAAGAACTCGCCCGACGTTACGAGTTCCGCGACGAGTCCGCTTGTATTCAAGAGCCGACCATGTTCGCGTTTGTTCTGGGTGAAAGACGCGCAATTGCAGCGGTCAACGCATGGAATTGAGATCAACGCGACGGAAATGCTGATCCGCCTACTCTGGGATTTTTATGGGCGGGCGTCGGTCGAAAATGACCGGCAGGAAATGCAGGAAATTGCGCGCGTAATCAAAACAATTTCTCGCGCCGCGGACAATGACAAAAGCGGATAAAACCGCGGAAGCGCTGATCTTTATCGAAACGGTTCAAGATGTCGTCGATCGGATCCTCAGAAAACACGGACAAATCCCGGTTGAGAATCCAGACTATTTCATCGAATGGCCGGAAGAAAAAATCCGCCCGGAAGCTACTTCAATCCAATGATCTTTAAGCGCGCGGCTTCTCTCAAAACATATTCGGCGAGCGCGCGACGTCCAAGTTTCGGGCCGCGTTTCAAGCGAATCTTGAATCGAGCGAGTCGCGCTTTGCTGGCGGAAGTCATAACGACAATTCTCCGCTCAAACTTCTACAAGTTCATACGTCTCGGAAGGTGCGGCACTTTTGGGAATTTCGCCGCAAACGTGCCGAATCAAAAAGGCGCGGGCGGTCTGTTCTGATTCAAAATATTCGAGGAAATTACAGATCGGACAAAAACCGACGTACAAATGTCCGGAAAGTTTCTGGAATGAGGTTTTTAAAATGTCCGGCGGGCGCATTTGGAGTTTTCCTCATTTTCTCCATTTTACCAGCAACGTCCAATTCGCCGACCGCGAAACGTCGCCAATTCCAGTTGCAACCATTTCGATTTCGAGAAACGGGAAAACGTTGCTCGACTTTGAAATCTCCGCGGACGCTTTTTTCGGCTGGAATTTCTGAAATGCGCGCCAGAACTCGAGCCGAACATTTCGGAGAATCATTTCGATGACAGTTTCAGAACTTCGCGCGGCGCTTCGAGAATTCGGCGACGAAACGCACGTTCAAGTTTTGGCGGAAGTAACAGAATTTGGAATCGAAAAATGGATCGAAGCGAACGAAATCGAAGTTGTAAATGTTGGCGGACAAGAATTTGTCCGAATTTTCAACGTTTGAATTTCGAGAAATTCGGCGCGCGGTTCTGAAACGCAAATTCGAAAATGAAACATAAGTTTCAAGCGAACTGGAAACCGAAAACGGAAACTCAAATCGCGAGAACAGAAATCGCGAACTTTCAAAAATGCAGAAACCAAAACAGCCGTGCAATTTTCCAAACTGTTCGGAAATTTCCGGCGATCGATTTTGTAAAAAACACAAACCAGAAAAACGAAAGCGCGAAAGTTATCGCAAATCTGGCGCAAATTCTCGCTGGGATTTTTACGCGCGGGATTTCGTTCGCCGCTTTCCAATTTGCGCGGATCCATTTTCAAGACACGGAAATCAGAAAGTTCCGAGCGAAGTTTGCGGACACAAAATCGCGCATAAAGGAAATCCGAAATTACTTTGGAATTCCGAAAACCATTTTCCGCTTTGCAAATCTTGCAACGCTTTTCAATGCGCGAAGTTCGAACGCGGATTTGGAAATCCAAAAGCAGAAATTTCACAGCGAAATAAAAGCGAAACACTTTCGTTTTCCCTTCGCTTTCAGAATTCCTTTTAAAATCAACGATTTAATTTGGTGGAATTTTCGGGCCGATTTTTTTAAAAAAGTGGGAAGGCGGATCGAAATCTTTACAGAAACGAGGCATCGGAGGCCGCGGGCCTCGACTACGAAAATCCGCGAAATTGGTAAGGGCCATTGTTTTCAACGATTTACCGACCGTAGCTATGATAGCGCTATGGTAGCTATGTTGTTAGTTTTCAGCGATTTACGGGCCTAAAAGAAGTGGGAAAACATGCTCTTTTTGTGGCAAAAAGTGGGAATCTTTTAGAGATGCGTGGAAGAAAACCGAAACCGTTACGAATCCAGTTGGCGGAAGGCGATACCCGGAAAATCGGGAAGCGAAAATTAAGCGAAGCGCTCGCGCACGAACCGCGGTCGACGCCGGACGTCGGACCGGCACCCAAATGCCTGAAACGGGACGAGCGGGCGGAATACAACGCGCTACGCGACGCACTGGAAGCGCTAGGACTGCTCGACAAGGCCGACGAGGCGGTTATTACCCTTGCGGCGATCGCAAGCGCTACAGCGAAGCGGGAACGCACGGGACAGGCATTGCGGACGGCGTTCTCGTTCCTATCGAGTCTGGGTTTGGCCGGATCTTCGAGTCGGGCGCGCTTGTCGGTCGAGAAACCGGATAACGGGGCGGCGGAACTGGCGGCGATCTTGAACCGACCGCGACCGGACAAGACGATCCAATAGATCGCATGGAAGTTCCATGGAAGTTCCGTGGAACTTTTGGAAGTCGTTCAAAACACTATCGGAACTTTTTTGGAACTTTCTGGAACTTCTGGAACTTTTGTAAATGCCTAGCACGTTCACAACGCGATACGGGTTCGAGAAACCGCCGATCGGGATAACGACCGGATGGGGCGCGTCCCATAACACGGACTTGGATTCGATGGACGCGCTATTCGGGACGCTCGAAGACGGACTCGCGGACGTCGTCGTCGATCTAGGCAACAAGTCGGACGTCGGACACACTCACACGCAAAGCCAGATAACGAATCTGGTTTCCGACCTTGCGGCGATCAATTCGTCGCTTTCCGGGAAATCAGACACCGGACACTCGCACGTAGAAAGTGACGTCACCGGACTGGTTTCCGATCTCGCGGCGATCAATTCGTCGCTTGCTCTAAAAGCACCGTCCGCGTCGCCAGCGCTTACCGGGAACCCCACGGCGCCGACACAGTCGCCGGGAAACAACTCGACGCGGATCGCGACGACTGCTTACGCCGATGCCGCGGTCGCCGCTTTGGTCAACTCTTCGCCCGCGGCGCTCGATACGCTCGCGGAACTGGCGACGGCGCTCGGGAACGACGCGAACTTCGCTTCGACGGTAACGACCGCGCTCGCCGGGAAACAGGCGACATCGGAAAAGGATCAGAATAGCGGCTATGCCGGATTGACGTCCGGCGGTTTGCTGAAAACGGCACAGTTCCCGACGCCGACGACGTCCACTTTTGGCGGCGTGAAGGATCTCGCCGCGGTTGCAAACAAATTCTTGACGTCGATCGTCGACGGAGTTCCGGTTGCGGCGCAACCATCGGCGGGCAATATCTCGGGACTGGCGGCGATCGCGTCCAGTGGCAAATGGTCTGATCTGCAAGATCCTTCCGCGGCGTTAACGCTCTCGCTCGCCGGGAACGCTTCGACGTTTAACCATACGTCCGCGGTCGAATGGAAATGGGCGAACACGACGGCGGCGACTTCCGGGACGCCGCAAAACACTCCGAGCCAAAGTTTATCCGGCACATATTGGAACGGCTCGGCATCCGCTGAGGACAAATGGAACTGGCAAGCGGTCAACGGTGCGGGCACGAACGGGACATCCGATCTCACGCTCACTCACACCGGATCGACCGGGCGAATCTCCGTGGTGCTTCCCGCCGGGCCGTTGAATTGGTCCGGGAACGGGCCGACCGCATTCGGAAACACCGCGGGCGGACTGGCGCGCGCGGCGTCGCTCTCGAACGGCGCTCTCGCGCTCTACACGTCGAACGCAAATCAGACGATCCTGAATTTGTTCCAAGCGGGCGTCAACGTCCATAGCTTTACGGGCGGCGCGGCGACTGGCGGATCTCAAAATTTCGGCTACACACAAACCAGCGTCGCGAACGCCGCGCAATGCATCCGCGGACTTCTGACGGAACAGTTAACGCTAAACACCGGCGGACTGACGACCGACACGACGAACAATTTACTTCCCGCGGGCGCAATCATCGACGCGGTAGTTTGCCGGATCACGACGACGATCACTACCACAACGAACTGGGCCGTCGGCGATTCGACGACGGCGAATCGGTTCTCGTCCGCCAATGCAACGCTAGCGAGCGGAACGACGTCGATTGGATTGAATCAACACGATCCTTCGGTCGCGGCGGCGGCGGGTCCGATCCAAGCGGCGGCGGCAAAAGTTCGGATAACATGCACCGGATCGAATCCGGGCGCGGGCGTGATACGAATCACGGTTTTTTATACGCAGTTCGTCGCGCCGACGTCATAAAGATTGCTCTACCGGATGTGCGAGTCCGGCGAGCAAAACCGCAAGCGGTCGCAATCAGTTTGCGGGTGCTGGGACGCCGCGAGGCGTCCCGGCTATTAAGGGAAATGGGTCAAAGGAAAATCAAAGTGAAAGCGCGATTATCAGAAGTTCCCGCCAAAGAGAAAACGGAGATTCCCGAACTTACAACCGACGAAGCGTTGTCGGTCCGGCGATTCGAGAACTTAGAACTTCGCGCGCACAACACGTTGCACGAAGCGCGCGCCAGCATGGAAGTGCATTTAACCAAACTGCAAAACGACGCGAACCAGAAATCCGCCGATACAAAGAACTATCTTCGCGAACTCGCCGCGACTCACGGACTCGATCCGGAAAAAACCGCGTTCGATTTCGGTGCGCTGAAATTCATTAACAAACAATGACAGGATACGGGCAACAAGGTTACGGAACGTCGCCTTACGGTATGCCGGAACTGGAAGAAACGGTACTCACGGCGGGCGATGCTCGCGTCGTGCTCGCGAACTCGGTCGGCGTCGCGAACTTGAATCCTTCGCTCGATACCGGCAAGGCGCGCGCCGCCCGGACAACCGTCTCGCGCGGGCGATCGAATCCAAATCAGACGATCGGAAAGGCGACCAACATCCTATGAGTCGCTTGATTTTGTATCCCGGAAACGATCAGATCCTCACGCTTCCCGACGTAAAAGACGCGGACGGCGTCGCGGTCACAGGCGCGACAATTACGGCGACGCTCTACACAAGCACGGGCGAACTCGTCGACACCGCCGTTTTCGATCAGGTTGAAATGACAGACGTCGACGGATCCGCCGGATCTTACGAATGCGAGATCCCCGCCGATTTCACCGCGGACGACGGTTCACTTTATTACGTTCTTTTCGACTGCACTTCGCCGGGAAAATTCTCGATCCGACAGAAAGCGACGGTCCGCACGCGATGGGTTTAGGACGAAACCGCAATATATTGGGGTTTCGCAGCTCGCCGGCGCGACAAAAACCGCAACATATTGTGGAAAATGCCTTACTCGAAACAAAACGCCGATGCGGCTTGTAATTTCTTCGAAGGAATTCTCAAACACACCGCGGACGACTGGTTTGGAAAACCGTTCATTCTCGCGCCATGGCAGGAAGAAGCACTCGCGGCAATTTTCGGACGACTCGACGACGAAGGCCGTCGCCTAATTCAAATGGTGTTTCTAGAAGTCCCGAAAAAAAGTGGCAAGACCGAGTTCGCGGCAGGTTTGTTGCTACTGCTCTTGATGCTCGATCCGAATCCCGGTTGTCAAACATACGGCGCGGCGGCGGCGACTCGACAGGCGATGAACGTATACCGAGCCGCTTGCAAGATGATCGAACAGAGTCCGCTTTTGACGCGACACTTACGAATACTCCGCGGAACGAATCGGATCGTGAAGCGCACGGATCCGGATTCGTTCTATGCGGCGGTTGCGGCGGACGGCGATCTCTCCGACGGCGTCAATCCCGCCGCCGTGGTGGCCGACGAGGTCCACCGTTGGCGGACGCGAAAAAATTTGGAAAATTGGGATGTTTTAAGTCTTGGCGGAATCACGCGCAAACAATCGTTAACGATCGCGATCACTACCGCGGGCGTTCAAAACGAGTCGCCGATCGCTTGGCGCTTGCATGAAAAGACGAAGCGGATCCAAGAGGGGATTTTCGAGGATCCCACGTTCTACGGGCGAATTTACGGCGCGGAAATTGACGACGATTGGACCAGCGAAGCGACTTGGATCAAAGCAAATCCGTCGCTCAAAGATAACGGCGGTTTTCTCGATCTCTCGAAGATCCGGGAAAAATATCAATCGAGTCTGTCCGATCCGGACGCTCAACGATCCTTCCGCCGTTATTACTTGAATGTATGGGACCAGCAGGTCCGGCGCTGTATCGATCTCAACAAATGGGATGCTTGCCGCGGCGATTGGACCGCGCGCGGACTCGAACCGAAAGCGCCGGAAGACAAAGTCCGACCATTACATCCGGAAATTCTGAAACGTTTTATCGAGCGGCGCGCATGGGCGGGCGTCGATCTGTCCATGACAACCGACATGACGGCGGTCGCGTTCGTGTTTCCCGACGCGGACGGCGTGTTCGAAGTTCTTCCGTTTTTTTGGATGCCAGCAGAGGGAATCAAGAAACGCGAGATTAACGACGGGATGCCATATCGCACATGGGCCGAACAAGGTTTCCTCGAACTCTCGCCGGGCGACGTTATCGACTACCGCGAAATCAAAGCGCGGCTTGAATGGGGCGCGCGCATGTTCGACTTGCGCGAGATCTGTTTCGATCCGTATCAGGCGCGACAAATCTCCGTCCCGATGGTCGAAGACGGTTACGAGTGCATAGAAATTCGTCAAGGCTATTCGATGCTTTCCGAGCCGTCGAAGAAACTGCTCGAACTCGTCACCAACAAGAAACTCCGTCACGGCGGACATCCGGTTTTGCGCTGGAATGCTTCGTGCTTGTCGACCAAAGAGCACGACGATCAACTGATGTTTGTAAAACCCGAACGCCAAAAAGATTCGAACCGCATTGACGGAATCTCCGCGACCGTCGACGCGCTCGCCCGCGCGATGCTAGATGCGGGCGAAACTGTTCCACAAATCGAGGTTTGGAATTGAATCGATTCCAAAAAGCAATTCGCGAGTTTCTCTTAAAAGCGCTGGGTTTTCCGCCGTGGCGTGGTTCGACTGCAACGCTTGGACCGCCGGGCGGATGGGGCGCATACGATCCTTACGGCGACGGCGGACTCGCTCTTTCGCTCGCCGTCGTTTACGGTTGCGCCCGCGTCCGCGGTCAATCGATCGCGTCGCTTCCCTTGCGCGTTTATCGCGAAAAGAAATCCGGTTCGCGCGAGATCGCCGACTCACTTCCGATTTACCAGATCTTGCACGACTCGCCGAACGACAGCGACACGTCGTTTGAGTGGCGAGAAAACATGGAGTTCGGTTTTTGTCTCTATGGCAATGCGTTTTCAGAAATCACAAGTTTAGGTTCGGGTATTACGTCGGTCGAATATCTCGTCCCATCTCGAATGCGAATCGAGCGCAAAAACGGCGAGCGACGATTCGTTTACGCCTATGACGAGGGAAAACAGGAAAGCTTCCCGCCGGAAAAGATCTTGCACGTTCGCAATATGTCGCTCGACGGACTTTCCGGAATTACTCCGATCCGCCAGCACGTTATAGAGCACGCTTACGACGCGCAAAATTACGGGCGGAATTTCTTCAAGAACTCGGGACGTCCGTCCGGCGTTTTATCGAGCGAGCAACCGCCGCCGCAAAGCGACGAGACGACGAAGAAAATGCGCGAGTCTTGGGACGCGACGTTCGCCGGTTCTGAGAACGCCGGAAAGACGCCGGTTTTGTGGAAGGGTTTGAAATACAGTGCGATTTCCGTTTCGCCCGACGACGCGCAATATATCGAGACACGCAAACTGTCAACCGCCGAAATCGCGGGCGCGATCTATGGCGTCCCGTTAAACATGCTCGGATTGCCGGACAAGTCGGCGACCTATGCGTCGAGCGAACAATTTGCGCGCGATTACGTCATGCATACATTGCGCCCGCAATGTCGACGCTATGAGCAAGCGTTTAACAAGAAACTGTTTGTCGGAAAACCAAGTCTATTCGCCGAATTTGATCTCGATGCACTTCTGAGCGGCGACACGAAATCGCAAGGCGAATATTTTGCGAGTCTCGTTCAAAACGGGATTATGTCGCGCGACGAAGTTCGCCGAAAAATGAATCTCGAAGAACGCGGGAACGGTGCGGACGATCTCACGGTCCAGTTAAATATGACGGACATCGATCAATTGCCGCGACTCTCCGATCGCGCCGCCGCGCCGGTCGGACGCCCGCCAGAACCAAAACTCGCGCCGCAAATTCACGAAATTAAAGTCGAGGTCCAACCGCAGCAAATCAACGTCGCCGCGCCGCACATCTCGCTTCCCGCGCCCGCCAGCGGTCCGGAGTTTAACGTTCAAAACATTCTTCCCGCGCCGCCGCCCATGAAGAAACGCGGCAAAGCATGGAGGGAAGCAAACGGAACTATAAGTTTCGAAGTGGAGGAGAATAATGTCTCTTAATACAAAGATGGCGAACGCCGCCGTAAACGAGCAAGCCGACCGGCTCGCAACCCTCGCCAATAGCGGGAAGCTGAGAATCTATGACGGCACGCAACCGGCGACCGCCGACACCGCGGTTTCGACGCAAACCTTGCTCGCTGAATTGACCATGAACGCGACCGCGTTCGGCGCGGCATCGGCGGGCGTCATTACGGCGAACGCGATCACATCGGACTCTAGCGCGGACGCGACCGGAACGGCGACATGGTTTCGCCTTTTGAAATCCGATGGAACCACGCCGCTTTGGGACGGATCGGTCGGAACGTCCGGCGCAAACCTGAATTTAAATTCGGTCGCGATCCAGTCGGGCGCGGCGGTTTCGGTTTCTAGTTTCGTTCACACCGTCACAAAATAACTAAATGTCCGAAACTTACGTTCAAGTTGCGACCAACGGAAGCGGCGAGAAAGTCGCCGTCAGTCAGTTGTCCAACGGCGCGGACAATGTCGATCTACAGCACATTGTTATTTCCGACGATTCGACCTATGCCGCGCGCGCCAAAGTGCAAAACGCCGATCCGGGATCTTCCGATTACGGATTGTCGGTACGGCGGATCTGCAACGGCGCGAGTTTTTACCACGTTGTAGCAGCCGCTTCGACCAACGCCGCGAACATCAAAGCAAGCGCGGGAAGGGTTCAAGGATGGTCGATTTTTAACGCCGCCGATTACCCGGTTTATGTGAAGTTCCACAACACAGCGGGAACGCCGACGGCGGGATCGGGCGTTGTTTATACGATCGGAGTGCAAGCGGGAACGCACGTAAATTTTGACGACGACGACGGACTCGCATTCGCGACCGGAATCGGAATCAGCATAACGAAACTGATCGCCGACGCCGACGCGACCGCCGTCGCCGCTTCGGACTGTGTCGTGAATGTCCATTACAAATGAAAAAACTAATCGTTCTTTTCCTGTTCATTGCGCTGGTAGTCGTCGCACAGCAAACCATTAACGTTGGCAAAATCGCCGGAACCGTCCCGTCTACCGCGGGAAAGTTCGACGTCAAAGCAGCCGACGGCGATATGTCGACGCTAGGCGCGAAGGCGGACGCGAAAAGCACCGCGACCGATACGACGTCCGTTTCCATAATGCAGGTGCTAAAAGAAATTTCAGCGATGGAGCAAGCACCGGCGTCGCGCGCCGTTACGAATGCCGGAACGTTTCAGGTCCAACCGGACGGAACGACCGCCACGACGACGAACGCCGCTTCGCGATGCACGCTCGTCTCCGCGGCGTCGACGAACGCGACCAATTGCAAGAACGGATCCGGGAACGTTTACGGATTCCGCTTCGTCAATACGACCGGAACGCTTTACTACCTTCGCATGTATAACCTTTCGAGTTCGCCGACGTGCAGTTCGGCGACCGGCTTTATTGAGTCGATCCCGATCCCGGCGAGCACGTCGGGCGCGGGCATTGTGATTATGGAACCGTTCGGCGAAGGGTATTCGACGGGAATCGGTTTTTGTTTTACGGGCGGCTCGAGTTCGACCGATAACACGAACGCCGCGACCGGCGTTTTCGGGTCAATTCTCTACCGATGAAACACGTTTTTTTCGTTCTCTTGCTCTTGCTCTTGTGCGTTCCGGGAATGGCGCAGATTGCTCGCGTGAGCGCAAATTGCACGGGAACTTCCAGTTGCACGACAACCGGGAACGCGACCGGCGATCTGGAAATCGCGATCGCGGGAAGGGACGGAAGTTCGACCGCGCCGACGACGGCGACCGGATGGACAAGCGTCGGGACAGCAACCATCAATGGAACGAGCACCGCCGACAGCGCGATCCGCGTCGCGTGCAAAGTAGCAACCGGCGCAAACGAAGCGTCGAACACTTTCACGAATGCGGACAAAGTTGTCGTCATGGTTTACAACGGACAGGCCGCCGGAAATACCGCGACTTGCGCGAGTGCAATTCTGGGAACGCCGTCGTTTTTCACTTCCACCGTAAACACGACGACGACGACCGAAACATTTAACGCGATCACCAGCAGCAATGCGGCGTCTTGGATTGTCGGTCTTGGATACTGTTCCGCCTGTACGGCGGGCATTGGGACCGCGCCAACCGGGATGGCGAACCGGAGTTCCGTTACCGGACCGCCAGCGGCGGGCGGACACGATACAAACGGGACCGCGGCGTCGTTCTCGTCGGCGAATGTCACACTGACAACCGCGGGCAGGATCCTAACGGCGACCGTCGAAATCAAGGCGGCATCCGCCGCCGATCCGACTTATGGCACGAACGGCGGAACCTTTGGAACGTCGGCGTCGACAACGATTTCGACCGCGACCGGAAGCGCGACGCTTTGTTACACGACGGACGGATCGACACCGGCGGCGGCGACCGCCGGGACGTGTTCGGCGGGTTCCACTTATTCAAGCGCGCTCACGATCACGACGAGCGGAACGACACTGAAAGCGCTTGCCACAAAAAGCGGTTTGGTAAACAGCGCGGTTGTAACAAGTACCGCATTTACGATCAATCGCTTTTTGCCAAGTCTGTCCTTGATGGGAATCAGCGGTCCGGGAAATTGCACCGCGGGCGGGCATACATACACGACGGCGTTTCCGACGGTCGAGAGTCCGTTGTCTGAGTGTCTGAGTTGGTTGAGCGGCGCGGGCACTGGTCTGGATTGGTCCAATATCAACGTGACGTCGGCGGCGGTTGCGAAAGGATCGCAATCGACTTCGAGCGGAGTCTTCGACGATTCGATCGCGCAAGTCGTCGGCACATGGAGCAACGATCAAGAGGCGAGCGCGACGACGCTTACCGGGACAACGAGCAACACGATCAGCAAAGAGCACGAATTGTTATTGCGGTTCTCGATCGGCGCTCACAGTTCGACCGGATATGAATTTCAATTCATCGGACAGCAAACCACGCCCGCGAACTGTTCCGTAAATATCGTGAAATGGAACGGGACGATAGGCAGTTTCACCACGCTAGGCGGCGGGACGCTCGGCGTCGGCGGTTCGGCGGTTTGTCTATCGAACGGAACGCGGATCCGGGCGACCGCGGTCGGAACGACGCTCACGGCATACGTTAACGATGCCATGGCCTACACCGTTACGGATGCGACTTATGCATCCGGCAACCCGGGCATCGGAACGTATCTGCAAGGCGTCGGCGGGACGCAAGATTTCGGATTTAGTTCGTTTTCGGCGACGGACACCGTCCTTCGCTTCGTGCAAGAGGCGTCGCACCACGACACAAGCGGAACGACAAGCGCGGCAACGCTTGGAACAAATACGACGAACAATAATTGCTTGTGGGCCGCGGCTTACTGGAACTCGACGAGCGCGACGGCTACGGTTGCGGGTTCGGTTGCCGGTTCATTTACTGCAATCGATTCGCCGACGAACGGCGCGGGCGCGTTGTCTACATACCGCGCACAAGCGTTTTACAAATGCGGAATAACCGGCGGCGCTGAGACGGTGACACTCACGACTTCGACGTCGCTTACTGATCATGCAATCGTGGTGCATGAATTTAGCGGCGTGACGACACTCGATCAGCATCCGAGCGGGAAATCAGCAGCGTCCGCGACCTTGAGTTCGAACAGCGCGACGACGACGACGGCGCGGGAATATCTTCCCGCCGCTTGCGTGATCGGCGGCTCGAGTCCGCTAGCTACTTCGCCATGGACGGCGCGCGATGTAACAGCGAATTTTGGCGGGAACATTTCCGCCGACTATGTAGTTACGGCGACCGGATCTTATGCGTTCGCCGGTTCGCAGAGTCCGTCAAGTGATTTCATTTGTCTTTTGAGCACATTCCAATAAAACAAAAATGCTTCTTGCTCTAAGAAGTCTCTATGAGTCGGCGGGTTCGGCGATTACAGGGACCGCCACGACTGCACAAGCGGCGCAGTCGGACGCTCTAAGCGGCGCGCTCGAATTTACCGGGACAGAAACCAGCGCGCAAGCCGCGCAATCGACCGACGCATCGGGCGCGCTCACGTTCACCGGGACCGAGACGTCGGCACAAGCCGCACAAACGGACGCTCTAAGCGGATCACTCGAATTTACCGGCACGGAAGCGAGCGCACAGGCGGCGCAATCGACCGCGGCGTCCGGATCCGAGACTTTTACGGGAACCGAGACGTCGGCGCAAGCCGCACAGTCGACCGCGGCGTCGGGCGAAGAAACCTTCGCCGGAACTGAGACAAGCGCGCAAGCGGCGCAATCGGACAGCGCATCCGGCGCGGAAACGTTCACCGGCGCGGAAACCAGCGCACAAGCACAAACGGACGCTCTAAGCGGCGCTCTCGAATTTTCTGGAACAGGGGCGACGGCGCAAGCGGCGCAAAACGACGACGTCATCGCGACAACTGGTTACGACGGCACGGTCGCGAGCGCGCAAGCTGCACAGTCGGACAGCGCATCGGGCGCGGAAACGTTTACGGGATCAATCGCGACCGCACAGTCGCAATCGACGGCGGCATCGGGCGCGGAAACGTTCACCGGCACAGCGACGACCGCACAAGCCGCACAGAACACAATCGCCAGCGACGCAAGCGCGGTTACCGGCTCGATCGAGACTTCGCAAGCTGCACAGTCGGACACGGCGACCGGCGCGACAGTAGAACAGCAAGCGGGCGGATCGGCGGGACGTCAACGTCGACGATCAACCTACAATCCGCCGCGGATCCCGCGTCCATTGTCCGCGCCGCCTGAGATTATTCCGGCAATTTCCGGGACCGCTCGGACCGGGCAAACCTTGCAACGGTCGACCTTGCTCGCGAATTTGCATTTCGTCGGCGAGCACGAACAATTCCAGCAAAGACAAACCACCGCGGGATTCGGCGAAGTCGTCGACGTCGAACTCGAATTGCTTACAGCGATCATGCTCGAAGTCGCCTAAGGAGAATTATTTATGAAATTTAAAGACTTGAAATTGAATCTTACGAAGTCGATCACGGAAAAAGGCGAGTTCGAAGGCTATGCGTCGACCTTTGGAAACGAAGATCTCGGCGGCGACGTCGTCGAAAAAGGCGCGTTCACGAAGACGATCAGCGAAAACAAGAACGTTCCGATTCTCTGGGGACACAATATCCGGGAAGTGATCGGAGTCAACAAAGACTTTTCCGAAGACGCGAAAGGTTTATTCGTCAAAGGACAATTGATCCTCGACGTGCAACGCGCCCGCGAGACGCACGCTTTGATGAAAGAAGGCGCAGTCAAAGGCTTGTCGATCGGTTACGACGCGATCCGCGTTGACTACAGCCGCGCGAAAGAAGGCGTCCGGATCATCAACGAAGTAAAACTCTATGAGTATTCCGTGACAGCGTTTCCGATGAACGAGGCGGCGCAAGTTACGGACATCAAGAGCGCGGAAGATGCAACGCGCGCCATAAATGAACTGCTACTCATAAAAGATTGCACGAACGTCGATCATGCTTTGATCGATGCCGCGATCCAAAAACTTTCGTCACTTCGCGCCGCGAAAGCACTCGAAGCCGACAAGCACGGAAACGACGCGCCGGAACTCTTCCACCCGTCGTTAGAAAAGCTCGACAGCATTTCAAAAATCTTACGAGGGGTTTAAAGCAATGGAAATCAAAGATATGGAAACTAAACTGAGCGGCATTGAAGCCGATCTCAAAACCTTTTTCGCAAAACACGCCGAAGAGTTCAAGGCGACCGGCGCGTCGTCCGCCGAAACCAAAGCCGCACTCGAAAAACTTGGCGAAGACTGGAAAGAATGTTCTTCGCGCTTGCTCGCGGTCGAGCAAAAGATCGTCTCGCGCAACGATCCGGGCGCAACCGAAGTAAAGAGCGTCGGCGACTTGATGGTCGAATCCGAAGGTTTCAAGGCAATGGCGAAAGGTGCGAACCGTTCCGGACAAATCAAAGTCGGATCGTTCCACAAAACCGCTATCGTCAATGCAACCGGACAGAATCAACCGCTCGTCCCAGATATGCGCGTTCCGGGAATCATGGGGCCGGGACTTCGCCGTCTAACCGTCCGCGATTTGATGCCAAATTTACGGACGTCTTCGAATCTCGTCCAGTTCGTGCGGGAACTTCTCTTCACGAATAACGCAGCATCGCAAACCGGCGGCTCGCCGAACTCTGGCGAGAACGTCGCAAAACCGGAATCGGCGCTGACGTTCGAAATGGAGAACGCGCCCGTCGAAACCATCGCGCACTGGATCCCGGCGTCGCGTCAGATCTTGGACGATGCGCCCGCACTTTCCGCTTACATCAACTCGCGTTTGCTCTTTGGTCTGAAACTCGAAGAGGAACGTCAATTGTTGCTCGGAAGCGGATCCTCGAATAACTTGTCCGGACTGGTAACGGAGGCGACCGCGTACGACACGGCGCGAACCAACGTCGCGACTGATACGTTTATGGACGTAATCCGTCACGCGATCACACAGGCGGAAGCGTCGTTCTTCGACGTCGACGCGGTCATTCTTAACCCGCAGGATTGGGAATCGATCGAATTGACGAAGACGAGCGGATCCGGCGCAGACGGGCGTTACATCTTCGCAAACCCGCAATCGATCGCAACTCCGCGACTGTGGGGGAAGACCGTTGTCCCGACGTATGCAATGCCGCGATCACAATTCCTCGTCGGCGCGTTCGCACTCGCCGCGGCGATCTGGGATCGAGACGACGCAACCGTCGAAGTAAGTCGCGAACATTCGGATTTCTTTATTCGAAACATGGTCGCGATCCTTGCGGAAGAACGGTTAACTTTGACCGTTTATCGTCCGTCGGCGCTCGTTTATGGCGGGTTCCCGTACGGAAGCTAGAATTTAAACGCGCAGCAACAAAAAGCAGGCTGGTTGCCAAACTTGGGCGGGCGCTTTCGGGTTCCCGCCCGATTTTTAAAAACACATGGAAACAGAAAAAAGAATTCGAGTGCAAATGACGAAGCGTGATCAGAATCGCCAAGCGGGAAGGTTCTACAACCTACCGGCACCGGAAGCGCGGCGATTGATCGAGATGGGAAAGGCCGTCGTCGTTCTCGGACCATCTGAGACGAAGCCGATCGAACCGGGCGAAACGAAACTGATTGAACCGGGAACGAGACGAAGTAAAAAAAAACGGATCTCGGCGGACTCCGAATCCTGATTGCGATCAAAACTTGCCACAAATACCGTCATCGCGCCGATGCTCAACGAAGAACATGGATTCCCGACGTCGAGGGATGCGATCTCCGATTCTTTCTTGGCCGGTTGGAAGGCTATCAACCGCGGGCGGACGAAATCGTGTTGGATGTCGCGGACGATTACTTATCTTTACCGGACAAAACTCGGGCAATTTGCAAGTGGGCTATTGATCAAGGCTTTGATTACATTTTTCAGTGTGACGATGACGTTTATCTTCGGCCTGAGCGATTGCTTGATTCGGGTTTTCAATCCTTCGATTACGTTGGACGACTTCGCGGTCCTAGCGGGAAATATCCCGCGCCGTATTGCTCGGGTTTTTCTTATTGGCTCTCGCGAAAGGCGATGCAAGCCGTGATCAATGCGCCATGGAACGGCGATACCGCCGACGATCGATTCGTCGGAAACGTCTTGCAAGACGCTGGAGTCGTCGGCGCACTCGACGAGCGTTACCAGATCACGCAAATAAACGAAGCGCTTCCGCCCGGCTACAAAGGCGATTTCGCTCGCGAGGACGAAATGGTAGGTAACGCCGTTTATGGCGCGGGACTTCGCGGCGCGGCAGACTACCGTTACAGGTTGATCAGCGCTTTCCAAAAGTCCGATTTGCCGAATACCGAAACGCCGGGCGACGGACCGCGGGAAGGAAACGACATCATTTCCGCGTGCGAGTTCGAGCCGCAAGCGATGGAACGCATTCACCGCCAGTTTTTACAGTTCATGGGATCCCCGCGACCGTTACTTCCGGACGGCGAATTTTCGAGCGTTTGCGTTCTGATCAAAACCTTTTTGCGCGACCGCCATCTCGAGGAAACGATCCGCGGTTTGCAAATGCGCGTCCCGGAAATCAAGATCGTTGTCGTCGACGACGGCGAAGACACAAACCGGAAAATTCAACTCGCGCAACGCTTGCGCGATCAAGGGCATGTTTATATCTGGTTGCCGAAAGACTCGGGATTCGGCGCGAAAGCAAACGCCGGGATCGCGGCTTGCGATCGCCCGTTTGTGCTGATCGGATCGGACGACTTCGATTTCAACGAAGGATTATTCGTTCGCCGCGGGATCCGCTCGATGCTCACAGTCTTAAACAGTCGTCCCGAGATCGCGGTCGCGTCCGGGCGCGTCGACAATATCCCGTATGAGTTTCTGTTAGATCTGGGTGACGACTGGGCACAGATGAAACGCGGACACCGCGGAAACGGATCCGTCGGTCCGGTTCAATACCAGTTGTGCGATTTGACCGTTAATTACTCGCTGATCAGGCGCGAAGTTTTCGACGTCGTTTCATGGGATGGCGACAAGGATTCTCCGAAAATAGGTGGCGGCGAGCACGGCGCTTTCTATGTCGACTTAAAGCGCGCCGGATTCCAAGTCGCTTACGTCGTCGGCGTAAATATCAATCAATTGAAACGGATCAAACCGGATCCGCGCTATTTAGAAATGAGAATGCGCGCGCTCTCGCCTGAGCGTCCGTGTTACTTGCGGCGCGGGATCAAACACTTTCGAAATCCGGAAGGCATTTGTGAAATGTGCGGAACAAGATGCGCAACGGAAAATCGCCCGGCAACGATTCAATGAACGAACACGACGAACGGGAAATCATCCAAGAGGCAAGCGGGCGGCTCGCGAAGTTCGAAGGGATGCGGCTTTTGATTGGCGTCGTTAGTTGCGCGCGCGATCGCGAGTCTCACGAACTGATCAGACAAACATGGGCGAAGGACTCGCCGGTCGCGGTCCGTTTCTTTGTCGGTCGCGATTGCCCGACAACTGAGATCGACGAAATCGCGCTCGACGTCCCGGACGATTGGAACGGACTACCGGCAAAGGTGCAAGCGGTTTGCCGATGGGCGCTCTTTCACGGCTATGACTTCTTGTTTAAATGTGACACTGATTCTTACGTCTCGATTGCTAGACTCTTGGCATCGGGATTTGAGCGCTGGCATTACATGGGCGGATGCGGCGAAAGCGAAAATGTATATCCCGACTCCTGTTTTCCCGCCAACGGCGGAGGTTATTTCCTCAGTCGGCGCGCCTTGTCCTTTCTCGCGGAACATATGAATTTGGGACTCGGTAAAAATTGCGAAGACTGGTGTGTCTTTTTGTCGCTTATGCGAGGCGCGTCGATCTTCGTGCACCACGACGCGCGCTTCCGGGCGAACCGACCGGAACCGGGACAGGGTCCGAGCGCGGATAACGACTTCGTAATCTTGCACGACGCGGGCGAACACTCGCTCCGAAATCCCGAACGAATGATCCGCGCACACGAAGCGGCAACGGAGTTGGTTTTTTGAAACCCCTGATCGCGGTTCTCACTTGTTGGACGTTCGAGGTGAACGGACACAATGACGCGCTTCGCCGCACATGGTTGAAAGACGCGAAAGGTTTATTCGATTACAAGTTCTTCGTCGGGACCGGGCAAGGCGCGGAAGCCGCGGCGCTTCCACCGGACACAGTCTTTTTGCCGGACGTCGACGACGGACAGGGCGCGGTTACATACAAGCTACGCGCGGCGCTTCGCTGGGTTTGCGAGCGCGATTATGAGTTCGTTTACCGATGCTTCCCAGATACCTACGCGCGCCCGGAACGACTTCTCACTTGCGGATTCGAGGCGCACGACTATCACGGCGACTTCCGCGGCGAACATGCAACGCCCGACAACTACCCGTCGGGCGGTCCGGGAAACTTTATGTCGCGCCGCGTTATGGAACTCGCGCTCGACGCACCGATCGAGGGACCGGGCGCAGACGGAAAACACACACGCGTTTGGCCGTATGCCGACGATCTTTGGTTCGGGCAAGTCTTGAACTGGCATCGCGACAAAGGTTTCCGATATTTCGACGATTCTCGCTTTATCAACCGCGGATCCCGAGCCGTCGGTCCGCTCAAGACAAACTCGATCGTCGCGACGCATCTTTCCTGTCCCGACTACCCGAAACCTTACTCGCCGGGAATTATCGCGCACATGCTCGACCGGCATCGCGCATGGTTGGCGTCGCAATGAATACCGCAACAATGGCTCGCCAGATCGCCGCGGAAGCGATCGCAATCGAACCGGGAAACCAGAACGAAGGCGAGTTCTCGGAATTGATCGCAATGCTACTGACGACGAACCCGATGCGAAACGTCATGGAAATCGGGACGGAACGCGGTTGCTCGTTCTATGCGTGGTGCAAGGCAAGCGCGCCCGACGGCGTGAAGATCTCGCTTGATTGGGGATGGGGCGCGAGCGGGACCGGCAATTTCCGGACCGCAGAAGCGCGCGCGGAACGCGATAACCGTTTGCTCGGATACGCGAAGAACGTTTATCGCATCGAAGGCGATTCGCACTTGCCGGAAAACCGAATGCGCGTTCAATCGATCTTGCACGGCGAACCGCTCGATTTCCTTTTTATCGACGGCGATCACTCGGAAGCGGGCGTCCGGCAAGACTGGGAAATGTACGGACCGCTCGTTCGACCGGGCGGAATCGTGGCATTTCACGACATCAAGGAATGTGAGTACCACACGCGCGCCGGTTGTTTCGTTCATAACTTTTGGAACGGTTTGACCGGCGTCCGCAAAAGCGAATTGATCTCGCGCGAGCATGTTTGGGGCGGGATCGGAGTTGTGTTTCCAAGTTAACAAACCACAAACGGAGGAACTAGCGAAATGAGCACAGGAATCACGGGCAGGATCACGAAGTCTTTTTCTTTGGGCGGGACGAGCGTTTCGATCCCGAGCGATTCTCAAACCGCCGACACCATGGTCAAACTCGAAACGACCGTGTCACCGGCAACAACGAACTTTCACCGCATCTTGCAGGTTCCCGCGGCGCTGATCAAGATGATGTCGATCACGTCCAACAAGGCCGTTACCATTAAAACGAATTCGTCGGGCGCGCCGGATCAGACGCTCTCAATCGGCGCAAATCAAGGTTTGGTTTGGTCGATTACGGATGTCGCGACGATCCCTTGCCCGATCACGGACGATATAACCGACGTTTACATCTCTAACGCGGGCGCGGACGAAGCGGACGTGAAATTCAATTTCCTGATCGATCAACCCGGCGTCGGAAGCTAGGTTCTCGTTTCGGGCGTTTCTCCGTGGAAGTGGGAGCGGCTTTCGGGCCGCTCTCGCTTTTATAAAAGGAACTATGTCAATTACTCTTTGCGAACTCGACGACTTGAAAGGTTGGCTCGGACTTGAGGACGACAACACGGAAGACGACGTACTCAACCGACTGATCGAATCGACTTCCGCGGACTTTCTTCGCGAGATCCGGCGTCCCGATTTCGCACCAACCGCGGAATTTACGGACCGGATCCCCGGATCCGGATCGTCGGAACTATTTCTCAGACACTACCCGATACAGGAGATTTCGAGCGTCTTCGTTAACGGGACGGAAATCGAAGAGTCGTTCGACGGAATCACCGCGCCCGGTTATTTCTTCGACGATCAGGCAACGCCCGAAGACCGGCAGAAAATTATTCTCGTCGGTTCGGTCTGGGCGCGCACTTGTTACGGGATCCCGAACGTCGTCGTCGAGTATGACGCCGGTTATCCCGCCGACGAGATCCCGCCCGACGTGACGCAAGCGGTTATCGAATGGATCGGATGGAAGCGCGGTTACTCGCAATTACAGCAACAAAATCAGGCCGATGTTACTTGGCAGCAATTGGGCGAGTATCAATCGGCATTCTCCGCGGGCAAGGCAACTCTACAGGCAAGCGCGTTCTCGACGCCGCAAAGCGTCGGCGACGTGCTCGCAAAATATATGAAGGCGCGCGAGTTCTAACATGCTCGACACGTTCGATCGCCTTCTCAAATCTCATTGTTCGATCTGGAAAAAAGGCGGGACCGGCGTCTTTGATCAGTACGGACACGAATCGCAACAATTCATTCTCTTAGTCGATAACGTTGCGTGTTGGGTGACGCCGCGCGCCGGGAAGGAACTCGAGTCCGAGGCCGCGTTCGGAATCCAAACGCACACGTTCTTTATGCGTCCGCAATTTGTCGACGACGATCAACGCCCGCTCGATATTCATCATTGGTTGCAATTGAATCGCGTTGGACTGTTCGACGGAACGGAACGGATAATCATCGATCCGCCGGACGCGGAACAGGGGCAACTCTACAACATAGTGAACATAAAAGATCCGGGAATGTTAGGTCATCATTTGGAAGTACAAACGAAACTCATCGAACCGTAATCATGCCGATCCGCGGCGACAAACAAGTCGTCAAGTTTATCGATCACTCGAAAGAAGCGCGCGCGAAAATCTTCGATATTGTCATGGAAGCGACGACGGATGTTTTCGTCGACGAGATCGCGCCCGCGGCTCGCGCACTCTCGCCCGTCGGCGACCAACCAGTCCGCGAAGGCGAGAAACGCAATCGCGATTCGATCGAAGTCAAAGTGTTTGGCACGAAAAAGGGACCGGGCGCGAAGATCTATACCACGTCGGGACACGGCGGATTTCTCGAAATGGGAACGAAGAAAATGGGACCGCAACCCTACATTTACCCGGCGGTTCAAGGGAACTTGCAAAAAATCCCCGAGCGCGTGAGAGATCTCACGGACGCGGAAAAACTAGAGAAACCGAAATTAAATGGCGACGCCTGACGCGAATCTTTTGGTCCGCACTTGGCTCTTGACGCCGTTCCTTGCGATCGACGGCGAAGGCGTAACGAATCCCGTTCTCGATCTGATCGGTCCGGATCGCGTTTGGGCGGGCGCATTACCGGAGGGATTTGATCCCGGCGCAGGTCCGGGAATTACCGTCGTCCGCGGCGGCTCGGGAATGACGTCGGGCGGGCGACCAAACCCCGAGATCCCGGATCTCGTAAGCGCTCACGTTCAAATCCGTGTATGGGCCGAATTGAACGAGTTCCAAGTCGCAAACACAATTTATCTGGCGATTCGGGAATGGATGCACGCGCGGAACAATATCGTTTTCGAGGATATCGGCTATTTAATGCAATCGGTCGAAGTCGTCGAAGGGATGGACGTCCGGGATCCGGAAACAGGTTTTGCAACTGTAATTTGCTTTTTTGATTTGTTGTTACACAACTAATTCAGCGAGGAGAAAAACCATGGGTGACGTAGCAAACGTTGTTTCAGGTCCGGCGAAATTATTCGTCGCGCCAGTCGGGACCGCGATCCCGAACCTTACCGGGAACGTTTCGGCGTTCGCGGCATTTACCGACGTCGGGTTTACGGACAAAGGCGTCGAATTTGATTACTCTGCAACCGACAAGGACATCGAAGTCGACGAGCTTACATCGCCGGTCGACATCCTGATCGATAAGGAAAAAGTAGAAATTAACGTCGTGCTCGCGGAAACTACGCTCGAAAATCTTTATTTCTGCATTTCGGGCGGGACGCTGGCATCGGCGACCGAGTTAACAGTCGGCGGCAAAGTTCGCCCGTCCGAATTTGTTCTCGGAATCCATGGACCGGGACCGAACGGCGGAACTCGTCAAATCATCGTTTACCGGGCGATGCCGCAAGGAAATCCGAAGGTGCACTGGCAGCGCAACGATAAAACCATGTTCGCGGCAAAGTTCCGCGGACTGGCGGACTCGACGCGCGCGGACGGTGCGAACATCTGCGGGATCGAAGATTTCGGAACATAGTCGAAATCGAACAGTCGACTAGTCGTTCTCGAATAAAATTTATTCTCGCTGAAAGGATCTCCAACCGTGCCAAACCCGCGGTCCGATGCCGATCAACTAGCGCGGTCGCCGATTAAAGTCACCCTCGGCGATCGCGTTTATGATTTGCCATGTTTGCGCGTGAAAGCGTCGCACGACTGGCGAAAGAAACTCGTCGAAGCAATGGCGCCGCTCGTCGGCGCGTTTGATCCGGCGAAAAGTGCAACGTCGAACAGTGTTGCGGAAGGGCTTACCGGCGCGTTGATTGCGTTTCCTGAGATCGTCGCCGGTCTGATCTTCGCCTATGCTGGCGACACTCTCAAGAAAGACGAGATCGAAGCGGAAGCAACCGACGAGCAACTGGCGGCGGCGTTCGCGGCGATTATGCAAGTCGCTTACCCTTTCTTGCCGTCGATGAAAACGGCGACGACCGCGGCGATGGCGAGCACGCGGAACCCGCAACCGACGGCGAGGTTTACGAACTGATTCTCGCCGACTACGGAATCCCCCCGTGGATCGTTAACGAAGAATTTACGCCGGAAATGCTTCACTTGATTGTTGTTTGCCGCGACCGGCGGATCCGCGAAATAAACGCACAACTCGACCAAATGGACAACCGCCGACGGGAACCAGCATCGCGGCGAGTTTCAAGCGAAGAACTGCTCGCACGAATGCGGATCGATCCCAAAAAGCACATGACCGAACGGAAGGCGCAATAAATGGCGATCAAAGCGGGCGATGTCGTTTATGAGTTTCTAGGCGACTTATCAAATCTCGACGAGAGTTTCGACAAGGCAAAAGAGACCGGCGAGAAATGGCAAGACGAAGTAAAGGGACTCTCGCAGGAACAGGCGGACGCGCAATCGAGACTTTGGTCGGAACCCGCGAAAGCGGCGGAAGACGCCGGAAAGAAAGTCGTCGAAGTCGCTGCAAGTACCGCGGCGTCTGCGACCTCGGCAACCGCGCAAGCGGTCGCGGCAACCGCGCAAGCGGCGACCGGAACCGCGGCGGTCACGTCGTCGGTTACCGAACTAAGTCTCGCGGCGCAAGTATTACCCGGCGTTTTCGCGGGCGCTTTCGGCGTCGCCGTCGTTCTAGGTTTCCTTGAAGTTCTAGGCGCGGGTCTGTCCGCTTTCTATGCTTGGCAAACTTCGACGCTTGAATTTGCCGCATCTTGGGAAAAGGTTCAGCGCACTTTTTTCGAAACCGATCAGTCGTTACAAAACGGGATCGACAAGGAAAAACAAAAACTCATTGAATTAACGCAAGGCCCGGTCGCCGCTCTTGAATTCGGTTTGAAGCACATGGGCGACGGCGGCGTCGACGCTTTCAAAGCGCTTGACAGGGAAATGCAAGCAGTCTTGAAAGATCTCGACCTCTTGACGTCGGGATTTATCGGGAAACTCGACGTGTTCGTCGGATCGGGCGGAATCGCGACCGAAGATATTAAAGAATCAATGGCGACGCTTTCGAAACTGATGCGCGAAGCGGCGGCGGAACGTCCCGGCGATCCCACCGCGGCACTTGCGAAAGGACTCGACTTTACAACACAAAAAATTATCGGAATGAATGTCGCGATCGGCGGCGTCGACAAAGCTCTCGACAATACTTTCAGCCAAGGCGCGGCAACGAAAGGACTCGAAGCGGAGCGCGAAGGCTGGATCGCCGTCACGTCCAGCATCCAAAAACAAATCGAAACGTTGCAATTGCACGGGAAAGTTTTACAACAGGAGGAAGCGAAGAAAGCAGCCGATCAAGCCGCGGGCATAGCAAAAGGCGCGATGGAACAACAACTCGCGCAAATCGAGTTATGGAAAGCAACGCAGCATCAAGCCTATGAAGAGGGAAAAGTGTCCGCGGCGGACTGGGGAGTCGCGCAAGTTCGAGCGGCGCAAGCGGCGGCCATAGCACATGAAGATTATCAGCAACGACTAATTACGATTTATGCCCGATCCGGGCAAGTCATCAAAGCGCAAGCCGCACAGCAAGAACTCGCGACGCTCGCGACCAAGAATCAGGCAAAAGAAACCGAAGTTCTGGCGGCGGCGATGGAAAAACACCGGACCGCTACACAGAAAGTTATTCAGGAATACGCGACGTTACTTTCGGGCGCGATCAACAAAGAATCGCAAGCGGCGATCAATCTATTAAATGAGCGCGTCAAGGCGCAGCAAGCGGCGATCGACGGCGAAGTTCAGGCGGAACAGGCGGCGGCGGATCAAAAAGCGATCATCTTAAAAACGCAATACGATCGCGGCTTGATTACCGCACAGCAATATTTAGAACAGTTAAAAAAGCTCTATGCCGACGAAGTGCAAGCGCTCGTTGCGATGCTCAACCGGAAACAGCAACTCGTTATTATCGAAGCGCAAAACGAGGCGAGGCGGCGCGGGCAAACCCTTACCGATGCGCAAGCGAAGGAATTGAAAGGCTATCAGGATATTGAGAACAAAAAGGCGGCGATACAGGCCGACTTCGATAAAAAGTTTCTCAAGACTCAAGATCAGGTTACGACGCGACAGGCGAAGCAATACCAAACCATAGGGAAACTGCTCGACGACTACGCGAAGAAATTGCGCGCGTCCCATACGGAATTGACCGGATTCGGGAAAGCCGCGGAAGCGACGTTGAACGGAGTAACGGACGCATTTGGATCAGCGATTTCCGCTTGGCTCTCGGGACAGGCGAGTTTCGGGCAAGCGATGGAACAGGCGCTCGCACAATACCTGATCCAAGTCGCTTCGAAAGCGGCGATCGACGCGCTTTACTTCACCGCTTGGGGGATTGCTGACCTGTTTTGGAATCCGGCGCGAGCGGGCGCGGACTTCGCGGCGGCGGGCGAATTTGCGGCGATCGCTGGCGTCGCGGGCGCGGCGGGTAAGGCACTCGCGGGCGCATCGAGCGGCGGCGGCTCGAAAGACTCGAAAGACTCGACCGGCACAGCAAGCGGCGCGGCGAACCCGGCAACGCAACCGGCACAGAATCCGGTTACGGTACAGAACACGGCGCGACTCGCGGAAGGCGGACTCGTCACGCGAGCGACGGCGATCGTTGCGGGCGATGCGCGAGGCGGCGGCGACGCCGCGGAAGGCGTCTTACCACTTACGAACCCGCGGGCGATGCGCGCGATCGCGGCGGCAATTACCGATCACATGGGCGGCGCGGGCGGCGATCACTATCACATAAAAGGCGACGTGATCGATCACACGCAATTGATCCGACGGGTAAGTCGACAAGTGAAGCGCGGCAAAGGACGCTTGACGTCCGCAAATTCTCTTCGCTTAACGAGACGTTCATAAATGGCACTCGACGACACTTTCCCGAAAATCGTTTATCAGGGCGTAACGTTGCTTTTCTCTTATCCCCCTGTAATGAAGGCGCAAACCAACAAACGAAGCGCGCTTCGTCACGACTCGGTTACGCTTTCCGGTTTGCGGCAAAGTCTTTGGTTCCGGACCGATCAGTTCTTCGAAATGCAACTCGACTTCGTTCCGCAAGCGGACATCGAAGACTGGGCGACGTTCATCGAATACGCTTTGCAGGGCGGCGACTTCGCTTACTATCCGGACCGAACGCAAGCCGACTTCGTTTCGTTCTTGTTGGAAGATACCGATTGGGATCCGAAGTTCGCATTTCGTAATATGGACAAATTCACTTTGACGCTTCGCCTGTTTGTCGAATGATCACGCCGCCTAGTCTCTGGAGTACCGTCAATTCGTTTCACAATAAAGCCCCCGTCTTTCTCGTCGAGATCGAAACTTATGGTCGATCTTTTACAAACGTCGAGATCGGGTTCGGCGGGTCCGTGCCTTGGCTCGTTTCGCTCGAAGATCTCGCGTTAACGATTTCGGATCTCGACGGCGGCGCGGATCTCGCGGAGTTTACATTCGTCGTTCAAGACCGCGGGCGCGTGATCGTCGCCAGTATGCCGACCTTCACATTCGAAGGGAAAGCAGTCACGTTAAAGACTGGTTTTCAGGGAATCGCGGTTACCGATTATGTGACGCTGTTTACCGGGCGCATCGATCAAGTCAATTCCGTAAACGGCGGTTTAGAGTGGCAGTTCGTATGCTCCGACAATTCCATCTTGCTCGAACCCGCGGTTTATTTGACCGGCGACGACGGGCGACCAACCGACGGCGATCACCGTAAAACTGTGATCGGTCATCCACTCGACATCCTCGAAGCGATCCTCGTCGATCATCTCGAAATCGATATCGGGCTTATTAACCTAACGCGCTTGCACGCATACCGCGACGGGATCTTCGACGGGTTCGAGTTCTCGTTCTCGCTCGATACGCCGCCGAACGCAAAAGATTTTATCGAAGCGGAGTTAATGAAGCCGCTCGGCGGTTACATGTGGGTGAATAATCTCGGGCAGTTTGATTTCAGTTTCTTCTATCCGGAATCGGATGCGTCGGTCCGGACGTTGACCGAGGCGGTTACTTTCGAAATCCCCGACGTCTTGCAATCCGATCTCGTCAACTCCGTGCGTTTCCGCTTCGATCACGTCGAGGACACGGAAGGGAACACTTCGTCCGCCGATTTTCTGGCGGAATCGATCAACAATTTCGCGCTCTCGATCGACCGTTACGGACTGACCGGCGAACAAATCATCGAATCGAAGGGGATGCGGTCCGGACTTGCCGGTTTCCTTTTGGCGAAGATAATCTCGCGCCTGATCGTGTTCCGTTACGGTTTGAAAAACTTGCGAATCGAAACCATGCCGTTCACTTGGACGGAATGCATTCTCGAACCGGGCGACGTCGTGACGCTGGAAAACTCGTCGATCCCGGACCGCGAGGCGGGCGCGATCGGCATCTCAAAGAAACTTGTCGTGCTCGATCGTAATTGGCGGTTCATGGACGGCGTCGTCGAATATACGTTGATCGATGGGAGCTATCTCGACAAGTTCAAAGCCTACTTGATCACGACGGACGGACAGGCGGATTACACCGCGAGCGATTCAGCGCATCAACTGAGCGATATGTTTCTTTGTAACGACTCGAATCAATACTCGACCGGCGCACCGGGCCATACTCTCGCATGAGTCTGACTCTTTCCCAGATTCCCGGATTCTCGGATCTTTCAAACGCTTCGCTCGAAGCGGGCGACATCGCGCACTCGATCCATTTAGCAAAGATCGACTCGAACGGAAATTTCGGCGTCGCGCGAACAGAAATCTTTACGGGATTTTTCACGAACGGGCAAACCGTACCTTTGCCGACGTCGCCGATCGACGGTTACAACTATTCCCGATCGGAATTAATGTACGCATGGGCGACGGGATCGACTTTCAATTACGCGACGGGATCGATCTCGGGAACGGACGCGCTTTGGTTCGCCGCTTGGGGCGTCAATCAGTCGACCGGACTCGTTTCCACTTTCGAGGCGTATCGCCGCTCTGGCGATCATTCTGATCCGACGCAATCGAACGACGGCGTTTTGTTTGTTTACGTGATCGCACAGCGTCAGAATAACGCGATCATTATCGCGACGCCGCCGACGTTCACGGATCTGGGAAGTTATGCGTCCGACGATCCGTTTAACGAATCACTCGCGCAAGCGCTCAACGACAACTCGAAATTCTCGATCGTCGCGAGCGAAGTTATTTACATGGGCGAGTTCGTCGACGGCGGAACTGTTCCGCAACCCGTTTCCCTGCTCGACGGGCACACTTACGCTTACGCGAACGTCAAGTTTATGGCGTCGTGGCGTTGGACGGCGTCCGGCTCGAGTTTCGCGCAACCGGATTCGACCGTCGAGCAACTGGGACCGATGCAATGGTCGATCAATGCCGGAACAGGCGCGGTCGACATTACCGTCCAATACTCGATCGATGGCGGCGAGAACGTCACCACAAAAGCAAACCATGGGCGAATTTCTGTAATCGCGTTTTGCGATCGACTGAGCGGCGTCACACTCTCGCCCGCGGCGGACGACTTTGTCGAGATCGATTCCGACTTGTTTCTACCGGGCGAACCGCTTCGCGCATCGACGATCAATCAAATGATCAAGAATCAGGAGCAAGCGGTTTGTACTCCTGAATTTTTCGGACCGACTGATTACGGCGACGGTGACACGATCTCGCTTCCGACTTCGCCAGTCGACGGATACAACTACGCGCGGAATGAAGTTATCTATGTCTGGGAATGGAACGACACGACGCCGAACACCGGCACGCACTTACGCATTGCGTCATGGGCCGCGGTTGTCGATCAGGCGACGGGAACGGTCGATCTCAAGATCTGGCGCGTCCCGCCCGGATCCGCGTTCGACCAAACGGACGGGTTCGGTTCGATCAAGGTTGTCACGGTTGGCATCCGGCAACGCGCGGCGTCGGTCGCAATCGATCCAACCGCGCCGCCGTCGGCGACGGGCGGATCGCCGCCGTCAACCGATGATCCGTTCGCGGATGGCGCACCACGACGCGGCGACATCTGGCGATTCAATCTCTATAACGATGCGAAATGGGATCTCGCAGCAGCGCCGATCCGTTGCGTTTACTGTATGGGCGGAACGACGACGCTTTTAAACTTCGGCGGCGTCAATCAGCTAGGAACCGCGAGCGCGCCGTTACCGCACGGTGACAACGATTGCACGCCAACCGATTTCAGCGCCGCGGCGTCCGGCACGACGGTGACGCGCATCGGCGCGACGCAATTAGTCAACGGAAATGGCGGACTCGTCCCGCCGAACACGATCCATCGGTATTCGAATTACTGGAAGCCGACGTCGACGTCGAGCGTTCGTTACTGGTTAGGACTCGCGCAAGCGCTCGCACTCAATACGGCGTTCTTCGCGTCCGACACTCCGAATACAATTTACGCCGCGTTTCGTTACAGCGCGGGCGTCGATTCCGGTTGGCAAGCGGTCGCGGGAATCTCGAACGCGGCTTTTACCGTGGTAAGTACCGGCGTCGGATTCGATTCAACACAGGCGCACTTATTCGAGATCGCCGTCGAGCAATCGACGTTTTATTTCTATATCGACGGAATTCTCGTCGCGACCATCTCGTCGAATACGCCCGCATCGACGGCACGACTCGCGCCGTTTTGGTGCGCGGATAATAAGAATCTGGCGGCTACAACCGCCGCTACTCACTATTGGATGTCGCTATCGCTGAAATGTTCGGTTTGAGGATAAACAGGAAATGACGGACGAAGAACGACGCGAGAAATGCAATTGTGGTGCTGTGAATTGTGTTAACGCCGAATGCTCGACGAGTTGCGCGAGTCGCTGTTTGTGCGTCGGCGATTCGGTTAATCCCGAATGTCCGGTTCATGGAACGCCGCCCGAATAAATGGTCCGTATAGTTCTGGGTCTTTTGTTGCTCGTCTCGCTCGCCGGTTGCGCGAAGAAACCCGTCAAGACTTCCGCGCCTGTCCCGCCCGCGCCGATCCCCGCGCCTGTCCCTGTCCGACGCCGACCTTTGAAAACTGGCGATATCGTGCTCGTCAATTGCGAGCCGTCCGGGCGCCATAGGTGCGATTGCCGGGATCCCCACACGACGATTTCGACGACGGGCGGCGCTTCGTATCAAGTCATTGAATGCAAAAGCTCAAAGAAGTAGCACGTCAGTAACGTCGAACAAAGGGCGAAACTCTGGGAGGATTCCGCACATGCAAAGATTCGGTTTGTTCGGTTTTATGCTCGCATTGCTACTCGCGACCGTCGCTTGCGCGCCCGTTCAAGACGTCGCGCGCGACGGGATCGCCGCATCGAAAGGCGCGCTCGTCACCGCTCAAAGTAAATACCGCGATCAATGCACGGCGAACCCGGCGATGAAACCTTGCCGGATCATTCACGAAGGCGTTGCGGCGCAGCATCTCGCCGTCGAGGCGCTCGATCTCTACTGTCAAGGCGTTGCGACGCCGTCGTTCTTGGATGGCGGAAAATGCTCGCCCGACAAATCAGTCGAGCCGCGGTTAAAAGCGGCGCTCCAAAATCTCGACGTTATGATCCGCGACGTGAAAGGTTTGATCCAATGAACGTTTTAAGTTTGATTCAAATCGCTCTAGCAATTCTTTCCGCGACGCTTCCACAGATCAAAGCCGCGGATGGAAAATCAGACGTCGGACTCGCATCGATCGCCGAAAGCGTCGAGAACGCGATCGCCGAATTAAAGAAAGTTCACTCGACGCCGGTCACGCACGAACAGCTAGAAAGTCTGAAAGTTCCGCAACTCTGGTAAGTATGTTTCGCTCGCGCTCTCGTCTAATCCGAACGCTTTTCTTTTCCGCGATCTGGCTCTCGTTGCGGATCCCGACGGATCTGCTTTTGTACAAATGCGCGCTCTCGAATATTCCCTTGTTCGAGTTCGCGGTCGCGGTCCAGTTCGCCGACGGCGTAGTCGCGACGTTTCTTATTTACCGGATCGTCTCGCAACAAATGCAACGTCCTTGGAAGTGTCCAGTCTGTGACGGATGGGGCCGACGTCTTTACAGTCCGCCGATTGTCGAAGGCGAAGAACGAAAGTTATCGACCGCGGCGAGTTGCAAAGCATGTAGCGGCGTCGGGTACATCTGGGAAACTCTGGAGGGTCACAATCAATGATATATGCGATGTACATGATCGGCTGGGCGCTTTTTCTAGCGTTGCAGATTCAAAACTCGCTTCGCTCGAACACGAACGGGCTTGAATACAGTTGGAAGGGCGTCGCGCATTGGCTCTCGATTTCCGCCGTCCCGACTTTGCTTCGCGCTTTCCTCGTCGTGATCTTCTGTCCCGCACTTCTAAGCGGTCCGGTCGGGAAGCTCGACGCGACGCTCACGGCGGCGGGTTTCAAATTGACCGCTTGGGGTTTGGCCGGTCTTGCCGGACTCGGAAGCGAAGCGCTTCTCTATCAGGTTTGGGGGATGATTCCCGGATTGCGTAAAGAAGTCGCGAAAGAAGTTCCGCCGCCCGCGGAGTCGCCGAAATAAATGGAACTCCGTCTTGAACGCGAGCCGTCGACCGCAAAGTCAACGCCCGGCGTTTTGTTCGTCGACGGCGTCCGGATCTGCTACACGCTCGAAGACGTGATCCGGGAACGTCGGTACGACGACGGCGCATTGATCGCCGTTTCGACGTGGAAGATCCCGAATCAAACAGCGATCGCGTCCGGGCGTTACGCCGTCACGCTCGATTACTCGATCCGGTTTCACAAGGTCATGCCGCATATTTTGGGCGTCCAAGGTTTTACCGGCGTCCGGATCCATGGCGGGAACACGTCCGCCGACACGGAAGGGTGCGTGTTAGTCGGTCGATACCGGCGAAGCGCGGATCTTATCTATGATTGCGCGCCCGCGCTCGATGCGCTGATCGACAAACTAGAGTTCGCCGCTTCCCGGCACGATCCGATTTTTATCACGATCGACAATCCCAGAACCGACGAAGTTCCGATCCTGAGAACTTGAGCGCGGCTTTTTGGGGCGGGCGTATGAAACCTTGCGAGGCGGGCCGATTCGATTCATCGGGACGTATTGTTTCCGCATATCCGTTGTTGCGTGTTCATGGTCAAGATCGCAAAAACGACAAAGCGCTTTTTTGCATTCGGCGCAGTAATGGCGCAGGAGCGCGGGACGTTTGTTCCCGTCCGGACAGTTCGCACACCAGTAATTGATTCTCAGTTGGCGGAAAAGCCGATGCGTTTCCATTGACCGGCGCAGCATAACACGGACTCCCCTGTTCCCAAATTCTCCGCATAAAGGAGGCTTTGGGAGTTGCCAGAGCAAAAAGGCCGTCGCGGATCTCGCGGCGGCTTTTTTTTATTGCTCGCGAAAAAATAAAACTGTGGAAATCTTCGCGAATCATTTCAACGACTTGTCGGGTTTTTCAGAGTTTTCCGAGATTTGCACAGTTTGACTTGGAATTTTAAAACCCGTAATAAGTCTTGCGGTTTTGATTCACCAGCAAAACCAACATCTCGACTGCTACTACTACAAAAGCAACCGCCGTTTTTCCACACAAATGACAACGCCGCCGCAAATCGGATTTGTTTTTGACGCGGATCCGGATCCCGCTCGTTGCTCACACGACGGCGGGAAATGTCCGAAGGATGGCGCGCCGCACTATTGCGGACTCGTCCCGGATCACGAAGGCGATCACGCCGGGCGTTATTGCAATTGTTTATGGGCGCAACTCTCCGAGCGCGATGTCTTCGAATGGCAGGATCCGGAAACCGACAAGCGTCATAAGTGTCCACGCCGGTACGTTGTCGGGTTACTGGCGGTTATCCGTGTCGGTCGCGAGAACGCTCGTCCCGTCGAAGAACTACTCCGACTCATGGGCGAAAAGCCGAATGCTCCGAACGCGCGGCATTTCCGGCGAGCGGCTTTGTATCTCAAGCAGAACGGCGTCCATTGCATCTCGTACCGATCATCCAAGGGCGGATATTTCATTGCACAAACGCCCGACGAAGTCGCGGCTTACAGCGATCAGGAACGGACGTTCGCCGCCGCCATGGTTCAGGATCTTCCGCTCTTGGAACGAACGTCGATTGACGATTCGCACGCGGCTCTCGCGAAAATTAAGACTCGCCTTTTGGGAAATCACAAAAGCATCTAAAAAATATTTTTGGCGCAGACTTGGGCGCGGTTTTCAGCGCTTCGACGTTGCGGATCCCCGCGACAGTTGTTCACCAAATCTTAAAAAAAGGCGAAAGGGTCCGCGCCAAATCGCGGAAAGCCGCGTAAACATTGGGCGAAACGGCGAAAGTCGAAAAGTCGGTTTAGTAAAATTAAGGTGCGATCTAGGAGGATCGCACCACATGGAACTGACAGCGGAAACAATCTATCAAGTGAAGTATAACCACAATTGGATGCTCGCGAAATACGTCAAGCGGGTAGAGGCTCACTCTTACAAATACAACGATATTTACATGGACACTCTCACGACGGGACCGGAGAAAACCCGTCACGTCCCGCTTAGTCATTGTTGGATGAAGATCCGTCCGGCGGGATATGAACAGCGCTTCACTTTGCTAGATTCCGGGATGGAAGTTCGACCGGCGTCCGCGGAATCGCTCGCCGAAGTCGCCCGACTCATAAGCGAAATCGCACAGCTAGAGGCGGACCGGAAGGCCAAAACCCGTGAGTTACGGGAGTTGTGCGACTAGCGGCAACCAGTGGGCCGGACTCCCCCGTCCGGCTCACACCAAAGTAACAAACCCCCCGGCATTAACCCCTATTGACACGCCGTTTACCCCGTAATACAGTGTCGAACCATGGCCACAAAACCAAACCCCGTAATCTCGGTCCGTACCACGTCCGACGATCAACGGTTGATCAAGCAACTCCGTAAAAAGCTGGGCGTCGATACGACGCAAATCTTTCGACTGGCGCTTCGTGCGCTGGCGACCAAAGAAGAGGTAAATCAATGACGCTTGGAAACCATCTCGATCGAGCGGAAGCGCTCGCGATCATTCTCGAAGCGAGTCGCTTTCAATTGGGCGATGCGATGCGGATCGCCGGATCACTTCCCGCCGTACAGTCCATGGTCGGGTTCAACGCTCACGAAGAAATTATGGCGCAAGGAGTTTTAAACGACGCGCTTCGGTATCTCGAAACCGGCTCGACTTCCGGACTCCGTTACGGCGCTTACTTTATGGCCGACGCCGTCTTCACTCCAAAGAAACGCGAGCGTGCAGCATGAAAACTCTCGACAACAAATTGCGCGAGGCGCTTCACTTGATCAAGTTGCACATTACCGAAGCGGAAACGCAGCGCAACCGCGACTTGCATCGCGCGGTTGGTCTGATCGTCGACGTCGCGCGAGCGCGCGATCTCGTTATTGACCGTTGCGGCGTTTGCGGCGCTCTCGCTTGCAAAGGCGATTGCGAACAGGCCGCTGTGTGAAGGCGCTCGTTTTTGTTGGCCGGTTTGTATGGACCGTTTGCGAAATAGCGCTCGTCGTCGCGATGGGCGCTTTACTTTTAATCACGCTTTGGATCGAGACGAAAGGGAAGGTAACAGGATGACAATCGAAGCAAAGAAACCGGCGACGCTCTCGTCGCTGAAACTCTCGCGCGCCATTACCGCGGCTTGGAACAAATATCCTCACGCAAAAGACGAGGTCGAAGGACTCGCCGAACTGATCGACGAGGCAACGCGCTTGCCCGAACTGATCGCCTTTCTCAAAGATCTCGGGAACTCCCTTTTAATTGATACCGACGGGCGCACGATCGACGGCGCTCTCGTTTGTACCTGTCAAGTTCATCCGGAATTAGAAGCGTTACTCGTCCGGGCGTCCCGCCTGTTAGCTGAGATCGAAGGCGGACAGAAACCAAAGATCGGCGACGGGCATTACTGGGGCGGCAATCCTCATTCAGTCGAAGGACCGGGACACTTCCCAGAGGACGGCGAGTAATGACGACGATCACGGAACGCCCGGAACTAGTCGCCGAAACCAAACCCGAACCGCGCCCGCGGATCGAAATCGTTCTCGTCGGGAAAACGTTATCAGTTCAAAAGAAGGTCGTTTTCGCCGTCCGGAAAGTCGAAGGCGGGAAGCTCGTCGGCGACGAGTTTTACCTGAGCGGTTTTTCCGGCGGGATCGGATGCGTCTATTCGTTCGAATACGAACCCGGCGAAACCTTTCGTTATTACGCTTCGACGCAACGCTTTGTCGGGCAATGGAAGGACGACAGCGATCGCGCGGTTTGGCAAGCGCAAGCGCGCGCCTTTGACATCGAACAAGCGGCGATCCGCGAGCGGAAGAAAGCGGAAGGCGTTAACGATATGCTCGACGCGCTCGAACCCTTGCGTCGGCGTTACCAGAAGACAAACGCAACCGGCAAATTGGCGATCGAAGTTTTGTTGCTCTCGTATCTTCGCCGCGTCGAGATCGGCGGCGACCGATGAACAAAGACTCACTCGATCGATATATCACCGGCAATTACGGCGAAGATCAGTTCCGGAACGAGCGCCGCGCGCCGGTTAAATGCATTTGCTGTAAAAGGGACGTCTTGAAGCGCGGCGAAAAATATTGCGGCGACTGTGGCGGTCAACTCTCGACGCGCGGCGAATGCGTTCTTTGCCAGTGTCGGCGACAGGGGTTTTCTCAATGAGCGCGGGCGAGAGGTGGAAAGCAACGCGACAAATCGAGCGGTTCGATGATTCAACGCTAGATCGCCCGTACTACTCAATCGAACTGGACACCACGAAGCAACCAGAGGGGCAGCGGCTTACTGGTTACGTGGCTCGCGTCGATGGAATGCGCGGAGAACGGCAAGAAGCCAATGCCCGACTCATAGCCAAAGCGCCAGAGATGGCCGAAGAACTAGGTCGCTTAATTAGCTATGTCCGCGTCGAAGCGAACATGCTTATTCGCGGCAATTCACCCGCAGTCATAGCGGAAAGCTTGCAGCGGTTGTCAGATAAGGCCGAGCGCCTTCTAGCCGAGATTGAAGGTGTGAAATGAACCGCTGCGAAGTGACCGAGTTCCCGGCGCGACTCGAACGTCTTCTCTCCGAGGTTCCCGAATGAAAGCGATCGCTTCCGGTTTACATCTTTGTCCCGGTTGCTGCGAAAAGCGGATCCCGGCGCAACGGGATCTCTGCTTCTTGTGCGAAGCGCTTTCCCCGGAAGAGTTCGCGACGACAACCGACAAGATCAACGATCTCGCGGACGGCGTTTCAGTCGCGGTCGAAAACGTCCGCGAGGATTACTCGACGTTATCGAAGGCCGGTCAACTGTTCGCGAAGGCGTCCGGCGCGATCGCGTTCGCTTTGCTGATCTCTTCTCCGTTTTGGTTGCGGGCGCTTTACGAGTTCTTTACAGGGGCGATGAAATGACGACGGACGAGATCCGGGCCGCGGCAACTCTCGACAATATCGCTTGGGACGAAGCGAAAAAACGTCTCGGACCGGGCGCGACGTTCTCGGAAATCGCGAAACTGGCGCAGCAGATCAAGACACTCGCCTTAGATCCGCCGGATCCCGAGGGATCATGGCGCGACGTTCTGATCGGTTGGATTGTCTTTTGCATTCTGTGGGGCGCGATCCTCGTCGCAATTTACGAACTCTCAAAGGCGGGTCACTAGTGGCATACGAAAAAACCGACGTCTCGATCTCGAAATCGCAAGAGGGGATCCGGCGACTCGTTTACTCACACAAGGGAACGGGCGTCAGTTTCATTTCCCGCCCACCGCGGGAAGGATTCGAAGCAATGGTGACGATCAACGATCTCGCCTATCACATTCGCATAATGGCGACGTGCCGAACTGTCCCGAAACCCGGTTACAAATTTACCGCGTCCGGGATCGAGCAAGAAGAACGGCGCGTGTGGCGTGTTCTCTACTGGCACATTAAAGCAATGTTTGAGGCGGCGGATTCGGGCGTCATCGACATCCGCGACGTAATTATGCCGTACGTCGTCACGCGCGACGGGCGAACCCTTTCCGAACACATAATCCCGCAGATGGAAGAAACGATGTCAATCGAACCGGGCCGACTTCTGGCGGCAGTAAACAAGTAAATCGAAGGGAATCAATGGCCGAAATCTCCGAACTGAATCTCTACCAGAAACTAGCGCTTATGATCCGGGACGCGAAAGCGATCCCGAAACGCGGTTGGAACAATTTCCACAAGTACCACTACGCAACACACGCCGACGTTATGGAACAAACCGCGGAGTTGTGCGGGCGTTACGGCGTCGTGGTCATTCAGCGACCGTTAACGGACACGCTCGAAGTTATCCAGCGACCGACGAAGAACGAAGGCGCGACGTTCGTAACGCGACTTCACTTTAAATACACGATCGTTAATGCGGACAATCCGACCGAAACAATCGAATCGATTCAGATCGGCGAAGGCGCGGACACTGGCGACAAGGGAATCTATAAAGCGTCGACCGGCGCGGATAAATACTTCTGGTTTCGCCTTTTGCAGATCTCAACC